>Ga0272449_1001045_pt1 | contig 29968 bp, 21 predicted proteins | sample YNPCB0241_FD_198679 | JGI IMG/M metagenome (GOLD analysis project Ga0272449, IMG submission 198679) | Hot spring sediment microbial communities from Yellowstone National Park, WY, United States - YNP-CB-024-1 | ecosystem: Environmental > Aquatic > Thermal springs > Hot (42-90C) > Sediment... | reverse complement strand
AAACAGAAAATGGTACAGAAGTGTCTCATGTTTTGATTGAACCAGTGTGGAATTGAAACCCAACACCTGATGGTCCAACAACCTGTATATGAGTTGGTTTTGATTGAACCAGTGTGGAATTGAAACGAGGTGTGATAAGATTAGCAACAATCCATACAACTCCGTTTTGATTGAACCAGTGTGGAATTGAAACTTAGGGTCAGGTTCTGCTAACAAAAACCTAACCTTGTGTTTTGATTGAACCAGTGTGGAATTGAAACATGTTACATCGCCAAGTGAAAAATTAGAAATTCTGGGAAGTTTTGATTGAACCAGTGTGGAATTGAAACCTGTTTGGGTCAGGGTCAACAGATTTCCATTTAAGTGTTTTGATTGAACCAGTGTGGAATTGAAACAAGAAAGCAAAATGGCCAATTAACGAGGAGCATTATAGGTTTTGATTGAACCAGTGTGGAATTGAAACATATTCAGATTAGACAGAGAGAGCAACATATACAACGTTTTGATTGAACCAGTGTGGAATTGAAACGCAGCAGATTTAAGTTCGGAAGGGGAAATTTCAAAGTTTTGATTGAACCAATGTGGAATTGAAACGTCCATTCTCGTGAACTTCCTGTGTCAAAAAATCTAGTTTTGATTGAACCAGTGTGGAATTGGGGTATAATTAACTCGTTGTTATTATCTTAAATCTCTTCTTCTAGATTTCAATTTTCCTCACCTATTAACAACTCTAAATTTATTAAGTATAAAAAGTTAACAAAATTGTTAACCTTTAGTTTTTGTTAAAAGTAACACTTGGTTCTATTTTAGAACCCGAAGTTAGAAAATACTATATTAAGTCAAATTTTAAATACTTAATTGAAAAAATTAACGATAAGTTATTAGAATTAGGCTAATCTAAAGTTTTTTCCTCACCTATTGACAATTTTGGTGAATTTATGTATTATTATTAGGCAAAATTTTAAAATTTTACCTAATAGAGGTGGTTTTAATGAATAAAAATGAGGTTATAAAAATACTTTATGATTGGAATTTTTGGGACAAGGATTTAGACACAGGTATTGAAAGGAATGTTTATGTAGACAGATTAGTTAAATATTTGGGTACAGGTTTGGTCTGTGTTATAACAGGTGCAAGAAGAAGTGGTAAATCTTATATTATGCGACAAACGGTTAAAAGGTTAATAAATAATGGAGTAAGAAGAAACGAAATATTAGTTATAAATTTTGAAGATCCGCGTCTGCCTAAGTTAGATGTATCTATGCTACAAAAAATTTATGAAATATATTTAGAATTTTTGTCTCCCAAAGGAAAACCATATATTTTTCTTGACGAGATTCAAGAAGTTGATGGTTGGGAAAAATGGGTAAGGACTATGCGGGAACTTAAAAAAGCAAAAATTGTTGTTTCAGGTTCAAATGCAAAATTGTTAAGTAAAGAACTTTCCACTTTGTTGACAGGGATTCATATTGATTTAAATGTATATCCACTTTCTTTTGAAGAATTTTTATTTTTTAATAATTTTAGGTTAACAAACAATTTTGAAGTTGAGACAAAACAAACAGAGATTAAAAGTTTGTTAAGAAAATATATTGAATTTGGTTCTTTCCCAGAAGTTGTTTTGAATGAACAGAAAAAAGAGATATTGATAAGATATTATGAAGATGTGATGAATAAAGATTTAATAAAGAGATACAAGATAAGAAAAACAGAAGAAATTAAAAGTTTAGCAAAGTATTATTTTACTAACATTTCAAATCTGACAACTTTTACTTCTTTAGAGAAACATTTAAAAATTTCTTCTGATACTATAGAGAAATTCTCTATATATTTTGAAGATGCATATATTCTGTTTTTGTTAAAGAGGTTTTCTTATAAAGTGAAACAGCAGGATAAAAGTCCTAAGAAAATTTATTGTATTGACACAGGATTAGCAAATACAGTAGGGTTTAGGTTTTCTGAGAATTTAGGTAGGTTAGCAGAAAATATTGTGTTTTTAAAACTTAAAAAAGAAACATTAAACAATCCTGATTTAGAAATTTTTTATTGGAAAGATGAATATCATAAAGAAGTAGATTTTGTAATAAAAGAAAAATTGAAAATAACACAACTTATCCAGGTTTGTTGGAATATTGAAGATGAGATGACAAAAAAAAGAGAGATTAATTCACTTGTTAAAGCAATGGATGAGTTTAAACTTAAAGAAGGATTAATAATTACTGAAGATTTTGAATCTGAGAAAAAACTTAATGGTAAAAAAATTATATTTTTACCATTATGGAAATGGTTGTTGATGAAGTAAAATCTCTATTTAAAAAATTAAATCAAAAAATTTTTAGTTACATCTTGATAATTTTACCAGAGTTTATTTTAGAAACTTTTAATTACAGGCTTCCCAGCTAAAATTTCTGGGTCAATTACTATTCTTTTCTTCCACATTGTTGACTCCTTTTTAACTTAAAAACTAGAAAATAAAAAATTATAACTCTAATGCAAAAATTACCATCAGAAATCCTATCCACCAAAATAAATAAACTTGACGAGATATCGGGTATTTTAAAGTTTTGAGATAAAAATTTGCCTCACCGTTTAAAGAATGTCAACTTACCTATTATTTTATAGGCAGGTTTTGTTGAATTTATTTTTGCTTGATTTTTTATCACAAATCAATTTTTGTGGTACACTAAAAGTTTTTGTTTTCTTTTCTCCGACGATAAAATACAAATTTTTGTTTTTACAATTTTCACTTTTATCAAATTTTTTTTATAAATATTGACAGATGTGATTATTTATTATAGTAAATATATATATATAAAATTTTCGCTGGGCTTCCAGCGAAGGAGGTTAATAATGAAAAAAATTTTTATTTTAATAATAACATTAGTAATTGGATATTATATAGCTTTAGCAGAAGAAGTTGTGGTATCAATGTTTTCTGGAAATGTTTTAGTTTGGAAAAATAATCAATGGGTACAAGTAGAAAAGGGGACAGGGTTAAATGAAAAAGATGAAATTAAAACTTTGGAAAAGAGCAAAGTGGTTTTACTTTTTTCTAATGGTAGTACTATTACTTTAGCTGAAAATACACAAATAAAAATTGAAAGTTTGTTATCAGAGAAATTATCTGTTTATTTAAAAAATGGAAAAGCACATACTAAAGTGAAACCATTACAAAAAGCACAAGTGTTTGAATTAAAGACACCTGTCTCTGTTGCATCAGTTCGTGGAACAGAATTTATTATAAGTTATGTTAACAATAATTCAGAGATCATTGTTATTGAAGGTAATGTGCTGTTTAGTGATATGTCAGGTAACTCTGTTGAGGTTGGAGAGTTAGAAACTTGTAGTATTTTGGAAGGAACTGGTTTGACAGGAAAATCTAATGTTAACAGGGAACAGGTTGATGGAATATTGAATGAATTTAAAGGTGCAGAAACAGAATCCGAAGGTTCAGAACAAAAGGAAGAAAAAACACAAAAGCCACAAGAAGAGCAACAAACACAACAAGAAACAACTGAAGAAAAAGAAAAAAGTAATGAACTTGCTGAGTTAAGAAATGAGTTGAAAGAATTTGTTTCTGATGTAAAGTTAGAAAGATATTATGTAACTGAAACAATACAACAGGTTAAAGAAGCAGATTTTCAAACAGGAAGAACATTGTTAGATGTCCATGGCAATCTTACTCGTGTTGAGCAAACTGTATCCAGAAATAAAGGGAATTCAATAGAATTTATAAACATCACAAAAAGGGATAGTTATAAGTATAATAGGGACTTTTTAAAAGATTATAAAGAACTGTTTGCATCAAACAAACCACGAGTTGATATTTTCAAATTAGGTATGGAATTTTCTGCCACATTACCAGAAAATATTTCAGAATGGCCAAGTTATATTGCAGAAAAAGGTGATAATTTTTATCCAACAAAATTTTATAGTGAGTTGAGCAACACAAAGGACAAAATTTATTCTGAAATAACTTTTGAAAAATCAGGTGATAAGGTGAAAGAGAAAAATAAAATATTTCAAATTTCAAATGGAAAAGAAACTTATAATATAGATGTAGATTATGAAGGAGAACTTCCTAAAAGTGAGAGCCAAGAAGGGAAAGATGAGTTTTGGTCTTGGTCAAAAGGTCCTGTTTGGTATGATAACGGAAATAATGATAAAGGAATTCTTTGGATATGTACAGAAGGATATATAATTAACAACAGTGGAAATATTTTAACATCATCATACTTCACAAGTAATTCTAACAAAGATCCATTTTCTATTCTTAAAGAGATTGCATTTGAAAGTATAATTTTTGTGAGAAAAGACAATGGTGGGCAGCCCGGTGAAGCGTTCTTCAACAGCAACATTGATTTAGTAGCAACACCAGATATTGCTTTGGCTTTAGTCAAAAAAATAGCGCCTTCTTTAACCAAATTAGATTTAAATACTGAAAAAAAATAAATTTAATAAGGAGTTTTTTATGAAAAAAGTTTTTACATTCTTACTAATAATTTCTTTATTTTGTTTTACCAAAAGTTTCTCAATTGACTTACCACAAGAAATTATAGATTTAGGACTTGACTTTATAGAAAATCCAGGTGATTTATTTTTTAATTTACAACAAGATATTGAAGATATAACACCTTTACCTGCAGGACAGGTTAATTTACCAAAAAAATATTTTGGTTTTAGAATCAATGTCTTTCCAACATTGCTTCCTACAACCTTAGGTAATATCTCTTTAAAAGCAAGGTTTAATACTGAGAAAAAATATATTCCACAATTTAATATCGTTGGTGGTTTAGGAAGAATACTTGCTTTAAATATGATACCTGCAAAAAATGATAAAGGTGAAGAAATTCCTAAGCCAGAAAACAATGTTTATTATTATGGTTTAGTTCTTTCTAAGACATTTGAAAACACAATTTTATATTTTGGTGCTAAATATTCTGAGTTTGTGTTAAATGTAAAACTTCCTGAAGAAGTTGAGTTTTATGGTTCAACTTTAAGTGAGATAAAGTTTAATTTAAATGACACATTTTTGTTCACAGGTATAATGTTGCCTGTTGGTAAAAAAGATAAAACAATAACAGCACATATGTCCTATGGATTAAAATATAAAAAAATTGTTGCACGTTTAGGTGCTGAATATAAACATCTACAAATAGGATTAGACATTTTCCCTGAAGGTTTGTTTGTTTTCCATCCGTACATGGCATATAAATGGCAGTTTTAGAGTAGGGATTAGGTATCAGTAATCAGCGATTATTTATATGTAGGGCACGGCTTTAGCCGTGCTTAATTTTTGCAAACCTGAAAGGTTTGCCCTACATTGTTTTATACATTTTGTTATTCATATGTTGTAGGGCAAGGTTTTAACCTTGTCCCGCAATTTGCGGGATAGGGCACGGCTTTCTGCCAGAGGCGGACTACCTCAAGCATGTATGCAACAAAAATAGGTTATAGGTTTTGGGTTATGGTAGCCGCAGGATTTATCCTGCGTATTTTGTAGCGATTTGATTTATCAAATGTGAAAAATCCGACCCCGCGTCGGTCCGGGTTTGCACGTAATCCGCGGTTCAGTAATCTGCGTAATCTGTGGTGCTGGATATTTCATCTTATAATTTCATAAAAATCATAAAATAGTTAACAGAACTTAAAAAAATAGGAGAAAATTATGACTAAAATAAAAAAATACAATGTTTTAATTTCTTTAGCAATTTTTGTTTTATTTTCTTATTCTTTTTCTCAAAAATGGTCTCCATATTATTCATTTAATTTTTCTGAAGGATTATATTTACCATCGGTAGGAAGATGGGGATGGACAACAGTTTTATCAAATGATATTGGTTTTATAATAAAACCTTTGGACCAACATACAGGTTTATTTTATTATCAACTAAAATATGAAGGACCTGGGCTTAAAAGACAAGAAGGTGAAAAATTTGAACAAAGAGTGATGGCTCATACTTTAGTTTTACAATATGTATATAAATTAACCTCATCAATTTTGTTTAAAACAAGGTTTAATTATGGATACGATTTTTGGCGTTCAGGAACAAATGAACTTTGGGGTTTAGGTTTGTATGATAATGAAAGAATAGGGATAAATGAAGATGTTGAATGGAGAATTTCAAAAGATTTAAAAGTTATTGGTAAACTTGGCTATAATTTTATAAAATTTCCAAATTATACAAGTTTAATTGAAGAATATATCTCTGGTTCTGAAGAGACAGCAGCTGGTAAACAAGATAATAATATGTATATTTTTGGTGTTAAAACTACTTATAAGATTCACAACTTAAATCTTTTAGTTATACTACAGAATTATTTGAAACAAAAGGTTTTAGAAGAACTTTCCGGTTCATTTTCTTACTCTGATGAAAAACAAAAAGATTTTTCTTTTGAGTTAAGTTATTATCCTGAAATGATAAAGATAGCATCTTGGATGACTTTATCGCCATATTTTTCTTTCAAACAAAAAGATTCAAATCAAGCATTTTTGTATTTAACATCTTATGATATAACAACCTCAACACCTATTGTTTGTCCTAATTACTATGACTACAACAAAATTTCTTTATCTTTGCCAATTAACTTTTATTTGACAAAGACAAAAGTTTTAACATTTATGCCTGAAATAGAAATTACTTCGTATCTTTCTCGTCAACCAAGGGATAAAGATAACAATTTTATAGAAGGTGAAAAACAAAAAAACCAACTTTTGTTATACTCCCTTGTTTATACCTCACAAAGTCAAGACCAACATAGAAAGGTTTCATTGTTTTACACCTATCAACAACAAACTTCTAATATGAAGTTTGAAAAGTATTATCCTTATAATTATTCAGGTCATTATTTTGGCTTGAAGTTTAGTTATAGTTATTAGAGTGAAAAGAAATTTTATATTTTTTGCTTTTATACTTTTTTGCTTTTTTACTTTCACACCTGTTATTCCTGCGCCACATATTTCTGGTAAATTCATAAAAGGTCAACCAAAAGATAAAGTAAAACTCCTACCAGATGTGTCACATCTTCGTAGAAAAGGTGCTCCTGCAATAGAGATAGCAAAGGCGATAGGATCTGTTGGAGAAAAAAAAGTTGCTGTTATTGTTGTTGATTTTCCTTACCAAAGTTTTTCTTCGGGATGGTATAATCAAGCAAATACAACTTTCCAAAAATTAAAAGAATACTACAATGAAGTTTCATATGGTAAACTTCAACTTGATATAACATTTTTTTACAACGGTGGTTCAACAAAAACACTTACAGGGAACGAAAAAGCATATACACTGTCTAAGCCAACCACAGATTATGCTTATTTACCATGGCTTGATTATGAAGAGATAGAAAGAAGACTTATAGAATTAGTTAAAATAGCAATATCTACTTCAGGAGTATCTTCAAGTGATTATCACTGTGTTATGGTTTTACATGCAGGATATGGTGCTGAATCAATGCAAGATCCGTCAGGTTATATCTGGTCTGTTTATGTTAATTGGACAGATAGTAGTCCAGTCAATGGTTTTACTGACGGAATAATAGTCCCGGAAGCAGAGTATAATGCTTCACCGGTAGGTGTCACCTGTCATGAATTTGGGCATCAATTAGGACTTCCTGATTTGTATTATAACCAGAAAAGTATTGTTGGTATATGGTGTTTGATGGATTATGGTTGTTGGGCAGGGTATCCTCCAGGTAGTCAGCCTGCGCACTTATCTGCTTGGTGTAAAAAATTTTTGGGTTGGCTTGATGTAGATATAGTTTCAACTACAACAATAAATTATAGTTTGCCCTGTGTTGAAACTTCATCACAAGTTGTAAAATTAAAGATTTTAACTGCAGATAACCCAGAAAATGAATATTTTTTGTTAGAATATAGAAAAAAAGTAGGGTTTGATACTTCTCTCCCAGGTGAAGGACTTTTAATTTGGCGTATTGATGATGGTATCGCGTCTAATGATAATAGATTAAAAAATAATAATATTAATTCCGGTTATCCACACTTAGGTGTTGATTTAATTGAGGCGGATAAAACATCTGCAGGTGGTAATTTGGGTGATTCCGGAGACCCATTCCCTGGAAGTAGTGATGTTACATTTTTTGTTCCATCAAATTATAACATACAAGCGTATAATGGAAATCCTATACTTACATCTGTTTTAAACATTTCAACAGATAAAAATTTTGCTAACTTTGATATTTTGTATGAAGAGTTAAAAATTAAAAACCTTGCCCAAGGTGAGGTTAAAATTGGCAACAACTATACTTATTCAGGTGCTCAGATGTTGATAGGTTTTAATCTTCCTGAGGCATCTGATGTGGAGGTCTTAGTTTACAATTTATATGGAAGATTGGTAAAAAATTTTGGCAAAAATTACTATCAAGCAGGTGAAAATAATATACAATGGATTGTAAAGGATGAAAATAATGAAGATTTGGCTCCAGGGTTATATTTTGTGGTTGTAAAAGGAAATAACATCCATAAAGTTGAAAAATTTATAATCAAAAAATGAAAAAATTTTTATTAATAATTTTAATATTTATTACAAAAATTTTTGCTAATGATGTCCAAATTATTCATTTACCTTTAGCAAAAAGTGTATCTTTATCTGGTGAGACAGCATTGGTAGATAATAAAGTATTCAATGTTTTAACAAATCCTGCTATGCTGAGTTATATAGATTTTGGTTATAGTTTAGAGTATAACAAGTTGTTTTATTATGGAGATACAGGGTATGATGTTTTTGGACTTTCTGTAAGTCAACTAGAAGGCAATGTCAGTCTTGTTGTAGGAAATTTTTCTTCTGACAAAATTGAAGTTCATAATATCTTAGGAGAACCTACAGGTGAAATAGCTGAGTATTCAAACAAAATTTTTGCATTTGGCTTTTCTACTAATTTATCTTCAGGCAAAGATTATTTTGCATCCTTAGGTTTTTCTGGTTATTATATTTCAGAAAAAATTAATGTTGACACACAGTATTTTGGCTGCAATATAGGGTTTGTTTATGAACAAAGATTTCAAAATTCTATATTTAAGAATTTTCGTATAGGTAGTGTTATAAAAGGTTTGGGTATGAACAAAAATCTTCTTCATAATGAAGCAATATCCACACAAGTAGGACCTATAAACTTTATATTTGGTTATGAAAATTTTTATCCTGAAGCTTCTAAGGATAAGTTTAAAATTGCAACTACAGGTAAAATTTATTCTTCTAAAGATAATAATTATGAAGTAATTTTGAATTTAGGTTATAACTTAGGAGAGTTCACAAATAGTTTTTCTTCAGGTTTTGAGATAAAGTTAAAAAGAATATATTTAGGTTATTCTTTTGCCCAACATCAATATTTAGGTAGTTTGCAAAATATATATTTGAGTTTGAAGTTGTAAATTTTATTTTTTAAAATATAAAACTAAACCTGCCAAAAAAAATAAAATATTAGGTATCCATACAGAAATTAAAGGTGCCACAATGTTTAACTCTCCTAATGTTCTACAAAAAGAAAGTGTTATCCAATAAATTATTAAAGCAGATATTGTATAAACAAAACTTGTAAGTTTTCCATATTGTGAGGATAAATTTTGTCCTAAAGAAATTGATAAAAAAATTAAGATAAAATTTAAAAAAGATATTGCGTATCTAAAACTTATCTCTGTTAATACTCTTGAAGTATTTTGTCCTCTTATTTTTAAGTTTTTAACAACATTTTTTAATTCTTTTATACTTAAATGGTCTAACTGCATAGTTGTATAGTCATATTGAAAATCTTCAATGTCTAAAGGAAGGTTATATTGATAAGTGTCAATAGAGAATTCTTTAGATATCTTGTTTTTTTCAAATTTTCTTAATATACAATTTTTAAGTAACAAAATCCTTTCTTTTTTTATTCCATATTTTGAAAAAATCTGTGTATCTAAGTTGTTCTCATCATTGTATTTTTCTATTATCACATCAGCCACTTCGTATGTTTTTTTGTTATACATTCCTATGGTAACAAAACTTTTCTCTTTTGTGTCATAATAAAAAAGATTTTTTAATATATCAGTAGAAGATGGTTGATTTTTTATCTTTTCATTGAAAATTTTTTGAGATATATAAAATCCTTTTGTCGCTATTTTGTCATTTATTAAAAATGAACTTATAGATAAAACTACTCCTAATATTAACCAGGATAAAAAAAATTTTTTTAAATTTATGCCTAAGGTCTGTATTATAATAAGTTCTTTTGTATACATAAAGTTTGTTATAACAATTAAAGATGTCAACATTGTAGTTATTGGCGAAGTTTGTACAAACCACAATGGGACAAGGCACAAAAGATAATTTAAGATTGTTAAAATTTTAGGTTTATATGTTATAAAATCGGGTAGACGCCAAAAAAATTCTGAGGATGCAAAGATTAAAATAAAAAATAAAGATATTGGAATAAACAATTTTATAAATTCAAACAAAAAATATTTTTGTAGTGTTTTTGTTTTCATACAAAGGCTAAAAATAAGTATATTAAAAACAAAATTATGTTTGGTAGTTGCATTATTGTTCCTATTAAACTAAAATATGGTTTAAGTTCCATTCTGTCAATAATAGACAAACTTGCTGATAGAGAAAAATAATATATTAATATTATTATTGCGGTGAAAACAAAACTTAGTGGTTTTGCATGTTTTTTTATTCTTAATGAAATAGCAATACCTAATATTGCAAAGATTATTATACTTATTGATAAAGAATATCTTAAAAAATACTCTGATAGAATTAAGCACTTATATTTTTTTGATTTTGAATTTTCAAACTCATCTAACAATTCTTTATTTGTCATTTCACGAAGTGTTTTTGTTTGTGTTATTAAAGTTTTCATCTGTTTATTGTAGATGATGAATATGTATTTTTCAAATCTCAAGTGTGTAAGTTCAGCTGGACTTGTTTTATCAACTATTGTTATTTTTCCATCTTGAAGTTCAAATATAATATTGTCATTTATATCAGTATGAACTTTTGCAGATTTTGCATAAGTTGTCTGTATAAGGTTTTCTCCTAATGTGTTTTGTATAAAAACATTTAATAGTTTATCATCTTTTACCTTTTGCACAAAGAAATTTTTGTTGTCTAAGGTTAAAACAGAATTTTCTGAAAATTTTATATAAGGTTTAGATAATATTGATGAAAGATATATTTTTTTAAAACTCTTATAACTTTGTGGCACGGTATAGATATTAAAATATGTTAATATTATTGAGAATAAAACAGATAAAAATACAATGTTTTTTGTGTAAAAAATACTTTTGATACCCATTGTTTGCAGTATAGTTAGTTCTTTTGTCTCATTTAAAGTAGAGAATGTTAAAAGTACGGATATTAAAAATGTTGTTGGTAAAGCAAGAGAGATTATTGAAGGAAGCAGAAACAGAAGTAGTTTTATTACAATAATTAAATTTGGTTTTCTAGTTAATATTGGGTTTATGATTTGATAAATGTAGTTTAAATAAAACAATGAGGTGATGAGAAAAAAATATGTTAAAAAATTTGAAAAAAAAGTTTTCAATATATATTTGTTAACAATTTTCATAATGTTCAAAATTTTTTGTAAAATATAGAAAAATTTGTTCATTTTATATAGTTATACTAAATAACTTCAAAAATAACAACAAATTTTATAAAAAATAATGGTGAAAAAAAAGTGTGGATTTGTTATTGCTTTGTACTTAATTTTCAGTTTTAGCTTTTTATCGTTTGCACAAGAAGAAACTACTACTAATGAAGAAAAAATTTTTAAATTTGACCAAAAAAAATGGAACAATGTAAGACAAAGAATTGAGCAAAACTTACCTTTGTATGAAGAAACAGTTTCTACTACAACTCTTCCTCCTGTAGCAACTCCTACTACTATAGAGTTTATTGAAGGAACACAACTTAGTATCAGTGGAAGAAAACTTATAGGTATGCAGATAAAATCAACGCAATATCCAAATCGTTCTGAGTACAATAGGACAGATGTTAGTATGAATCAAGAATTACAAGTTAGCATTCGTGGTAAAGTGGGCAAAAATGTAGATGTAAACATTGATATTGACGACACCCAACCGGACAAAAGGGATATATCTATAGTTTATCGTGGGGAAGGTGTTGATGTTGGGCCTGGTGCTGTTGGTTATAAAGCAAAACCAGGCGCTTTTATTCAGGAAGCAGCATTCGGTGATATCCAACTTAGTTTACCTAATACAGAGTTTGTTGGTTATTCAAGGCAGGTTTTTGGTTTGAAAGTTACTGCACAGTATAATCAAGCTAAACTTTATCTTATAGCATCACAATCAAAAGGTAATTTTGAAACAAAAAGATTTACAGGGAAAACAGAGTTTGAAAGAAAGATTTTGTATGACACTTCTTACAAAAGAAGAAAATATTATGATATATCTTTTGGTGGTTATAAACCTAAGAAAGATACAGTTGAAGTTTATTTAGACACATTGGAGACCACACGAGACCCCGCCACTTTAAAAGAGCTTACTGCACAAGCGTTTAATATTCCTACTTCTACTTATACAGGAAAATTTGAAAAGTTAGCCTTGGGTAAAGATTATATTGTTGACTATGCAAAAGGTATTATAATCTTTACACTTACTAACAGAAGCATACAACCAAACTGGGTTATAGCAATTGATTATGTTGATGAAAATACAAATGTTAAACTTAGTGATTCGTATAATGGAAACTACATTTTGATAAAAGACAAAGATGAAACAGATGATATCACTACAGAGTTAAAAAATAGATATGAGATTGGTAGAACAAATATTGTAAGAGATGATGGCACAGGAAATTTTTTGTTAAAAATTACAGATAAAAGTAACCGTGTATTAGACCCTAATGTGGATAAAATTCAACCTGGAGATAAGCCAGTTCCCGTTTACAAATCTGTTAATGCAGGAGATATAATAGTGGATTTTGAAAATGGAGAGTTTTATTTTTTGTATGATAAAAAACCTTTTGCAGATGACTGTTATAGTAAGACACCGGTAAGTAGATACAATATCCTTATTGAATATAGATATAGATCTAAAACTTATTTTTTAAAACCATTCATAGTGCCATATTCTGAAAGAGTTACAATTGATGGAAAAGTAAAGCAAAGGAATGTAGATTATTGGATTGATTATGATTCAGGATTTATTACATTTTTGAAAGAAGAAGAGATTACAGATAATTCAGTAATAGAGGTAAGTTATGAATATAGTATGCTTGGGTTGCAGGGTGGAGAGACGATTGCTGGAGGTAGGTTGGAGTTACCTTTAGCAAAGAAATTTTTTGTTGGAACAAGTTGGATTGGTAGCATACCTTCAAAAGGAACAAATGTCCCTGATATAAGAAGCACACCAAGTTCTCTTCAAGTGTGGGAAACAGACGCACGACTTGTTGATTTTAAAATACCATTTTTACCTTTAAATATAAATTCTTTTTCTGGAGAATATGCTGAAAGTGAAAAAAACCCAAATATCTGGGATAAAGCAATTGTTGAAAATATGGAAGGGATTAATTTAGAAGATAGTGTTTCTACTTATAGGCATATGTGGTATTATTCATCCTGTAGTGATGTTTATATTCCTGGTTTATATGATGACAAATTAGACAAACTTGTCGGTGGAGAGTTAAATTGGGAGAATGAGGATGTTGATGTAAAAGAGATTTATCCAAATCCCGCAATAGGCGGGACTACTGATAAACAGCAAGTTTTAAAAATAAACTATAATTTATACCAGTCAACAGAGGTTGCAATGGTTTATCAGTTTTCAAAGATAGGTTTAGATTTTACAAAAAAATTATATATAGAAGCAGAGATTTATAGTGATTGTAAAGGTGGTGAGTTATATTTAGATTTAGGACAAATGAGTGAAGATATAGACCGGGATAAAAATTTAGACACAGAAGATCAAAATAAAAATGGTGTTTTAGATGTTGGAGAAGATACAGGTTTTGAATATAACAGAGGTAGTGATAAATATTTTATTAATAAAGGAAATGGTAAACTTGACACTGAAGACATTGATGGAGATGGCACTTTTAATACTTATGACAAACTTGCAAGTCCTACAACTGGATACAAAATTGCAGATTTAGATTTTATTGGTTGGAGGGCGATTAGGATTCCAATTGAAGTTGATGATAAAACAAAATGGTCTTCTGTAAAACAATTGAGATTAAGAATAAGAGGAAACAAAAAATCTGGTGTTTTAAAGATTGCAAAGATTTCAGTTGTAGGGAATAGATTTGAAGTTTTAACCTCTTCAACTACAAAGATTTATTCTGTAAATAATGAAAATGAACCAAGTTATAAAAAACTTACAGAGTTAGAAGAATATAGTTCTATATATGGTACACAATTTGCAAAAGAAAAAACAGTTGAGCAAGCACTTGCAATTGATTACAACTTTGACACAATAAACTCTTCTTCTGTGGTGCAACTTCTTTATTCACAGGCACAAAATTTTTCTTACCACCACAAATTTAATTTCTTTTTATTTAACAAGACAGCAAATAATGTAAAGTTTAAAATCCGCTGTTATACAGATGCCAACAACTATGTTGAATATTCTACAATTACTGCTAACTTACCACTAAATGAATGGGTAAAGTTTACCATTGACCAAGTTGATAGAAATTATGACAATATTCCTGACGATTGGGATGTTTCTAAAAACAATCCATCAGGTGGAGAGTGCAAAAGAATAGGTAATCCTAATTTACAAAGAATCAGTAGAATAGAGATAATTTTAGAAAGTATCTCTGGTGGTACACAGCAAGGTACGATTTATGTAAATGATATATATCTTTCTGAAAGTTGGAAAAGAAAAGGTATTGCAAAAAAATTAGAACTTAATATGTCATTACCAGGTTGGATAAACTTTGGTGGTAAAATTAGAGGTGTTGATAGGAATTTTGAGACATTTACATCTGCTATAACTAATCAAGACAATACTGCTACTTCAAGCTATCTAAATTTTATAAAACTAAACTTCATTCCGATAAATTTTCAAGGTAAACAAGAACAGACAATAACCCCTTCTGCTATAGATGCCGGCAATTTAGTTTCTACAATTGATGAAGGGAAAAAAATTTACACAGAAGGTAAGTTTGAAACAAATCTTAATATTTCAAAATTGCCACAATTAGGTTTTAATTATACAAAGTCAGTTAGTTCTGCAACAGCATTGTCAAGGACTGATATGAAGGATACTTTTAGGACAACTTTAAGTTATAAAAATCCTCTGTCAAAATATGTTCCCTTAGAAAATATTTCTTTAGCATACTCTGAAGAAAAATTACTTTTGTATCCATGGCAGGTAAATATTTCTACTTTTCCCACTGTTGATAATACAAGAAATATAAACTTGAACCTTCCTTTTAACTTCTGGAATTTGCTTACTTTGAATCTTTCCTTAGGAACAGGTAATACTTTTACTGAATTAAGGAAATTCAATAGAAGAATAGAAGATGATTTAATAATACCAAATTTAAGCAACAATAAAGATATTTTTGATTATTATACTAAACTGACATTCTTTTCAATCTCAAATTTACAGAAGACATATGAGATGTATTATACAACTTACTCTATTGTTATTAGCTCTTATGAAAAACGTTCCGAATGGAATACAGAACTCAATTCATCCATTAACATTTTACCATTTTTTAAGCCAAGTTTAGGATATAAAATAGGCATTGTTGAAGATTATAATTACTCAGCATCAACAAAAACTAAAGATGTTACAAGAAATACTTCAGGTTCTGCCGGAGTAAGTTTTATGCCTAAGGACATATTTAACTTAAAACAAATTCAAAGTCTGAGGTTATATTATAACTTTACTTTAACAGCAGGAGATAAGTATGAAAAATTGCCAAAAGATTATGAACTTTTGGATTTTTATAACTTCAAAAATTTAAATCTTTTGTGGTATCAAACTGAGATTGCTACTCCGACTATTTTTAGAACAAAACTTTTTGAACGGAAAGAACAGAGATTAAATACTAGCTGGAAACTGTTTGAAGGAGTGCCATTTAAAGGGATGTGGGAATTCCTTAACAAGACCGATTTAACTTTGTCATACTCTGATGCTATTGAAGAGAAAGAAGAGACACAAACAAAATCATATAGTTATACAAAAGTTTGGCCTGATATAAATTCTACTTTCTATGGTATAGAAGATTTAGCAAAAATATTTGTCAAAAAACAAGATGTTATAACAGATACTAAACTTAACTTAGTTTATTCTTATAAAACTACTGAGGTTAAAAAAGTAAGTTTTGAAAGAAATATCACACATAAAGAAATTTTGAGTTTTAGTTTATTTAAAGATTATAATATTTTGTCAAGTTATGAAAATAATTTTTATGACAACTTTAGTTATCTTTTAAATTTACTCACTACTATGTCGAAAACAGATATTTTTGGTTTACAAGTTGGTCTGCCATTTTTTGGTCAGAGATTAACTCCAAGATATGAATATAAAAAAGAGTATTCTGAAGATGCAAGAAAATTACCAACAAAGGATTTAACTACACATACTTTTGCTGTAAATCATTATGTAGATATTGTACCTAAACAAGGAGTTAACATTTTTGGCAAAACATTGCCTTTGCAAAATAGATTAAGAGTCAATTCAACCTTACAATATATACGCAGGGAGAGTTCTATTGATATAGGGAAGACCAATACTGAACAGGTTTCTATCTCATCAAAAGCAGATTATGATGTTTCAAAATATATAAATATTTCGTTAGGTTTAGGATTTGATTTAAATAATAACAGAGTTACAAAAACAGAGACAAATTATAGTTATTATATAAATAGCCAAGTAATTATAAGATTTTAGCTTTTGTTGAAATTTTGTATATTATTTATGTAGATAAATATTATAGCTGGTAATTTTACAAACAATAAGCAACAAACTACCAACAACTTTTTATAGAAAGGAGTAAAAAAATGAAACTATTTTTAGATTCTGCGAACATTGAAGAAATAAAAAATGTGTATTACTTAGGGATTCTTAGCGGTATAACAACTAATCCTACTTTACTTGCTAAACAGCTTACAAATATTAAAGGAGATGCCTTTAAAGAATCAAAAAAAGTTTTAGAAGAAATCTGTAAAGTAGTTGAGAATAAAGTGCCAATATTAGCAGAACCAGTCAGTGTTGAATATAAAAAAATTGTTGAAGAAAGTTTAGAATTAGCAAAAATTTCTCCACAAATTGTTGCAAAAATTCCTTTGACAGAAGAAGGTCTTAAAGCAGTAAAGGAATTAAAACAAAAAAATATTAAAACAGCATTTACTTTAATTTTTTCTTTAAAACAAGCTTTGATTTCAGCAATGGCAGAAGTAGATTACATATGTCCTTTTGTAGGAAGGTTAGATGATATAGGACAAGTTGGTACTGATTTAATAAGAGATATTATGCAGGTGTATAGGTTTTATGGTTGTAAAACGAAAGTTATTGTTGCTTCAATAAGAAATATTGAACACATTATAAAATCCGCACAATATGGAGCAGATTTTGTTACTATACCTTATAAGCTTGTCAGTGAGATGTTATCTCACGAATTGACTGATAAAGGGATACAAAAGTTTATAGAGGATTGGAATAATGTAAGTAAGAAGTAAGAAATACGGAGGGGGAGGGATTCGAACCCCCGGTCCCGCATAAGCGAGACACTGGTTTTCAAGACCAGCCCCATAAACCACTCGGGCACCCCTCCAGCAAAGTGTGGATGTGTGTATGTGTAAATGAGTTAATGTGTGAATGAGTTAATTAGTTCATAGTTCATAGTTAATAGTTGATAGTTCTTCATAGTTATGAGCTCAGAGTTATTAGTTGAGAGTTTATTAGTTAATACTAATAACTAATCAACCCATCTACTCATTCACCCATCAACCCATTTACTTATATACTTGATTTATATAATCTTTTTTAAAAAATCAACTTTTCGTTTATCTTGAAAAACAATATCAGTTTTGGTATAAAACTTTAACAAATTTTTTTTTAACTCATAGTAAAAATATGGAAATAAAATCTGTCCGTGGAGTTAGAGATTTATTACCTCATCAGGTAGAGAAATTAAGATACATAGAAAAAGTCTGCCGTGAAGTTGTAGAAAAATATGGATTTGTTGAAATAATCTTACCTACAATTGAAGAGTTCTATCTTTATCAACATAGCATTGGACAAACTTCTGATATAGTGGTAAAACAGATGTTTGAGATAGTAAACAGAGGTGAAGATAGTAATAAAAAATTGGTATTAAGACCAGAAGGTACTGCCGGCGTTGTTCGTGCATTTGTTGAACACAATTTTAAAAACAAATTTCCTTTGAAAAGATTTTTTTATTTTGGTCAAATGTTTAGATATGAACGTCCACAAAAAGGGAGATTTAGAGAGTTTTATCAATTTGGGATAGAGATTTTTAATGAACCGCAGATAGCAAGTGATTTAGTTTTGATAAATATAATTAACAAAATTTTAACTGCCCTGAAAGTTAAATATGATTTAGAAATAAACTCTATTGGTTGTAAAAAATGTAGGGAAGAGTTTGAAAAGATTTTGGTTAAAAAGTTGTCAAGCTTAAAACTTTGTGATGTTTGTAAAGATAGATTAAATAAAAATCCTTTGAGGATATTTGACTGTAAAATAGATGCAGAAAAATTAAAAGAAAAATTTAGTGATGAATTAAATATACAAAACTATCTATGTAATACTTGTAGAAATAGTTTTGAAAGAATTTTAGATGCTTTTAATAAACAAGGAATTAGGTATAAAATAAATCCAATGCTTGTCCGAGGATTAGATTATTATAATGGTTTTGTTTTTGAATATAAAACAGAACTTTTAGATGCTGCGCAGAATACATTATGTGCTGGTGGAAGATATGATGGTTTACTATATAGATTTTTAAAAGAAGATGTTTACGCTTGCGGTGCTGCTTTTGGGATTGACAGAATTATGGAAGTAATAAATATTGATAAAAAAGAAAATCTTAAAGTTGGTATTGCTGTGGTAGATGATAAGTATTTACTTGATGGATTTAACATTGGTGAAGAATTAGTAAACTGTTTTAAAGATATTGTGATAGTAGGACCTTTTAGCGGTAAAAGTTTAAAATCACAGCTGAGGTTATTTAATAATGAAAACTGCAAGTATGTTTTGCTTATTGGGGATGAAATTAAAGAAAATAAAGTGGTAGTTAAAGATTTTATAAATAAAATACAACAAACAGTTGAGATGAAGAAGTTAAAAGAAATTATTTTATGAAAAAGATTTTATTTTTAATTATCTTATTTTTTGTGGTAAATCTAAATGCAGAGTTATCTTATTTTGATATCGGGGTGTTGAATTTATTGAAAGAAGATTATAAAACAGCCGAATTGATGTTTAAAAAATCTTATTTCTCGAATGAAGATTTTGATTCATTATTATTTTTGGCTAATACTTATTTTTTAAATGGTAAATATAAATTAGCTAATGAGTGTTATAAAAAATTGTTAAATGATACTAAATATCTATCTGATGAAAAATTTAAATCTTTTGTTAAGTTTATGTACGCAGAATCTTTTGTCTATTTAGAGAATTATAATAATGCGATAATTATATATGACGAGTTGTTAAAAGAAAAAGTACAAAAGTATCTATTACCTTATGTGATTTATGGTAAAGTATTTTGTTTTTATAAATTAGGTGATTATAACTCCGTGCTGACTAATGTTTCAATTTTTAAAAATCTTGTTAAAAACGATATCAGTGAAGTAATAAAAGAGCAAATTGATTATATTTTAGCAGATTCATGGTATAAAAAAAATGATTTTAAAAATGCAGAACGTGAATTTAAAAATTTCATATCTTTACACAAAGATACTAACTTATCCATATATGCGAATATAAAACTTTCAGAAATTTATAAAGAACAAAAGAAATTTAAAGATGCAGAGATTTTATTGAAAAGCTTTGATATAAATAAAATATCAGAAGATGTTTCTGTTATACTTAAATACAACCTTGCAAAAGTGTTAATAAGTCAAAATAAATTTTCTGAAGCATTAGAAGTTTATTCAAAAATATATGATAAAATTCAAAATAATCAAAAGTTTTTAGAACACATTGAAATTGCTCGTGCATATTGCTATTATAGATTGTCAAAGTTTAAAGAAGCTGAACATATTTTGTTAAATTTAACCAGTGCAACAAAAGATGATGTAATAAAACAAAACTCTATGTATCTATTGGGATTGAATTATTTTAATAACTCCAAGTTCTCTGATGCAGTTGATATCTTTTCTAAGCTTTTAGAACAGTTTTCTTCAGAAACAAAATTCTATGATGATGCTTTATTTTATTTAGGAATGAGCTATTTGAATAATAAACAATATAAAAAAGCTATTCAAACATTTAGTCAATTTAAAACACATAAAACTTCAATTTATTACATTCTTTCTCAACTATATTTAGCAAGATGCTATAAATATTTGAAAGAATATGAAACTGCAAAATACATTCTTAAACAATTGAGTAAAAAGGGAATATCTGAGGATATAGAGTTGCAATTTCTATATGAATTAGCTGAATGTTATAAACTATCTTGTGATTATCAAACCGCATTAGAATATTATTCTAATATAATTGATAGAACAAAAGATAAAAACTTAAGTATTTATTCAAAAATTTCAGTCGCAGAAATTTATAATAGATTAGGAAGATATAAAGATGCAGAGGATGTACTTAATAACGTTCTGTTACAAAAAGATTTAACTACAAAAGTAAAGGTTAATGCTAAGCTTATATTGTTTTCTGTAGAGTATAACCTTGGGAATAAAAGTTTAGTGGAAAAGATAGCAGGAGAACTGGTTGAAAATAAAGACACTCCTATAGATAAAAAAGTTGATATTCTTTTAACATTATCCAATATGTATGAGAAGGATAAAGAATACTATAAATCCATAAGTTGTCTACAACAAGTTAGAAATCTATATGAAGATAGAAAAGACCTGTTTTTTATTGATGAAAAGATTGTTAAATTGTTGTTTGAAATAAAAGATTTTAAACAGTTGAGTAAGGAACTTTATAATCTATTCAAAAAATATTCTTCTACTGATAGACAGGTGTTAGTAAACTACTATTATTTAAAATATTGTTCTTTAACAAAAGATAGTGATAGGATTGAGTTTTATCTAAGTAAGTTAAAAAGCTTTAATGTAAAAGATTTTGACATTTTAGATAAAGAAAAAATATATGAAATTTTAAGTATATGTTTTGAGAATGGAAACTCAGATATAATACTTTATTTATCAGGAAATATTTTGCCTTATTTGAAAAATCTTAATGTAAAAGAAAAAATTGATGTTTTGGCAAAAGTTGCTGATTATAATATTAGCAGAAATAACTATCAGGAAGTTTTAAAATTAGCCAAAATTATTAAAAATTTGTCACCATTTGATCAAAATGTAGCATCTTATTCTGAATTTTTGACAGGCAGAATTTATGAATTGATGGGTAAAATGAAGTTAGCAGAAAATGTGTATTTAAACATCCTAGAGAAATATCCGAATTGTCAATATAAAATTAAAGTATACATTTCATTGATCAATTATTATAATTCACAAAATGATTTTGAAAAGAGTAAATTTTATGAAGAAAGATTATTATCAGAATATCCTGAAGATGAAGAAACATATAAATATATGTTTAACAAGGCGATCTCATTAAAACAAAAAGGTAGTTTTGAAGAAGCTATAAAAGTTTTCTCTTATGTAATAAACACTAAGGATAAAGATTTACAAGCTTCTGCACAAAAAATGTTGGCTGAATGTTACTATAATTTAGGTAAGTATAAAGAAGCAGCTGTTGAATATCTTAAAGTTGTTTATCTATATCCAGATAAAACTAACTTAGCAGCTGAAGCGCAGTATATGGTAGGAGTGTGTACTGAGAAGATGAAGTTATATGATGAGGCAAAAAAGGCATATAAAAATTCTAAAGAAAAATATCCTAATACTTTGTGGGCACAAGAAGCAGAGATTAGGTTGAAACAGATGAGATAAGATGCAAATAAAAATATTTTTTATAATATGTTTTTTGATAAATTTTTATTTTAATCTTTTTTCCCAAGAGTTTCAACTCTCATCTCCATCTCAACAGGAAAATAACGTAGTTGTTCCTTTATATTTTGAACTTTATTATAAACCTAATTTTGATGTTCTTCCTGAGGTTGAATATGAAGATATAAATCTTCCTTATGAACATTATATATCGCCGGAGTTTGAAAAGGATAAGATACCAGCAGATTTTTTCAATGAATCACTAAAAAAAACTAATTTTTTTTCATCTATCAGTTTGGGAAATATTAGTTCTTTTTTGGTTAAAGCTAAAGAAATAAATGAAAAAAGTATTTTTGATTTTAGTTTCTCAAATGAAAGTAAACAAGTTTCTTTTTTTAATTATTTAGATAAACTTTCAAATTACAACTATAATTTTATTTATAGAAAAACATTTGATAGTTTTGTTTTAGGTAGTGATATTGAAGCAAAGACAATTCTTTTGAATAATTCTGTTGAACAGTATAGTGTTAATATTTTGGTTGATAAAATTTTTAAATATTTTGATTTTACATATACTCCTTATGCCCAACTAAATAAAATTTCTGAATATAATTTTGAATATTTATTTTTGATAAACAATTTCAGTTTAAATTTTGTTCCTTATTATAAAATACTTTGCAATTTGGGTATTGAGCATCTACATAATAGAAAAAAGAATTCATATTTTTATAAACTTACCGCAGTTTTTAAAGACTTTTTAATAGATCATAACAAATTTGAGTTAGAAGCAAAATATTCTGATAAAAATGATTTTTTTTATGTCGTCAAATTGACACAGAAATTAAAAGATCTTTTATTTAATTTACAGTTAGGAGAAAGATTTTATTATGATTATTTGAAAGGCTACTTTATAAAATTTCCGATACTAAAATTAAGTGAAAATTCATCTTTTATCTATCCTAGAAATAGAATTTGCTCTTTTGGGTTGGACTTTGGGAAAACTTGGTTGGATTTAAAGATTAATTATACTAAAGAGAATTATGATAAATTTCCAAGTTATATTTTGAATAATGATGTGGTTCTACCTTATTATATAAATGATTTAGATGTTGAAAATTTATACTTGTTTAGTCAGATTTCTTTTAGCGATTTTAGTATTTTAAAGTTTGACATTAGATATGGATTAAACAATAAAATTTTGTTCTATCCAAAAGTAGAATATGGTTTAGATGTTGAAAATAAAATTAAAAGTTTCTATTTTATTACAAAGTTGATATATAAGGATAAAATTTTGGTTGATAATGAAGATAATGTTTTAAAAGAAAGTTTAGTTTTTGAGTTTATTACAAAATATAAAATTTCTGATAATTTATCTGTTGATTTTTCTTCATCATATCCACTTTTGGGTAAAAACTATATATGTCCTAATTTGATATTAGAACCATATTTATCCTTAGGTTTTAGTTTCAATTTTTGAAAGGAGACTACTAGAATGTTAGAGTATTTTTTAAAAGGTGGAATAATAATGTGGCCAATATTGTTGTGTTCTATTGTATCTTTTACTATTATTATTGAGAGATTATTATTTTTTAGAAGTATAAGAATAAATCCTTATATTATTCAAAAATTTTTGCAATTAGTTTCTGAAAAACAAATTGATAAAGCAAAAAAATTAGCAGAAAATATGCCAGAAATTCCAAAATCAATTTTTACTAAATCTCTTGAGAATTATTATTCTCCAAATTTTAGTGATATTATTGAAGATTTAGCAGAACAAGAAATACCAAAACTTGAAAGGTTTTTGCCTCTACTTGCAGCTATAGCATCTATATCTACTTTGTTAGGGTTTACAGGTACTGTTACAGGTATGATAAAAGCTTTTGAAGCTATAGCTAATGTAGGATATGCATCACCACAGGTTGTTGCAAAAGGTATTGCTGAAGCGTTGATAACTACAGCAGCTGGTCTTATTGTGGCAATACCTACAGTAGCTTTTTATCATTACTTTACTTATCGTGTTAACAGATATGTAACACTATTAGAGCACTATTTGCAAGAGTTTATTAATTTAAGGAAAATTTAGTTAATAGTTGATAGTTCATAGTTAATAGTTAAAAACTCTACGAACTCAATGAACCATTATAGGAGGAGATTATGTTAAGTAATTTACAATTTTTATTTTTAGGGATATTATCAGGTATTTTAGGCGGTCTTTTGGGTATAGGGGGTGGTTCAATTGTAGTTCCATATTTAGTTTATGTGTGTAGTTTTTCACAACATCAAGCACAAGGTGTATCTTTAGTTTTGTCAGCTTTGCCAGTGGGAATTTTAGCTGCTTTAAAATATTACAAGGAAGGAAATTTAAATTTGTATATTGGATTTTTAATTGCGATAGGTTTTTTTATTGGAGGATACTTTGGTAGTGTTTTTGCACATAAAATTCCTGATGTTTTACTAAAAAAAATTTTTGGTATTTATCTTTTATTAGTAGCTGTAAATATGATATTTGGTTAGAGTTATGAAAATAATTGCTGATTTACATATACATTCTAAATATTCTCGTGCTACATCTAAGGAGATGAATATTCCTGATATTGTACATTGGGCTAAGTTAAAAGGTATATCTCTTTTAGGTAGCGGAGATTTTACTCATCCAGGTTGGCTTGAAGAGCTAAAGAAGTATTTAGAACAAACATCTGACTTTACTTATGAATATAATGGGGTAAAATTTATACTTACTGGAGAGATTAGTAATATTTTTTATCGTGGAGGAAAAAATTATCGTATACATAATATTATTTTTTTGCCTGATTTTTCTTCTGTTGAAAGATTTAATAATATTTTACAAAATTATGGTGATTTGGTCTCTGATGGAAGGCCAATAGTTTCACTTGACTGTATAGATCTTGTGGAGATTGTAAATAGTATAACAGAAAACTCTTTAATAGTTCCTGCGCATGCTTGGACACCTCATTTTTCTTTATTTGGTTCAAATAGTGGTTTTGATTCTATTGAAGAATGTTTTGGGAAATACTCAAGATATATAAAAAGTATTGAAACGGGTCTTTCTTCGGATCCAAAGATGAACTGGCGTTTGTCAAAATTAGATAGTATAACTTTAATTTCCAACTCAGATGCACATTCTCCACAGAATTTAGCAAGAGAAGCAAATGTTTTTGATGTTGATGAAAACAAAGATTTATATTCTGAAGTTTTACAAATAATAAAAACAAAAAATAGAAAAAAATTTTTATATACTATAGAGTTTTATCCCGAAGAAGGTAAATACCACTACGATGGACATAGAGATTGCAAAGTTTGTTTTTCTCCTAAGGAAACAAAAAAATATAGAGGAATTTGTCCTGTATGTGGGAAGAAACTCACAGTTGGTGTGCTAAACCGTGTTGATCAACTTGCAGATAGAGAAGAAGGATTTATTCCTGATAATAGCATACCATATAAAAATGTTATACCTTTGATGGAGATTATTGCTGAAGCTTTAAATACAGGTAAAGGGACACAAAAAACTTTGAATGAATATATATATATTACTACACAAGTTGGTAATGAGTTTGAAGTACTGTTAGAATTTAGTAAAGAAGAACTTAATAAAAAAATTAATCCTAAGGTTGTTGAAGGGATAATGAAAGTAAGAAGTGGTGAAGTAGATATTTTCCCCGGATACGATGGAGAGTATGGAAAAATAAGTATTATTTGGGATAAAAAAGAAGAAGTTAGTCAATCTAATACCAAACAGTTAGAATTATTTTGAAAAAGAGGTGATATCTATGATAAAAGTAAAAGTTGCAGATTTAATATTTGATGAAATTTCACAGATGGGGATTGTTTTGCTTGAAGAAGAGAAAACCCAATCAGAAGAACAGCAGAAAGTAAAGGTTTTGCCAATATGGATAGGTGTGTTTGAAGCCCAGTCTATATTGTTTAAGTTACAAAATCTTTTTTTCCCAAGGCCTTTGACACATGATTTATTAAAAAATGTTATAGAAACAATGTCTGGTAAAGTGGAATATGTGTTGATTACAAAGATACAAGATAATACATTTTATGCAGAGATTCATATTTTAAGAGGGAAAGACAAAATTGTGGTAGATAGTCGTCCATCTGATGCTATATCCTTAGCTATAAGAGTAGATTGTCCTATTTATGTTTCAGAAGAAGTAATGTTACAGGCAAGTGTGGATAAAGAAGAATTTTTAAAAGAACAAAAAAGTAAGATGTTAGAACAGCTGTTGAAATTTGCAGATACAGAGGATGAAAATAAACTTAAGCATTAATGAAAGAGTTTTATGTTCAATGGCACATTACAGAAATTTGTAATTTTGATTGTTTGCATTGTTATAAAGAGCCGTATAGAGAAGAATTATCTTTTGATAGTTTAAAGATTGTAGCAGATAAATTAGAAAAAATTTCTGAAGAAAAAAATTGTAAATTTACAATTTCAATTACAGGTGGGGAACCATTTTTAAAACCAGAGGTTTATGATTTGGCAGAGTATTTAGATAGAAAAAATTTTGTTGAAAAACTTAATTTTATTACTAATGGTAGTATAATACCTGAAAAAAGGGTAAAAAATTTATCAAAGTTATCAACAATTTATATTTCTTTGGAAAGTATTGAGCCAAAAATTAATGACAAGATTCGTGGAGATGAAAGTACTAATTTGGTTTTTGAAAATTTAGAATATTTTGTGAAAAACTTCAATGTTGGTATTATGACAACTTTAATGAATTCAAATATAAACGATTTAATAGAAAATTTAGATAAGTTTGTAGAGAAACTATTTTTTTTAGGTGTCAAAGAAATTATTTTTGAAAGATTTGTTCCTGTAGGAAAAGCAAAAAAATTAAAAAATGAAGTAGTTGAAAAAGAAAAAATCTTTGATTTTTATTTAAAGATTTCTAATATTTTTTGTGTAAATTTTGAGATGTTAAAATTTTATCCTGCAGTAAAGATAGTGAATATTGAAGGAATGAAAGAAGTCTTTGGTGCTGAATGTATTTTTGGTAAAGATGGATTTGCAATATTATGTGATGGAACAGTTTATCCATGTAGAAGATTTGATTTTAGCATTGGCAATTTATTAGATAAAAATTTCTCTTTAGATATTTTAGAAGGTTTAAGACTTAAATTTCATCCTAAAAAAGACATTTTTTGTTGTTATGCTATGGATAAAAGTAGTTCATAACTAAATGAGGAGGAATGTAATATGGATAATCTAAATCTGTTGAAATCTTTAGCAATAAAAAATGAGAAAAAAATAGTATTTTTGATTATAGATGGTCTTGGAGGTGCTACAGAACCATCTTCAGGTAAAACGGAACTTGATTTATCTCAACATCCAAACTTAGATAAGATTGCAAAAGAATCTTTATGTGGACTTGCAATACCAGTTGACTATGGTATTACTCCCGGAAGTGGGCCTGGCCATCTTGCATTGTTTGGTTATGATCCTATTAAGTATTTAATAGGTCGTGGTGTTTTAGAAGTTTTAGGTTTAGGTATGAAAATGACGCCTAATGATTTAGCATTTAGAGGAAATTTTGCTACTATTTCTAATGGTGTTGTAGTTGACCGTCGTGCAGGAAGAATTCCTACAGAAGAAACAAAAAGATTAATTCAAAAAATTCAGCAGAGTATAAAAGAAATTGATGGTGTTGAAGTTTTACTTATGCCTGGGAAAGAGCATAGATTTGCTGGTGTTTTTAGAAATCCTAAGTTAAAAGAAGAAATTTCTGAGAACGATCCACACAAAGAAGGAAACAAACCACATAAAATTTCTCCATTAAACAATGATGAAGATACGATTTTCACTGCTTCTATAGTAGAAAAATTTATTAACAAAGTTTCAGAGATTTTAAAAGATGAACCAAAGGCAAATTATATTTTATTAAGAGGTTTCTCTAAATATCCTAATATTCCAAAGATGCAGGAAATTTTCAAGCTCAATCCTGTAGCAATAGCTGTCTATCCTATGTATAAAGGTCTTGCTCAACTTGTTGGTATGGAAATTATAGAAGGTTGTGAAACAATAAGTGATGAGATTAAAAAATTAAAAGAACTTTTTAATAAACCATACGACTTTTATTATATTCATATAAAAGATACTGATAAACTTGGAGAAGATGGAAATTTTGAAGGCAAAATTAAAAAGATTGAGGAGATAGATAAAATTATTCCAGAAATTCTATCTCTACAACCAGATGTTTTAGTTATTACAGGAGATCATTCAACTCCAGCGGTTTTAAAAGGACATTCGTGGCATCCTGTTCCTGTTGCTATTTGGTCAAAAAATCCTCCTACTCCTAAAAATAATGTTTCAAGGTTTACTGAGGAGGAGTTTTCTAAAGGTATTTTGGGAACTTTATACAGTAATAAAATTTTACCATTAGCAATGGCTTATTCTGGTAAACTTGATAAATATGGTGCTTAATGAAAAAAGGTTTGATTTTAAATTTTAGTCCAAACAAAAAAGGAAATAGTTGTTATATAGCTAAAGAAATTTATAAAAATTTAAAAAAATATTTTGTTTTGGATTTGATTAATATAGATGACTTAAAAATTTATAGATGTCGTGGATGTCAGAATTATTGTTATAAATATGGAAGATGCAAAATAAGAGATGATATGGAAAATTTATATGAGCATTTTGAAAATGATGATATTTTGGTCTTTGTAACACCTGTATATTTTTATCACATTCCAGGATATGCGAAAATTATGATAGATAGATGTCAACCTTATTGGGTGAGAAAGTATGTTTTTGGTGAATTTAATATGAAGAGAAAGTTAGGTAGTATAATAGCTATAGGTGCTACTAAAGGTAAAAAGTTGTTTTCAGGAATAAACTTGACAATGAAATATTTTTTTGATATATTTAACATCATTTTTGATAAAAATAAAAATTTGTATTTTCGTAATGTTGAAAGTAAAAAAGATTTTATTAATTTCAGAGTGATTATTAACTCATATGTTAAAGCATTTAAGAAATCATAGGAGGGTATTATATGCCTAAAAAAATTTGTGAAAAAACTGATAGTAAAAAAGTCATCAGGCCATCAAAAAAAGGTGAGAAAAAAAGTAAATATATAGTTGTGATTGACTATCCTAAAAATAATGAAGTCATAACTCATCAACAACACTATGCTATAAGGATAGGAACACCTAATCAGGGAATAGTTGAGGTTTCAATAGATAATGGTGAATTTCAAAAATGTCGTTTTTCATCAGGCTATTGGTGGTATGATTGGCATAATATTCCTGAAGGAGAGCACATTTTGGTAGCAAGACTTATAGACCCTCAAAAGAATCGTGTTTTAAGAAAATCTGAAAAAGTTGTTTGTATAGTAAAATAGATTAAGTGTAGATGAGTGGATGGGTGGATGAGTTTATTAGTTGATGAGTTTATAGAGTTTATTGGGTTATTGAGAACTGTGTAGGGTAGGGCTTTAGCCCTGCATAAATGCAAACCTGAAATTCCGCAGATTACGGGATTAGACGATAACAAAGCAGAGCTTGACGCTCTGCAGCTGCTAATCAACTCAATAACTCTATAACTCATTAACCCATTAACGCATCCACACATAAACCCATTCACACATTAACAACCAAAAAGGGAGGTGTTTTATAAATATGAGTAAACCAAAATTTGAGAGGACAAAGCCACATGTTAATGTAGGAACTATTGGGCACATAGATCATGGTAAGACGATGTTGACATCAGCTATAACGCATGTATTAGCTAAGCAGGGCAAGAGTAAGGCGATGGAGTATGCGGATATAGCGAAGGGTGGAGTTGTCAGGGATGAAAGCAAGATATTGACGGTCAGTATAGCGCATGTTGAGTATGAGACAGACAACAGGCATTATGCGCACATAG
>Ga0272449_1001038_pt1 | contig 30113 bp, 30 predicted proteins | sample YNPCB0241_FD_198679 | JGI IMG/M metagenome (GOLD analysis project Ga0272449, IMG submission 198679) | Hot spring sediment microbial communities from Yellowstone National Park, WY, United States - YNP-CB-024-1 | ecosystem: Environmental > Aquatic > Thermal springs > Hot (42-90C) > Sediment... | reverse complement strand
TCAGGGCCTCAGAAGACCCGGAAAGAACGTTTTCTTTGAGAACCTTCTCCGGATTGGGATGAGAAACAATGGTTCCTGTCTGGTCCACAAGGTACCCGTAGCCTGTTTCCCCAGTTTTCAGAGTGGCAACGAAATTGTCGAGTTCCTCAATAGAGACCTGGCTACCCTTCACCCCGATGAACTTTCCATCTACCAACTTGGGAACGAGGATATTCACTACTCGTTTCCCCGTATCGGGGGAAATAAACACAGGGGAAACTTGAACAGTTTGCGTGCTTGCTACCTTCTGAAACGTGGGGTCACCGCTTAAATCGATCTCCCTACCAGCCACGTCGATGTCATACCCCTTACCATCCTTATCCGCCCAGTAGCTTCGTTCTGCCATTGGATCCCTTTTTCCCTCCTGGATGTTGGCAATTTTAGAATCCAACCACAACCTTAGTCCATGGGCTACCGAGCTGGCCATGGTGAGGAGCTGTTCCTCATAGGCCTTTGAGAGGGACTGCTGGAAGGCAGAAAGCCCGTACAGAGCGAGGAACACAAGGGGAACAAGGGAAAAGACCAAAAACCACAAAAGCAACCTTCCCTGGAGACTCCTGCGCATGAGCCTTTACCCCCTTCCTTTTCCTTATCTCACATATCGACACTTTCCGGGAAAACTTTAGCGAACCTCCTCAAAAAGCGCCCGGAAAACATCCCGCAAGGGGAACGCCCGTTCCTCGCGAACTCGGGGGAGAAAGACAAAGGTTGCCACAAAGCGAAGGAGGGCAGAAAGGAGAAAGACCACATAGTAGGGCGAAAAATGCACCCCAAGACCCTCCATGAAGTGAGCCACAGAGGGCGCCAGCGTCTCAAGGACAATCCCACCGGCGATATACCCCAGGGCGTTGCCGAAAACCCCGAGGAAGAGGTTCAAAACGGCGATGTAGAAAGAACGATGGAGGTCCGGTGAAAGCTTCAGCGCGAGGTTGTTCACCGTAAGGTCAATGGCTGGCCAGAAGATTCCTGCCAGAATCTGAATCACAAGCACAATCGGGCGCCAGTTTGCTTCCGTAGTCAGACACCAAAGAAGCGGCAAAAAAGAGGCCACCGAGGTGGCCAAAAGCGCAACAGGGACATTCCCGAAACGGTCGGTGAGGCGACCGAAGAGGCGTATGGAAAAGAGGGTCGTGCAGTTTGCCACTGCCTGGACGTAGAGGGCAATGTGGAAGAAATCCATATGGAGGTCCCGAATCATGTACAGATTGAAAAAGGGGGAGGCAACGTTGAACGCGAAGTACCAGAAAACGGCAAAGAGGAGGAACCGAAAAAAAGGAGGATGGGCAAAAACCTCGCGGAAAAAGCGGATGATACTTCCCTGGTATTCTTCCTCATACCTCATGGGAGGATCCTGAACCCGAACGAAACAGAGGATATCCAGAATGCCCAGAACCGCTGCCAGGGCAATGACCACCGAAAACCCCGTTCCCCGGGAGACGGTATCCAGAAACCACCCGATGCAAAGGCCACTCACAAGTGACGAAACCGTCCCAAGGAGGCTCCGGTGCCCGAAGAACCTTCCCCGAAGCTCCAGGGGAACGAGGTCGGCCACCCAGGACATGAAACTCACCGCAAGGAATGCCCCTCCACAGGCAGTGCAGAAGAGAAGCCCTGCAAAGGACCCAAAGAGCGCCCGGCGGTCGCTGACCCAAAGAGGGAGAAGAGCTACGAAAAGCCAGGGAACGCGGTTGGCAAAACCACCAAGGAGAAAGGCGAGTTTCCGCTTTTTAGTCCTTTCCAGCACCAGGGAGGCAAAGACCTGCAGGGCTCCACCGAGAACCGGCAAGGCAAGGAGGAAGGCGTAGAGAAGGTCTCCAAAGCCCAAAGCGTTGGCAAACCCGGCAATCGGAGCACCGGTGGTGACGTTGACGAAAACAATGCCGAAGACAACACCTAAGGTGACAAACCTGAGGTCATTGCGGAGCTTTGGGTCCCTGATGCTTTGAGCGACATCTCGGCTCAGGAGGGAGAACATGGACTATTGCTGATCCCGTTGTTCCTCGTTTTCCCGCCGTTCCTCTTTTGGTTTCTCCCCTTCAGGCCTTCCCTCAAGCCTCTGCAAAAGCTCTAACGCCCTGCGAATCTTGCGGTCCACAAGGTCGTTGAGGGTTCCCTCCTCAAAGGTCCCGTCTTCTTTTCGCTCCCCTGCGGGAATCCCCGTGAGAATCTCCATGGCTTCATCGACTGAAGACACGGCGTACACGTGGAACCTGCCTTCCCGAACTGCCGCAACCACTTCTTCATCAAGCATCAGGTGCTGCACATTGCTTTTGGGGATGATAACCCCCTGGGTTCCGGTGAGGCCCTTCATCTTGCAGGCCCGGAAGAACCCTTCGATTTTCTGGTTCACCCCACCGATGGCCTGGACCTCACCCTTCTGGTTGATGGAACCGGTGACGGCAATATCCTGTCTGAGGGGAACCCCTGCAAGGTCTGAGAGAATGGCACAGGCCTCCGCTAAAGAGGCACTATCGCCTTCCACTCCCTCGTAAGACTGCTCGAAGCAGATGCTCGCAGCAATGGAAAGGGGCTTATCCTGGGCGTAACGGTACCCCAGGTAGCCGCTCATGATGAGCACACCCTTGTCGTGGATGCGACCACTCAGGCGGGATTCTCGCTCAATGTTCACCACACCCTGTCGGCCAAGGTACGTCCGGGCCGTGATGCGGGATGGCCGACCAAAGCTGAAATCCCCAAGGTCATAGACCGCAAGACCGTTCACCTGCCCCACAACCGCGCCCTCAGTATCGATGAGCAGAACGTCCTCTTTGATGAATTCGTCAATCTTTTCCGCAAGGAGATTCAGTCGTTTTTCCCGAGACTCCAGAGCCCTCACCACATGGCGATCGTAGACCCGTTCGGCCCTCTCCTCCCGGGCCCAGAAGTCGGCCTCGAGAATGATGTCCCGCAAAATCCCAAAGCGGGTGGTGAGCTTCCCCTTGTGGGACACCATCCGGGAAGCATGTTCAAGGAGCTTCGCCACCCCACTGCGGTCAAAGGGTAAAAGTCCTTCTTCAAGGCAGAGGCGGCGGATAAAACAGGCAAAGGCGATCACGATATCCTGGCTTTTCCGGACCTCGGAATCGAACTCCACCTTCACCTTGAAGAGGTCCCGGAAGTCCTCGTCAAAGATGGTGAGCAGCCGGTAAACGTATTCGTCCCCAATGAGGATGACTTTCGCATCAAACGGCAGGGGATCAGGACGCAGACCCTGGGGCGCGATGAGGCCAAAGTGCTCAAAGGGATCCTCCATACGGATTTCCCGGTTCTTCAGGACCCTTTTGAGCCCCTCCCAGACACCGGGATTCACGATGAGGTCCCGGAAGTACATGATGACGTAGCCACCGTTAGCCTGGTGCAGGGACCCCGCTTTGAGCATGGTGTGGTCACTGAAATACGTCCCCATGAAGGCCCGCCGCTCAATTCGCCCAAAGAGATTGGTCCAGGTGGGATGGGTTTCAAGAATTACAGGAGGGGTTTCGGTAGCAGAATTATCCACAAAGACGTTCACCTTGAAGGGCAAAAAGGGGTCCTGGAAGCGCTGGTACGGGACAAGGTGCTGCGGCTGGGCAGGGGTTTCCTGAGAATCCCGGAAAATGTGGAGGTACGAAAGGGTAAACTGCTTGAGACTGGTGAGGAATTCGGTAACTTCAGGGAAACCGGCATACCGGTCAAGGAGCTCCCTGAAAAGGGGCGTGATGGTGAAATCGGCAATCCGGGTATCGAGCTCCGCAATGCGGTTCTTGAGGTCCATTTCAAGCTGATGAATCCGCTCAAAAACCTCGTTGATTCGGTTTAGGAGCTTCTGGCGACGGGTCTCAATGACTTCTTTTTCCGCTTCGCTCAAGGCAAGGTACTGCTCCTGGGTCATGGGTTTCCCCTCATAAAGTGGGACGAGGATAGGACCCATGGAGGTCATCCGGAAGGCAAAGCCCTCCTCAAGAGCTTCTCGCTCAAGTTCCTGGAGGATTTGTCGGTGGCGTTTCTGGTGTTCATCGATGAGAATCTGGCGCTGGTTCTTGTACTCGTCACTTGAGAAAGCCTTAGGGATGATTTCCCTGAGATTTTTGAGTAACGTCTCAAGAAGGCGGGCAAAGGTCTTTCCCTCCCCCCGGGGGAAGCGAAGCACCCTGGGGCGGTCAGGATTGTCGAAGTTGAAAACGTAGCACCAATCCATGACCGGGGGAAGGAGACCGGCTTCCTTCTTCTCTTTAAGGATACGCTCGATACAGGCCCGAACGGCTGCTGCTCTTCCCGTACCACTTGGTCCCACCACGAAGAGGTTGTACCCCGGGCGATCCATTCGAAGGCCAAATTCAATCGCCGCAAAGGCCCGATCCTGCCCCACGAATCCCTGGAGCTCCTCGAGTTCGTCCGTGCACGTAAAGGGGAAGGTTGTCGGGTCACAGGTCCACCGCAAATCCTCCGGTCGGAGACGGTACTTTGAGAGATCAACCTTCTCCATAGAAATCCCTACAGCTCTACAGCAACAGTCTTCACATTCCCGATGGCTTCAAGAGCACTCCTGAGCTTTTCAACCTCTTCCGGGCTTCCCACAATCTCAAGAACAATGAGCCCTTCATCCCTCTCGTCACACTCAGAGGCGAACTCATGGAGACCAAGGCGGGTTCTGATGTTGCAGCCGTACTGTGTCAAAACCTCCTGGACCCGTACTGCTGTTTTTGGCCGATCTCCCACTTTCACGAGGAGAATCCTCGCCACAGAAGCCACCTCCTCAGATCTTTGGGGATATTATACGCCATGCAGACCAAAAGAGAAACGGAGTATGTTCCCGCCAGCCTTCCCCTGCAGAGCATCTCCCTAAAAACGCCGACAGAAGCGTTGGGGAAATTTCTAAGCGGGGCAAGGATTCCCAAACACCACATCCGGTGTCCCTCTCAGGAAGACGCAAAACCAGGACAAGTAGAAGAAATCCTTCCGGCTCTTGCACTACTTGCCAGACTCGCCAGAAACCAGAGGAAACGAGCAAAGGCCGAAGAAGGAGAACCAAGCTCTCTGCAGGCCTTTCAGGAAAGTGGAGCGGGAAACGGGACTCGAACCCGCGGCACCCAGCTTGGAAGGCTGGCGCTCTACCACCTGAGCTATTCCCGCCCGCTACGAGTGATTATAACACAGCTTCCCAGAACGTCAAGGACCCGCCCCACCCCATTCTCACCACGCAGAGGGTGGAAGTCAGAGAACACAGAAAAAACGAAGAGAGCCCTTCTCTTCTGCGTTTCTCTTTGCTTTTTTGGCCTCGTACATCCTTTGGTCTGCTACCTTTATTGCTTCCTCAACTTCCCCCTCCCCCTTCCACTCGCTTACCCCAAAGGAGAAGGAAAAGGGGAATCTCGAGAGAGCCTCAGCTATTCGCTCGAGTGCCTTTATGGCCCCCTCCTTCGTTCCTCCAGGAAACGCAAGGAGCACCTCATCCCCACCAAAACGAACTGCAATGTCCTCTCCCCGAATGTTCTCAGAGATGACCCGGGCAAAGGTTTTGAGAAGTTCATCTCCTGCATGATGTCCCTTGGCATCGTTAATGTCCTTCAAGCCGTCAACATCGAGCATGGCAAAAGCAATGCTTCCTCTGCTCCGCTTTTGCCGCTTCACTTCTCGGGGAAGCCACTCCTCAAAGAAGAAGATTCGAGAATAGAGGCCCGTCAAATAGTCCCGGACGGAAGAACGCTTGAGGCACCGCACAATTCCCCCCACTCCAAAAAGAAGAAGCGATAGCCCCGCAAAGAGGTACACAGCCTGAGGAAAGGGGGCAAAAAGCACTCCCAGAGAAGCAAGAAAAAGCCCGCCGTAGAAAGCAAGATACCAGAACCTCTGAACCTCTTCCGGACCAGAAACTGCGTTGCGAAGTAGCTGTGCAGGGCTACAGCAAGAAAGGCTACGAGGAAGGCAAGCCGTATGCAGTACTCCATCCGTCACCCCTCTGAATTTCGCTGACGACTGGGAACAACCAGGTTTTTTGCAAGATATTGTATGGTACAATTTCGAGGGTTTCAACGCTCTGTTCCAGGAGGAGACTGTGGACTGGGACTTGTACCTTGAGGATCTTCTTAGGAAGATTGAAAGGTTAGAAATTCAAAAGGTCTTCCTTTTCCTTCATCTCCTCAATGGAGAATGGAAAATCCTCTCAGCTTTTACCCCAGGAAAAGGAAGCGATGTAACTCTGCGAGGATTAAGGGTCACCCTTCCCCGGATGGTCGACTGGTCAGAACCTCTGCAGGGGAAACTCGTCGAAAGCAGCCACTGGGAAAACCCGTATTCTTCCTTCCTTCTCTCTGAAGGACAAGGGGAAAAGGTGCTCCTCTTCTGTGTCGCTCCCTGTCCTTTCCTCCTTCTCGTTTTTGTCCTCACCAGAGACATTACAGGGGACATCCGGGAAGTTCTGAGGAGTAATCCTTTTCCTTCTCACCTTTACGAAGCGTGGGTAGAGCACAACCGTCATCTTGTTCTTGATCGCTTCTTCCTAAGCTTTGTCTCGCTCCTTGAGGAGATCGACGCCTATACCTACCATCACTCTCTTCGGGTGGCTGCTCTCGCCGAGCAGATAGCTTCCCGTCTTGGTCTTTCGGAGGAGAGGCAGGAGGCAGTGCGGGTTGCTGGTCTTATCCATGACCTTGGTAAGCTCCTCGTTCCCCGGGAAATTCTCCTGAAACCTGGAAAACTCACCGAAGAAGAGTTCGAAGAGGTCAAGCGACACGTCCTGGAGCTTGACCACATTTTCCTGGGAAACGAGTTTGTAGAACCCTACGTTTTCCTCGCCCGTTGCCACCATGAGCGCCTGGACGGAAGCGGATACCTGGGACTTCGGGAAGAGGAAATTCCCCTCGAGTCTCAAATTCTTGCCGTCTGCGACGTTTTCGATGCCCTGGCCCACGACCGCCCTTACGAAAGAGGCGTATTCTCTGGAGGGAACCATCAGAGAACTCACCATCCTGGGAGAAATAGGGAAGCTCAATCGAGAGATTATCCAGGCCCTTCTCTCTGAAATCCCCGAGTACTACCTATCTCCCCTGGAAGGCGAAAAGATGCCCCTCTTTCCTGGTCTTAAGGTGATGGTGCGAAGGATCCGGGAAGGGAAAGAAGAGGGATACTCTGGAAGAGTTGGGGAAAGCGAAGAGGAAAAGACCGTTATTGTTTTCCCCTTCAACACTCCTCCCCTCGAACCTGGAGAGGAAGTGCTCATTTCCTGCGAGCTCTCCTACCTCACCATAGAGGCAAAGGCCCGGTACCTTTCCCAAAGTGGGGAACGGTACTTCTTCTCCCTGGAGAGAGCCATGCGGCACAGAAAAAGCTTTATCCTTCCCTGGAGCCTGGAGCTCTACTTCCTGAAAGCGGAGAAGAAAGACCTGAAAGACCTGGTCCGAGAACTTGCACAAAACCCCAAAGGTCTCAGAAGGGCCAGGACTGAGGCTGTTGGCGGGGAGCGCATTGCTCTCCTTGTTGAGGACAGCTCCCTTATGGTTGGGGACAGGGTGGTGCTCCTTTTCGAGGCTTATGGAGAGCGTTTCATCATTCCCGGGAGGGTAACACGAGTTGAGGATCTCGGCTTTGCTCACCGCACCTTGGTTGGAGACTTCGACCTCCCGGAACGGGAGGTCGACCGTCTCTATGGCGTCATCCTCCGGAGGCAGAGGGAACTCCAGAGAAGACTCCTCTGCCGTACTCCCTCATCAGTGCTCCCGAATCCACAAGGCGATATCCCGAACTAGGGTTTCGTCAACGTGCCCGGGCTGTGCGTATTCTCCAGGCGTTGAGGGACCCTCTCCGGGAATGAGGAGGTGGTTCAGGAGGGGATACCACCGGAAAGTCGCCTGAGGGTGAGAGGACAGGGCTTCTTTCCAGAGGAGAAAGTCCTTTTCCTGAACCTGGAAGTCCCGGCCACCCTGGACGACAAGAATGGGACAGGAAAGCCTCTGGACATCCCTAAGGGGCTGAAGCCCCATGAGACTGTAGTAATAACGGGCGTACCCTCCAAGATACGGCACGGCCTCGTCGTCCCGAAGAGCACGTTCTTGAAGGGCAACGACGGTTTTCCTCACCGCCTCAATCTGCCTGGCTTCACTCTCGTCCACGGTACCATCGAGACTGAAAAGATACTCCATCTGCTCGGGAACAAGCTCAGGAAGGGATCTAGCCGGAGCGGCGCAGAGAACGATTCCCCGGACACCTCCATCCCGAAGGGCGATTTCGGGGGCAAGCCACCCCCCGAGGCTATGCCCAAGGAGGAACACCCTCCGGGTATCAACATCCTTCTGTTTCCTCAAAAACTCGAGAGCCGCCAGCGCGTCCTGGATGACTTCCTCTTCCACGGTGAAGGAAGGTAGCACCTGGGCAATCTCTGCCCCATGGACATAGGTCCTCTTATCGTACCGGAACGTGGCAATGCCTTCCCGTGCTAAACCCAATGCCAGGTCCCTGAAGGGTTTACAGGCCAGGACGGTCTCATCCCGGTCGTTTGCCCCGGAACCGTGGACGAGAAGAACACAGGGAAAGGGCCCTTTGCCCTCCGGTAAGGTCAAAGTCCCGGGAAGTTCGAAACCTGGAAGTCCAAAGGTCACTTGAGCTTCCCGGAACCTCTCCGGAGCATAAGGGGGAGGGGAATACACCGAAGCAGTGTAAGGAACAAAGTAGAGCCCGGAGATTCTCTGACGTTCGTCAACCACCACCTGGGCAAGGAGGGTTGCACGCTCAAAGCGGGAGAGCACAGAAACCACAGTACATCCATTTTTCTCCTCTTCCCGCTGCACCTCAAAGGCCAGGAGGTTCCCCAGGTCTTTCGTCATTCCCTCCCAGAGGCTTTTGAGGGCTTCCGAAGACAGAAGCGACCGCATGGTCTCGTCCTCCATGGCCCAGGCCTCTTCGTACATGCCCCTCCGAATGTGCTCAAGAAAGGCCAGACTCAAAGACTTAGGGCTTTCCCCCGCACAGGCGATGGAACCAAGGAGGACCCCCGAAATCGCGAGAATAACCCATACCCTGAGCATTCTCTTTAACCCTTCAGGGCCTGTTGCAGAAACTTCCCCATTTCCTGGTCCATCTTGAGAATGTGGTTTTTGAGCCAGTCCACAAGCACCTTGTTCACCTGTACCACGAGGTGAACCCCTGGGCCCTGGGCCTCAGCCTGCTGGCGGAACTGCAGAAAGGTCTGAACAAATTCCTGGTGCACTTTCCGGTGCTCCGCAAGCCCCGAATACCCGTACCGTTCCATGTACCGCTCTTCGGTGGCAAAGTGCTCCACAGCGTACTTCCCGAGGAAATCAAAGATTTCTGGAAGAAGCGTCTTTCCCGTTCCCTGGGAACAGGCCTCAAGGAGACGGTTGACCTGACGGAAGAGCTCTTTATGCTGGTCGTCGATTTCAGCAATACCAGTGGCGAAACGGTCAGACCACTCAAGCATCTTCTTTGTCCTCCTTTCGGAAGGCCTCGATAATGGCCACAGTCATTTCGTACCGCTCAAAAGGTGGCATGAGGTAAATTCCTGCGACCATGTCCCTGATACCCCGGATAACCTCAAGGGCAATAGCAACCCCCTCGTGCTTTGGGTCTTCGGCTTGCGCCATGCGGGCTCGCAAGCGCTCAGGAATGACGATACCCGGAACCTCGTGGTGCAGGAACTCCGCGTGGCGGAAAGACCTGAGTGGCAGAATACCCCCAAGAAGAGGCGGCAAAGAACCGTGGAAAAGGTCGAAAAACCTCTCCAGATCCCTGGGGTCGTAAATGGGCTGGGTGAGGATGAAGTGTGCCCCGTTATCGATTTTCCTCTTCAGGCGCTCAATCTCCTGAGAAAGGTCTTGGGCATTGAGGTTCAGGGCAACCCCGATGGTGAAGTTCGTGGCCTTCCCGAGGGGGTTCCCGGCAAAATCCACACCGCTATTTAACCGGCTCAGGATGAGCACCAGCCCCTCTGAGGTCACTTCAAAAACCGGCCGGGCGAAGGGATGGTCCCCTACAGAAGGCGGGTCTCCGGTAAGGGCAAGGATATTCTGCACCCCTAAGGCTGCGGCTCCAAGGAGCTCCGACTGGAGCGAGATGAGGTTTCGGTCCCGACAGGTGAAGTGGACGATGGATTCCACTCCGAGCTCCTCCTTGAGGATGTGCGCCAGGGCAATGGGGGAGATGCGCACCCGGGCCATAGGAGAATCAGAAATATTCACGGCATCAACCCCAGCCTTTTTGAGGAGACGCACACCCTCCTTAACCCCTTCCAGGCTGGTTCCCTTAGGAGGGGTAATTTCCACAGTGAAGACGAACCGCTTCCCGAGCTTCTCGGCAAAAGTCGAGGGAGGAAAGGAGGCTTCAGAAACCGCCTTCTTCCTCTCGGGTTCAAGGACTTCAAGGGTCGTTCCTTCCTCCAAGTGCCCAATGGCTTGAGCCAGGGCCCTGATATGCTCGGGAGTTGTGCCACAACACCCCCCAAGGATTTTTGCCCCCAGACGGACAAAGGTCCCAGCAAAAGAGGCAAAATACTCCGGTGGGGCTCCGTAGACCATCCGCCCCTGGATGATCTGGGGGTATCCAGCATTGGGCTGGACGGAGAAAGGACCGGGAAGGTGTCGGGAGAACTGCTCGAGAATTTGCACAGCCTCGTGAGGTCCACTACCGCAGTTGATGCCCACCACACAGGCATCGAGGCTTTTCAAAAACTCAAGAACCCGAAGGAGTGAGTCCCCGGAGGGAGTGGTGCCATCGGGGAAAAAGGAGAACTGCACCAGGTACGGGATATTCTGGTCAAAAGACCGCAGCGCTTCCACAGCTAGAGCGACCTCATGGGTTGAGGCCATGGTCTCAAAGAGAACGGCATCAACCCCACCCTCAAGGAGAGCTCCAATTTGCTGCCTGTAGCACTCCCTGGCTCTGTCGTCCTCAACCCCAAGGCCCTTCCCCACCGGCTTCCCCAGAGGACCAACGCTTCCCAGGACATACGCCCGACCCCGGGACACCTCTTTCGCCAGACGCACTCCAGCAAGGACAATATCCTCGACCTTTTCCTCAAGGCCGAAAAGCGAGAGCTTCAGGGCATTGGCACCAAAGGTATTGGTTTCAAGAAGCTGTGCTCCGGAGGCAAGGTACTCCTCGTGGATTCCCCGCACGAGATCCCTGTGCGTTATGCTGGCAAGCTCAAGGGGAGCATCTTTGGGGTACCCCCGCCGGAGGAGTTCCGTCCCCATAGCGCCATCGCAGAGACAGACCCTGGTACCTTTGAGGAACTCAAGGAAAGGCTCCAAGTCGTCTCCCTCCGCAGTTTTTGTCCATTATACCCTGCCCTGCGCCAGTGAGGCAACAATGCATTCCCGAACCACTTCTTTCACCCGGAAAGCCAGAGAGGGGAGCATTTTGTGGACGGCGACATCACCGGGATGTTCTTCCACAAAACTCCGAAAAGCCTGCAGGTACTCTGCCCGAAGTGCGGTGCTGAAATTGATTTTCCGCACACCACGCGCCACGGCTTTCTGGAGCTCTTCCTGAGGCGTTCCGCTTCCTCCATGGAGGACAAGGGGAAGGCGGGTTCGGTGTCGAATTTCCTCGATAAGGTCAAGCTGAAGCTCTGGTGTCCTGTCGTAGAAACCGTGGCGGGTACCCACCGCCACCGCAAGGAGGTCAACGGACGTCCTCCGGGCGAACTCCTCTGCTTCCTCAGGGGAGGTAAAGGCATCGTCGTTGTCGTCATCCTCGTCACCTTCAAGCCCTCCGACTTTCCCAAGTTCCCCTTCAACGAGCACCCCCAAAGGATGCGCAAGGGCAACAACGTCTCGTGTCACGGAAACATTCTCCTTGAAGGGGAGACGAGAACCGTCAATCATCACCGATGAACACCCGTTGCGGAGGGCACAAAGGACTTCCTCCACCCTGCGGGCATGGTCAAGGTGAAAAGCAAAAGGGATGGAAAAGCGCTCGGAAAGCAACAGGAGAGCCCCGTAGAACATGCGGATATCCAGCGTCTGGTACTCCACCGGGGCAACCTGAATGATGACGGGAGCCCTCAACCTCTCGCCTTCTTCAAGAATCCAGAGGATGAATTCAGGTACAGGAACGTTGAAGGCCGGAAGGGCAAAGTTCCCTTCTTCAGCCAGGCAAAGAAGCACGCTTGATGGAACCAGGGGCATGGTGGGTTCTCCTTATCCCTTAACAGCGCCAAAGGTCAATCCCCGGACGATGTACTTCTGAATCGCCACGGCAAGAACAACAGGAAGCCCCAGGGCAAGGATGGCTCGTGTGGCCATGAACCAGAACTGCACCCCCCGGGTATCCTCGGCACCCGCAAGGTACACGGGGAACGTCTTGGCCCGAAGGGAGGTCAGAGAAAGGGCGAAAAGGAACTCGTTCCAGGTAAAGGCCACGCATATCGCCACCACGGCGACAATCGTGGGAGCTGCAAGAGGCAGGGCGATTTTCCAGAAAGCGGTGAACTCGGAACACCCGTCAACAGCTGCCGCCTCCTCAAGCTCCACTGGGAGCTCCTGAAAGGCCTGTCGAGTGATGACCACCGCAAAGGGTAAGGTGAAGGTGGCGTTCACAAGGATGAGCGCCAGACGAGTGTCGAGAAGGCGCAGGGTTCGCATGATGAGGAAAAAGGGGATGACTACGACCACAGGAGGGAGGACCCGCTGCGAGAGGTACCATATGGTGAGGTCGCGATTTCGAATTCGCCGGAACTTAAACCGGGCCAGAGCATACCCTGCAGGAACCCCCAAAGCCATGGCGATAAGGGTGGCGAAGATGGCAACGACGACACTGTTGAGGAGAGCCATGCGACTCTCCCGCACTGAGAGTTCCGTCCGCCAGTTCTCCAGCGTTGGCCGAAACTGAACGAAGGGCACCGAGAGCCCTGTCACCGTAAAGGTCTCTGCAGGAGGCTTGAGGGAGGTTACCACACCCCAGTAAATCATAAAGAGTGCCCAGAAGAGGATAATGCCAACGAGAACGTACCGGAAAACCAGGGCGACTTTCGAGCGTTTCCTGACAACTCCCATAATTTCCTCCTACCCGTAAACTTCCCGAATCCGGCGGAAGAAAATATTCACGGCTACCGACACCATGGCAAGAAGGAGATACCCCAAAACTGAGGCATACCCAAAGTCGAAGAACTTGAGGCCAGTCCGGTAGGTGAAGAGAGAATAGACCTCCGTTGAGGTTCCCGGACCTCCACCGGTGAGGCTGTACACCACATCGAAGATTTTGAAGGACTCAATGAGACGCAAGAGCAAAACGATAACGATGACCGGCTGAACCATGGGAAAGGTAATCTTTCGGAAAATTTCCCACTCCGAAGAGGAATCGAGGTACGCTGCGTCGTAGATTTCTTCAGGAAGCGACTGGAGTCCCGCAAGGATGACCAGGAAACAGAAAGGCGTCCACTGCCAGATATCGAGAAGGAGAATCGCCACCCAGGCCCAGAAGGGATTCGAAAGCCAGGGAATTTTGGTGCCAAAAAAACTCATGAGGATGCTATTAATGGGTCCGCCCTCTTCGTAAAAAACCGTCAAACCAAGGTATCCCACTGCCACCGGGGTACAGAAAATGGGAAGAATGAGCAGGGCACGGAACAGGGATTTCCCCTTGATCTCCTGGTGGAAGAGGAGAGCAATCAAAAGCCCCAGAATGACCTGGAGCGTCACCGTCACGGCAACGTAGACAAGGGTTATACGCAGCGAATTCCACATCTTGTAGTCGCTCAGAATCCGGGCAAAGTTTGCCAGACCCACAAAACGGGCAGGTTTCCCCAGGCGTACCCGGAAAAGAGTAAGACCCAGAGAGTACACCAGGGGGAAAATGGTAAAAGCCAGAACCCAGAAAATTGAGGGGAATAGAAAAAAGTACTTGATGCGTTTCCTTTTCACGTTTCTCCCCCCTCACAGGGAGGGAGGAAAACCTCCCTCCCCGAGCCGTCCCTCACTTCCCGTACCCAATGGACTCCTGGTACACCTTGAGTTGCTCTTCACGTCCGTAGCGGTTAGTAATATCCTCCCAGTCCTTTGCCACCCGGTCAAGAGCCTCTTTCGCCGAGACCTGGCCTGTGTAGGCCTCAGAGAGGTGACGATCCAGCGCCACCCAGTATTCGTTCCCACCAGGAATCCGCAGGTACGGCGCGATATTGGGGGCAAAGAAGTTATCGTAGTAGGCTTTCAGGTATTCCTTGGCGTCCTCAGGGTTGAATCCGTTCGCCACATAGTCGTCAAGGCTTGCCGTACCGTAAGGCGGCAGGAAATGGAAGCGGGCTCCAGGGTCAACACCGGTCCAGCCTCTCTGGACATTCCAGAGACTGATTTTGTTCGTAGCGTGGAACGCCAGGAGATGGTACACAACCTCGGGGTGCTTTGAAAGGGCCGAAATCACGCCATGCCAGGAACCGCCGGTGGTGTTCCCCCAGACGTTCGGGGTGTCGAACTTAACGAACTTCCCCTGGGAACGGTCGTACACTTCGTAGCTTCCGGGAAGAATGGAGCACCCGAGTTTCCCCTTGATCTTCGAGCGAGTCTCATCCTGAACCAGAGACCCCACATCGCCCCAGGAGAAAGTGAATACCGCTTTCCCCCGGAGGAAGTAGTCCCAGGCTTCGCCAAGACTCCAAGCCACCTGGGCATCGGGACCGGTCTTCTGGAGCTTGAGCTGGAATTCCAAAGCCTTAACGTGGCCCTCGCTGTTAATGAGGGGCGTCATATCCTCGGGGTCAAACCAGTAGACATTGTGGTACTTGTCAACCTTTTCCCCAGGAAGAATGCAGAAGGGAGCAGAAAGTGAGGCATAGTGGTACATCCCCTGGGCACCGACTTTGAGATGCATGACGATACCTGAATCCGGTTCACCATCATTGTTCCAATCCCATCCGTTGAAGAACTCCGAGATATCGTAGAGCTCGTCCCAGGTCTTCGGCGGGATGTTGTACTCATAGCCGTATTTCTCTTTGAACTTTGCCCGGTAATCGGGATTTGTCAGGATATCCTTGCGGTAGTAGAGAATCTGTCCGTCGCAGTCGTTGAGCGGCCCGTACCATTTGTCGCCCCAGGTGTAGAGCGTGCGGATGGAAGGTGGGAGTGAATCGGGATCCCACTTGGGGAAACGAGGATCTTTCATATAGTCGTCGATGGGAATAATGTACTCACCGGCCACGAGCTCGCCCATCCAGTCAGATCCGATGAAGAATCCGTCGTACTGGCCAGTACCGGTCATGAGGTCGGTCATAACCTTGGGATAGTGCTCCGCATAGGGAATTTCAACGATGTTGAGCTTTGCTCCAGTAATCTGTTCCCAGGCATCCCGCCACTCATAAAGTGGCCCAGAAATGCCGCCTTTTGGCCCACCCTGATTCACAGTAACTGTAATGGTGATACCCTCAAAGGGCTTTTCCCCAGAAGCTGCAATGGTCCCAAGCTCTTCTTCAGTGAAGGTGATGGATTCTCCAGAAGCATTGGTCAGGGTGATATCAGCATGAGCCACTGCCACAGCAAGAAGGAAAACCATCGCAATTCCCCAAAAAACTCCTCGCCTCATGGCATTCCCTCCTTTTCGCAAGAGTCTACGAGAAAAAATTGCAAAAGCTCAAAAGGTCTCTTTTACCCAGCTTCTCACCCCCTTCAGGCCTCACCTACCGATCGCTCAAGGAGCGCCTTTGCCACCTCGCTGTCTACCACGAGGACGTTGATGTACCCTCCTCGAAGGACCGCTTCAAGCACCTCGAGCTTCTCTAAAGAACCAGCAACACCAAGAACGTAGGGGATGTTCCTGAGCTTTTCCAGAGGAATGCTCATCACCCGCCGGTCGAACACCTCATCCGCCAGAGACCCGTCTTGGCGTAGAAAGTGGTAGAGGATATCCCCCACAACGTCTTCCTTTTCAAGAACTGCTGCTGATTGGGGGTCGCTGAGAAAGAATTTTGGGACGATGGAACCGGGTTTCCGGGGGTCTCCCATGCCCACAATGGCTGCCTGAACCTCGTCCCAGAGCTCCACCACCCGGCGGACACTCTGGTCTGAGTACAGCGCCCGGGCAATATCCTCGCTATCCACAAGAGCCGGGGCGTACAGGGGAACGAAGAACCCTCCGATTCTCTTCGCCAGCTGGTGCCCAAGCTCATTCACTTGGAAATCCACCTCTATTTGACCCACAGCTCCGATAAGGGGTACCACCGTAAGGGCGATCTTCCGTTCAAAAAAATTCAGCGCCTCGTACACGGTTCGCCCCCACCCAATGCCCAGCACATCCCCATCCCGAAGCACAGATTCAAGATAGCGGGCTGCAGCCCGACCAATGCTCCGGCGGATAAGGGCCGGAGACTGTAGGGAAGCAGGAACCACAATGGCCTTCTTCAAACGGAAGCGCTGCACAAGTTGTTCCTCAAGCTCAGTGAAGGTGGTTGTCGGATTCACCAGACGAATCTCCACAATGCCCTGCTGGCGGGCTGCTTCAAGAAGCCGCTGGATTCGAGAGCGGGAGAAACCGAGTTGCGCGGCAATCTCCTCCTGGGTCAGGCCATCCTCGTAGTACAGGCGGGCTATCTCGTAAAGAAGGAGCAGGTCCTCGTTCTTCTCCTCTGACGTCAAGAACGCTCCCCCTCTCTGTGAGCACTTGCTCTGAACAATCGCTCAAAAACATTGTAGGAAACCAATCTGTCCCTGTCAAGGGGTTGTATAGGTCCACATTATGTGGGACACCCGGAAAGTCCAGTGTCTTTCAGCTCCACCCAGGGCTCCTCTCCCCAAGCTCCAGTGTGGCCTTATCCCATTGCACGCCTATCCATTCATCTTTTGAAGTGGGATCCAATAGTGGTAGAGCCTGTTCCATGTAGTAGTACACCCAGAACTCTTCCGGAAAGCTTGCTCCACCCACAGATGCGAAAGGTCCTGAAGGAAGAAAATGAGAATATCGTGGTTCTTGCGAGGATCTCCGAGTTCCCCCAAGCACCACTCCCTCCAGTACCTCCTAACCTAGACTTACAGGGGACCACTTTTGTGGGGGTCCTCAAGGAATTCCTGAGAAAGGTCCCCAAAACCTGGAACGGAGGAAAGACTACACTTGGGATATCGATGATGATGAAGTTTTTAGGGGATGCTATCTTGCAGTTTCCGGGTTTTCGGTAGTGCCCCACAAATTGCGTCCAAAGGGTAGCATGGTAGCCTTCTCGGAGAAACTAGGAAAGGGAAGGATGGAAGGCCACCGTGCGGAACAAAAACCGTGAGAAAATCGTAAAAAGTGAAAGAGAGGATCAAGACCACGGTCAAGGAACTCTTGGAGGCCCTCATGAAGGAAGAACGGGAAATCTCCCTGGAAAACCATCCCACCAAGGCCAATGGCTACTGACAGCCGTGACCTTTTTACCTTGGTGGGGCCGGTAGGGAACTTTAAGGTTCCCCACGTACGGGGGGAGGCGATTGCTATCCCAGATCCCTCAATGGGTCTTCCTTGGAACTTTCCAAAGTCATCCTTGCCCTCTACGTGGTCGGTTGAAGCACCCAGGAGATCTCCGCATTTTTGGAGGGAGTTCATGGGGCTTTTTCCTTGCTCAGAGAATCTCCCACCTCATCGAAGTCACCGCAAAACAAGTGGAGCTCTCGCGAGAAAGGTCCATAAAAGAAGAATGCTCCACAGTGTTTCTGCATAGGTCCTTCCCCTCCATTCACCGAGGCAAAAAGATCTTCTGGGTCGTCACTCATTGGCGTGCAACGAAGTTTCCCCCAAAATTTCCAAGATGACCTTATCGAGGTCACACATGCCTTCCTGCTCAATCTTCGCGACGTTACCAACGGTCTTTTCGATAGAGGGATTCAGTAGACCTTGAACAACGCCTGTTTTGCTCCCGGACATAGAAAAAAGCGCGGCAATGTAGGCTTCAAAAGCTCCGGTGCCCACTTTCAAGGAACAACTCTCCTTTGCCCCATCGCAAATCATCCCGGCGGTATTCACTATAACGATGCGCATGGCTTCTTCCATTTGACGAACGTCGCCCCCCAAAAGGAAAACCATGCCTGCCGCTGCTCCGGCTCCTGCGGCGATCGCACAACCGCATACCTGGGAAAGCCTTCCTAAACGACTTTTGACAAAGCTTGTCGATAAGTGACTTATAACGAGGGCCTTCGCTATCGTCCGGGAATCTTTGTGCATCTTTTTCCCCAAAAGCGCAACGGGGAGAATAGCAGTGATTCCGTGATTCCCACTTCCGGCGCTACTCATAACGGGAAGTTTGGCCCCAGACATTCTAGCGTCAGCTGCGGCGTAGCAGAACATTCTGATAAGATACCCTAAGTCGTTCTCTAAGCCCTGCTGCTTCACCAAAGCCTGCATTCTCTTGCCAAAACAAAACCCATCGTCTTCTTTCCTCTGGAGACCGAACTCCGCAATTCTCATGTTCATATCCACTCCCTGTAAAACGTACTGGATGTCATCTGCGTCCATATCGTCAGCCAGCTTCAGGAGCTCTTCGTAAGGAGTGTTTTTCATAACCTCAAAAAGGGACTCCTCTTCGTTCAAAGCACCCTCCCAAAAAGCCTTCTTAAAAACAGTCACCCCGTCCCTTATGATTTCGACGAAGTTCGTATGTTCCCTAAAAATGAGCGATTTCGCCCAACATTCTCCTTTTGTGACCGTTGCTTCGATATACACACCATGTTTCATCGGATCGCAAAAAACCTCTACCAGACCCTCCTGCACCCACTGTCTGGCAAGCCGAACGTGTTCAAGGTTACAATCCCGTAGAACCTCTAAACCATAGGCTGATTTCCCGCAAATTGCACCCAGGGCCGCGGCAATAGCGTTACCCCGCATGCCCTGAGTGCCAGGAATAACAACGGCCATGCCGTTTTTGTAAACACTATCGCTTACGACAACACGAATTGACCGAATCTCCCCCGAGGGCAATTCCTCACTGGCCCTGGCCACAGCCAGAGCCACAGCAGCTGGTTCGGTACAGCCAAGCGCTGGCTTAACTTCTTTGCGAAGGAATTCCTTGAGCGAAAACATAAGCAATCACCTGAAGTTTAGCCGTTTGAACAGCAAGCGTTGCTCTCGCTTTTCTTTTTTAAGATCACCAATCGGCATACTTCGTGACCGGAAGCAATGGTTTTTTCGAGTTCCATCGCAAAACCTGGAAAAGTGCTTATGATGCCCCGGTCTCCCTCCATCGCAACATCGCACAGGGTGCTAATTTCCTTTTCGTCTTGAGTAAACCGAGACCAAGCCGCCACCAAGGGACAATAATGGAACTCCACCACAAAGCGATCTTCAGAAAGCTCAACGATGTCCATCTCAAAAATCCTTCGGACCGTATCATTGGCAAATTCCGTCGCAAACTTTTTCAGATCGTCGGTTTCCGTGAACCTTGTCTTGCCATGAAAAACGCCGCAACGGAAAACAGCTCTCCTTGCCAGATCTTCCCATTCTTTAAAGCCCTTTTTCCTTGCTTCGTCAATCAATAGGTACAACCAAGTTGCCCTGTGTTCGATTGCCTTTCTCAATTCCTCCACCTTTTGATCGTGAATGGTCGCTTGATTTTTGAAAGCCATTATTGAGCTTCCTCCCTTCCTTACTTTATTTCTTATCCTAACCTACCCCAAGATAAGCACCCACTACCCTGGGATCACAGAGGAGTTCCTGAGCATTTCCAGAAAGGACAATCTTCCCAACCTCAAGCACATAAGCCCTATTGGCTATTTGAAGAGCCATGTTCGCATTCTGCTCTATGAGAAGAATGGTCGTACCCATATCGCGAATGCTGAGTATGAGCTCGAAAATTTGCTCGACGACTATTGGGGCTAAACCAAGCGACGGCTCATCCAACATCATTAACTTGGGACTTAACATAAGCCCGCGTCCTATAGCAAGCATTTGCTGTTCGCCACCGCTTAAAGTACCCCCCGGTTGTTTGCGCCTTTCCTTGAGGCGGGGGAACAACCGGTACACACGATCGAGATTTTCTTGTACGACGCCCTTTTCCTTTTGAGGATTACCGAACATGCCCATAATGAGATTCTCTTCGACAGTCAGATAGGGAAAAATGCGCCTTCCCTCCGGTACATGACAAAGCCCTTTGCGCACAATGACGTGCGGCTTTTCATAGGTTATATCTTCTCCGCAGAAAACAACCCTTCCTGACTGCTTTTTCACAAGGTTTGATATGCTCATAAGTGTTGTGCTCTTACCGGCGCCATTGGATCCGATTAATGCCACGATTTCCTGTTGCTGCACCTCGAAGCTGATACCCTTCAGTGCTACAATACCTCCGTAAGCAACCCAAAGGTTTTCCACCACGAGCATACCAATTCTCTCCTTACAGAGGTAAAAACTCGAGGGGGCCCTCTTGACTTTTGCCAAAGCTTACCCTACCTCGACCAAGATATGCTTCGATTACTTCCTGGTTGCACTGAACATCCGTAGGGGTCCCCTCGCAAATCTTCACACCGTAATTCAACACGGCTATACGATGGCAAACGTTCATGATCACCTTCATATCATGTTCGATGATCATAATCGTTAATCCTTCTTTGTTGAGCTTTCGTATGAACTCAACAAGATCAGCAGTCTCTTTGGGGTTCATTCCGGCAGCCGGTTCATCAAGAAGCAGTAAAACCGGATCTGAAGCGAGAGCTCGAGCAATCTCGAGTTTTCTCTGCATGCCATACGGAAGACTTGAAGCAGTGTAAAACATCTGTTCGACTAAGCCAACACGGCGAAGAATGTCAAGGCTTCTCTGCATAGTTTTCGTCTCGTCATCCCAAAAAGTCCGACTGCGAAGAAAAGCATCCAGAATTGAGGTTTTTGTGTGAATATGGAAGCCAACTCTCACGTTTTCTAAGACGGTCATGTGCTTAAACAACCTGATGTTTTGAAAGGTGCGAGCAATACCCAATCGAGCAATTCTTTCGGGAGCCAAGTTTGTAATCTGCTTGCCCTTGAACAGAACACTCCCACTTGTGGCTTCCAAAAACCCGGTTATAACATTGAAAAGCGTCGTTTTACCAGCGCCATTGGGTCCGATGATACCGAATATTTCCCCGTCAAAGACCTGGATATCGACTTTTTCCAGAGCTTTTAGTCCTCCAAAATAACGACAGAGACTTCTCGTCTCAAGAAGGGGTAACATGGTAATCAGCTCCTTCAGCAAGGAGAGGCGCCCGCTTCGACGACAGGAGATTGTCGCGACGCCAGGAAAACACGACGTTTCCTGCAATACCTTGAGGTCTCAAGTGAACAGTCAACAGTATAGCAATGCCGAAGATGATGAGGCGGTACTGAGCAATCCCCCTAAAAATTTCCGAAAGTACGGTAAGAAGGGTAGCACCGAGTATCGGACCGACAAGCGTGCCTTGTCCTCCCAGGATAACCATCGCAAGTATCGAAAATCCCTCATCAAGGGTAAAACTATCGGGACTGATAAAACTTGCAAAGAAGGCATAGAAGCATCCCGCCACTCCTGCCCAGAACGCTCCGAAAGCCAGATTTAGCAGTCTATATTTAAACACCTCTATCCCCATTGCCTTTGCCGCCATTTCATCCTCACGAATGGCAATCCAGGCCCTTCCTACACGCGAATTCAACACTCTACCGGTAAGAAACACCATAAGGGCGGTAGTAGCCAGTATAACGTAGTAGAAATGGACATTACTCCTTAATTGCCACCCTAAGAAACTGGGGAAGGGGATTCCGGGGATACCCATGGGACCTCGTGTCAGTGATGTCCAATTCAGCACTACAAGACGGATGATTTCTGAAAAACCAAGGGTGGTCATTGCAAAGTAAATACCTCTCAAACGAAGCGTTGGAAAACCCAGAAGGAAGCTTAGCAGAGCAGAGGCTGTCCCACTGAGAGGCAAAAGAAGCCAGAAACTCAGACCGAACTTTTTCGAGAGAATAGCTGCGGTATACGCTCCCACACAGTAAAAGGCTGCATGTCCAATATTGAATAGTCCTGAATAACCGTTAATAACGTTAAGACTGCTTGCCAGGAGAGCATAAAGCACCACAACAACGGCGACTCGCAGGAAATACTCATTGCGAAGCCAAAGGGGTACAGAAACCAGAAGAACCAACATAAACCAGGGAAACTTTTCCCAAAACCGACCCATTTAGAGCTCTGCCCCCTTTCGGCCCATTATCCCCGAAGGCCTCAAGAGTAAGACAATGACAAGGATGAGAAAAGTAAAAATATCACGATATCCTGAAGAGAGAAGAGCAACTCCAAAGTTCTCGAAAATTCCCAGAAGAAAACCTCCAATTGCTGCACCGGCAATACTGCCAAGTCCTCCAAAAACCGTTGAGGTAAAAGCTTTCATCGCCATTGCGGCACCCATAAGGGGATGAATCGCGTTGTAGTACATCCCAAGAAGCACTCCAGAAATACCACCGAGACCACAAGCGAGGGCGTTACCCAAAAGAACGGCTCTGTTCACGTCAACCCCAAGAAGGGCGGCCGCTTTTTTGTCCATGGACACCGCTCTCAGAGCAACTCCAAACTTCGTATTGGTCACAAGCTGTTGTAGCAAAATGCAGAGGAACATTACCGTAGAGAGAACGAAAAGTTGAGTATAGGTAATACGAACTTCACCGAAAGCCAGAAAACGGTTTCCAAACATATCAGGCATAAACTTCTGTTGAGTGCCAAAAATTACCTGTGCTGAGCTTCTCAGGGCGATTGAGAGGCCAATAGTGGCGATAAGAGCCGTTTCCCGAGCAGCCTCACGAAAAGGCCTGTAACATATTCTGTCTATAACCGTCCCTAATACCCACGAGGCAGCAAAACCACTCAGTAGAGCCAGGAAGGCGTTGCCCCTTGAGATCAACAGCGCATAAAATCCTGCGAAAGCTCCGTAAACGATAACCTCACCGTGTACGAACGTCACCAATCCCACAACCCCGAGAATAATAGAATATCCAACAGCCATTAGAGCGTACATGGACCCCTGGGTAATTCCATTGATGAGTTGTTGCAAGAAAAACACGTTTTCCAGGCCTCCTTTGCGTCACCGGCTACGATTGGTATACCGTAGCCGGTGACGCTGAACCTTATTCTTACTCTCTCGTGTAGTCTCGCTTAATCACCCACTGTCCGTTTTCTACGACCATGATTTTGTACTTACGTACCACGTCGCCAACGGGGGTAAAGGTAATGGCGCCGGTGACACCTTGGAATCCTTTTGTCTCTGCCAGGGCATCACGAATAGCCCTCCTATCAAACCCTGCTTTTTTGATGGCTTCGGCAATAAGCATCATGGCATCGTATGCACAAGCGGCGTGAAGGTTAGGGTCCCGACCAGCGCGTTTGCGAAACTCCTGAATAAAAGCTTGCACCCTGGGATCAGGGTCATTAAGTGCAAAAAACGTATTAGTCACCAAACCTTCGACAGCTTCACCTCCGAGTTTGAGTAGGCTATCTGAAAAGACCGAACTTGGAGCAAGGAGCTTTACATTCCATCCCATTTTGCGGATCTGCTGGCAAATTAAAGAGGCTTCGTTGTACATCGCCGCAATGAAGAGTCCTTCAGGATTGCTTTGACGAAGTTTAGTCAAAATAGCGTTAAAATCTCGCTCTCCCTCAAAAAAGGGTTGTTCCATGGTGACCTCGACGCCGTTTTCTTTTGCGGCTTTCGCAAACCTATCTTTGGTCACTATACCCCAGTCGTTGTTAATGTAGACAATACCGACTGACTTGAGCCCCAGGTACTCCCTGGCAATGTACTTAGCGTTAAAAGGTCCTTCTGCATCTTGAGTACCCACGATGCCAAACATGAACTCGCCAGATGGAGCAAAGTCAGGATGCGATGCAGTAGGAGAAAGTTGCACCACTCCATAGCGTTCATAAATCGGTGCGCCGGCTAAAGAACAGGTGCTTGTAAAATCCCCAATAACTGCTAAAATCTCCGGGTCTTGCGCGAAACGCTGGGCGATAATGGCCGCTTCACGGGGGTCACCTTTGCTGTCCATAACAATAACTTCAACCCTCTTGCCTCTTATGCCACCTGCAGCATTAATCTCATCTACCGCCATCTGCACCGCGTAGCGGAAATTCTCTCCAAACTCTGCGTAGTTACCGGTAATCGGCGCTGAAAGACCAATTTTGATCGTTTCACCGGCCATAGCAACGAGGGTACAACTCAGGACCAGGGAAACCAACAGCAAAAAGAACATCTTAGCTCTCACTGTTTCCACACCCCTTTTCTAACAAAGTCTGGTACACACTTCTCAACATCAAGTATGTAGAGGTTGCACCAGGGTCTTGATATCCCACCCCCCTTTCTCCCAGATAGGCACTTCTTCCCTTTTTCCCCACAAAGTTTCGCGTTTCAAGCATGCCTTTTTCGGCAGCTTGAACGGCAAAGTCAAAGGCCTCGACGAGAGTGTGTCCACTAAGTACAGCCTCCTTGAAGGCATTAACCGCAGGTTCCAGAGCATCCACCATTGTCTTATCGCCTATGTTCGCACCACCTTTCTCTTTAACCGTGTGCAACATCGCCTCCATTGCCTCCACAACATTTTGAGGTTCGAAAGAACCTTTCTCACCAAGACAGCTGCCAAAAGCCTTTATGGCTAATCCGTACAGGAGAGGCCCCGATCCACAACCAGAGGTAGCCAGAATTCTTCCAAAATTCTCAAGGATATCGGCCGGGTTTTCGCAGGGAAGGTCTGTAACCAAGTCGAGGGCTTTTCGAAGGGCCCTTTTCAGATTGGAGCCATGCTCGGCATCACCGATAACACTGTCCAGCTGGTTGAGATATTGCTCGTTTTCTTCCACAACTTGAACCATGTTACTCAGGATTGCCACGATCTCTTTCCGTGTGCACCGCATCAAACTCCCCCCTATAAATATCACATCTGTGTCCAGGCCGGGGTCTGGCAGGGATGATCAAGAAGTGTCTTCAACTGTTCATCGAGTTTTAGGAGGGTTATTGAGAATCCGGACATATCGAGTGAAGTCATGTATTCCCCAATGTAAGCCTTGTATATCTTTATACCCTGCGAAGACAAAATATCCTCCAGGTCGTTAAAGACGACATAGAGCTCCATAAGAGGTGTACCACCCATACCGTTAACCAAAACCGCAACCTCATCTCCCGAGGTAAAGGGCAAGTCCGGAAGAATTTTCTCAAGCACCCTCTCGACAAGTTTTCTTGCCGGGAGGATCCTTTCTCTTTGAATTCCCGCTTCACCATGGATACCAATTCCTATTTCTATTTCTTCTTTATCGAGCACAAAGCTTGGGCTTTGACTTCCCGGAAGAGTGCACGGACCAAGGGCTATTCCCATCGTCCTGAGGAGCAAGGTAGCCTTGTGAGCTACTTCGTACACCTCGTCTAAACTTCTACCGAGATCTGCCATTGCACCAGCCACTTTGTGGACCAGGACGGTACCCGCAACACCCCGGCGCCTCGCAACATCCTCTATGGCAACGTCATCTGCAACAACAACGCTCCTTACGGGTATGTCCATTCTCTGAGCCTCTTCAGAGGCCATGTCAAAAAGAAGCCTATCTCCCGTATAGTTTTTCACCACAAAGAGAACGCCATTTTCGTTTCCACAGTACTTAAGAGCGGCTAAAGCGTCTTCCAGCGGTGGAGCAGCAAAAACCGATCCGGCAAGAGCCGCGTCTAACATTCCCTTGCCTACGAAACCAGCATGAGCAGGTTCATGGCCACTCCCGCCTCCACTGATCACGGCGACTTTACCTGACACCGGAGCATCGTTCCGTACAATAACCTGAGTACCAGGTAAAAGCTTGATGAGACGAGAATGGGCTTTAGCCATACCCGAGAGCATATCCACCACAACCCTTTCAGGAGCGTTTATTGCTTTCTTCACGCTTTTCCCCCCTTAGAGAGAACGACTTTTTATAGCTCATAGGGTTTTCCTTGCCAGGAAAATCCACACCCCTAAAACCTATCCACAATCCTACCGACGGGTAATCTGTTGGGTTAACCAGTCTATGAGGAAGATCCGCACGGTAAAGTATGGAATCTCCAGCTTTACAGCGCACCGAGTTCCTTTCTTGAATTTGAACTTCTATTTCACCCCTCAATACGTAGCCGAACTCCATTCCCTCATGCACCGTAAACTCCTGGTGGATAGAACGTGGAAAGAGCGTTATAAGAACAGGCTCAAGAACGCCCTTTTTGGGGAGCAGAAATTTCAGAGAGCGGTCTCCCTTCATCGATATCTCGACCTGCTTCTCGCTGGGGAAAAAGAGCACATCGTGACTATTGTCGTCCTCTTCAAATAAGGTGGCGATGTGAAGGGAAAAGAAGGAGCAAATTTTACTCAAACTTTTAAGCGACGGCACAACCTTACCGTTTTCCAATAGGCTCAGAAACGATGCAGAGAGACCTATGGCTTTTGCAGCCTCGCTCAGGGTGAGGCCGTACTTGAGTCGCTCCTTTCGAATGCGTTCGCCCACCCTCTTGTAATCCTCTTGCAACCCGCTTTTCCTCCCGCCTTGCTACCGATACCGTTGAAATTGTAAATCAGTATTCTTAAAAAATCAAGAGATATTTTTAATTTTACTAAAAATTAAAGCGCAACCCGGTTGAAAGCCTCAAAAAAACGCGTACTTTTCCACACAAGAAAAAGCTCCTCGATTCCTTAGCCCGTGAAAGCCCGGATATGACGACGAACAGAGCGTAAGCAGGAGACTGCTCTACGACCCAGAAAAAAGACCGAGGAGAGACAGGAAACGAGGGCTAAAGTCGCAACGTTTTCATGTGGTAAAATGAAGGAGACCATGGGCTTTCGAGAGTGGCTCAGGGAAAAACTCAAAGAGAAGAACATCAGCCAGTTCGAACTTGCCCGGCTTTCGGGGGTATCCCAGTCGGCCATCTCCCGGTGGCTTCGGGGCCTTCGGGACCCTGACCGAGACTCCATTCTGAAAGTGGCCAGAGCCTTAGGAGCCAGCGAGAAGGAAATCGCCCTCCTCCTCGGGCTTGCGGAGGGGACGCTGTTTGCCGTGGAGGAAAGCGAGGTCTCCGTTCCTCTCCTTTCGGGAGAAATTCCCTGTGGGACACCTGTCAACGGCTTTGAGGAGTACATCGTGGGAACGGTTCCCCTCAACGAGTCCCTCCTTTCCCTGCGCATTGGCCAGGCCCACAGGGCAGGGCTTCGACTTTTCGCCGTGCGGGCCCGGGGGGATTCGATGGTCGGGAAAGGCATCGTTCACGGGGATTTTGTTATCTTCTCCCCGGACATCGAGGTCCAGTCCGGGGATATCGGCGTTGTGGACATTGAGGACGAGGGACTCTGCATCAAACAGGTGTTCTTCCAGGGCAACACGGTCATCCTCCAATCGGCCAATCCCGCCTATCCTCCGCTGGTTTTCGTCGACCGCCCAGTTCGGATTGTGGGGAAAGTCCTTTTGAGCCTCTCCTTCCACTGATATTCCCCTTGTCATAGTTTATTCCTTATGGTATAATCCAGCCCACACAACACCTGGAGGTGGCACCATGTCATCACGGCACCTTTTCTATCTCTGGAACAGGAGGCTCAAGGAAGAGGGGCTTGGTGTGGGAAGGCCCTGGAGGGAAGTGCCCCTTCCTCCCGAGAAAATGGAACGACTCCTTCGCCTTCCCCACCCTTCCCAAAAAAGACGTATTGCCCTCCCCCTTGAAGTCCTCTCCCCCAAGCAACGCAGGGTGGTTGAGCTCCTCTTTTTCGAGGGACTTTCAGAAAAGGAGGCCGCAGAACGTCTCGGCATATCCCGCCGATCGGTGCGCATCCACAAAAGACGCGCCCTGAAAAAGCTTAGAGAAGCCTTCGACTGTTCACAAAACCGTCACAGTTCCCCCAAAGAATCGTCACAGTCCCGCAGTACAGTAAAGGTAACATCACACAGAGGGAGGTTGGGAACATGAAGCGATTCACCATCCCGGTGGTTCTTGGAGTACTGGTAACGCTCTTTGTGACGGCGCTGGCTTTTGCCGCACCCCGGTTTGGCGGCAGAGGACCGGAGAATGTCTGGTGTCCCCAGGAAGGTCGAGGAATGCGCTGGGGTCTGGGGAGCATCACCCTCTCCGATGAGCAGAAGGCCAAAATCCTGGATATTGAGAAAAACTTTCTCACCAAAGCGGCAGGCCTCAAAGCCCAGATTCAGGCAAAAGTTCTGGAGCTCCGGGAACTTCAGCTTAAAGAAGCCACGCAGGAAGTTGCAGAGAGCATCCGGGCAAAAATCACAGAAATCCTGGACCTCCAGGAGGAACTCTCAAGCCTGAGGAAGGATATGTACCAGCAGATACTGAATGTGCTCACGCCAGAGCAGCTTAAGAACCTCCCACCTTTTGGGTGGGGCATGGGCAAAAGAGGTCCTGAGGGCTTCTGCCCGAGGTTCTTCTGAGTACTCCCTCCTTGGGAGCCACACCCCAGGGCCCCCTCCTTCCCCCCTTGCTCTGGGGTGTGGCGTTGTATAGAATGGGAAAGCCATGGGGAGAATCCTCGTTGTTGATGATGAACCATCTGTGGGGGAAATCCTCCGCCTGTACCTTGAGCGAGATGGCTTTGAGGTCACGGTGGTGTACGACGGAGAGGCCGCAGTCGAGGCGGTGAAACGTCACCCTTTTGACCTCGTGCTCCTTGACCTCATGCTCCCGAAAAAAGACGGCTGGACGGTATGCCGGGAAATTCGGAGCTTCTCCACAATCCCCATCATCATGCTCACCGCTCGGGGTGAGGAGGTCGATCGGGTTCTCGGACTCGAACTGGGGGCCGATGACTACGTTCCCAAACCCTTCAGCCCCCGGGAGGTTGTGGCCCGGGTCAAGGCGGTCCTCAGGCGAGGGAAACTCCAGGATACTGCAAAACACCAGGTCGTTCGCCTTGGACCTCTTGTGATCGACCACGGGGCCAGAAAGGTCCTGGTGCAGGGAATGCCCATCAGCACAACACCAAAGGAATTCGAGCTCCTCTATTTCCTTGCCCTCCACCCCAACCGCGTTTTCAGCCGGGAGAAGCTCCTTGAAGAAGTTTGGGGGTATGACTTCCTCGGCGACACAAGGACCGTGGATACCCACATCAAGCGCCTCCGGGAGAAGCTTGAGGCTGCCGGAGCTCCACCCCTCATCAAAACCGTGTGGGGCTACGGATACAAGCTCGAGTTCGAGGAACCATGAAGCAGACGCTTTTTGGCAAGTTCTTCCTCTCGTCACTCCTCATCCTCACCGTGACCTATGCGGTGCTTTTTGCCAGCATGTCGCAGCTTTTCGGCCAGTTCTACCTCTCCCTGAAAGAGCGGGAGCTGAAAAGGCGGGGGGAACTCATCGCCAGTGTTCTCACATCTCCCACTCAGGAAATCCCTGAGACCGTGAAGCGCCTGAGCGAGGGCATTCATGTGCTCCTTGTGCCTCTCAACCGTCTCTTTGCCCCAGACTCCCCGCTCCGCCATGGTCCCCAGATGATGCGCCCCGGAGCAATGTTCCGGCGTGTCTTTCCTCTCCAGGAACTCGAGAACCGCCTTCGCCAGGGTAAGGCGGTGACCTTCCAGGGGGTGCTCCCTGTTCTTCGCCAGGAGATGCTTGTTGTCGCTCTCCCCCTACCCCTTGATGCTCCGCCTCAAGCAGTCCTCTTCCTCTCCACTCCCCTTGCAGATATCCAGATGACCGTGAAAACCTTCCGGTACCTCCTTCTGTGGTCCGGCCTTGTGGCCTTTCCTCTGGCTGTGATTCTCGCGTTTCTCTTTTCCCGTTCCCTCTCCGTGCCGCTTCAGAAAATGCGCACCATGGCCCGGGCCATAGCCTCAGGAGACTACACCAAGCGCCTGGAAATTCCCCCCGAAGAGGAGCTCGGGCAGCTCGCCCGGGATTTCAACACCCTCTCTCAGGAGCTTGAGCGAACCATCAGGACTTTAGAGAGGGAAAAGCGGGAAATCGAGAACACCCTTCTTGCCCTCAAGGAGGGTGTGGTGGCACTGGACCTTGAGGGACGCATCCTCTCGGCAAATCCCAAAGCCCAGGAGGTCTTCGAAACCCCTCTTGAGGGGAAAGCCCGAATTGATGATGTTCTCCCCCAGAATGTCGCTACGCTCTTCCAGGAAACCCTCAAAAGCGGAATGGCTACCCAGGGAGAGTGCGTGTTCCGCTCAAAGCGCCTCATCATCCGGGTTG
>Ga0272449_1001037_pt1 | contig 30173 bp, 28 predicted proteins | sample YNPCB0241_FD_198679 | JGI IMG/M metagenome (GOLD analysis project Ga0272449, IMG submission 198679) | Hot spring sediment microbial communities from Yellowstone National Park, WY, United States - YNP-CB-024-1 | ecosystem: Environmental > Aquatic > Thermal springs > Hot (42-90C) > Sediment... | reverse complement strand
CAATGCTCTGAAGGAATTTAAGTCTATTGTTGCGATTAATTACTCGACGATAAAGATCATTTACGTCTGAGGAGGCAAATTTCCCACCCTCAAGTTCAACCATTGGTCTTAAATCTGGAGGCAAAACTGGTAAAACTTTTAAAACCATCCACTCAGGCTTTACCTGTGAAAAAATGAAGTCCCTGACAATCTTAAGTCTTATGGCTATCTTTTTTCTCTCCTCTCCCTTCTTTTTTTGATATTCTTCTTTAAGTTTTTCTTCAAGTTTTTTTAAATTCAAAGAAGCTAAAAGTTCGTGGATTGCCTCGCCTCCAGTTTTTACTTCAAAAAGTCCTGGATACTTTGCTAAATATTGTCGATATTCTTCCTCAGAAAGAATCTCTCCTTTTTTAAGTTTTTTTATTTCGCTAATCTTTTCTTTCTTTTGTTTTCTTAACTCAAGTTTTTCTTCTGCAAGTTTTGTTTTTTTAAGTTTCTCTTTAAACTCCTTTTCAATTTTTTCCAAAAGTGCCTTTTTCTTCTCTTTATTAACTTTAGTAATTACGTAAGCCAAAAAGTAAACAACTCTTTCGATTTGAAAAATGGATTTATCAAGCAAAAGAGCAATTGGAGACGGGGCAGTTTTTAAAAATGAAATGTGGACTACTGGCGCCGCAAGAGTAATATGCCCCATTCTTTCCCGTCTGACAGAGGAAAGTGTTACCTCAACACCGCATTTATCACAAATTATTCCTTTGTATCGGGCACTTTTATATTTACCACAATAACACTCATAATCACGAGTGGGTCCAAAAATATTTTCAGCAAAAAGCCCGTCCTTTTCGGGCCTTTGAGTTCTATAATTTATTGTTTCAGGTCTTTTAACCTCCCCATAAGACCAAGAAAGGATCTCTTCTGGAGAGGCAAGTTTTATTAAAACTGCATCAAAGTCTTGGACTTCTTTCATTTATTTTTTTAAATCTTTTTGTGACAAAAGTTTTATATTCAAACAAATTGATTTAAGTTCGCTCATAAGTACTTTAAACGATGAAGGAATGCTTGGAGCTTCAAATTTTTCTCCCTTAACCACCGCCTGATATGCTGCGGTCCTTCCAACAACATCATCTGATTTTATCGTAAGCATTTCTTGCAAAGTATAAGCTGCTCCATAACCCTCAAGTGCCCACACCTCCATTTCTCCAAATCTTTGACCGCCAAAATGGGCTCTACCTCCAAGCGGTTGTTGAGTAATCAAAGAATAAGGACCAATGGAGCGCATATGAATTTTATCTTCGACCATGTGGATAAGTTTTAGCATATAAATATATCCAACAGCGATTTTCTCTTTAAATGGCTCTCCGGTTCTGCCATCATACAAAGTAACCTTTCCATCTTCATCAAAACCAGCTTTTTTAAGTTCCTTTTTTATCCCCTCAGCTCCTGGAGAAGTAAATGGGGGAACAATTGCTTGATATCCCAATTTCTTTGCCGCCATACCAAGATGCATTTCAAATATCTGTCCGAGGTTCATTCTTGAGGCAACTGAGAGTGGATTTAAAATAATATCAACAGGAGTCCCGTCTTCTAAAAATGGCATATCTTCAACTGGCAAAATTTTAGCAATTACTCCTTTATTCCCATGTCTTCCAGCAAGTTTATCGCCAACTTTTATTTTTCTTAAATACCCAATTTCAACCTGAATTCTTTTTAAAACCCCTGTTTCTCCCTTCCAGCCTTTTTCTCTATCAAAAATGGTTACTCTAACCACTTTTCCCCTCTTACCATGTTCTAATACAAGGGAAGTGTCTTTAACCTCCTTAGCCTTTTCCCCAAAAATTTTTCTTAAAAGCATTTCCTCGGGCGAAAGAACTTCTTCTCCTTTTGGCGAAATTTTACCAACCAAAATATCGCCACTTTTCACTTCTGTCCCTTCAAGAATTATTCCTTCCTTATCCAAATTAGCAAGTTTCCTTTCGGATACATTTGGTATATCATTGGTGGTAACTTCTGGACCAAGTTCTGTTTCTCTAACGTCGCAGGTGAAATCTTCAAGATGGACCGAAGTAAAGAAGTCTTCACGAGCTACTCTTTCTGAAATAATAATTGCGTCCTCATAATTATATCCGCGCCATGGTATAAAAGCACAAAGAAGATTTCTCCCAAGAGCGAGTTCTCCATCCATCATTGCTGGCCCATCAGCAATTACATCACCTTCTTTTACTTCATCTCCAAGATTAACTCTTGGCTTAAAAGTGATGCAAGTGTATTGGTTTGAACGGATGAATTTTGGTAGATGATAAGTATCAATACCCTTTGAAGTTTTAATTTTAATTTTCTCCGCATCAACCTCAATTACTTTACCTTTATTTTTTGCCAAAATCACATATCCAGCTTGTAATCCAATCTCTTTTTCTGTCCCAGTAGCTACCAAAGGCTTCTCAGGTCTCCAAAGCGGAACTGCTTGCCTTTGCATATTAGCACCCATTAAGGCTCTATTAGCATCATCATGCTCAAGGAAAGGAATAAGAGAAACTGAAGCAGAAAGAATTTGATAAGGGGCAACTTCTACAAATTCAACCTCCTTTGAATCTAGGGTTGCTGGTTCTCCCTTTTTTCTTCCTTCAACTTTTGAAGGCAAAACCCCATCCTTTGCATTAAGTAAAGCCTCAAAACTTGCAATATTACGCTTCTCTTCCTCATGAGCATCTAAATACTCAACTTCTTTTGTTACTTTTCCGTTTTTCACCTTAAAATAAGGCGTTTGCAGAAATCCAAAGGGATTAACTTTTGCAAAAAGAGCTAAGTGAGTAATTAATCCTACATTTTGTCCTTCAGGAGTTTGTACCGGACATATTTTCCCATAATGGGATGGCTGAACATCTCTTATTTCAAAACCAGCTCTTTTTCTTTTTACCCCTCCCTCTCCGATAGCAGTAAGTCTTCTTTTGTGCTCAAGCTCACTTAATGGATTGACATTATCCATAAATTGGGAAAGCTGAGAAAGGGTGAAAAATTCTTCAAGCTGATTAGCAAAAGGAGTTGAGTTAATTAGAAATCTTGGCTCGGCTTCTTCAGGACTAGTGATTGACATTTTATCTTTAATAAGCCTTTCAACTTTAATCATTGCATTTCTTAATTTACTTTCAAGAAGCTCAGCGATTGTTCTTACTCTTCTGATGCTTAAGTGATCAATATTATCAGGTTTTGCCTCGGGATCTTGGTTGAGTCTAATAATCTCTCGAATGGTCTCTATAATATCTTCTTTCTGTAAAGTTAAATCTTTCTCTTCAATATCCTCAAGAAGGGGCCTATTTAATCTTTGATTCATTTTCCATCTTCCAACTGGGGTAAGATTGTATCTTTTTGGATCAAAAACTCTTTCTTTCACAAATTCGTCAGCAACATCAAAAGAAGGTTTTTCTCCGCCTCTAAGGCAACTGTAAAATTCAATTACTGCGCTTTGATAGTCTTTGGTATAATCTGCTTTTAAAGTTTCTTTAATATAATTTATCTCGCTTTTCTCGAGGTCTTTTTCAAAAAGTTTTTCAATTTCTTCATCAGACTCTACGCCAAAAACTCTCAAAACAAGTGTTGCGGGTACTTTTCTTCTTCGGTCAATTTTTGCCCAAATTACTCCCTTAAGATCTGTTTCAAATTCAAGCCAAATTCCTCGCGAAGGCAAAATCTTTGCGCCAAAAAGCTGTCTTCCATAAACTCTTTTTGCGGTAAAAAATACGCCAGGAGATCTTAAAAGCTGTGAAACAACCACTCTTTCAACACCATTTAAAATAAAGGTTCCTCTTTCGGTCATTAATGGAAAGTTACAAAAATAAACAGTATTTTCTTTAACTTTATTTAATGGTTTAATCTTAAGTAAAGTTTTAACTCTTAAGGGAGCGACATAAGAAAGTCCATTTTGCTTTGCCTCCTGGGCACTAACTTTTGGCTTTTCTAAGAAATAATCTAGAAAATAAAGTTCGTAGTTTTCTTGAGTATCATCCACAATTGGAGAAAATTCATCAAAAAGCTTTTTAAGTCCCTTCTTCAAGAAGTTATTGTAAGCTTCTATCTGAAATTCAAGAAGATTTGGTAAAGAGAGTACTGGAGTTTGTGGGAAAAATTTTTGTTTTTTCATAAATAAAAATCTTTACCTCTCTTGAGGTTAATTAGGAAAAAATTTTGGATTAAAGTCGTTTAATTTTCAACTTAAAATAAATAATGTTTTTTATTTTTTTAAAAATCTCCAAATAGGAGACTTATCAAATCAGCCAGGGTCGAATTTTGGGGAGATTCGACCAACTCCCTTTAAATTTCAAAATCATATGGTCCACCCGCAGATTCCCCTACGGGTACCTTGTTACGACTTCGCCCCTCTCACCGGGCTTGGTCTCGGCCCAAAAAATTGGGACTTCAACCACTCCCGGCTCGCTTGGCGTGACGGGCGGTGAGTACAAGGCTCAGGGACATATTCACCGTGGCGTGGCTGATCCACGATTACTAGCGATTCCGGCTTCACGAGGGCGGGTTTCAGCCCTCGATCCGAACTGAGCCCGCTTTTGATGGGATTAGCTCCCCCTTACGGGTTCGCAACCCTTTGTAGCGGGCATTGTACCACGTGTGCAGCCCAGGGCTTAAGGGCCATGCTGATTTGGCGTCGTCCCCACTTCCTCCCTGGTAATCCCAGGGCGGTCCCTGGTGACATTTTTAACACCAGGCAGGGGTTGCGCAGGTTTCCCCATTGAAGGGAGCAACTCACGCCACCTGCTGACGACAACCATGCAGCACCTGTGCTGGGCTCCGAATTGACGGTCCCCCTTCCTTTCGGAAGGAGTACATCCCAGCATGTCAAGCCCTGGTAAGGTTCTTCGCTTGTCGTCGAATTAAGCCACGTGGTCCACCGCTTGTGTGAGCCCCCGTCTATTCCTTTGAGTTTCGGCCTTGCGGCCGTACTCCCCAGGCGGCTGGCTTAACGCGTTAGCTTCGGCACTAACAGGGTCGAGACTGCTAATGCCTAGCCAGCATCGTTTAGGGCGTGGACTACCCGGGTCAAAGGTTTTTAACCTTTGGACTATATCATTCTCTGAAGTTTTTCCATTTAGCCCTTTTTTGAGCTAAATGGTGCTCGATTGTTTCCAAAGGAAATTTTGTCAATCGAGCTACTTCAGAGATCCAGCGTTGTTGGAGTTGGGAATCCTTATAGAGCAAAATTATTTTGGGAAGCATGCTCTCCACTTCAACATAAGGCAAAATAATTTTCAGAAATTTTTTAAGCATTTCAGTCGATCTTAACCAAAGTCGATAGTACCCTTTTTCACTTTTTCCAATTCTCACTCTAATCTTCCACACTTTAAGTAAATATCTCGCTAAAACCCTCTGTTCTTTCTCTGTGAACTTATCGGTACAAAACACTCCTTGCCTGGAATTTTTTACTAAAGACCCATCGTCCATCCACCAAACTGCTAAAGCTCTTGGAGTTAAAAGATTGAGCCATCTCCTTCTCACTTTAAATTTTCCACCCTTGGAGCAAAAGTTGTAAATTTCAGTAAGCTCTGGCAAAGCTAAGCTTTGATACCTCAACTTTCCATCTCTTTGAAGCCAATAGCATCTCTTGCCAGAAATTTCTTTTAAGTTTTTAACTTTCCAGAAAAAATAGTCTTTGTACTTTATCGAGTGCCGAAAAGAAAATCTGGCATTCTTGTATTCCTCGTTTATCTTCAGCGATCCATCTCCCAAGAGGCTTCCCAAAATAATTTCCTTGCATTCAACCGACAAGGAGGGAGCTAATTTTGAAATATCTCTCCTCATAAATTTATATTATAACTCCCTCCACTATCTTTCCCAACCCCTAGTCTCTACGGAGACGGGTTTTTCCGTCTTTCCTCGGGGTTGTAGCAAGGGAGGGGTGAAACCCCTGCTAGTTTCCCCGATATAGCTGGATGCGCACCCTAGTGTCACCACCAGGGGGGACACTTTCGCCCGAATTTTTTGGAGCTCGGGCAGGATTATCTAATCCGGTTCGCTCCCCACGCTTTCGTCCCTCAGCGTCAGGTGAGCCATGGTAGGCTGCCTTCGCTTTTGGTGTTCCTCACGGTATCAACGGATTTCACCCCTACTCCGTGAGTTCCACCTACCTCTGGCTCCCTCTACCCGAGAAGTATTCCTGGACTTCTCTGGGTTGAGCCCAGAGATTTCACCAAGAACTTTCCCGGGCGCCTACGGACCCTTTACGCCCAGTAAAGCCGGATAACGCTTGGGGCACTCGTATTACCGCCACTGCTGGCACGAGTTTAGTGACCCCTTATTCCACCACTACTATCATCCAGCACCAAAATGGTGCTGGATTTCTCGTGGTGAAAAGCGGTTTACAACCCGAAGGTCTTCATCCCGCACGCGGCGTCGCTCGGTCAGGCTTTCGCCCATTGCCGAAGATTCTCGACTGCTGCCTCCCGTAGGAGTAGGGCCCGTGTCTCAGTGCCCTTGTTGGGGGTCATGCTCTCACACCCCCTACCCGTCATAGCCTTGGTGGGCCATTACCCCACCAACTAGCTGATGGGACGCAGGCCTCTCCCGAAGCCCTTATCCTTGCGGACAGGTTTTACCCAGCACCACTTTCGTGGAACTGGGGCTATCGGGAATTAGCCTCGCTTTCGCGAGGTTATGCCCGTCTTCGGGGTGAGTTACCTACGTGTTACTAACCCGTTCGCCACTCCCAGCACCAAAAATGGTGCTGAGCGTACGACTTGCATGCCTTATCCACGCCGCCAGCGTTCATCCTGAGCCAGGATCAAACTCTCAGGGGAACTCTTGGGGCGTCAGAAAGAGAACCCCAAGAATCACTGGCTGATTTAATAAATCTCCTATTTGTTTTTAAAGAACAACTCAAAATATTCCTTCATTTGGGAAGGAATTCACTTAAAATTATAATCCTTATTAAACTCTTGTCAAGAGGGAAAGTCTTTCAAATCCATTTTCCATGCTTTCTTCTCCAAAGTAAAATTTTTTGATGGTTTCCAGAAAGCAAAACTTTTGGAACTTTCCATAAAATTCCTGGTTTTGGAGAAAAAATTGCTGGCCGGGTATAAACCGGATAACTAAAAATTTTAAATTTTGATTTTTGATCCAAATTTTCAAAACTTAACATTCTTTCTTCTTCAATTGACTCAATATTTCCAAGAACTCCGGGAATAAGCCTTGAAACCGCTTCAACGATTACCAAAGCTGGAAGTTCTCCTCCAGATAAAATATAATCGCCAATTGAAACTTCTTTGTCCGCGATATATTTTGCTACCCTTTCATCAACTCCTTCGTATCTTCCGCAAATTAAAATAAGATGATCAACTTCTGAAAATTCCCGAGCCATTTTTTGATTAAATTTTTCCCCTCTTAAGGAAAGTAGAAGGGTTTTTGTTTTTTTCTTTTTAAGTTTTGCGATTTGCGATTTGAGTTTTGAGATAGCCTTATATATTGGCTCAACTTTAAGAACCATCCCTGGCCCTCCACCATAGGGTTTGTCATCAACTTGCTTGTGCTTTCCCTTGGCAAAATCTCTTAAATTATAAATTTTGATTTTGATTAACTTTTTCTCTTGAGCTCTTCTTAAAATACTTTCATTTAAATACGAGTCAAAAATTTTGGGGAAAATAGTCAAAATATGAAAGGTCATAAAATAAAAAATTTTTTGCTTTAATAAAAAGGAGCTCCTTTTTTAAAAAGACCGCCTTGGCATAAAGGAGCTCCTTTTAAAAAAAGCTTTTAGACTTTGAGTTCTTTTTCGAGTTCCTCGGTAGTTTTCTTTCTGGCTTCTTTTCCTTCTGGCTCAAGAACTTTAAGATTCACTCTTGCGTGATTTTTAAATCCAACAATCTTAACCAAATTCCTGATTGCCTTAATTACCGATCCTTGCTTTCCAATTATCTGACCCATATCCTCAGGATGAACTCTCAAAGTAAGCAGAACCCCCATCTCATCAACTTTTCTTTCAATCTCAACTTTCTCTGGATGGTTAACTAGGGCTTTAACCACATATTCAAGGAACTCGTGATCTTTGGGTCTTTCAACCATATCTTTTTAATCTTTCTTTTTCGACCTTTGCTTTAAAAATTTTATCAAAATTCTTTTGGCCTTCAAGGTTTCAAAAACCTTTCTTTATTTTTCTCCCAAGACTCCAAAAGGAAAATCCAAAAAATTCCAAAAAAACCACCCAAAATTAATCCAATAATTCCATTTAAAACCATTTGATTTGATGAAAAAGCGGGTTTTGGAGGAAGCGATGGCTCTTTAATTATTTTTGTTGGCTCATAATCTTCAAGTTTTCTTAAAAGATCATTTAAAGCCAAGTATTGGTCTTGAATATCTTGCTTTTTTGCTTCAAGCTCTTTTCTTGCTTCAGTCAAAAGAGTTTGATTAATAAGTGAGGGCTCTTTTGTCTGAAGGGAAATAAGATAATTCACTTTGTCTTCCAAAATTTTTCTTTCGCCTTCAAGTGCCTTTATTTTTTCTTCAATTCTTTTTTTATCATCAACTAAAACATTTTTTTGTAAATTAAATTTTTCTTGATGCTCTTTAATTACAATTTGATTTAGCTCATCCAAAATTGCTTTGGCTTGCTTTGGATTTTTTGTTTTGATTTTAATAACCACAAGTCTTGTATCTTTTGGTGCTTCAACCTTCCACGCGCTTTTAACATCTGGATATTCTTGGGGTAAAATTCCAAGCTTTGTTCGAATGGCTTCACCATAATTGTCATTTTTAATTTTTTCAGCAAGTTGAAGTGGGCTTTCAGGAACAAAATCTTCCATGTGTCCAACTTCCAAAATTGCACTTACCTCTTTAGGAAAAAGATCAAAAAAGAAAGAAAGAAGATAAAAAAGGCACCCAAAAAGGAGCCCCAAAAAGATAATTAAAAATAAAATTTTCCTTCTTTTATAAATTACTTTTAAAATGTCAATAAGATCTATTTCTGCCGTTTCCTCCATATAATTTTTAAAATTTATCAGTTTTTTAGAAAAAGTCAAGAAAAGAGAGAAAGTTTTGGGCTATCTTGAAGGAGCTAAATTTTTCTTCAAGAAAAGTGGCATCAATTCCAAGATTCATTTTTATCCAAATATTTTTTTTAAACTCCTCAAAAATATGGAAAGATCAAAGAAAAAGGAGCGCTCTTTAAGATAATAAAGGTCATATTTAAATTTTTCTTTGGCCTCTTTAATTGAAGTTGATGGTGGATAATTAATTTGAGCCCAACCAGTTAATCCTGGTTTTACTTGATATCTTAAAAAATAATAGGGAATCTCTTTTTCAAAAATTTTTGCCAATTTTTCCCACTCGGGTCGTGGTCCAACAAAACTTAAATCTCCTTTTAAAATGTTTAAAATTTGAGGAAGCTCATCTAAATGAGTTGTTCTTAAGAAAAATCCAGCAAGAGTAATTTCGTTTTTATCCTTTTCCCTCCAAAGCTCTTTTTCCTCTTTTTCTTTATGAGCATGCATTGTTCGATACTTAAAGGAAAGAAAGATTTTTCTATCCTTCCCTACTCTTTTTTGTAAAAAAAATATTGGACCTTTTGAGGTAAGCTTAATAAAAAGGCCAATAAACGGAAAAGTTAGGGCAAAAATAAAAAGCCCCAGGGTGGCAAAAATTAGATCAAAAATTCTTTTTGAAACTAAATAAAAAATTCCTGGCTTTTTTTGAAAATCTTTTAAATTTTCTTTTGAAAGTTCTTCAAAAGAAATTTTGCCTTCAATTTTCTCTTTGATCCCAAAAATTAAAATTAATCTTAAAAGTAAAACAAAAAGTGAAAAAAAGAAAAAATGTAAAACCAAAATCAGCTTTGGAGTAAATTTAACTTTGGGGTTTAGATAAAAAAATGCTAGCTCAAAAAGAAAGCCAACAAAAAGAAAGTGCCAAAAAAATCTTTTAATATTTTCTTCGCCTTTTTTCTCATTAAAGTGGAAAAAATCAAAAATAAAAAGCAAAAGCTCCAAAAAAAGAAAAACAAAAATGAAAGTTTGAAAAAAGTTTTTAAATAAAAGAAATTCGCCCCTTCCCCACTTTCTTATCCATAAAGCAAGATATAAGGCAAGATAGAAGGCAAGGAAATCAAAGAAAAATACTAGGATTTTAACTAAAGTTATTTTTTTCATCTCTTTTAAGATTTTTTTGGAGCATAGCAAGGAAAGTGAGAAAATGTCAAGATTTACTTTCAATCACTTTTTCAATTTGAGAGATTAGCTTTTCTCCTACTTTTTCCCAGGTATATTTTTCCAAAATTAAATTTTTGGCATTTTTCCCAAGGAAAATTCTTTTTTCTTTATCTTTCAAAAGCGAGGAAATTTTTTCAACAAATTCTTTTGAATTTTTTGCTACTAAAAAATGAAAGCTGTCTTCCCCTTCAATCCCTCTTGAGGCAACTTCGCTTAAAACTACTGCCTTTCCAAGAGCCATTGCTTCCAAAACTTTATTTTGAATCCCCGCTCCAAATCTTATTGGAGCAACAATTACTTTTGATTTTTGTAAAATTTGATAAGGATTTGGCAAATAGCCAGTAATAGTTATATCTTTCAATTTTGCCAACTTTTTTACTTTTTTTGAGGGATTTGTCCCAAGGATATAAAATTTAAGTTGAGGAAACTCTTTTTTTAAATGAGGAAAAATTTCATTTGCAAAATAAAAAACTGCATCTTCATTTGGATGATAATCCATTTTTCCAAAAAAAGAAATAATATCTTTTTCTTGAAATTTGGCTTCCATTTTTAAAATTTCATCCCTAACTCCATTTGGCAAAACAACTATTTTTGCGTCTAGATCTTGAAGTTTTGCATTTTGCATTTTGCATTTTGCATTTTGAATTTTGAATTTTGAATTTTGAATAAGGTATTCTTTGTCCTTTTGGCCGGCAATAAAAGCTAAGTCAAATTTCTTTAAAACCGCTATTTCATAATTTAAAAGCCTTTGGTTTTCGATAAAGTAAATTAATTTCCAAAATCCCTTAGCATATTCTTTTGCCGAAGAATAATTAAAAGAGATAGCGTCAACAAAATCAATTACTTTTCTTGTGGGCAAATTCAAAACAAACTCAGCACTTCTTATTGTTGAACAAAAAATTAAATGATAATTTTGATAATTTCTTTTAAGCCATGAAGCAACTTTTGGGCAAAAATAATATCCAACCTGAAGTGGCTTTGGGCTAAAAAGTGATTTTAAAGCACCAAAATATTCAAAAAACATTGGATGATAAAAATAAAAAACTTGATTAAATGTCTTTTTTAAATCAAAAAGATATTTTTCCTCTTTTTTATTTGCAATTAAAGTTAGAAGATCAACTTTATATTTTTTAAGCAAAATTTTTGCAAGGCAAAAAGCTCTTAAATTATATCCTCCTTTCTCAGGAGGATAAGGAAAGCGAAAGGTAAAATAAAGAATCTTTTTAAAATCGCCCCTTGCCATATCTACCGACTATAAAATCCCAAGTTCCCCAAAAGATAGCAGGCATGGCACTATAATTTTTGGTAAAAATTAACTTTAAAAAATAGCCAAGCCATCTTCGAGCGAAAAAATTAATTATTATCGTAGGCCAATGATACCATTTTGCGTGCTTTTTGGCAAGCAAAAGGTTATTTCTTGTCATGTAATAAACGTATCTTTTTGAAAGATAAATATTGGTTCTAGCAACTTTATGATAAATTACTGCCTCGGGAACACAAGCAATTTCAATACCAGCTCTTTTTGCTCTCTGGCAAAAATCAACCTCATCCCAATAGGTAAAAAAACTTTCATCCCAAAGTCCTATTTTTGTAATTACTTCCCTTTTAATTAAAAAGGCGCATCCCGAAATAAATCCTATATTTTTTTTATTGAATTTTGGTATAAAGTGATAATCTCTTGCAAAGCAAAGCCAAATATTAAAGTAACCACCACAAGAATATATTTCATCTGGCTCTTGCCAATAATAAATTAAAGGACCGAGAATGCCCACTTTTGGATTTTTTTCTCCAAATTCAATTAATTTTTCAAGAAACTCAGGCTTGACAATAGTATCATTATTTAAAAAAAGAAGATATTTTGCGCCATGTTTTAGAGCATATTTTGCACCGATATTATTTCCGCCGCAAAACCCTACGTTTTGATGATTTTCAATAAGGTGAATTTCAGGATATTTTTCCTTAAGTATTTTTCCTTCATCCTTAACTGATCCATTGTCAACCAAGACAATTTCAAAATTTGGGTAAGTTAATTTTCCCAAAGATTCTAAACAAGCATCAGTATCCTCAAGTCCATTCCAATTTAAAATAATAATAAAAACTTTAGGATATTTTTTTTGCATGGTTTTGTAAAAATTCTTTAAGATATCGAGAATCAATTAAAGCTAGCCAAAACCAAAGATAGGGACACATATAGGAAGAAAGGCTACCAACAATAGCTCCCACAATGAATGCTAAAAGAACTGCGGGAAAAATTTTTAAAAAATAATCAGTTACTTTTTCCTCGGCAAGTTTTATCTGAGAATACTTTGCTTCTTTAATTGCAAAGAAAATTGTCAAAACAAATAAACTTAAACCAACAAAACCGTTCTCAACAAAAAACTGAGCAATAAAAGAGTTAAGACGAGGCATATCTTCCCAGGTAACTTTTAAAATATCTGTCTGAAATTCCGGTGGAATTGCTTCAGAAAGATAAGTGGATGTTCCACCAAGCCCATATCCAACAAAATTATAAGAAAAGGGGTTGAGTAAAACGCCCAAGATACTAAAAGCTCTTGAAGAAAAGGTGACTGTTTGCCCTCCGCTAGTTAGTATTTTAAAAATTCTTATAAAATAGTTGTGAGGAAAAACAATGAAAGCAATTAAGACAAAAAGGCTTCCAATGATTAAAAAAGAGACAAAAATTTTTCTTTTTGGACCAAAAAAAATTCCTCCCCAAATAAGTGCCAGAAGGGTTAAAAAACCCGTACTGCTAAATGTCCAAATAAATATTAACAAAGTAAATCCAAGAAAAAAAAGCCAGATTAAGGAATATTTTGATTTTATTAATCCAATTAAGCAAATAGGGATCACTACTACTCCCAAATAGAATGCAAAGTGTGCAGGCTCCAAAGATAATCCACTTGCTCTTTCCACGCCCTGATACCCAAGGGGAGCAATTAACTTCCTAATACTTACCAAAGCCTTTTCTAAACCTTCCATTTTTCCAACAGTTGCTAAAATGCTTAGTCCTCCCAAAATTAAGGCTGGTAGGCTCCCAATCACAATCGATCGAATAATGAATTTATCGGAAAGTTTTATTAGGGCTTTTCTTAGAACGAAAAAAACACAAACTCCACTTGTGAAAGTTAAAAGCTGGCGTAGCCAAGCAAATAATCTAATGCCAATATTTCCCCCTATGTTAACCTGCAATAAAAGAGCTATTAAAGAGTGTAAAAAAACAAACAAAATGAGCAAAAAAGTCATTTGAAATAAAGGAGTCCATTTAATTTTCCAAATAAAAAATGGGGCAATAAGTAGTCCAAGAGCGCTTGTAAGATATATCACTTGGGCCTTAATGAAAAATGGCATTGTAGTAATGGAAAGAGTCGCTAGCAATAAAAAGCCAATCACTTTATAGTAATTAAGCGAGATGTAAAAATTTTTATGCCCAGCCGAGGAAGTATTAGTTTCCATAAAAAGTTATTTTTAGATTTCTTGAAAGATTTGCTTTTGTTTTTTAATAAAACTCTCTTTGAGCATAGAATGGAACTCAATTAACTTTTTGTCTTTTTGCTTTGTGGCAATAGAAATTGCTCTATCAGAATAAATTGGTAAAATTCCAAGGAAGTCTTTAAAATTAATTTTAAAAAACTGGCAATATTTTTGAAAAAGATTTTTAACTTCGCTTGAAAACCAATTTTTACAAAAAAAAGTATTTTTTATAGCTTTTGCATTCAGTCCAAAAATAGAAGTGGCGCTACTTACCATAAGGCCAATAAGATCGGCTTCCGGTATTCCCTTCATCTCAAAAGTAGCAAAATCAATTACTCCCTTAATACCATCATCCTCTACTAAAAAATTTCTAATTATTAAATCCCCGACCGTAGGAGAAATAAAAAAACTTTTATTTTCTATCCAAAGTTTGAAATAGGAAGGTAAGTCCCCTTGATAAAATTTTTTTGCTATTTTTATTTTTTCGTCTTTTGAATTTGTCCGATATGATTTGAGGTTATTTAAAAAATTAATTAACCAATCTACTGCTAAATTTGGGCATTTAATTGCTTTTTCTTTACCTTTTGCAAGATAAATATCTCCAGGTATTCCTTCAATATATTTTTTAAGTAAAACCGGCTCACCAAGATTTATCAAACCAAGAGGTTCCTCAATTGTTTTTTCTATTTCAAAACCCTTGAAAAGCTGATGAAGCTTTTTCAAATTTTCATACTCTTGAATCAATTCACTAAAATTGTCCCTTGAAAGTTTGGCTACAGCTATTGGCTTTCTATTTAAATAAAAAATAAATACTACCGCCGAACCCCTAAGATGAAGTATAAAATTTAAAGAATCATTTTTTTCTTTGAAAAAATTTTCTTTTAGATAGCTCAAAATCGGGTGGCACATAATCTTTTTCAAAAAGTCATTTTTTGGCTTTAATAAAAAAAGTGGGAGCAAAGATGCCAGCTAAATTCATTTTATCTAAAATTTTAACGCCCTTGGCTATTAATTTTACTTTAAAATCACCTCCTGTCCGCTTTTTCCTATGAAGATAGTCAAAAATTATTCCTTCCTTATCAGTAGAAGCAATAAATGCTGGATTTTTATAATCAGGGAAGGAATAAAAAAATTGAATATCGCGAAATCCCGCTTTTTTTAAAAGTTCAAAATAACCTTTTTTGGTTCTTAATTTTATCGTCGGAGGTCTTCTCCAAATAATTTTGTGCAAAAGATGAGTTAAAAATTCTGGGAGGAATGGTTCAAAAGGTAGCTCTTCATCGTGGTATCTTCGTCCCAAAAAATAAATTGGGCTAAGCTTATTCTCAATTCCTATCCAAATTTCTCCACCTGGCTTTAAAAATTTATAAAGATACAAAAGAAGCTTTTCCTGATTTTTGCCAAAATATTCCAAAAGCCCAACCATTAAAAATCTATCTATTGAATTTTCTCTAAATGGTAATTTTATTGCATCGCCAAAAATACTAATCACGTTTTTTAAATTTTTAAGTCTTGCTATTTGTGAGAGAAATTTTATTCTTTCAAGGCAACTATCTATTGCGATAACTAATTTTGCTTTCCTGGCCAAAGGAATCGAAATACTTCCATAGCCTGCTCCAAGATCAACAACAATTTTACCAAAAAAATCGCCCAAAAAAGTCCAATCCGCCCTTCTTGGATCAAGACAATATTTAAAGCTAAAATCCGGGGAAGTCTTCTCAAGCTTTAAAATATTTTTTTCAAGTTCTTCAAAGGAAGACATCTTTCTTATTGCTTTTATAAGTTCGTTCATTTTCTCCTGGTCTTTTCCAAAAAAAGAATTTTTCTTGGCAATCTCCAAAACACCATCTTCATCGAAAGAAAAAATTTTTTTACAGTTTAAACATTTAATTTGATTATTTTTTGCCTCTACTTTTCCTTGGCAAGCGGGGCAGCAAAAAATTTTTAAAAATTCTTCCATAAACCTATATTACACTACCTTTATAAAAATCTTTTTTAAATCTTCCACAAATCTTTGAGGTTCCTCTCTTATAATCTTTCTATAATATTCAAAATCTTTATATCTTTCCTCAAAATTTTCAAAACAATCTTTAATTTTGGCTATAATTTTTGGAATATTTTCCTCTTTATCTCCAAATTTGTAATTCTCTGGAATCGGAACATCTTCAAAAAATGCTGCAGAGCCTCTTTTGCCAGTAATTACACAACAACCCAAAATTGCTGCTTCTCTTGGAAGACGATCCTTCCCAGGATGATTCCCAAAATCTATATATACTTTTGCTTTTTTAAGCGTCTTTATCACCTCACTCCTTGTCATATTAAAGATAGGTATAAATTTTATACTCCGAGCTAATGAAATAATCTTTCTTGTAAAAGAAATGCCTTTTTGAGGGTTATAAACGACAATATTTTCTTTTTGAGACAGATCTACTTTAGTTTGAAGAAATTCTGGATGAAGATATTCCGAAAGATAATACATTGGCTTTAAATCATTAAACCATTTAATTGCTCGATAAGTATTTGACATATAAAAATCTGCAAGCAATAAAAGCTTATCGCGGTGATAATCATATTTTTTGATAAGTTTATCTAAATTTTGAGAGGAAAAAACATCAAATAATGGCAATTTGTTAAATTGTTTCAAAACCCAATTGAGCATCCTTGAAAGAAAAAAAGTATGAGTTTTTCTAACTTTCGAAAAATAATAAAAATCTACACTCATAAACCAAATGCCTTTCCTAATATTTTGATGCTTTGGAAGTAAACTCAATGCCTCGGCTACTTCAGAGACAATTAATATATTTTTTTGGTCATCTTCTGCTTGAAATGTATAGGGCAAATTATAAGATGCATATTCTGGATGTACAGGATTGAGTTTTTTTGGAAAGTAAAGCATTTCTGATTCTATACCAAGATGTCTTTTTAAATTAAAGCAAAGTTGGTGCAAAAGCTCAGGCCCCCCGCTTTTGTAGCCACTTGGACAAGCAACATATATTTTACTTCCCTTATATATTTTAAGGCTCATAGCCACTTTTAAAAAAGTTCCCTAATTTTCGTTTTGATTCTTTCTTCTTTTTCTAGCATTTCCTCAATATTTGTTTTAACAAAGCTTGCCAAAAATCCCAAAAATGCATTAAATTTAAGAAAAAAGTTTGGGGTATTTAAAAAAGTTTTTTTAAATGCCTTTCTTGCTTCTTTCCAGGAATTTTTTATCAAAAATGCTCTTCCTTTTAAGAAATTGCTTACGCTTTCAACTTCTCTTTTGTTTATCTCAAATTCCTCTTTAAAATCCTTTGGGAGATTTTTGTAAAAATGGGTAATTAAATTGGCATGCCCTAAAAGCATCATTGTATTATATTTCTTACTTGATTGCCAGCTATATCTTCTCCAATATCCCAAAGTAGTTCCTATAAAACGAAATTCTCCCTTAAGTGCAAGTTCAAGCCAAGTTGGATAATCCACACAGGGAATACCAAATGTTTGTTTAAAACCTCCTATCTCAAGAAGAGAGTTTTTTCTTACCATCACCGTGACCGTTGGAATGCAAAAATTCCAAAGAAGTAGTTTTTTAAGAGCTCTGCCAATTGGTTGATTTTTGGCAACACTTAAATCTTTTGGACATGATTTCATCTTCCCAATCACTTTTCCTTTTTCATTTATTAACAATCCTTCTCCCCAACTCAAAACCACTCTGGGATTGTCAAAACTTTTAACTTGAATGGTTAGTTTGTTGGATGGCCACATATCGTCCCCTTCTAAAATAGCAATCAATTCACCCCTAGCGCGTGATAAAGCCTTATTATAGGAATCCTTTAAATTCTGAATTCCTTCATGGGACTGGGATAAATATTGAATACGACTATCTTTTTTAGCATATTCCTGAATTATCTTTAAAGAATCATCTGTAGAACCATCGTCTATTATTATCTGCTCCCAATCAGGAAACGATTGATTCAATACACTTTGGATGCATTGCCCAATGAATTTTTCCTGATTATAAACCGGCGTGATAATTGAAACTTTGGGGGCTTTCATGGTTTTGTATTTTCCAAAAAACTTGATTTAATGTTTTTTAAATACTTAAGCGTTGCCATCAAAGCAATTAGTTCAATCATCGAAATCCCCACAGCTGTACCCACATAAGAGTAAAAATATGTTAGTATTGTTAACAAAATTAATCCACTAATTCCTATAGTAACGTAAATTTTAGAATACGCCCTATAATTACCTGATACTATAAGAAATTGTGCCCTGAAAGCATTAGAATTTATAAAAAATAAAGCCACTAAAAGAATTCTCAAAGCCAGTATTGTTTCTTTCACTTTGCTGCCAGTAATAATTTCAATAATTACATCAGCAAAACAAAAAAGAAAAAGTAAAAGAAAAAAATAGACTATTATAGTAACATTTTGTAATTTTCTCATCAAATAGTATGCTTTTTTGCGAGAAACCGCGTAAATTTCAACTAATCTTGGATATATAGCTTGTAAAAAAGAGGCCAAGGGAAAAGTTTGAATCACATTCATTAATTTTTCGGCAATAGCATAATATCCGGTAATAGTGTTGTTAGTAAAAATACCTACGATAAATATTCGAGAAGTTGTATACAAGCTTATGGCAAGGAGAGAAATAAATACATGCCAGCCCTGTTTTAGTTGATATTTAATAGCTTGAATATTTGGTACTTGAAATTTGATTCCAAATTTTTTAAAAACAATTCCCAAACTTAATCCGCCGGCTACTAAATATCCAAGTGAATTTATTAATGGAACGTAGAAATAATTTTCCATTTTTTTAATGAAAATAAAAATACCAATGGTAAAAATCCCTCTGGCTATTACATTTAAAAAAGTGATGTACTTCATTCTTTCCATTCCTTGAAAAAACCAGATCGGAAAAAGAATCTGTCCTAAAACCATGCCAAAAGTTAAATAATAAACTAGCCAGTCTTGTCTAAATTTTGAAAAAGAAAAAACTATAGCTGACATCAAAAGCAAAGAAGCAAAAAGCAAACAAAATTTTATTATCATTACCGAACTAAAAATTTCAGAAATTTTTTCTTTATTTTCTCTATTTATTGAAATTTCTCTTGTTGCCGAGAGATTAAATCCATAATCGGTTAAAATTTGAAAGTATCCGATAAATGCTTGAGCGAAGGCTATAAGTCCATATTTTGTGGCGCCCAAAACTCTCACAAGATAAGGCAAAGTAATTAATGGCAAAAGATAATTTAGCGCCTGAAGCGTTGAAAGGGAAAAAAAATTTTCCGCAAGCCTTCTTTTAGTCGGAGATTTAAAAAAATTTTTGAAGTAAGTTAATGTAAAAAATTCTTCCATAACTTAAAGTTGATTTTTGAACCACTTAACTGTCTTTTTAAGTCCTACATCAAAAGTATGTTTTGGTTCCCAGGAAAGCATTTTCTTTGCCTTTTCGATTAAAAGGCACCCTCTTTTAAAACTGCAAAGAGGCAAAGGGCCATATTTCGCTTTCACATTTGAGTTAGTTAATTTTTTAAGTTTATAAAAAATTTCAATGACCGAAGTTTCTTTTTGAGTGCCAATATTTAGCGCTCCTTCAAGGTTTTTTTTAATACTCAAGTAAGTTGCCTCAATAGCATCTTCTATGAAAATGTAATCTTTTGTTTGTTTCCCATCACCATGAATTATTGGAGTTTCGCCTTTGAGCATTTTTGTAGTAAAAATAGCCACAACTCCCGCTTCGCTTTTTGGGTTCTGCCTTGGGCCATAAACATTGCCATAACGCAAAGCTAAGTAGGAAATTCCAAAAAGCTTATGGTAGGAATACAAATATCTTTCTATGGTAAGTTTAGCTACTCCATATGGGGAAATAGGATTTGGAGGATAAGTTTCTGGAGTAGGAATTTGCGAAGCATCACCATAAATTTCTCCTCCGCTTGAAGCAAAGACGAATTTTAATACTTTCGCTTTTTTACATGCTTCAAGCAAGTTAAGACTCCCTAAAATATTGATTTTGGCATCAAAAATTGGATCATCTACCGAATGACGTGCATTAATTTGAGCGGCAAAGTGGCAAACTATTTGAGGCTTTTCTTTTTTTATAATTTGAGAGATTTTCGGAGAGCGAATATCAATTTTATAAAATTTAGCTTTTTTGTTTAAATTTTCTTTTTTTCCAGTAGATAAATTGTCAATTACCGCTACTTGGTAGCCCTCTTTAATTAATCTATCTACAAGGTGGGAGCCAATAAAGCCAGCCCCGCCAGTTACTAAACACTTTTTCATAAAAATAGCTTTTTTTTATAAAACTTGATATGAAAAGGTATCAGGATTTTTGAAAGAATAAATATCGCTTTGGGCACTTACTAAATAAATGGTCTTTTTGCTTATATTTTTTAGGGCATGGGCAACCCTTGGAAAAATAGTAACCACTCTTGGAGTGTTTGAAGAAAGAGTTAAACAAACTTTCTTTTTTGTCTTTAAATCTTCAAGATAAAGCTTGGCCTTACCATTTAAAATTAAAAACCATTCAACTCTTTTTTTATGATAATGATTTCCTCGCACTGCTCCCGGCTTAATCGTTGCCACGTAAATTTGCTTTATATCTTTTTTTATTTCGTTTCTTTTTAACATTTCTGCCAGCCAACCTCTTTTATCTGAATGCACTACAAGATTTTTGATAGAATATTTTAGAGATTTAGCCATTTTCTATTTTCTTTTTTTATCATCCATTTAATTGTCCTATCAAATGATTCTTCAAAACTCACGGGATACTCAAATCCTAACTTTTTAAGCTTAGATCCATCAAGACTATACCTTAAATCATGGCCGGGTCTTGTTCGATGAAAATCAACAAATTCAATTTCCTCTTCAGTAAGTTTTCTCTTTCTAATGATTTGGGAAATGCGATTGGCGAGTTCTAAAACATTTCTTTCTTCTCCAACAATGTGATAAATCCCATGGGCTGGATCATTTTGATGTTTTTTCTCAATAATTTCTCCTTTTTCGGTTAAAAAAAGCAAAGCGGCACAGACATTCCTAGCATGAATCCACTTTCTGGAACTAATTTTTCCAGGAAGCCCATGAATGGTAACGGTCTCATTATTTAAGATTGCCCTTACTGTTTTGGGTATAAATTTTTCCGGATGCTGTCTTTCCCCAAAAACATTCATTGTTCTTGTAATTGTTACCGGAATGCCAAAAGAAAAAGCAAATGCTTTTGAAATAGCTTCCTGCCCTTCCTTTGAAGCGGAATAAGGATTTGAAGGATTACAAGTATCTCCTTCTTTATAATCTACTCCAAGGGGTGCTGGTCCCATTACTTCATCTGTTGAGAAATTAATAAATCTTTTTAAATTGTGCTGATGTCTTTTAACATACTCAAGCAAATGGGCAGTTCCAACAACATTTGACATAACAAAAGGAATACTATCCTCCAAGCTTCTATCTACATGGGTCATTGCTGCCAAATGCCAAATATAATCTACTTCTCCAATCATTTTATGAGTGGTTTCGCTTATTGGAGCGCAAAGGTCGTGCCAGATGAATTTTACTCGATGTTTTTCTTTTTCCCAAATTTTAATATCAGTCAGTCTATTTAAATTTCCTGCATAAGTTAAGGCATCCAGGATAATAATTTCCCAATCAGTTTCTTTTAATACCCCCTCGACTAAATGATGGCCAATAAAGCCACATCCACCAGTAAGAAGAAGTTTTTTTGCCATATATTTTAATTTACCATTTTTCAATGACCTTTTGGGTTTTTTCTTTGAGTTTGTAGTAAACCTTTGTAGCTTTATTTTCAACTTTTGGGGAAATGAGCCTTAAAAGTTCTTTGCCAAGAATTTTGTATCTTCCACCAATTTTGTTCGCTTTAATTATTCCCTTTTTTAAATAGCGCTTAATTGTTGAAGTACTTACTTTTAAAAACTCCTTTGCTTCTTTTGAAGAATAAAGCTCATTTGGGTGAATTTCGGGCATAAGGAGAATGGTATCAAAAAGTGTCAAATGGTGTCAAGAGCTCCAATTTCAAGAAAGCTTTGGATCCATTTTTCTTTTGAACCGCATTCAATCCATTTTCCCTTAACTTTAACCCCAAAAATTTCTTTTTTGCCACTAATCATTTCTTTTAAAGCATTTGCCAAAACGATTTCCCCTTTAAAAGGTTGAGTCCTTTTTAGATAAAAAAATATTTCAGGCGTTAAAATGTATTTACCGACCAAGGCGAAATTTGATGGAGGATTTTCTTTTGGTTTTTCAACAATATCAAAAACGCGAACGATATCTTTTTTCCCTTTCTCAATTTTTGCCACCCCATAGCTTGAAAGTTCCTTTTTTGGTTTTTTATAAAGACATAAAATTGGCTTTTTTACTCTTTCAAAACCCTGCAAAAGTTGCCAGGCCATCTGAGGACCATTTTTATTAAAAGAAATATCATCTCCAAAAAAGACAAAAAATGGTTCATCTTTAATAAATTTCTCCGCTTTAAGTATTGCATCTCCATCGCCACGGGGAAAGTTTTGATAAGCAAAATTTATTTTAATTTTTGGCAAAGAAAGGAGGGCATTCAGTTCTTTTTCTTTTTTGCGATCTTTTAAAAAGGAAATCAGCTTTTTATCTTCTTTAAAATATTTAATGATGTTTTCTTTGCCTTTGCTTATGACAAAAATAAATTCCTCAACCCCTGCCTCAAGAGCTTCTTCAACAATCCATTGAATTAATGGTTTTTCTCCAAGAGGGAAAAGCTCTTTTGGCAAAACTTTAGAAAGAGGTAAAAACCTTGTACCAAGTCCCGCTACTGGTAAAATTGCTTTTTTTATTTTCATAAAAATTTTTAAATTTTACGGATTTTTTAAAAAATGGCAAGACCTTTTAAATAATACTTTAACTGGGGCAAAGCTCATTCGATAAATTTTTGAAGGTCCATATTTTTTAAGCAATTTAAGATGATGTTTTGTTGGATATCCCTTGTGAATTTCAAGTCTATATTTTGGATATTTTTCTGAATAATTTATCATTATTTTATCACGAGTTACTTTGGCAACAATACTTGCCAGGGCACAATTTAAAACTTTTTCGTCTGCCTTTACCTTTGCTTTTTGATAAATTTTAAAATCAATTTTTTCTTTTTTAAAAATTTCATTTGGTAAAGTTATCTTTCCATCCAAAATTAAAAAAAGTTTCTTTTTTAAATCAACTTTTTTCAAAAGATCTTTAATCGCTCGCACCATGGCAAGTTGAGTTGCTTTTAAAATATTAAGCTTATCAATTTCTTTGGGGCTTACCTTTCCTGTACCAAAAAAAATTAAAGAAGAGTTTTTTATCTTTTTAAATATTGCTTCTCTTTCTCTTGGAGAAAGTTTTTTTGAATCACGAATTTTACTTTTGCCAAATATTAATTTTTTTATCTTTGAAGTTTTGCTTTTCAAAAGCACTGCCGAAGCAACCACTGGGCCACAAAGGGCTCCTCTGCCCGCTTCATCAAGACCGATAATGTTTTTATTTAAAGCGCCTTCTGACATAAAAACTTTCAACAATCCCAAGGCCAATATATAAGGCAATAAGGTTTGACCCTCCATAAGAAACAAACGGAAGAGGAAGTCCAATAATGGGAACCATCCCAAGGGTCATCCCAATATTAATTGCCATCTCGCTCAAAACTAAAAGAAAAAATCCAACACAAAAGAGGCGCGAAAAATTGTCTTCAAGAGAAATTAAAATTTTATAAAGCCTCCAAAAAAAGAAAAGAAAGAGCCCCAAAAGGATTGAACTGCCCAAAATTCCAAACGTTTCTCCAATTCCTGAGAAAATAAAATCTGTTTCCGCTTCCGGCAAGTATCCAAGTTTAACCAAAGTTTTTTTATTAAAAATTCCTTTACCAAAAAGACCTCCGCTTCCTAAAGCAATTAAGGATTGTCTTATATGATATCCAGTTCCATAAGGGTCAAGATATTTCCTTTGAGGATTAAGATAGGGTTCAAGAAAAGTAATAATTCTTGCTTTTTGATGTTCTTTTAAAACAAAAAACCAAAAAATGATTGAAAGTAAAATTCCTGAAATCAAAATAAAAATAAGGTGTTTTCTTTTTATCCCAGCCACAAGAAGTATTGAAAGCCAAAGCAAAACTAAGGAAAGGGCAGAACCAAAATCTGGTTGCAAAAACACAAGAAAGGTTGGAAAGAAAAGGTAAAAGGCTGAAATTAAAATGTGCTTTGCCTGGTACATATCTTGGTGTCTTTGAGAAAAAAATTTTGCAAAAAAGAGGATTAAAAAAATTTTAACTATCTCAACAGGTTGGAATGTAAAAAAGCCAAAAACAAACCAGCTTCTTTGTCCTCTTATTTTGGGAGCAAAAAAGAGAAGACCTAAAAGCAAAACCAAAGACAAAAGATAAAGAATGAAAAGAAAAAGGGAACTTTCTTTAACTGCTCTGAAATTTATTAAAGAGAAGACGAAAAACAAAAAAATGCCAAAAATTAAAAAAATAATTTGTTTTAAAAAAAAGTTTTGATGTTGAAAACTAAGCGAGAGGCTCCAAAGAAAAACAAGCCCAAAAATAGAAAGAAAAAGGGCACAAAAAAATAGTGAAAAATCGCCAAGAAAAATCAATTTTTTAAATTCTTCCTTTAGCGCCATTGAATGTTTTCAATTTTAAAAATCACTGACTTTGCCGGGCTTGCTAAAGTTACTGGTTTTTCAAAATTGCATTCGTTTTGAGGCAAAATGGTTGAACACTGAGTATCTTCTTTAAGTTTAGTAATTTCTTTCCCTTGAGCATCCTGAATTTCAAAAAGATAATTTATCTTTTGAGCCTGGAAATTTTCATTTGGATTTTGAACTTTTATAAAAAGGGTATAGGTAATTTTTCCATTTTCCACCGCTGCCTTAGCATTAAAATCTTTTATTTCAAGGGGTTTTGGAGAAATTACTTCTCTTCTTTTTATAAAATGAAAGATTGAATTTAAAATAAGAAAGATTAAAAGTAAAAAGAAAAATAAAATGTTTATTCTTTTTAAATTTCGATGAAAAGATGAAAGCATAAAATAGATCTAAAAGCTAACCTCAATTGATCTTCGAGTACCTCCATATTCCCCTACTGCTTTAATGCAAAAATTTTCAGCAATGCAACCACCTTCTCCTGCATTTTTTATTTGGGCACAATACTTTCCTCCAAAAAGCGGACAAAAGTTTGGACACTGACACCCCGATGGAACTCCAAGTCCCTCTGGCCGTGTTCTTGTGCTCAAAGCTTCTTCAATTCCAGAATCGGCGATATAAACTGCCCTAACTGAACTAGTAACTTCTCTTCCAGAAGTTAACTCTCCCCAAAAAATAATTCCAAGTGCTAAGGCTAAAGCCAAAAAGGCGCTTAAAAAAACAAGTGTGGTTACCAAAACAAATGATTTTTTTGACATAAAAATTTTATGGTGTGTCAACTTCTCTTAAAGAAACGGTTGTCTGGGTTGAAATCGAAGAAATGGTTTTCCCGCTCTTCCCTACTCCTTTAAGAACAATGACTACCCTTGGCTGAAGCTGGTCCTTTGGGCTTTCCCCTCTTAGCCAAAAATTTAGTTTTTCAATTTTTATATTTGCCGAAGATAAAGTTGCTGTTTCAAAGCCTACCTCCTTTTTAACTCCTTTTTTAAGAAAATCTCCATCTTTAAAATAGACAACGCATTCATTTTTATAATTTAAAAATTTTATTCCCTCTCCTGAAATTAATTGAGAAAAGGGACGATTTGTCCCTGAATTACATTGAAAATTATCTAAGCGAATTAAACAAAATGAAAAGTTTTGGTAGTCACTTTCAAGACAAGTTCCATCTTTATCTCTCTTTGCCATTCTCATTTCTCTAGTCATTATTTCCATAACCGCTCTTAAATTATCAGCAACATTTTGAACTTCAATTAATTCTCTTTGTCGCATTGCTCCACGCAAAAAAGTCCCTGAAACCAAGACCATTGCCACTCCAAAGACTGCCACGGTAATTAAAATTTCAAGCAAAGTAAAACTTTTCATATTTTATTTCCAATTATAAAGTTTTTCTTGAATTAATATTTGTTTTTGCTTGTCCCCTTCTTTCCATCTAACAATTGACTTTAAATAAAGATATGGCTGGGCAGTATTTGGATCATCTTTATATTCAAAAACTAAATATCGATAAAACCTTGTGGGAGCGAAAGTGGGATTATGAAGGTATCTTGAGGTGTCAGGATCAAAATAAAGCCTGTCAAGTTCATCATTTGGGGTATCTCCTTGCCTGATATTTGCAACCGAATCCATTAAAAAATCAAGGTTACCTGAAAATGGGCAGAAGGATTTATCATTTGGGGTACATTTTGCTGCTGAAGTATTTTCAAGTCCTTCGCTCCAACCTTGAGCTGAAGGGTCAAGCCAATTTCCATCTCTAATGTTTCTTGCAAGTTCTATTCCTTCTTGGGCCAAATGGGAAGCAATTAAAAGATTTTTAACTGAAAGTGAAGTTCTAAAAGAAGAAGCAATAAACAAAGCTGCGGCGGCCAAACCAACCCCAATTACAAAAACAGCAATGATAATTTCAACCAAGCTAAAGGCTTTGCTTGCCATAAAAATTTATTCGACCTCTATTTTCCCCCATTTGTTTACCCTTATTTTCCTTGTTTTATTTGGATCAATAGTTAAAGACACAATAATTCTTCCCTCGTTCCATAAGTTGCCAGAAGCATCTTTTAAAGTAATTTCCGGATCTGGGGGGCGAAAAGCAATACTCAAAGAATTTTTTTCATTCCATGAACTCTCGCTTTCGCAATTTATATTGCAAACCTGAAGCTTTTCAATTCGTGTTCCGCTCTCAAGCTCAACATTCTGAAAATTTTCGTCACTCTCATAAAATCTATCAGAAGTAACTTTTCCATCGGCAAAAAATAAATATTTTTGGCGATTTTCGGGAGTTGAGGTATCAAAATACACTCCATAAGCTTCTGGAATAATGGGCTCTGTATCGCCTGGAAACTGAATTAATTTTGCTGCCAAGGCCATATGCTCGACTTTTCTTATGTCTTGAGCAACTTTCTGGGCACTTCTTTGAAGAAGAAAACTTCCTCCTCTTATTCTTGTTAAAGAAAATCCAATGCCTGCCAAAATCCCAACAATTATTAGTGAAACCATTACCTCAACTAAAGTAAATGCCTCTTTTTTTTCTTTTAAATTAGGGAAAATTTGCTCCATTTTTTAAATATTTTAGCAAAAGCGAAACCGCAAAGAAATCCCCCAATATGGGCCAGTGTTGCTATTTGGGGCAAAATTTGAAAAAAAGACAAAAGAAATTGGTAAAGAAGCCACAAAAAAAGAAAAACTCCTGCGGGCAAAGAGATTATTCCCCAAAAAAATCCAAAAAAATTAAGGCACCTAATTTTATTTTTTGAAAAAAACCTTGCATAAGCGCCAAGAATTCCAGAAATTGCTCCCGAAGCCCCAATTAAAGGTAAATTTTTTTGAGAAGAAAAAATTGCAAAAGTTAAAGTTGAGACTATCCCACAAAGAAAATAAAAAATAAGATAGAAAAATTTTTTAAAAGTTTTCTCAATCCTTCCGCCAAAAATCCACAAATACCACATATTGCCAATTAAGTGCCAAAGGCTTCCATGCAAAAAAAGAGAGCTAAATAAAGGAAAAAAACTCTTTTTTTGAAAAAAATCTTTTGGAACAAAACCAAATTTATAAACAATTTCCTCAAGGTTTGGAAAGGTAATTAAAAAAACAATAATATTTAGGGCAATTAAAAGAGTGGTTAAAAATGGCGGAGAATTTTTTGTAGTTTCATCATAAAGAGGAATCATAATTTAAAACTTTTTTTCAATCTCAAGAAGACGATTATATTTTGCTACTCTCTCTCCTCTGGCTGGTGCTCCGGTTTTTATAAAATCCGCCCCAATTCCCACAGCAAGATCTGCAATAAAATCATCATTTGTTTCGCCACTTCGATGAGAAACAACAATTTTCCAATTGTATTTTTTTGCCAATTTTGCAGACTCTAAAATTTCGCTTATCGTCCCGATTTGGTTTGGCTTCAAAATAACAGCGTTGCATAAATTAAGTTCTTGAGCTTTGCTTATTTTGTCCGGATTTGAAACTGTTAAATCATCTCCAACAACCAAAATTTCCTTTTTCTTTTCTTTTAATTTCTGGTTAAATTTTTGCCACCCTAAAATATCGTTTTCCGCTAAAGGATCCTCCAAAAGAAAAATTGGAAAAGTTTCTAGAATTTTAAAACAAAATTCAATCATTCCCATATTGGTTAAAATGGTGTCTTCAAAAAAGTAAGTTCCTTTCTGATAAAAATGGCTTGCAGCCAAATCAAGTCCGATTTTTATTTTTGAAAAAAAGTTAAGTTCCTTGGCTACCTTTACCAAAAGTTCCAAAACTTTTTCAGTACGATTTAAAGGTGGTACAAAACCCCCCTCAAGTCCTACATTTGAGGAGAGCTTTCCATATTTTGACTCAAGAAATTTTTTTAAGCCTTGATAAAGAGTTGCCCCAATTTCCAAATTTTCTTCAAAGGTTCCCCCTTGAGGTGCTAAAAGAAATTCTTGAACATTTAAATAACTATTTGCATGCTCTCCTCCCTCAACCATTAAAAAAAGTGGAGTGGGTAGGCTAACTTTTTTAGTTTGAGAAAGCTCTTGAAGATATTCATAAACCTCTTTTTTTCTTTCAAAGGCCCCGGCTTTTAGGGTTGCGATTGAAATTGGCAAAATTGTATTTACTCCAAGACGGGATTTGTCCTTTGTGCCATCAAGCTTTATTAAAAATTCATCAATCTTTGCTTGGTTTCTTGTGCTTTTTCCTTTGATTTTTGGTCCAATCACCTTTTCAATTATTGAAACTGCCTTTTTTACACCCTGCCCCAAAAATCTTTGGGTTCCATCTCGAATCTCTTTTGCCTCATCCTTGCCCTTTGAAGTTCCTGAGGGAATTGAAGCAAAAAAGATTCCTTTTTGAGTTTTGAGTTTAACTTTTATTGTTGGAATTCCTCTTGAATCAAGAATTTCAATTGCTTTGACTTCTAAAATTTTTGCCATAAAATTTTACCCTAAATTTAGATCCATCAATTTCAATCTCTTTTTCTAAAAATGGGGTTCCTTTTTGTTTTTCAAAATAAATTTCTTTTGCCAAAATCTTCTTTGAAATCCAAACTTTGTGGATTTTAATAGCTTCTTTTATTTTTAAACCTCCTCCTTCAATTTCAAGCAAAATTTTGTCGGCAACTTTAAGTCCTGCCTCTTTTCTTAAACCCTGGATTTTCCTTATAAATTCTCTGGCAAGTCCTTCAAACTCAAGCTCTGGAGTAATTTTGGGATTTAAAATTATCTTAAGCTTTCCTTTTCCCTTTTGAAAGACAACTTTTTTCACATTTGCTCCCTCAAGTAAAATTTCTTCGCTTTGCTTTGAAATAAAACCAGAAAAGTTTTTGACCTTAAGCTCGCTTAAGGGCTGTCTTAATTTAATACCAATCTTTTTCCTTTCTTTTAAAGCCAAAGAAAGAATTTCTCTAATTTCTTTTATTTCTTTTTCAACTTTTGGCGAAATTAGGCTCTTATCTTCTTTGGGATAATTTTCAAGATGAACGGAAGTCTTTTGCCCAAGTTTTTGATAGATCCTCTCGCTTAAAAAAGGGATGAAAGGAGCAGTAAGTTTTGAGAGGGTAAGCAAAATTTCTCTTAAAAGGGCAAAATTTTCTTTACGATCCTGAAATCTTTCTCTTGAAAGTTTTAAATAAAAATTCGAGAAATCTTCTAAAACAAACTCTTCAAGTTCTCTTGCTGCTTCAAAAACAAAATACTTATTAAGGCTTTCTTTTACATTTTTAATAGCCCTTTGAAGTCTTGAAAAAATCCAACGATCTAAGACATGGGAAATTAAAGATTTTTTAAACTTTTTTACTCTTTTTGGAGCGTAAAGTTCATAAAAACAAAATGCATTCCAAAGAGGGCGCAAAAACTTGTTCAATAAATTTTTAATATCTTCTTCGTCAAATTTTTTACTTTCCCAAGGTTGATTTATTCTAAAAAAGTACCATCTTAAAGCATCTGCTCCATACTTTTCAACCATCAAAAATGGATTAACCACATTTCCCTTAGATTTTGACATTTTCTCTCCTTTTTTGTCCAAAACATGACCCAAGGAAAGAACGTTTCTATATGAAATTCCGAAACCCAAAGCTGTAGAAATTGCCAAAAGCGTATAAAACCAGCCCCTTGTTTGGTCAATTCCTTCACAAATAAAATCCGCGGGAAACAATTTTGGAGGTTTTAATTTTTGAGTTTTGAGCTTTGAGTTTTGAGTTTGAGCGAAGGGGAAGTGGCCCTGAGCGAATGGCATTGCTCCTGAATCAAACCAACAATCAATTACTTCGGAAACTCTTTTCATTTTGCCATGGCTTTTGGGGCAGAAAAACTCAACTTTATCAATAAAAGGTCGATGGAAATCGACTTCTCCTTTTTCATTTAAGGGTAAGTTTTTAAATTCGAGTTTTCGAAGCTCTCCAGTATCAATAGTTTTGCCTTCT
>Ga0272449_1001036_pt1 | contig 30182 bp, 35 predicted proteins | sample YNPCB0241_FD_198679 | JGI IMG/M metagenome (GOLD analysis project Ga0272449, IMG submission 198679) | Hot spring sediment microbial communities from Yellowstone National Park, WY, United States - YNP-CB-024-1 | ecosystem: Environmental > Aquatic > Thermal springs > Hot (42-90C) > Sediment... | reverse complement strand
CTGAACTTCTTTTCCCATTCCGAAAGCTCATCGAGTATCTTTTTTATTCTCTCCGCACCTTCATTAACGAAATGGCACGCCTTCTCGACTCCGATCTCATCCTTAATTTCCAACGCGCCGAATATTATCGCAAGCGGATTTCTCAGTTTGTCAGCTAGGAACTGGAAATGGACCAGAATTTCCTTCAAAGCCAGAATTATCTCCTCTCTCCTCTTTCTGAACTCAAGGTTTTCGCAAGCCAGTCTAATTACCTGGAAAAGATCCTGAAATATCTGAAGAATTTCCTCATCGCATCTTTTAAGGAAAACGTATATCGCAGAATTATTCAGTATGGGCGAGGAAACCAGCAATTCCTTTTCAACAAAGCTGAAAGATTTTGGATGGTATTTCAGAAATTCGCAGCCCAAAACTTCTTTGTCCTCAACTTTATAGTATTCAGCGCCCTCATCTATCACAACAACTGCCCTGCATATGTCCAGCTGGATGAGCTCTTCGCAGACGAACTGAAAGATCTTCTCCCTCGAATCAAAAAGCCATATGTAGCTTGCGATCGAAAAGGCTGTGAATAATAGATCGTTCATGCTTTCAACCTTTTAAGTCTTTCCAGCACTTCGGAGAGCTCTTTTTCAAGCTCATTAACCTCAAATTTCTGTCCCTTCAAATCCCTCAGCAAATCCACCTGCTCCTCCTCCCTCTTCTCCACTTCCTTTGCCAGATCTTCCAGAAGTTTGTCCGAATCCTCAAATTCTATCTTCTCCGATTTCTCATCCTTCACAGCATCACCCTCCAGCTCGACTTTCTTTTCCAATTCTCCCGATTCCATGCTCAGGGCGGGCAGTGAAATCTCTGGAGTCTTTTCTGGGATTTCCTCCTTCTTCTCACCTCCGCCTGTCTGCATTTCCGAAAGCAAATCTTCCTTCACCTCGAACTTTTTCGCAGCTTCCTGCGCTGCATCGTCAAGCTTCACAACCTTTTCCTTTGCACCGCTGGATACAACTTCCTCCAGCTTCTTGTCTATTTCCTCAATCTCCTTTTCCTTTTTCCTAAAATTCGGAATTTTCAGAGTTAAATTCACCCTGCCCTTCGGAAGGTTGAGGGCAAGGATTATTCCCAGGATTGCTAAACCAAAAAAGAGCTCGAGCGGAAAATCAACCATTCAAAACCACCCCCAGCAATCCGATAAAGCTCGGAAGGGAGAAAGCGAGCTTTACAAGAGGAGGTACCACTAGCATCAGAATTCCAGACAGGATGAATATTATGGAGGCATAATAAAGATAGAGAATCCTGCTCCCTCCCTTCACTATGTTCGAAGCCAGTATATTCGCGATCGTTATTGAGAGAATCAAGAAGAACGTGTACTGGGCAAGAAGCTCAGTAGGAATTCCGGTAAAAATTCCAAGGTTCAAGCCCTGCAGAGGAACGTTCCTAAAGACTTCTCCCGTTTTTACTTGGGATGCAAATAGCTGGGAGAGATATTCCGTGAAAATCGTGAGGATATTTTCGATGAAGAGCATGAGTGATACCATGGCCACGTGAAGGGGGATTATCAGGTTTACAAAGCCGGAGGCTATCAGATTTCTCTTTAGCCTCAGGAGAACCATTTCAAGGTTCGACTGACTCACTATTTCCCCCACTGCATCCGGATCTCCTCCAAGCTCGACAGCATCTGTGAATATAGGCGTGAGTTTCTCGATCAGATAGCTTCCGCTTTCACCCATGAATCTGTGCCAGCAAATCCTCGGATCAAGGCCCATCGAGAGCCTTTTTTCTAGCTCGATGGCGAGATCTTTAAGCTCCCCCAGATTTTTCTGATCAATCCTTCTTATGGCCTCAGCTATCGAAACTCCGGCCCCTCCTTTTATTGCGCCGAGGCTCCTTATGAAGCTCGTAAAGGCTTCATCCCTCTTTCCGACCTTTTTGTCGTCTATTTTGGCAAGTATTCCTACTGGGAGAACGGATATTCCGAAAGCTAGGAATCCGTAGCCCGAAAATGCATGGTGTCCTGTAATTGTTGGAATCAGGCCGCAGAGTATGAATAGAAGGGTTCCGGAAATGAGAAGGGGGTACAGCAGCTTATAGGCAAAATTCTGCTCCTTCGACCTTATCTCCAGATCGTGAACCTTTTTGTCCTTTGGAACCGCCTTGAAGAGCATTATAACTCCGAAAATGCAGATCAGAAAATTTCCGGCTGCAGAGACCAGAAGGGTAGTTGCGGGATCGCCAACGCTGTAGATGACAACAGAAAGAAGCACTACAACCGAGATCAGGGAAGCTGAGACCAGAAGAGATGTGTAAGCATCGCTCCACTTTCTAAGGCTTTCAAGATTTCTCTCGTATTCGTCTTTCCTTATCGTTTTAAAAGCCTTCCACTCCCTCTCGAGGAATTCCCTGTCAGGCTCTCCGGCTGAGATTGCATTTGCAAGCCTGTTGAAAAGCCTCTTGACCCTTTCAGCCTTTATCTTTTCCGCAACCAGCTCGCATGCAGTTGCGTAATCGTAGTGCCATTTCTGCGCAAGATCTCGAACCATCGCAAAATACCTGCTGGGAGAATACTTCGTTTCCGATGCCATCTGGAATATCTTATCCCTGCTGAGATGCGCTGTAGATAAAGAGGCCATGTATGTGAGGAGAAAGAGGAGATCGTTGTCCGAAAGTATTTCCTCCCTCAGCCTCCTAAGCCTTTCGAGAAACGGAAATTTGAACTTAAAAGCCGGTAGCTTTGCGGTTTCGAACATATCAAATCTTTATAGACAGCATACCGCTCTTTGTTATCTTCGCAATGGCCCTGAAGAATTCGTAGAAGTCAACTATCCCCTGCTCGTGCAGCTTTTTCAGGATTTTCGCCCTCTTTTCCACCTCTTCATAGATCAGCTTTTTCTTGTTCGGCGGAATTCCTAAACGGGTTGCGATCTTCTGCTCCAGCAGATAGGAGCTCCCGTATCCGGTGAATATATGCCTGTCCGTAACAGGATCCCACTGGAACACCTCTATATAGCTCACTCCACCCTTCTGCGGATTGTAGCCAACTATCTCCGAAACGCTCAAAACCCTTCTAACGAGCTTTCCATCCGGCCTTCTAACAGCGCTCTGGATTACAACAAAGTTCAGGTTGTCTATGAAAGTCTTTGGAACGCTGATCGGCTCAGTTGTCAGCCTTTGTATCAGCTTCTCAACAGTTGCGGCATGGAAAGTTGACATCACAGGATGCCCAGTCTGCATAGCTTGGAATGCAATGTTTCCCTCAACACCTCTTATCTCACCAACCAGTATGTAGTTGGGCCTCTGCCTCAGCGCCGCTTTCAGCAAGTCGAACATGGTGACATCGCTGCCGCTCCCCTCGCCTATCTTTCCACCCCTAGTTGTGCCCCTCGTCACCTCCCTTGTCCAGTTCCTGTGCGGAACCTGAAGCTCCGGGGTGTCCTCTATTGAAACAACCTTCGCCTCCGGGCGGATGAAGGCTGTTATTGCGTTCAGCAGAGTTGTTTTACCGCTCGCAGTTTCACCGCATATGAATCCGCTCATCCCCTCGCTTATAAGAAGCCAGAGATATCCGGCAATCATGTAATCAAGGCTTCCGAACTCGATTAGCTGGAGAACGCTAAAGGGTGTTTCGTTGAACTTCCTTATCGTGAAGTTGCTCCCGTTCTTGCTTATGTCCTTGCCGTAGACTATGTTGATTCTGCTTCCATCCGGAAGCGTTGCGTCGACTATTGGATCCTTGTACGTTACAGGCTTTCCAACCCTCTCAGCAAGCCTGAGAACGAATTTGTTCAGCGCATCCTCATCCCTGAACTCGATAACACTCTTAAGCCCCCTGAATATCTTGTGCTCAATGAATATTGGCCCAAGACCGCTGCAGGAGACGTCTTCTATGTACTTGTCCCTGATGTATGGCTCAAGTATTCCCAGGCCGACTTTATCCCTTATCAGCGCGTATTCAAGCGCCTTGTACTGCTGCTCAGTAACCCTGATCTTTCCGGTTCCGTTACTCCTAAAGCTGAGCTTTAGCTTTGGAACTAGCTTTGCCTCGGCTTTAACGTTCTCTATGAATCCCTTTCCATCCACCTCGCATATCTTCTGCAGGGCCTCCTTCAGAATCTTCTTCTTTTCATCTATATCCTCCGGATCGAATTCTACGTTTGCTATGTAGTCAACGAGCTTTATCTCAACTTCTTTGAGCAAATCCTCGACACCAGTAAGAAGGGTTGGCTCTATCGGAATGTAGTAGTTCCGGACATCGTTCCTGTCGGGGAAAATGTGGATGTATATCTGCTCGTCGGCGGGATAAATTATGTTCGGATTCTCCATCTCCCCGTGCTTCTTCCTGTCAAGCTTTGGAACGAGCTTGGGGATTCCTATTTTGTCAAGGGGGAGGATGTGGATGTATTCAAGCAGATGAAGGTTTTTCTCAACTTCCCTCTTCATGTCATCCGGCAGAAGCCTGTAGATCCCGCAGTTTTCAAGATCCGTGTGGTCGTGATCCTCGAGCTCTCTGGGCGTGAATGGAAAGTTCGCAACAACGCCCTGCTTTATCCCCCTGGGTTTCATCGCATCGATCTTGCTTACCATCCATCCTCCCCCTTATAATTATAGTAGTTATTGTTGTTATTATAAGCTTTTCTAGGCCCTGGCTTCGGATATCGGAATTATCTTCAGCCCGAATCCCGGATGGACTTCGAAGCTGACGATGTTTCCCGTCGTCTTTTTAGCCCCCCTGACTTTTGAAACCTCCAGAACGCTCACATATCTGTCCCCGACCTGCTCCTTCCTGAGGAATAGATGGCAGTCGCATGCGCTCCTTATTCTCACCAGCGTGTCTTCCTTGAACGCATGCTGGTGCAGCGTTATCAGAATCGTTTTCCCGCTGTCGCAGAAGTTCTTCAGCCTTGTGAGAAAATCCAGGACATCGTCTTCCGTGCTGTAAGTTGTGAACATTGTAAGGGAATCTATTATCGCAACGTTTTCCTTCAGCATCTTTATATGGTTCGCAACGAGGTTTAGAATTCTCTTCATCTGTTCCGGTCTCCATTCAACCCCTTCTAGGTGAACTGGGAATATTTTCAGATATCCCCATGCGTAGAAGTCAGATACATCCAAGCTTAGGGATTCGAGCTGGGCTAGAAGGCTCTTTATCGTGTTCTCCGTTGTGTAGTATGCAATTCTGTGCCCCTGAATCAGACCGCCGTAGGTGAACTGCTGGCAAAGAACGCTCTTTCCGGTGTCGTTCTCCCCCTCTATCAGGGTTAGAGATCCCAGCGGTATCCCCCCGCCGAGCCTTTTGTCTATCTCATCATTCCCGCTGGAGAGTATGTTCTTCTTCCTATCCTTCTCAATCTCCTCAATAATACTCTTCTCGGCCAAATCAACCACCCCCCACATTAAATTCGAAACTATCGCAAACAGCATTCGGAGTGCAGATAAGGAGGGTATAATTCCCATCCGGAAGGGAAATGCTCAGTACAGCTTCAGCAGTTTCCTGCGGATCGAAGATTCCGGGATTTATTAGCTCCTTGACTATCGAGAAGTCCGCTTTGATGTAGTCTGAAACGAATGTTCCGCTCACCGTTTTTCCGTAAACTATCGCATCGAATGATCTGAAGTCATCGAACTTCGTGCTTCCAACGTTTTTAATGTATGCGTAGATACTTCCATTACCGTAGCTGGCCGAAATAATCTTAACATTTGACTGCAGCCTCTTCACTGCATTATGGCTAATTTCCTTGTATCCCTCTATTGTCTGCTCCGTTAGCACCGCGTTTCCCATGATCAGGATGTAGCCAACTGCCAGGACAACTGCAGAGAGCATTATTGCAACTGCAACGGAATCGAAGCCCATAGGATCACACAGAGAAAGTCTCGGAAATCCTAACTCCGTTGTAGAAAACGTAGACAACCGTGTACTCTCCGCTCAGCTGATCTTCAATGCTGAAGCTTATCCTCGCAGTTTCCCCCCTTTCCCAGTAGCTGTCTGCATCGCCGTTTTCAATTGAAACGCTGAAGCTGCTTATGTGCCTGTAGAAGCTCTGGTTGTAAAGGAATATGTCCCCCTTCGAAAGCAGATCGATGTTTATAGTTTTGCCAAGGTTTTTCATCCAGATGTCAACAGTTGTCCCGGTTCCAGAAGAGGCCTTGATGAAAATTATCTCCGCATCCGTTTCTATTCTATCATTAAGCTTTCCAGAAACAGAAACATATGAGTTTGCAAGATCACGAACCGCGGGCATCATTACGGTAATTGCCACGGTTGCGGCTACAACAGCCGCGATCATCAGGATTGATGTCGTCACCACCTCCTTTGCCATTACTTTCCCTCATCAGCTACCTCTTCTCCAGAAGCAATGCGAGAACCTGTGAGTCGAGCGATCTATCTTTCGGATTCAGGATTCTGTTGAGCCTGTAGAGGTCGATGAATACCTCCCTTCCATCAAGCTTTGCAAGCTCCGCGAGTTTCAGTATTAATTCCCTGGTTTCATTCCTTATGTAGCCGGTTGCGCTGAAGACGTCGAGCATTAGCTTGAAAGAATCGTAGCTGTGTTTGGAAATCATTGACTGAACCCATTCCATCAGCCTGAAAAGCGTTACCGGATCAATTCTTTTCTCAGCTTCGAATTCCGCTTCTGATTTCATCTCGGCCATTTCTTTTATTTCTTCCCTTCTAGGGCTTCTAACAGGAGTTTCATTCTGGGTTTCTCCCTTCTCTTCAGCCTTCTCTTTTTCTTCCATCTCTACCCTTTCTTCTGGCTTTTTTTCTTCCTCAGCCTCGCATTCCTCGCCAGCTTCCGGGAGCTTGGCTGGAACTACCTGAATCTGCGCGGGAGTTGAAGGGATTACATTGCTCTCCGCAAGGCTCTGGAGATTTGCAAATGGGTTTTCGAGCTTGTTCATGGTTTCCCTTATGTCGAGCAGAAGCCTTTTTATTGAACCCTTCAGAGTTTCGACTTCCTTTTCAAGCTTTTCAAGCCTGCCCTCTTCTGTGTCTTCAGCAGCCTTTGCTAGAATCTCGTCGACAACCGCTTGATCGACTTCAGCCATGCAACCACCTCAAAAAATTAAATAAAAAATTGGATTGAAAATTCAGCGCAGTAGGACCATCACATCGTCAATGCTCGGCGGTGCCTTGAGCTCTATCGGATACGTTGCGCCGATTGGTGGCTTAACTTCGATGATAAAGTTCGTGTTTGGAGTTATCTCAAACTGGCTAAGGTCGACCAATATCTCAGCCTTTTCCAGCTCCTCAAGATAATTATCGCCATTGATTGTATAAATCCAAGTTACTTTGTAATGTGTATCGTCAGCATTCGTTTTATCGTATTTCAGTTCTGCTATCTTTCCATTTGCCGGTACGACAACCGTGATCAGCGTTTTACTAAGATCGATTGGTTGGCCACCCGCTGCAGTTTGCAAAGTGAATGTTACATTTTTAATTTTATCGTAGCTTCCATCACTCTTATTCCCCCTAGCAACAACAGTCCCAACGATTTCCATGCTGCTCGTAGCCTGCTTCACTCCAGTGTGTACGACTTCCTGGCTCTTCTGCGTTGCGAAGAAGCCGGCGCCGAGCAGTATATAGCTGAACACCGCTGCAACCGTGACGAAAGCGATCAGCACGATTGCGGCTTCAAGCCCAGTAAAACCCTTCTCGTTTCTGAAGAATTTCATCCGCACCACCTCACACGTAGGTCAGGTTTGCAAAGCTGGGAGGCATCTGCTTGGTTATTGTCAGCGGTGCTCCGATCGGCGGACGGAGTTCAATGGTTACTATATCATTCGGCTTTATATCTCCGCCGAGGGAAGCCCATTTGAGATTGTTGCCGTTCTTCAGGTCTATTATTATCTTGTATTTCTCGTTGACTTCAACAACATTATCTTCATCTCCTACTGTAATATTGTACCACCATAGACAGTTATCATTCCCGTCATTAGCGCCTGTTTCATCTTGGTTCATCCCACATTCAGTTGCATTGTAGAATACTTGCTGATAACCCTTCGAAGTGGTTATCGCTATCGATGTTTTGTTCAGATCCACCGGACTTCCGCCTGCTGTCTGGGTTACATAGAAGAATATTCTCCCCACATTTCCATCGGAACCAGTTTCTCCACCAGCATCTCGGCTGCAGTTCAGATAGATGTACTGCCCGTCTAGCGTTAGGCTGCTCGAAGCCTGCTTAACTCCAGTATCAACGACTTGCTTGGACTTCTGCGTTGTGAAGAAACCAGCTCCGAGCATCACGTAGCTGAAGACAGCTGCAACCACTACGAACGCTATCATCACTATCGCAGCTTCAAGGCCCGTAAATCCCCTTTCGTTCTTTCTAAAATCCCCAAATCTTCCCATACCACCACCTCTCGCCGAGAAGGGTTTTGATAGAAAATATAAATAGTTTTTCTGTATTATTGAAATTTCTTTTTTCTAACTGAAAATTTTCTCTATGAAATTTCCAAAATGAATGATGAGAAAGGATAAATATCCGAAATCGGAATATGCATGGTGAAGGCAATAGAGGTTAGGACTGAAAAGAGGACTGAAATAGTTGACATAACTGACAGAGTCGAAAAGCTCCTCGAGGGCAGCGGTGTGGCGCTCATCTTCACGCCGCATACAACTGCCTCAATAATCCTAAACGAGGCTGAGGAAGGGTTGCTCGATGACATCCTCGAGCTCATGGAAAAAATCGCCCCAAGGAACTCGAACTACAGGCATAACAGAATAGACAGCAATGCCGATGCGCATCTGAAGGCTTCAATTCTTGGGAATTCCGTTCTGGTTCCATTCGAAAACGGAAAACTGAAGCTGGGAACTTGGCAGAGGGTTCTTTTCATCGAATTCGACGGCCCGAGAAACAGAAGGGTCTTTGTTAGGCAGATATGAGGGAAAAAAGGGATTACTACTACTGGGAAGCGAAGAGGCAGGGATACAGGAGCAGGGCAGCCTTCAAATTGCTGCAGATGAACAAGGAGTTCAGGCTCATAAGGAAAGGGGATCTAGTTCTAGACCTCGGCGCAAGCCCGGGGGGATGGAGCCAGGTTGCAGTGGAGCTCGGGGCCTTTGTGGTTGCGGTCGACATAAACCCGATGGAGAGGCTCGAGGGCGTTACATTCATACAGGCTGACATAACAGATGAGGGCCTGATAAAAAAGCTCAGCGAAATAAGCGAGAACTTCGATGTTGTTATGAGCGACGCATCGCCGAAGATAACGGGAATATGGACAGTTGACCATCTGAAATCAGTAGATCTCGCCAGGGCGAGCTTCAGGATTGCCCAGAATGTCCTAAGGCCCGGAGGAAATTTCCTTGTAAAGGTCTTTCAGGGTGAAGAGATAAGGAAGTTCTACGATGAGCTAAAGCCTTTCTTCTATTTCAAAAAATTCCACAGCCCAAAGGCCTCAAGGAAGAGCAGCGCGGAAATATACTTCGTGGGAAAGGGATTCAAAAAAATTAGGTGAGAATTGCCCCTTCATCTGCGGAGCTTACGAGCCTGGAATACCTTGAAAGGTAACCCTTCAGCTCCCTAGGCCTGGGTTTCCACTTCTCCCTTCTTTCAGCTAGCTCATCTCTGCTCAGATTCACGTCGATTCTTCTGGCCGGGATGTCGATCCTTATCTCATCCCCTTCTTTTATTAGCGCTATGTTTCCACCTTCCATCGCCTCAGGGGAGACATGGCCTATGCATGGTCCCCTTGTTGCCCCGCTGAAGCGGCCGTCTGTGATTAAGGCAACCCTCTGAAGCCCCATTCCGGAAATTGCCGCAGTTGGGAGGAGCATCTCAGGCATTCCGGGAGCCCCTTTCGGGCCCATGTACCTTATAACAACGACGTCCCCTTCCTCAACTTCTCCGTTCAGAATAGCCTTCAAGGCCATTTCCTCGCTGTCGTAAACCTTGGCATTTCCTGAAAACCTGAGCATGTCCTCCCTTACGGCTGAAGCCTTAACAACTGCCCCCTTTTCGGCTATGTTCCCTTTCAGAATCGCTATCCCCCCTTCGCTTCTGTAGGGCTTTTCCATCATTACAATGTCCCTTCCCCTGAGCACTGCCATCTCGGCTATTTCGAAAATCCTTTTCCCGCTGACGGTCATTTCATTGCTGAAGAACTTCTTAGCCTTCTTTATTATCATCGGAACCCCGCCGCTCTCGTCCAAGTCAACAACTGTATCCCTGCTTGCGGGGTCTAAAGAGACAATGTGGGGGGTTTTCCTGCTTATCTCGTCGAACTTATCAAGGCCGAGCTTTATCCCAGCTTCTCTCGCAACAGCTGGAAGGTGGAGGACTGTGTTCGTTGAACCGCCGATCAGCATGTCCATGGTTATCGCGTTTTCGAAAGATTTCTCGTTTATGAAATCCAGCGGCCTTATATTCTGCCTTACAAGCTCCACAACCCTAATCCCGCTCATCTTAGCAATCCTGAGTTTTCTAGAAGATGCGCAGGGACTTGTAGAGCAATAAGGCAGGCTAAGGCCGAGAGTTTCGGTCAGAATCTGCATTGTGTTCGCGGTGTAAAGCCCCTGGCAGCTTCCGCAGTAGGGGGCGCAGTAGTCCTCGTAAAGCTTGAGCTCCGCCTCGCTTATCTTTCCAGCTTTATAAAGGCCCGCAGCCTCAAAGGCATCCTTTATGGAGACTTTCTCCCCCCTAACCTTCTCGGACAGCATCGGCCCTCCAGTAACTGCGATAGAGGGGATGTTCAGCCTGAGCATTGCCATTAGCATTCCGGGGATTATCTTGTCGCAGCTCGCAACAACGACGAGGGCATCGAATGCATGGGCTTCAACCATTGCTTCGATGCAGTCAGCTATAAGCTCCCTCGAAGGAAGGGAATAGCACATCCCTTTATGGCCCATCGCGATTCCGTCGCATATCCCGGGAATACCGAACTCGAACGGAACTCCTCCTGCTGAGCAAATTCCCTCCTTCACAGCCTGGGTTATCTTGTCGAGCGTCATGTGCCCGGGGACGATTGTGTTGTAGGAGTTCGCAATTCCAATGAATGGCTTTCCCATTTCCTCGTCAAGAACCCCGAGAGCTTTCAAAAGGGCCCTGTGCGCAGTTCTGTCAACACCAACCTTTACAACCTCGCTCCTCATCGCTGCCATTTTTCACAAAAGCTTATAAGTTTTTCATCAACTAAACCTATGAAGGTAGAGGATGTGATGAACAAGAGGGTTGAATTCGTCGATGCAAATGCAACTGTTTTGGATGTCATTGAGAGGCTCGTGAACAGGAGGATAAGGAGCGTTGTTGTGAAACCAAAGGATGAAAGGGACACATACGGAGTTGTGACTGTTAGGGATGTCGTTTACAAATGCCTTGCGAAAAACTTGGATCCGCAGAAAGTGAAGGCGCATGAAATCGCATCAAAGCCGCTGATAACGGTTGAAAAGGATCTCGACTTGGAGCACGTTTTGAAGCTGATGGAGAAGTTCAACATAGCAAGGGTTTTTGTCAAGGAGAAGAACGAGATAATCGGAGTAGTTGCACTGATGGACATAATGTCAGCGTACCTGATCAGGAGATTGCTATGAAAGCTGAGGAAAAGGTGATAAACGGGATCGCGAAGATGCTTTCCCTCGCATTTTCATGCTGCGAGATTCTAAAAAAGGCAGTCGATGAAAGGAACAAGGCTTTGCTTGAGGAGGTATTCAGGCTTGAAAGGGATTCAGATGAGATAAGGAGGAGCATAACTCAGGAAATTTACAGGGGGGCATTTCTCCCCTACCTAAGGCCGAACGTTTTCAGGCTAGTTGAAACCGTAGATGAAATCCTAAACACCGCTGAAGAGAGCGCGATGAACTTTCAAAAGATCGATGACATGAGCTTTCTCGAAATAAGGGAAATAGATTCATTGCTGGAGCTAAACACAAGGCTCTGCAGCATCCTTGCAAAGAACTTTCCCATCTTTTTGAAGGATTTTGAAAGGCTAAGGGAGGGTGTCGTTGTCATCAGAATGATGGAAAAGGAAGCGGACAACATGAAGTTCGCAGCATATGAAAAGCTTAAGGAAATAAAAGTGGACTACTGGGACGGGCACTTCATTTCAAGATTCATAGACTCGCTTGAAAGGATGAGCGATGTTGCAGAAGATGCGATCGACATGCTTCAGATAATACTGCTGAGCCTATGATATGCTCGAATTCGCATCTCTTATAGCATTTCTGCTGATCTCCTTCAGCATTGGATCAAACGACACATCGAATTCCTTCGGGATCTGCATAGGATGCAGGGTTATAAGCCTGAGAAAGGCAACTCTTATCCTTTTCATTCTAGTCATCCTCGGCCTTTTCGCGCAGGGAGAAGGAGTGATGAAAACGGTTGGAAAGGACTTTGTGGAGCTCAATCCGGAGATTTCCGCTGTTTCAATGGCGATATCGGCGCTAATCATTGTTTCATCGAACTTCAGGGGTTTTCCTGTTTCAACGCATCAGGTTATAATAGGAAGCCTCGCGGGGGCTGCTGTTGCGATGAACGCTTCGATTAGCATTGCAACCTTTGCCGGAATCCTTGCCTCCTGGATCTTCTCCCCTGCCGCTGCTGGAATTATTGCAGCATTAATATTCCTCATGCTTGAAAGAGCTGTGAGGAGATATTCCTTCGTTGAAATCGACAGAATTCTCAAGGCGATGATGGTCATTTCAGCAGCTCTAATAGCGTACAACACGGGCGCAAACGAGCTTGCAACCGCAATGGCCCCAGTTCTTCACGCCGGGATTTCCGAAAAGGCAAGCCTGGCATTTTCGGGGGCATTTCTTTTATTTCTTGGAGCATTTCTGCTCAGCGGAAGGGTTATAGAGACAGTATGCAAGGGAATAACTGCACTGGATCCAAGGTCTGGGCTTTCAGCGCACATCGGAGCTGGAATATCGGTTCTGGGCTTTACAGCGATTGGAATGCCGGTGTCAACGACTTACGCGATGATAGGCGGTATAGCCAGCGTTGGGCTTCTGAAGGGAGTGAAGGCTGTTAGGATTGAAACCCTGAAAAGGGTTGTATTCAACTGGTTCTTTGCCCCTTCATTTTCCTTCCTTCTCAGCTTTCTCGCCGCAAAAGTTCTGTTTCATTAAGCGAAATCCTTAAATACAATTTTCCAAAGCTTTTTTATGGGTCCGTAGCTTAGCCTGGTCAGAGCGCCCGGCTCATAACCGGGCGGTCGAGGGTTCAAATCCCTCCGGACCCAGTAATATTCGATTCAGATATTGGCAATCTCTGTCAAAAAGGCTTATAAAAAATGTTATTCGGTCATAGTATGCTACCAAAGGTTTCGATAATTTGGCTAAACTACAACAGTGCCAACAATCTGGACATAGTTAAATCTTCCATCGAAAACAGTTTGAACCTTGATTATCCCAATTATGAAGTTATTGTAGTCGACAACGGTTCGACGGATGGAAGTTTTGAAGTCATTAGGCAGATTGCAGAGAAAAAAGACAACTGTAAGGTGATAAAGTTAGAAAAAAATCTTGGATTTTGTGGCGGGAATAATGTTGGATACAGAGCCCGAGATCCAGATTCAAAATACGTCGTTTTGTTGAACAATGATTGCATTCCTGAAGAAGATAGTTTGCTGAAGCTAGTGGAGTTCATGGATGAAAGAGCAGAGATTGGTGCCTCCCAAGGAATAGTTCTAAGCTACGACAACGATAAGATTGACACAGCAGGGGATTTTATATTCAAATTTTTAGCCTCGCATGCATTCTTGAAAGGCGAGGAATTAAGTATAATCAAGAAAATTAAAAAACCATATTATATATCGTATGCGGATGGTTGCTACTGCATTTACAGGATTAGTGCTGTAAAAAGGATCATGGGCGAGAGACTTTTTTATGACGAATTTTTCTCCTATTTTGACGATAACTTTCTAGGGTTAAAACTTTGGAGCAAGGGTTTTAAAGTAGCTTGCTTTCCAGAAATAGTTGGTAGGCACTACAGGAGCATGAGTTTCAGTAGAATATCGGACTTTCAGAAGTATCTTGATCTGAGAGGCCATATTGCACTTTTACATGTTACAGATTCTCCCTACAATAAATTTTTATTAAGATATTCTCTATATATTGCATTATTGATGAAAGATGGATATCGAATTGATCCGAAAAAAGTTAGATTACTACTTAAAGCTATAAAAGATGGGAAAAATCTCGGAAAAATGCTAAAAGATAGAGGTGAGTTTATAAACCTTCATAGTGTTCCCAAAATAGACTACAACATAAAAAACATACTCTCAGGTATTCTTTTATCATTTAAAAGCTCTATTGCTGAAGAGTTTCGCAAAATAGGAACTAAGTGCATTTTAGAAAAAATTGATAGTCTCTACGTTGAAACATGAGAAGAGCTTCTTCATCTACCAGAGAAAAATTTAAAAATTTTTTTATTACTTCTATATAATGCCCCTCTTAGCTTCAGTTAAAGATTTACATCTTTCAGGTGTTAAACTAGCGGACTTGGCAAGGTTTCCCGATGAGCGGGGAATCTTCACCGAGATCATGCGGGCTGACTGGAAAGAGCTGCTGGGCGAGGAAAGCATTGTTCAGGCAAACCTGTCTGTAACATATCCTGGAATCGTTAGGGCCTGGCACAGACATCTCCGCGGCCAGACTGACTATTTCTTGGTATTAAAAGGTTCTATAAAAGTCTGCGCCTACGATGATGAAGAGAGTTCACCAACAAAAGGCCATCTGGTCGAAGTTGTCCTCAGCGAGGCTAAAATGCAGATATTAAGGGTTCCGGGAAAATACTGGCACGGGTTCAAGGTTGTAAGCCATGAGCCAGCTTATGTAATATACTTCGTGAACAGGCTTTACGATTATTCAAACCCCGATGAAGAGAGGAGGCCCTGGAACGATCAGAGCATTATTCCAGCGGCGATTAACGGAAGAAAAGACGATCCCAGGGTTGGAAAGCCCTGGGACTGGTTCTATCCCCCGCACAGGTGATGCGATGAAGATACTCATCACGGGAGCGAGCAGCCTTCCGGGCTACAGAACTGCGCTGGAAGCCTTGAAAAGGGGATATGAGGTCATCGCTTTATACTACAAACATCCAGTTCCAATAGAGGATGGAAATTTGAAGAAGGTTGCGATTGACATAACAAAAGCGAATGATTTGGCAAAGCTGATTTTTGAGGAAAAACCCAAAGTCGTGATCCACATGGCAGCGCTTGGCGATGTCGACCTTTGCGAAAGGGATAAAGAGCTTGCATGGAAAACTACTGTCAGGCCCAGCATAGAAATAGCATCCCTCGCTTCGAAGCTTGACTTCTTTGCAATCTATCTCTCTACTGACTACGTTTTCGATGGCGAAAGGGGATATTACAAGGAAAACGATGTCCCGAATCCGATAAATTACTACGGCTTAACGAAGCTAATGGGCGAAGTAGCCTTTCAATGCTGCGAAAGACACGCAATTGTTAGGGCGAGCACGATCTACGGCTTCGGCCCTGGAAGGGCTAACTTTGCAAAGTACCTCTTTGAAAAGCTCAAGGCAAATGAATACGTCAAAGCGGTTGCGGATCAGTACACTTCCCCAACCCAGGCATCGCTACTTGGAAAAGCAATAGTTGAGATTGCGGAAAGGGAATTGAACGGGATCTTCCATATTGCCGGCGAGAGGATGAGCAGATACGAGTTCGCACTCAGAGTTGCGGAAGCCTTTGGCCTGGACAAATCCCTGATAAAGGAAGCGAAAATGGAGGAGATGAAATGGATTGCAAAAAGGCCAAGGGATTCCAGCCTTAGCTGCGAGCTGACTAAGACATTTTTAAAGACTGATTTTTATAGCAACCCATTTAAAATTTTGAAAGAAGAGTGCTCGAGAGGTGAATGAGGTGAGAATTTTAATTACTGGCGGTGCGGGTTATATAGGCAGCGTTCTGATCGGGCAATTGCTGGATAACGGTTATGAAATTGTGTGCTTGGACAAGCTTCTTTTTGGTGATGGGGGTATAAAGAGATATTTAAGCTCAGGGAATTTTAAATTAGTTGCTGAAGATACAAGAACGTTTAGTCCAGAATTGCTTCGCAATATCGATGCTGTTGTGGATCTAGCAGCGATATCCCAGCCAGATCCTTCAGGAATTCTCGGAAAGGAAATATTTTACAGAATGAATTATGAGGGGGCCTTGAGGGTTGCAACGCTAAGCAAGAAATATGGTGTGGAAAGATACATCTTCGCATCAACTTGCAGCGTTTACGGCTTCCAAGAAGGAATAATTTCTGAAAATTCACCTCTAAATCCGCTGGAGGAGTACGCAAGGACTAAACTCATGGCTGAAAATAGTTTAAAATCACTATGCTCAGATAAATTCCACGTTACAATATTGAGGCTGGCCACGGTTTACGGCTTGTCGGAAAAGATGAGATTCGACCTCGTTGTTAATGGCATGACACTCTCACTTTACAAAACCGGGATAATTAGAGTGATGCGTCCCGGAACTCAAGTGAGACCTGTTGTTCATGTGAAGGATGTAGTGAGAGCGATAAAAACAGTTCTAGAAGCTGAAAAGGAAAAGATATCGGGCGAAACTTTCAACGTTGGCTCGAACGAGCAGAACTATCAAATCCGCAATCTAGCCGAACTAATTGGAAAAAGCATTGATAAAGAGTTCAGCATTGAATGGTACGGTGAGCCAGACACTCGCTCGTATAGAGTGAGTTTCAAAAAGATAGAGACACAATTGGGATTTAAAACCCTTTATACACCCGAAGATGGGGCTAGGGAAATATATAGAGCATTGGAAAATGGTCAGATAGTAGACACTCCACAGACAAATGTTATCCAGTGGTGGAAGATTCTCAAAGATCGAGGTATGATCAGCTAGGGCGATAAACATGAAAGGAGTTATTCTTCACGGCGGTGCTGGAACCAGGCTGAGGCCTTTAACTTTCAGCGGGCCTAAGCAGCTGCTTCCAATTGCAAACAAGCCCGTAAGTCAGTACGTGCTTGAAGACCTGGTTTCAAGCGGTGTCAAAGAAATCGCGATAGTCCTTGGAGAGATATTTCCCGAATTGGTTAAGGAATACTACAAGGATGGCTCCGCATTCAACGCAAGGATAACCTACATCTACCAGGGGAAACCGCTCGGAATCGCTCACGCCGTAAAGCTCTGCGAGGAGTTCGTTGGCGAGGACGAGTTCGTTGTCTACCTTGGCGACCAGATCCTCCAGAAGGGAATAAAATGCTATTTGGAAAAATTCCTGAAAGGGGACTACGACGGTTTCATACTTTTCAAGGAAGTAGAGGATCCGACCAGGTTTGGAGTTGGGCAGTTCGATGAGAATGGAAAGCTGGTAAGACTTGTTGAGAAGCCAAAGGTTCCTCCGAGCAAGTATGCGATAGTTGGGGTTTACTTCTTCAAGCCAGTTATTTTCAGGATAATAGAGGAGCTTAAGCCGAGCTGGAGGGGGGAGCTGGAAATAACTGATGCGATCCAGCTGATGCTCGATCGCGGCTACAGCGTGGGCTACGAAGTTCTTGAAGGCTGGTGGTTCGACGTTGGAAAGAGCGATGACGTGCTCGCCGTAAATGCAAGAGTGCTGGATGAAAAGGCGAAGGAGAGAATCGAAGGAGAAATTGCAAGCTCGAAGATAGAGGGCAGAGTTGAAGTGGGAAAGGGGACAAAAGTGCTTAACAGCGTTATTAGGGGGCCTTCTGTGATTGGAGAGAACTGCTTGATAGAGAACTCCTACATCGGCCCCTACACGAGCGTTGGCAGAAATTCGAAAATTGTCAACAGCTCCATCGAGTATTCTGTGATTCTGGAAGGGGCCCAAATAATCGACGTTGAAAGGCTTGAGGAGAGCCTAATAGGAAGGAATGCGAAGGTCACAAAGAACAGGGAAAGAAGGTTTATAAGGCTTAATTTGGGAGACTATTCGGAAGTGAGCATATAATCTTAAGTGCTAAATTTTTTAAACGTAATCGACTAAAAAAGCATGTCATGAGCAACATCCCAAAAAGTATCTAAAACTTTTCTATAGTATAAAAGTGATTTTTAGCCCAAAATTTCCAACTTATTATTCTTGCCTGTAGCTTCTCTTGCTAACTATCAATTCTAACATAAATATCTTTTATATTTTTTATAAAAAGTATCTTGACCACCTACGCAAAAACAATTTTAGTTTTAGGTGCCTAAAAATGTTCTTCGCGCTTAGAAGAATATCGTAACATAAAAGTACTGAAAGCGCATGGATAGGAATTCTAAAATATGGGCTGTTACAACTCTTTCTCTAAAAGTCATGTCATATCTGCATCCATGAAAATTAAATAGTCTGCTTTTGATTTCAGAAAATATTCTCTTTCTCTTATTGCATTTCTCACTGCTACAATGTTCCATATCCTGTCCCCCATTTTTTTGATTTATATCAAAAACAATAACATTGGCTTTCAGATTATATTTTATGAGTTAATATCCCAGTTTTTCTGCAAATTCGACTTCTTCTGTTGCAAAAACTGTTAAAAACAGAGATGATAGAATTTCTTTGTATCCCTTCTTGGTTTTTAGAATTTATCCAGGAGATATGCACTCTTTGAATCAATCGGAACCCCCAATTATGGCCATACCTCTTTTTCCATTAAGTTACGAATTTCTTCAATGCATTTTCCAAAAAGTCAATTTTCAGCGATCTTATTAAAACTTCTCGATTTACCCCCACGTATTTTATTGGATTTCCAGCTTCCCACATTTTAAGCCATACCTTGCATTTTCTGTCAAAATTCTCAACTGCTGTATTCTAATAACTACTCACAACTTCGAGGCTGATTTTTCTCCATTCTCCCAAACATTGTAGAAATCGTTCCCAATCTTTCAGAAAAAGATGTCTACTCCATTTTGAGATAAAGACACTATTTTTATCGCTCTAAATTTCACCATGCTTTTTCAGAATCCAAAACATACAGAATTGACACCCAAACGCATAGATTTCTTTAGCTCTTTTTTAGGATAACTGATAAATTCAAAAGTCTCATTCAATTGAACTTTTTAAGCAAGCTTTTTAAAGCAGAAGTTTTTTTAGATTCTGAGGTGCTTGCTGTGGTGGTCTATATCATCGCCCCAGCAGGGGTTTACACCGGTGGTCCAACGGCACTTTTCCAGCTTTGTAAGGCTTTAAGGGAAGAAGATATCTCTGCTATGATGGCTTTCTACGGTAATATATATATAAATTCAGTAAATAACCCTGTACATCCCAACTACCAAAAATACCAAGTTCCATGGACTATACTAGATAGGATCGAGGATGGAAAAGACGTAGCAGTAATAGCACCAGAAACTGCAACTGACAAACTAGCTCGTTTTACTCAAGCAAGGAAGATAATTTATTGGCTTGCTGTAGATAATTATGTGTTGAAATCATACAAACCAAGCAAAATACAATTTATTTTACATATTTTAAAAAATTATATGTTCGATTCCTATCTTGCCTACTCTCTTATAACTAATAATATACGCATTTATTATAATGCATATTTAAGTAATTTCGTCAAATCGCTAATGGATAAGAAAGCGGTACTTTTACCCAAAGCTGATCTACATTTGGCCCAATCTAAATATGCATACAATTTCTTGAAAGAATACGGTATCGAAAATATATTAACAATTCATGAACCTCTGGAGGAGGAATTTTTAAGTAAAGCTAAAAAAATTAAACACAACGAGAAAATCGATGCTATCGCTTGGAACGCCAGAAAAGCTTATCCTTCAGCTTTAAGGTTGGTAAAGGTGTTAAAAAAGCGCGGCTTACCTATCTTTGATCTCAAAAACGTTGGTAAAAATAGTATGATAGAGATACTTTCAAAAACTAAAATATTTTTGGATATTGGCTTTCATCCCGGCCGAGATCGACCTGCTCGTGAGGCGATAGTTCTAGATAATATCACCGTCGTCAACAACCATGGTGGCTACTATTATTTCGAAGATCTCATGATTCCACCAGAGTTCAAGTTGAACCTTTATCTCGACTCTCCAGTAGACTATAATGAGCTTGCAAAACGTATGGTGTATTACTTAGAAAATTTCGAAGATTGTATTAAAAAATTCTATAAGTCTAAAGAGTATATTATGGAGAAACCCACACTTTTCTCAAGAGACGTGCAGGTTTTGTCGGAAATTCTAAAAGAATGGAAAGTATAGTCAAGATCCTTAATTAAAAAGAGAAGAGAAAATTTATAAAAAGGGCATTTCAGAAACTAAAAAGAGGGAAAAGTCAGTGGAAGGGGAGAACGTTTAGTGATCAAAAATATGGATCTAAAAAAGCTTAAAAATCAAAGGATTTTGTCACTTTAACACATTCAAAGATTACGAATTGGCTCTCCCATTCATAGAAGGGATAGTACTAGATGCTTTCTTTCTCGCTAAAATGCCCAAAGTAACAAAAGTACTCGGGGTAGATATCTCCCCCCAAAGCCATAGATTTTGCAAATAAGTATTTTTTTCAAAACAGACAAAAATAGTTTTTGCAAATGGACGTTAGAATTAAACTTTAAGGATAATTATTTTGACGTTGTAGTCTCTTTTGACGTTTTGGAGCATTTAGGCGAAAAAGATCAGCCCCAATGCAAAAGTAGTCTAAAAAATAATCCTTTCCATCTAAAAGAGTTAACCTATGCGGAATTCTCTAAACTCCTACGTGGTACTTTGACGATGTAAGATTTTTTTGGCCAAGATTTAATAAAAAAGATAAAAGAGTACGCGAAAAATGGTGGATGATGAAATCTCCTACGAGAATTTAGTAATTGTTGAGACAGATTGCAATCTTTGCTTTGGACTTCTTGCATCTGTAAAAAGCCCAGAAAATAAACAGTCAATAGAGTACCAGAGCGGAGTTTTTCGATTACTCTTAACTTTTTAATTTGAAGGTTTACAAAATTTTAAGCGGGGCATCTCTGAGGCAGCGTAACTGAATACTCCATCCTTCACACCTTTGATCATCGCTTTAAGAATTTTTGGGCTTGGATTGTTAACGGCAGTCCAAGCGAGCACGAGTGGAAAGTAGAAAACAAAAGTTAACTTCTGCAACAGGTTTGCATGCTTTCTTACAGTCCATATACAATTCCTTATGCTATGGTATTCCTTGAAACCAATTATCCTACCACTTGATCGGCTTACTTTGTGCCATATACGAGCTTTCGGGCAGTAAAGCATTCGATAGCCTTTCTTTCTAATTCTCATGCACAACTCTATTTCCTCCCAATAGCAAAAATAATTGGGATTAAAAAGACCAACATCCTTTATAACCTTACTTTTTACAAAGAAGCATTCCCCGAAAACGTAGCCAGTTTCTCTTTCGAAGTCAAATTGCCCATTGTCAATCTTATTTTGCCCTATTACAGGGGCACGACCCCCGGAAAAGTTGACCTTAGAATAGACTGCTTGAAGTCTTTTAGGTTCATCGTATCTGTAAATCTTAGGATTTACAGCTCCTATTTTCTCCTCCCTTTCCCCACCTTTACCAATTCGCTTAGAAACTCCCTATCGACAACTGTATCATTGTTGAGAAGTAGGAGATAATCGGGATTTAAAGCTTTTAACGCGTATCTAATTCCAACATTATTTCCTCCAGCAAATCCATAATTCTTTTCATTTCTGATGAGAATGAGTCTTTTGTTTGAAGGTAAACCAAATAATTCGCTCTCCTTTCCTCCTCCAGCTTCTGCTTCCTCTCTTGTATATTCTACGATTTTTATTGGCTTGTTTTCTTGGGAATATTTGAAAAAACTTGAATTAACGATGATTTTTCCTTCGCAGAATTCTTTAATCTTTTCAATCGAATCATCAGTGGATCCGTTATCGATTACTATGACATCATAGTTTGGATAAGAGATTTGATAGAGTGATTCGAGACATTCAATTGTATCTTTCCATCCATTCCAGTTCAAGATTATAACCGAGACTCTTGGAGCTTGAGAAACTTTAGTATTTAGTAGGGGCATCATGGATATCTTTTTAAAGTTGCTTAAAAAAATTTTGAAATGTTTGAACGATGAAAGCTTTTCTCCATACTCGAGTAAAAATTTGCAAACTCAGACTTCATTAAAGTATGCGTATACTTGAACTTGATAGACAAAAAAGTTAGAATTATGAAGCAGTAATAAATAAACCATGAAGAGAAAGTTTTATAAGAATAAACTTAATAAAAATATATGCTTGAATTACCTTAATGCGATCATTGAGAAGTGCACAAACGATTTCAGCCTATGCTGGTTGAAAAGCTACTAAAACATGATATAAGGGCAAGGCTTAGAATGAGGGCCGATTTTTATGGTAACGTTAGGAACTACTCTACACGTTCTGATGTGTGCGAGGTATGGATCTGCTGTTGCTATATAGATTGTTAGAGGTGAACTTGAATGAGGATAGGGGTGTTTTTTGATGGATATATGCCTCTCCATGAGACCAAAGATCCAGGACAACTTGTTTTAGGTTTTTTAGACCTAGGGATCCAAAGTGAGATGATTACATTATATAAACCGGAATTAAGTACATATAGAGCTCCATTCCCTATTAGATTTGTAAATCAAGCTCAAATGTACAGCATTGATTACTGGCGCAAAGTTCCTGACGATGTAATTATAGCATATACTTGGTTAAGTAAAAAATATTTACCTCTCATATATGCTATAAAAAAAGCAGGAAAATTTGTGATAGCAAAAGCCGATAGTGATGGGAGATACGTTTTCCCCACAACCCCTAGATGTCTATCATTACCAAAATTACAAAAATTTTTTCACATACTAGGAGCTAAAGAAAGTTTCAGGAGAGCTTGTTATACTCTGCTCGCAATATTGACAAGTCAATGCAGAATTAAACAAATAGCTAAACATATAAAACTGGTTGATAAAGTGATCATAGAATCTCCTCAAGCTCAAGTTAATCTTTCCTATTCATTACTATATTGGGGTTTCGAGTTGCCCTCAAAAATCCATGTAATACCAAATCCAGTAGCCTCCGATATTATAAGTGCAAATGTTCCTTCTAAAGAAAAACAAATTGTGGCTGTTGCGAGATGGGAAGCCGTTGATCAAAAAAATACCATCACAATGAGTAGAGTTCTATGCCACTTCGCAAAGTTAAGACCTGATTATGAGATAGTTATCATAGGTTCAGGCAAAGAAATCATTCAACGGTTTATCAGTAAATGGGCGTCGCAATTACCGAATCAAATACATTTGACTGGTAAAATTCCCCGCGAAGAGTTAATTCGCCATTTAGCAAAATCACAAATCTTTTTCATGCCTTCCAACGCCGAGGGTTTCAGTATAGCCGCAGCTGAGGCTGTTTGTATGGGGTGCACAATTGTTGGCACTCCAATTGAGAGCCTTACCTTTCTAACGTTGGGAGGGTTTTCAGGCACTATAGCAACTGGCTTTACCGAGCTTCCTCTGCTCACTGCATTACTGATAGATGCCTACAAATGGGAACTTGGTTATTACGATCCACAAAATATAAGTCATTTCTGGCGTAACAATCTTTGTCGCAAAGCAATAGCAGAAAAAATTGTAAGACTCATAAATGTCTCAGAGAACGTAGAAGATTGAGATGAAGTATAATAACACTTCTGTCGATTAATATCCAATAGATCTCATTAAAAATTAAAAACAGTTAAATCTATAAAATAATTAATAATTAATAATGGATCAACTGAGGCCGATTAAAGAAGCTTACAGAGAGCCGATCGTTTTAAGTAGCTTCAAGCTCTTTGAACTGTTCCCGAACTGAGCCCTACAATGTCCTAGCATTCTAGAGACTCCTCCACAGATCAGCACATCTTTCAAGATCCATACCCTTTGTCAATTACTTTGTCTATTCTTTTAAAAAGACTAGTTTCAATGAAAAACCTTCAACAAAGCTCTGTGAACGTTCCATAAGGGCATTCTCCACACAATGTAAGTTTTAAATTGTAGTACGTTTCCATCTATCTCTAGATTTCCCAAGTACTCCACAGATGACAGATTAATCCCGAACAGACGTCTTGAAAGAACTCTCGCCTTTTAGGGCAGGGAAAAGGTCAGAGAAAAGTCCACTTCAATCCTGAGACTATGCTTGATGATAATTGATAATTGGAAATTTGGTTAGAGGACTAAAAATAGCAAACGCAAAGATGTCATTCAACCTTGAGAATATTTTTGGTCTTTGCCCTCAGAATAAAGAAACTTCAGAGTCCGCTTTCCAATGGAATTCAGACATCTGATAACATCTGAAAACCTTTCAACGCTGTAAGTTGAGACTATCACCGAAACTTTCATTCAGAAAATCCTCCGTTGCAGACACAAAAAGTTTTAGGCTAAAAATTTGCTTAAGCTTCGATTTCGCGAATCAGATTTATGTATTCTCTAGCGATCTCCAAATAATCGAATCGCTTAGCAAAATCGAGCCCATTTCTAGACAGCTTCAGCCATAGCCCCTCGTTTGTTACAACATTTTCAAGAGCTTTTGCCCATTCCATAGGCTCCAGCGAGTTCACCCTAACTCCATTGAATCCGCTAACTACAACTTCCTCGGGAATCGCATTCGATACCACTACGGGCGTTCCACAAGCCATCGCCTCCAGAGCTGCATATGAAAAAGTTTCGTAGGAAGATGGCAATACTAAAGCTTTAGCCCTAGATAGAAGTTCTACATATTCCTTTAAGCTGAGTTTTCCAACAACTTCGACAAAGTCCCTTTTTATATCTAACCGCCCCCCGGTTATGACGAGTTTCAAGTTCAGCTTTTCTCTTAAAATTTCAACAGTCTTAACGCTTATCCAAGGATTTTTCCTGTCTCCTACTCCCACATGAACAACTATGTTCTCTCTCTTTGTAAAATCATTGATGTGTACTTTTGGCAGTTTCATTGGCAGAGGTATAACTTTCTTTACCTCAATTCCCCAATCTCTCAATTCAGTGGCCAGTTTATTCGAGACTGAAACTATGCAATCGACTCTTTTATACAAACTTTTTGCAATGAAATTGTAGAATCTGTTACTTTTTAGAGTGTATATTCCATGATTTACAGCAATTATTGGGCCAAATCTCAACGGAATTATCCCGTTCAAGATAACGGCATCCAAATCTAGCTTTCTAACTAATTTGGATCCCTTATTGAACCAATCCCATCCAATTCTGATCCAAGAGTTCTCTACAGTAGGTTTGTCATTCAAAGTTAATATTTTGGGCTCCAATTCTAGTCCATGGATTTCTTTAAACCATTCTGGCAATTCCCTTTTTTCCACCCCATAAAATCCCCAGCTCAAAATCACGCATTCCTGTCCGAGCTTTTCAAAGGCTTCATACAAAAGGGCAATGAATCTGTTAACACCATCTAGATGGGTGATGTACTCCCTCCTGATCAAACCTATTCTCATCTTCCATTTTTTTAAACTTCAATATAATAGCCTTTTCTCCTTTTATTTATCAATTGCTTAAGAACAAAATTAAAAAATGAAACGCAATTTCTAAGAAAATGACCCAGCAAAAACATTGCAATAATTGGACCATCAAGAAGATTTCTTTCCGGCGTTAGCTACTACACCATCCGCCTATCAAATGCTCTCTCAGAATTCTTCAAAGTAAAAGCTGTTCTCTTCAGAAAAATGCTTCCTAAAAAGCTTTTCCCCGGCTGGAGAAGGGTTGGTGAGGATTTAACAAAAATCGGATTCTCAGAATGTTCTCTCCTTGTAATTTTTCCGAATAGCCCGCCTTTATAAATACCACATCTTCTCGGGACTTTCTTACTTCTTCAAATACTCTTTTTGCAAGTCCACTCTTTTATGATAAAGGTTAGAAGCTATACATAAAGAATATATTTTTTATTTGGGTTTAGCCCAAAATGCTTTCTGCAACTTTCCTTATCCATTGGACGATACAGAGAATGGTTAACACCTTGATATATCATGCGAATTTTCTCTTCCTCTATGTTTAGCATTTTCATCAGTTCTTTCTTCGTGAAGTCTGAAATTGCAATTATTAAATCGATTTTTTAAGTGCTTTGGGGTTAAAATCCACTGGATCTTTTCAGATAAATCTCTAATTTCAAATGGATACTTCATCGGCGCCAAATCGTGTACAGTTATAATCAGCCTCCTTGGTTTTCTGATAAAAACAACGGGAGCTATCACTTGGGTAGTTGCGTGAACAATATCAGCGTTCGCACATCTGTAAGTTAGAAGCCAAGCCAACACAGTGGAACCAAGAATTTTATTTTCACTTCTTTGTACTCTAGTTACTCGAGCTCATAGCCCTCGCTTTTCGCGATCTCTACCAGATTTCGATAAAGTTCATTCTCGTACTTCCTATTCCGCTAATAGATCCGGGCTTTGAAATATTCCAGTGGAGAACATTCATTTAGTTCCCTTCTGAAAATGAAGAATTTAAATATTTTTAGGATCAAAAGAAAAAACAAATCCCCCTCCCCTTTATTTATTAATTTATAATTATAGTCATCTCTAATTGAGAGAACGAGCTCTGGAATCGCTTTTTTGTCATCTGGGAAATGATAGGCTGCTATTGCCAACCGGGGCTTGAATTCTTTTATCGTTTTTTCAGCGCCTTTTATTATCTCTTTTTCAAAACCTTCTGTGTCGATTTTTATGAAATCAACTCTATCGATTTTTTCTTCTTTCACGAAATTGTCAATAGTCATTGTTTTGACCTTCACACTTTTTGTGTATCCACGAAGCTTTAGCGGGGTACTCTCTCTATTCTTTAGCATAGTTGAGATAGTACCAAGTTCATCAGCAATGAAGAGATCTGATTCTCCGTTCTGGGACGACAGCGCTACTGGGTACGGTTTAATCCTATCACTCCACATTTCGGCATTCTTTTCCAGCACCTCAAAAACATAGGGATTCGGTTCGAACGCATAGGCTTCATTGGCGCCTTTTTTGAACTGCATAGTAGGAGAAAAAGCCGAAATGCGCACCAACGTCGAATACGATGTCCCCAGATTTTACTTGACATTCTGGAATTGAATACATTCCACCAAATATAAAGGCGCCCTCCAAAGTATATAAGTAGGCATTGGGAACTTTAAAACTCATCCCTTCCATTTCAGTTTTTCCCCCTCCCGAAAGCTGGGTTTGTACAGACTCGGATAATTGTAGGCCAAGTACAGCTTCAAGCTTGTCTTTCCGGCAAGAACTTCGAGAGAGTCTTTAACGTAACGGTAGAACAGCTTAGGATACATCTTTTTAGGAATGCCTTCAAGCATGACATTTCTATTTATAAAGTTATAAGAATTTTTCAGCTCCAAATTTTCTGAAATTCCATTTCGAAGCATCCAGCGAGTTCAAAAATCTGACCATATCCTTATGTTACAACAGAAAGCCTCGCCCTTCAGGGCGGGGAGGAGGTCAGCATATCCTTATAAGCTTAAACGAAACTGACTTATCTCATGAAAAAAGAAATAGAAATTTTGCTTCGGAGGGCGGAGGGATTCGTGAAAGACTCTTTGGAAGATTTAAATAGAGGTGATTACGACTTGGCGATGTTTCACTTGGAGCAAGCTTGCCAGCTGATGATTAAGGCCAAAATTCTCGATCTTGTCGGATATTATGAGAAAACGCACAGTTTGAGGAAATTGCTGTCCGATCTCTCGAATGTTTTTAGAAAAGATAAAATAGAGGAATTTATAAGCAAAAATTGGGCCTCCTTGAGGAATCTGGAATTTGCTTATATCACTTCAAGATACTTGCCTGAAGAATTCAAAAAAGAGGAGGTTGTAGAGGCATTGGAACTTTATAAGAAGCTGAAGGAAATTCTATGGAGTTCTTGAAGGAAATCTACGAAAGAAGAAGGAGATATTTTGAAAGGATGGATGAATACTTAGCGAGAATAAAAGAGATAGTAACTAGAGAAGTTGCCGAGGCGGAGATTTATCTCTACGGCTCTGTTGTTGAAGGGGACTTCTCGATAGGGCTCAGCGATATCGACGTCGCAATAGTTTCGGATGAATTTTTGAATAGAGATAAAAAGCTCGAAGTCTTCGGAAAGCTCATGAGGGAGTTTTTCGATTCACCTTTTGAATTTCATGTGCTTAGAAGAGAGCAGTGGAATTTTTACAGGAATTTTATCAAAAATTTTAAAAAGATTTAAAAAGATAATGCCGAATACTTCGAGAAGAAAGCCTTCGAGGCTCTTGAGGAAAAGCCACGTTTCGTTCTCCTTTTCGCTGAGCAGACCATTCAGCTATATATAAAATAAATTTTGGCAAAAGAATTTGGAGATTACCCTAAAACGCATAAAATCGGCTTATTATTCGAAGAGCTCTCTAAGATAACCGAGGATGCCATGAGTTTCTACGAAAAATATGCAGAATACTTAGGCCTGCTCGAAGAAGCTAATATAACTACGAGATACTTGGGGAAGGAGTACAGCCATAAAAGTGCAGAAAAAGCCTTAGAAGTTCTTGGGGAGTTTAAGGAGGTTTTTGGAAGCAGATAGATCTCTGTGTATGTTTTCGGCAGCGTCATCGAAGGCAAGAATAAGCCAATGAGCGATGTGGATGTAGCTGTGGTGATTCGTGATAGTGCCTGGGGAAGAGGAAAGGATGAGGCTTTACAAGAAGGTTGGAAAAAATTTCGGTCTGCATCCCTTTGAAATCCACATCGTAACCGTTCCGGTCTAGCGTTAACTTTCATTCCTTCCCTCCTCTTTTCATGGGAGGGCCTTCGGGGTGAACGGATGAAGCCCCCACATCCATCTGGTACCTGCGGAGTAGGTTCTTCACAGCTATAACATCCCTATCTTCTTCCAACCCGCATTTTCCGCATTTCATTTGCCTGTACCCATTCGGGCTTAATTTTTCCCCACATATCGGGCACAGGCTTGAGGTGTAATCGGCCTCAATATACTTCACGTTCAACCCTGCGAGCCTTGCTTTGTAGTCTACGATGTTCTGGAACTTTCTGAAACTCCACCTGTTGAGCCTGCCGTTTATGGCCTTCGATCTCCCCTTTTTATGCTTCCTCCTGATTTTCTCGAGATCCTCCATCACAATGGTTGAGGCTCCAACTTCCAACGCTTTCGCAACAACCTCTTTGGCGATCCTGTGGTATATGGCTTCAACCCTTCTGCGCTCCCTGCCCTTATACTTCGCCATCAGCTGCTTCTCGTTCAGCCTGGGCCTGGACTGCAGCCTTCTGCGCTTGAGGAAATAGGCAGTCCTTATGGCCCCCTCTTTAGTCTCCCTGTTCTCCACGCGCTCCAAAGTGCCGAAGGCGATATTGTTCTCGTTCACGTCAACGGCTACTGCTTTCCCATCCATCTCCGCTACCTCAACGACCTTGGAGAAGACGACTTTCAAGTATAGGTCTTCACCTTTCACCAGCCAAGCTTGGCCGATCTTCATTTCCTTGAACTTCTCGTGGTAAGTCCCGTGGAACAGCTTTACCTTAACCCTGCCGCCTTCAATAGCTATCGAAGCTTCCCAGCTTTCAAGGTTGAGGCTGAAGATGTGATCGTCCAGCATTACAACTTGCTTTTTAAAGACTGGCTTCTCTGCTTTCGCCAACCCTTTCCTTTTGAGCTTCCTGAAGCTCTTGTAGACATGGCAGGCCATCTGGCATGCTGTGTAGATGTAGTGCGATGGAAGTCTTGGATACTTTGCTCTCAACTCGCGGTACTTCTCTGCCTTAAGCCTCTTGAAGCTGGTTATTCCCTTTACACAGGCATGATCAAGCAGCTGATCCAATATTTCCTTATACGTCGAAAAAAGGCCCTCTGGAATTGATCCATTCAGCTTGAAGCTTGCAGTGAGCTTAACAGTCTCTAACGGCATTCTCGACTGCCTCCACGAGTTCTCTCCTTGCCTTTTGGTGCTTCGCCAAGGAGCCTCTTAATCTCGCTGTATTTACCGCCGGGTGTTTTAATGTACTTGATCTTCCCCGCATAAGCCCACTTCTTCACAGCAACTAAGATACACCGAATATCTTGGCAACTTCACCGGTTGTGTAGAGCTTCTCAGGCATCTGGGTTATTTAAGTAATTCAAGTTAATAAACTTACGCTAGAGAGAAACTGCTTCATAACCCCTGAAGAGTGGGAGAACCGGTATAGAAGGTTCGTGAGAAGATTTGTGGAAATTTAAATCGGTTTGGCCCCATTCCGCTGAAAATAGTTGAAATAGGAATTGGGATAAAAATTATAAAATGCTGGAGCATTTTTAGGGAAAATGGAGCAAAAAGAAATCGCCATCTTCGGTCCATCAAAAAGGTTTCTTTCCGGCGTT
>Ga0272449_1001035_pt1 | contig 30185 bp, 21 predicted proteins | sample YNPCB0241_FD_198679 | JGI IMG/M metagenome (GOLD analysis project Ga0272449, IMG submission 198679) | Hot spring sediment microbial communities from Yellowstone National Park, WY, United States - YNP-CB-024-1 | ecosystem: Environmental > Aquatic > Thermal springs > Hot (42-90C) > Sediment... | reverse complement strand
AGAAGGCTTGAAAATCCTCCCAGAGCGCACTGTGGCGACCCTCATTCGCGGCGAGCAGACGATGCCCATAGACCTGCCTGCCATCTTGCATCGCGGCGACCAGCGCACGAACTACCTGCTGCAGCCTAGCGACCTGCTGAGCGTGCAGCAGAAGCCTGCCGTCCGCGTCGCTATCCTCGGCGAAGTGAAACGCCCTGGCAACTACGACTTGGACGCCGACATGCGCGTGATGCAGGCAATCGCGCAAGCCGAAGGAGTGACGGAGTTCGCTGCGCTCAAACGCGCGTTTATCGATCGGCAGGGGATAATCATTCCGTTTGACCTGTACCGAGCAAGCGTGCAAGGCGATACCAGCGAGAGCAATAACCCACCTCTACAGGACGGCGATGTGATTGTGGTGCCGCAGAACCTACAGCGGTACGCTATCGTGGGACAAGTAGCGCGCCCAGGCTACTACCCCATCCCCGAAGGTAAGCCGTTTCTACTGTCCGATGCAATCGCGCAGGCGGGTGGGATGACCCCGCGCGCGATTACCTCCACAGTAACTATCCTGCGCTTGGAAGGCGACGCCCTTAGCCGCCTCCGCGTACCTTATCAGCAGTTCCTCAAACGCGGAAAACTGGACGCGAACCCACCCATACGCGAGGGCGATGTGATTTACCTTGCTGAAGTAAACCGCCTCGAGTTGGGGCAGATTCTAACGGCAGTCTCAATCCTCAACATTGCCGATCGGTTGGGCTGGGTGCGGTAAAATTGTGCTATGCAGTTCCAGTCGCTGGGGGCATTGCTGTGGTTTCTACCCGTGGCGGGGTTTATTATCCTGCTGTACCTGCTGAAGGTGCGGCGGCGCGAGGTGCGCGTGCCCGCCAAGTTCCTGTTTCCCGCCATCACGACCGATGTACGAGCGAACGCGCTGTTTCAGCGGCTGCGCCCGAACCTGCTGCTATTTCTGCAACTGCTGGCGGCGCTGCTGCTGCTGACCGCCCTCGCCCGCCCGATGATTCAAGCCAAAGGGCTGCCTGGGCAGTCGGTGATTGTGGTGGACACCTCCGCCAGCATGCAAGCGACCGATGTCGCGCCCTCGCGTCTGGAAGCCGCCAAAAACCGCCTGCGCCGATTCGTGCAGGAACTCAACCCTGGCGAGCAGCTGGCAATCATCGAAGCAGGCGCACAGGTGCGCGTGTTGGCGTCGCTGACCAGCGACAAGCAGAAACTGCTGAACGCGATTAGCCAAATCCAGCCGACCGACACAGCGGGCAACTTGGACGAGGCGCTGCGCCTCGCCGCCGCGCTGGTGGGTAAGTCCAACGAGAGCCGCATCGTGCTGCTTTCCGACGGCGCGTTCCCGCCCATCAGCGACTTCTCGGCAGGCAGCGCGAAACTGGTGTTCGAATCGCTGGGCGCAAGCGGCGACAACCTCGCGATCACCGCGATGGATGTGCAGGAGCGCACAGGCGGTCTGGAGTGGTTCGTCGGCATTCGCAACTTCGGCAGCCAGCCTAAGAAAGCGATTCTGGAGTTCTACGCAGGCGACAAACTCGTCGACGCGCGCCCCATCACCGTCGAAGCGGGGCAGACCATCGGGCAGACGCTGACCGCGCGTCAGTTGCCTGAGCCGCTGGAGGCGCGCCTGAAGGTGGACGATGCCCTGCCATCGGACAACCGCGCCTTCCGCGTGGGCGTTGCGCAGAAACCCATCCGCGTGCTGCTGGTCGGCGAGGGGAACTTCTTTTTGGAGCGTGCCCTCGCGCTGGAGCCGAATGTGAAGGTGGACAAAGCGCCCAGCGTGCCCGACAGCGAGCGCGGTGAGCGCGTCGGCGGCGGCAACTACGAGCTGGTCATCTTCGACCGTGTAGCGCCTGTGCCCGTTAAGGCGCGCGCCGTGATGGTCATCAAGGCGCAGGGGGGACCCATCGCCGCGCTGGGGCAGCCCGTACGCACGCCGCGTATCGTGCTGTGGGAGCGCGAACACCCCCTGATGCGCTACCTGGAACTGGGCAGCCTGCTGATTGACAACGCGCCGCGCCTCACGCCCGCGCCGTGGGCAAAGACGCTCGCCGAGAGCCAGCAGACGCCGCTGATTGTCGCGGGCGAGCATCAGGGCAGGCGGTGGGTCGGCGTCGGCTGGGATCTGCTGGAATCGGACTTCCCGCTGCAACCCGCGTTCCCGATATTCGTCGCGAATCTGATACGCTGGGCAGTCGGCGAGCAGGGCGGCGCAACCGACCTGACCGTGCGCACGGGCGTGCCCTTCAGCCTCGCTGTTGACCCCGCCGAGACCGAACTCACCATACGCGACCCCGACGGCAATACCCGCACCTACCCCGTCAACGACGGCGCGGTGGTCATTCCTGGCTTGGAGCGTGCAGGCGTCTACATAATTCAGGGACGCAAAACCGAGATTCGCGTCGCGGCGAACCTGATGCACGCCGACGAGTCGAACATCCAGCCGCGCACCAGCATCCAACTGGGCAACCAGACCGTCGCCGCGCAGAACACGCTGACCACCCTGCGCGACCTGTGGAAGCCTATCGCCCTCGCGCTGCTGGCGCTGCTCATGGTCGAATGGTGGGTGTTCGTGCGGCGGTCATAATAAGTGCCCGTGTGTAAAATCACGCCCCCACCCCAACCCTCCCCGCACGCGGGGAGGGAGTCGCGATTCCTCCCCCGTGTACGGGGGAGGTTGGGAGGGGGGCATCGAAAAACCACGCATAGAGACTCATTATCAGGTACAATCCTACCCCGATGCCCGTCATCCAGAGTACCATCAACCCGAACGACGAGGAGTTTCGCGCGAACAGGGCGCATTTCGAGGCGTTGTTGCAGCAGTATCGCGAGGCGTTGGCGTGGGCGCAGGCAGGCGGCGGCGCGGACGCCCTCGCCAAGCACCGTGCCCGCAACAAACTCACCGCCCGCGAGCGTATCGACGCGCTGATTGACCCCAACACGCCGTTTCTGGAACTCGCGCCGCTGGCAGCGTATGGCATGTACGGCGACGAAGCACCCTGCGCGGGCGTCGTGGCAGGCGTCGGCGTCATCCACGGCAAAGAGTGCATGATTATCGCCAACGACGCGACGGTCAAAGGCGGAACCTACTTCCCCATCACGGTCAAAAAGCACCTGCGGGCACAGGAAATCGCGCTGGAGAACCGCCTGCCGTGCCTGTATCTGGTCGATTCGGGCGGCGCGTACTTGCCGCTGCAAGCAGAGGTATTCCCCGACCGCGACCACTTCGGGCGCATTTTCTACAATCAGGCGCGCATGTCCGCGCTGGGCATCCCGCAAATCGCGCTGGTGATGGGGTCGTGTACGGCGGGTGGGGCGTATGTGCCCGCGATGAGCGACCAGACGATTATCGTCAAGGGGCAGGGCACGATTTTTCTGGGCGGTCCGCCGCTGGTCAAAGCCGCTACAGGCGAGGTGGTCAGCGCGGAGGAGTTGGGCGGCGCGGATGTGCATACGCGCCTGTCAGGCGTCGCCGACTACTTCGCCGAGAACGACCTGCACGCGATTCAAATCGCCCGCGACATCGTGGCGAACCTGAACCTCACCAAGCAGATTCCTGCCGACCTGCAACCGCCCGAAGAGCCGCGCTACGACCCCGCCGAAATCTACGGCATCCTGCCGCGCGACCTGCGCCAGCCGTTCGAAGTGCGCGAGGTGATTGCCCGCATCGTGGACGGCAGTCGCTTTCTGGAGTTCAAGGCGCGCTTCGGGCAGACGCTGGTGTGCGGCTTCGCGCACATTCACGGCTTCCCCGTCGGAATCGTCGCCAACAACGGCATCCTGTTTTCCGAGAGCGCGCAGAAGGGGGCGCATTTTATCGAGCTGTGCTGCCAACGGCGTATCCCGCTGGTCTTTTTGCAGAACATCACGGGCTTTATGGTGGGCAAGAAGTACGAGAACGAGGGCATCGCCAAGCACGGCGCGAAGATGGTGACGGCGGTCGCCAACGCCGAAGTGCCCAAGTTCACCGTGATTATCGGCGGCTCGTATGGCGCGGGCAACTACGCCATGTGCGGGCGCGCCTACCAACCCCGCTGGCTGTGGATGTACCCCAACGCGCGGATTTCGGTGATGGGCGGCGAACAGGCGGCGAATGTGCTGCTGACGGTCAAGTTAGACCAACTCGCCGCGAAAGGGCAGACGATGACCGAAGCGGAGCAAGCCGCCTTCAAGCAGCCGATTCTGGACAAGTACGCCGAAGAGAGCAGCGCGTTCTACAGCACCGCGCGCCTGTGGGACGACGGGATTATCGACCCCGCCGACACGCGCACGGTGCTGGCGTTGGCGTTGTCTGCTGCCTACAACGCGCCCATCCCCGACACCAAGTTCGGCGTGTTTCGGATGTGAGCGTCAAGAGCTGGCAATTTTTGTTAAACGAAACCGCCGAATCGTTTATTATGCCCTCGCCTACCCGCTGAGTATGGACAACGGCGTGCGGAACCGCGCTGCCTCGTAGCCCGTAATCGCGACGGCGGCGGCGCGGTAGCCGTCCTCACCCGTCGCCAGCGTTGCGGGCGCCTCGCCCGCCACCACGCGCACGAACTCGTCGATCATTAGGTAGTCGATGTTGTCGCCCCAGAAGACCTGCTTGATGCGATCCACGCGGTCGTCGTAATGCACCAAGTGCTGCGCGAACATGTCCATCTCGATGATGCCGCGCGTGCCAATCGCGGCGAGCGTCACATCGCCCCAGGTGGGGAAAGTCTTCGGGCGCGACCAGCTCGAATCGAGCGTGGCGAACACGCCGTTCTCCAAAGTGAGCGTCAGCATCGCGGTGTCGTCATACGCGCCGTGAAACATGTTGTTGCCCATCTCGGCGTACACTTGGGCAATCTCTTGCCCCGTAAGCACGCGGATGAGGTCGGCGACATGCACGGTGTGATCCATCATCGCGCCGCCGCCCGCCAGCTCGGGGTCGTTGAACCAGCCGCCAGGGTTGGAGCCGCGATTCGTGCCGCGTAAGGCAAGCAACTCGCCGATGACGCCCGCCTGCACCATCCGACACATCTGCTGAAACGCGGGGCTGAATCGGCATGGGAAGGCAGTGAACAGGTGGACGCCCGCGCCTTGCGCTGCCGCGAGCATCGCCTTGCCGTCTTCGAGGCGGGTCATCAGCGGCTTCTCGCAGAGGATATGCTTGCCTGCCGCCGCCGCCATCTGCGCCAGTTGCGCGTGCTTGGCGTTCTCCGAGCAGATAATCACCGCCTGCACATCAGACGCCAAGAGCGCCTCGTAGCTGTTGAACGCCTGCGTCTCGAACTGGTGTGCTTTGGCTTTCGCGCGTGTGGCGTCGTGGTCGGCGATTCCGACCAACTCCGCCTGCGGGTGCTGTTTGAGGCAGAGCGCATAACTGTCCGCGTGCAGGTGCGCGAAACTCATGATGCCCACTTTGACCGTCATAGCGTGATGACCCTCCCTGTTTGTGCAGATTCAATCGCGGCGAGCGCGAGCCGCACGGCGTTGTAGCCGTCTTCGACGGTGATTTCGGGCGTCTGCCCTGACTGCACGCACTCCACGAAGTGGCGCAGTTCCAGATAGTACGGGTTATGTACGGCGGGGCTTTCGGGAACCTGCACGCCACCGCCTGCGCCGTCCTCCGCGCGTGTGGCGATCTGCAACGCAACTTGGCGCGTGGAGTCGTACTCTATCATCCCCGAATCGCCGCACACCTCGAAGTTCACCTTGAAGCCGCCAGGGTCGCACCACACGCCCTCGATGTGCCCGACCGCGCCGTTTTTGAACTTCAGCGTGACGAGCGTGTAGTCCAAGTGTTGCAGGTTGCGGAAGGTGAGCGACTTGGCGTACACGCGCTCGACCGCGCCGAGCGTCCAGAGCATCCAGTCGAAGTCATGGATGATGAGATCCAAGATGACGCCACCGCTTTTTTCGAAGTCGGCATACCAGTCGCTCGCGGTGCGGGGGAAGTCGCCGCCGCGTCGCATGCGCACCGCCGCCACCGCGCCAATCACGCCGTTGCGAATCAGTTGGTGCGCCGTGCGGTATTCGGGGAAGAAGCGCAGCACATGCGCGGGCATAAAGAGCGTGTTGTGCGCCTTGACCGCTTCCACGATGCGCTCGCAGTCCTCCAGCGTGCGCGCCAGCGGCTTCTCGCACACCACCGCCTTGCCCGCCTCAATCGCGGGCAGCGCGTACTCCGTGTGCCGATAGGTCGGCGTGCAGATGTCGATGATGTCGCACCGACTGAGCAGGGTGTCGAAGTCGCTGGCAGCAAACACGCCGTACTCCTGCGCGAACGACGCCGTGCGTTCCTCACGACGATCGTATACCGCTGCTACCTCTACATCGGGCATCTGACGGTAAGCCTCCATATGCTGGCGCCCCATCGTGCCCAAGCCGATAATGCCTACTTTCACCATCGCGCCCTGTCGATTCGCCGTTGTCTGCACGATTCCTGCTCTCCAGAAATCGCCTGCCCCACGCCACAATTACCAGTATGAGCCAGAGCGAAGTGCTGGAGTTGGCGCGTCAGGCGATGTTGGTCGGCTTGCAGGCGGCAATGCCCGTGCTGCTTGCCGCACTGATTGTGGGGCTGATAGTGAGCGTGTTCCAAGCCGTCACGCAGATTCAGGAGATGACGCTGCAGTTCATTCCGAAGATGATTGCTGTCGGGCTGGTGGTGCTGTTTGCGGGCGGCTGGATGCTGACCCAGGTTGTGGAGTTCACCGTGCGCGTGTTTACGAATCTTCCGCCACGATGAGTCTGGATACGGAGTGGTTCTGGGCGTTTTTGGCAGCGTTTATGCGGGCGTCGGGCGTGGCGTTGGTCGCGCCTGTGTTCGGCAGTCGGCTCGTGCCCACGCCGATACGGGTCGGGTTGTCGGCGGTGCTGGCGCTCGCGCTTGCGCCGCTGATTCAGCCTTACACGGGCGCGCCGCCAACCGACTGGGTTCCGCTGATGGTGCGCTTGGTGGGCGAAGCGGTGATTGGGCTGGTGCTGGGCTACGGGGTGAGCCTGATTATCGGCGCGGCGGTGATGGCGGGCGAGGTGCTGGACACGATGATGGGCTTCAACCTAATGCAGGTGCTGAACCCCGTGTCGTCGTTCCCGACCACGCTGCTGGCGCAGTTCCATTATATGCTGGCGATGACGCTGTTCGCGCTGGTGAACGGGCACTACTGGCTGCTGCTGGCGTTGGCGCGCAGTTTCGAGACGCAGGCAGGGCTGGGTAGCCTGAGCGCGTGGTCGGACGCGAGCCTTGCGACGGCGACGCAGTTGGGGGGCGAGGTGCTGATGCTGTGCGTGCAGATTGCTGCGCCTGCGGGGGGCGTGCTGCTGGTGGTGGACGCAGCGATGGCGGCGGTCTCGCGCGCCGTGCCGCAAATTCCCGTGTGGTTGATTGGCATGCCCGCCAAAATTGCCGTCGGCGTAATTGCGCTGGGCGCGAGTCTGCCTGCGCTGGTCGGCGTCAGCACGCGCATGACCGACCTGTCAGTGCGCTATCTGGAGAATATCCTGCGCTTGTTGGGGGTATAGGCGGCAGGAAAACGCGCGGCTATGCCGTATCACCCCCTTATCTGGGGGCTACCGATGGAAAACGGCAAGCAAGCGGCGGAGTGGTTCCGCCAGACCTACACTGCGCTGAAGACGCAAGTCGCGCGCGTGGTAGTCGGCCAAGAGGAGGTCGTCGAGAACACGCTGGTCGCCGTGTGCGCAGGCGGGCACGCGCTGCTGGAGGGCGTGCCGGGGCTGGGCAAGACGCTGCTCGTGCGCACGATTGCACAGGCGCTTCACCTGGAGTTCGCCCGTATCCAGTTCACGCCTGACCTGATGCCCGCCGACATCACGGGCACGAATATCCTCGTGGAGAGCGAAACGGGCGCACGCACCTTCGCCTTCCGCCCTGGACCCGTGTTCACCAACATCCTGCTGGCAGACGAGATCAACCGCGCCACGCCTAAAACGCAATCCGCGCTGCTGGAAGCGATGCAGGAGCAGGCGGTCACCGTCGCGGGCAAACGCTACCCGATTGAGCCGCCCTTCTGGGTGCTGGCGACCCAAAACCCCATCGAGCAGGAGGGCACCTACCCGCTGCCCGAAGCGCAGTTAGACCGCTTCTTCTTCAAAATCTTGGTCGGCTACCCGACGCTGGACGAGTTGCGCGAGATTGTTGACCGCACGACGGGCGCGGAGACGCCGCAGCCCGAAGTGGTGGCGGACAAGGAGACGCTGCTGCGCATGCAACGCTTGGTGCGCGAGGTGCCGATTGCCCGCCCCGTGCAGGAGTTCGCGCTCAAGCTCATCGTGGCGACGCATCCGGGCTCGGACTACGCGCCGCCAGAGGTGAACAAGTATGTGCGCTACGGCTCCAGCCCGCGTGGGGCGCAGACGCTGATCTTGGCGAGCAAGGTGTTTGGGCTGCTGGACGGTCGCTACAATGTGGCGCGTGAGGATGTGCAGCGCGCGCTCAAGCCCGCCCTGCGCCACCGCATCCTGCTGAACTTCGAGGCGGAAGCGGACGGCGTCACGCCTGACCAGCTGCTGGAGATCATCTGGAACCATGTCGCCCGCACGGAAGGCGAGCCGTTGAAGGTGTAATAAGTTTTTGCATGCAAGCAGGGGCAGGCGCCGTTTTGTAGGGGCAGACACGCAGGTCTGCCCCTACACTCCTCCACCGCACTGGCATTTATCACAGCTCCCCGATCAGCAGCGCGGGCAGCCCGTTGGTTTTCAGCTGCTCGCTCAGCTGCGGGGCGGTCTGCGTGAGGTAGGCACGGATGGCGCCGTAGACCTCCTCGAACTCCGCCTTGACCTCGTTGAAGTAGGCGACCTGCGCGAGGGTCGGACCCGTGTTGCTGCTCATCTGCCCGTAGACGCTGTTCAGCCGACCGCGCAGGCGCGCGCTGCGGGCATACGCCAGACCTGTGTTCGGGTTGTCCACTTTCGCCTTCAGCTCGCCGATTTGCTTGAGGTGGTCGTCAATCGCCTTGTCCAGCTCGTCGGGCAGCTTGTAATTCTGCTGGCGAGCGACTTGGCGCAGGTTGTTCAGCTGCGCCTCGACGCTGGTCAGCACCTGCATTGCGCGGTTGAGTTGGCGTATCATGCCCAGCGTCTCCAACGCGAACTGGTATCCCGCCTTGATGCCTGTCAGGTACGGCTCCAGCGCAGGCTCCACGCGCACGGTCAGCGGCTGCTCCATCTCGAACTCGCCCGCAATCAGCTTCACGCGGTAGGTTCCAGGAAGCACCTGCGGTCCCAGCGGTCCCGTGTTGGGCGGGGGTGTCTGGCTCTCGTCGTCGGTTTCGACGGCTTCGCCGCGCGTGCGCAGGTCCCACACCACGCGGTGGACGCCTGGCTCCTGCGGCACGCGCGTCAGTTCGCGCAGCAGGTTGCCCTGCGAATCGAGAATCTGGATACGCACGCGCCCCTCTTTGGGCTTCTCCTTGAGGTGGAAGGTAATCATCGCGCCATAGGGTGGGTTCGGCGCGACCAGCGGTCGGTCGCCGCGCCCGTAGCGCGTCATACGGCTGGAATACCGCCACGCCACAGGGGGACTGAACAGGTGCGCAGGCTTCTCCAGCACTGCAGGCGAGGCTTCCTGCAGCGGCGTGATGTCGTCCAGCACATAGACGCTGCGCCCGTGCGTGCCAATCACGAGGTCGTTCATCAGCCCATGCACCATAATATCGTGGACGGGTACAGGCGGCAGGTTCGGCATGCGCTGCCAGTTCTGCCCGCCGTCGAACGAGACGAACAGCCCGCGCTCCGTGCCCGCGTACAGCAGGTTCAGATTGCGCGGGTCTTCGCGCACGACGAACACATATGCCTCGTCAGGCAGCCCGTTGGTCAGCGGCTGCCAAGTTTTGCCGCCGTCGGTCGTCTTGTAGAGGTAGGGCTTGAAGTCGTTCAGCATGTGGCGGTCGAAGGCGACATAGGCGATGTTCGCGCCTGCGCGGGATGGCTCCACATGCGAGACGGGCGAGTTGGGTGGCAGGTTCGGCACATTTCGGGTTAGCTCGATCCAGGTTTTGCCGTCGTCGGGGCTTGTCCACAGGCGTCCGTCGTCCGTGCCGACCCACAGTTGCCCCTTCTGCACGGGCGATTCGGCGAGGCTGATAATCGTGCAGTGGTACTCGGCGGTGGTGTTCTCCACCCACACGGGACCGCCTGCGTCTTTCTGCTTTTCGGGGTCGTTGGTGGTCAGGTCGGGGCTAATCACTGACCAAGTGGTTCCGAAGTCGGTGGACTTGAAGACCACATTCCCGCCGACATACACGGTGTCGGGGTCGTGGGGCGAGGGGATGATAGGCGTGTTCCAGTTGAAGCGGTACTTGAGTTCGCTGGCGGGACCGCCGTCGCTGCGGCGCGCCTGCGGGCTGATGTTCTCCTGCACGCCCGTCGCCAAGTTCGTGCGCACGAGGTTGCCCCCCTGCGACTCGCTAATCACCATGTTCGGGTCGCGCGGGTGAATCACGCAGTAGAAGCCGTCGCCGAAGCTGACCATGCGCCAGTGTTCGTTGACGATGCCGCCCTCCTTGTTGCGCACCCAGCCCATCCAGCTGCCGTTGTCCTGCAGCCCGCCTGCAACCTGATAGAAGGGCGCCTCTGTGCTGCAGTGAATCTGGTAGAACTGCCCCAACGGGATGTTGGCGACCACATCCCAGTCTTCGCCGCGGTTTAGCGAGTAGGCAAGCCCGCCGTCGTTGCCGTTCCACAGCACATTCGGATTGGTGGGGTCAATCCACAGCGCGTGGTGATCGCTATGCACGGTTTGTGCCATCTGGTAGGTGGTGCGTCCGCCGTCGATGGAGGCGCGCAACTGCGTCGCCAGGAAGTAGAGGCGGTTCGGGTCGCTGGGGCACACGCGCATATCCGTATAGTAGAACCCGCGCGAGACGATATTGGTCTCGCTGGAGATGCGCTGAAAGGTCTCGCCGCGGTCAGTGGAGCGGAACAGCGTGCCGTCGTTCGACTCGGTAATCACATAGACGATGTTGGGGTTGCTGGGGGCGACCTTGACACCGATGCGCCCCATCAGTTTGGGCAGTCCGTTGGTGAGTTTGCGCCAGGTGCGTCCGCCGTCGGTGGACTTGAAGACACCGCCCTGTTCGCTGCCGCTGGTGTGCGTCCACGGTTTGCGCTCGAACCGCCACATCCCCGCGTACAAAATGTTCGGGTTCACGGGGTCAATCTCAAGGTCGGACGCGCCGTGCTGCTCGTCGATATACAGCACCTTCTGCCAAGTTTTGCCACCGTCGGTGGTCATGAACACCCCGCGTTCAGGGTTGGGACCGAACGGCGAACCGACGGCGGCGACCCATACGGTGTTCGAGTCGCGCGGGTGGACGATAATGCGGCTAATCTGGCGCGTCTCGCGCAGCCCCAGATACTGCCAAGTCTTGCCGCCGTCGGTGGACTTGTAGACGCCGCAGCCGATGGAGACGCTGTTGCGCGTGTTCGCCTCGCCTGTGCCCACCCAAATCACATCGGGGTTCTGCGGGTCGAGTGCAATATCGCCGATGGAGGTCGTCTCTTGGTCGTCGAACAGCGGCGTCCAGCGGATACCCCAGTTGGTGGTCTTCCACAGCCCGCCTGTGCCCGTCGCGACATAGACCGTTCCCGGATTGCCTGGAATACCCTCGATATCGGTGATACGCCCGCCCATGTTCGCTGGTCCGATGTTGCGCGGGCGCAGACTCTTGAACAACTCCGCACGGACGCCTGTCGAGTCGCTAAACGCAAAGACGCTTACGCTAAGAAGGAACGCTACTCCGAATGATAGAACTCGCCTGAACATAGGGTATGAGTTTCGGCGCGTGGGGTGGAGTTCCTGCTTGGCGCAGATAGGCTTGACACAGGGGCGTCCGATGTGCCATAATTTAGCCACGCTAAATATCAGGAGGCTGACGAATGACACACGAGGTTCTCAAGGATGTCCCGCAGGGTTTGAGTCGAGAGCGAATTGAGCAAGTTGCGCGGCAGCGCGGCGAGCCAGAATGGCATATTCAGCGGCGGCTGGAGGCGTGGGAGCGGTTTTTGAGCCTGCCCCTGCCCAGCCCCAAGCAGGAAGATTGGCGCTACACCGACATCACGACGCTCCACTTGGAGGACTACGCGGCGGTCGGCTGGGGCGGCGCGCCCGCAGGTAGCCCACCCACGCAACTCCCCCCATTCCTGACCGAGCGCCCCACGATATGGGTCTATCATCGCGCGGGGTTCGGCTTCGAGGCGCACATCCCCGACGAGCTGCAGGCGCAGGGCGTGCAGGTGCGCGACCTCTACGAGGTGCTGCTGACCAACCCCGAACAGATGGAGACGGACTTGGGGCGGCTTGCGCCCATTCCGGGCGACAAACTCACGCTGCTGCACGCCGCCGCGTGGGACAGTGGGCTGTATGTCTATCTGCCTGCGAATGTGCAGGTGGACGGCGTGATTGAGATTATCCACTGGTTCGAGACTCCAGGGCTACACTGCCCGCACACGATGATTGTCTGCGAGCAGGGCAGCGCGGCGAACATCGTGCAGTCGTTTTTCTCGCCCGAAGGCGCGGCGGTGTTCGTGCTGGGCGCGGTGGAGGTGTTCAACAAGCCCAACAGCGACCTGCGCCACGCGATTGTGCAGCGTATGGGGCGCGAGAGCCTGTTCATCAGCAGCGTTGACTACGAGCAGCGTCGGGACAGTCGCGTGCAGTCGCTAAATGTCGGGCTGGGCGCGCGGCTGGGGCGCACGGTGCTACAGCATCTGATGACCGAGCCCGGCGCGGAGGCGCGCCCGCTTGGGCTGTTCTTCGGCGACGGCACACAGCATCTGGACTTCCGCACGCTGCAGGACCACCGCGTCGGGCACACCACCAGCGACCTGCTCTACAAGGGCGCGCTGTACGACGAGGCGGTGTCGGTCTTTTCGGGCATGATACGGGTGCATCCGAAGGCGCAGCACACGGACGCTTATCAGGCGAACCGCAACCTGCTGCTGAGCGACGCAGCGCAGGCGTACAGCATCCCGAACTTGGAAATCGGCGCGAACGAGGTGCGCTGCACGCACGGCGCAACAATCGGTCCCATCCAGCCCGACGAGGTGTTCTATCTGCGTTCGCGCGGGATTGACCCTGCTGCCGCCGAAGCGCTGATTGTGATGGGCTTTTTCGAGGTCGTGCTGCGCGAGATTAAGCCGAGCGACCTGCGCCTGTCGCTACAGAAACTGCTGGCGAGCAAACTCAAAGGCGACGCCCCGCGCTACTTCATGGACTTGGCAGAGTTGGAGGATGAACTGGTGGAAGTATAAGAGCGCATCTACAGCACGTCTGAACAACGCTTGCCGAGAGTAAACCCCAACTTTTGCGGGTAAAAACTACCTCTCTCAGTGGAACAAAGCCACGGGAGGGAATATGGTGAGAAAGTCGGTTTTAGGTTTGCTGTTGGGCTTTACCCTTGCGCAAGCAGCGCTCGCTATTGGCGTTGTCGCAGGAGTGGTCGGCGACGGGGAAAGTAGCTCGTCGGAGCCTGTCGCTGTCGGCACGCCTGTGGAATTCCAGTTCTCCGTCGTCAACGGCGCGTCCAGCGTGCAGTTTGTGGTGTACGACTCCAACGGTAATCAGGTGTACGCCACAAGCCCGTTCGCTGTGCCAGAGGATGGGAATGTGTCATGGACATGGTCGCCGCCCTTTGCGGGTACATTCACCGTGTGGGCTGTAAGCGACGGGAGCGATTGGCAGCAGGTGATGATAGTCACTGCGTACCAGCCTAGTGCCTTCGGTTTCGTCACAGGAGGCGGCTGGCTGGAGTTGGATGGGGCGCGCCAAACTTTCGGGTTCGTAGCGCAAGTGCAGCGCAACGGCAGCATTCGTGGCAGCCTCGAATATCAAGACCACGGCTTACGCCTAAACCTAAAGTCGTTCGTTATTGACTGGGTATATGTGCCCAACGCCAGAGAGGGCTACTTCAGTGGCTTAGCGACGCTCAACGGCAACGGTGTATATCGTTTCTGGGCAGCCGTTTGGGATGGGGGCACGCCAGGCACGAACGACATGTTCATGCTCTGGGTCTACGACGACGCGAATAGGCTCGTCTACAGTGCTTGGGGCACCTTAGCAGGCGGAAATCTGATGGTTCACGCACGCTGATACTCTCGGCGGTGGCTGGCAGCTATTCCCACCACCGCCGTGTGATCGCCTCCACGGCGCGTTGATGCTCGGTCAGCACGCGGCGCAGGGCGTCGGGCGAATCGTAGTTCAGGCTGCGGGCAAGCAGCGCCAAGCGCGAATCGTCGTCGGGCAACACCTCTGGCGCAGGGTCAAACAGCAGCGCCAGCCGATTGCGCACCTGATACAGCATTCGCCATGCCTCACGCAAGGCGTCGTAATCCGCCGTCTCCAAGATGCCCCGCCGCCACAGCCACTCCAACTGCGTTAGTGTGCCCGTGCTGGGCGGGTGGTCGTCCAGCGTCGCGTGCTGCACGACCAGCCAGTGCGTCAGGAACTCAATCGCGTTCTGCCCCGCGTAGCCGAGTTTCAGATGGGTGTGCAGCGCACTGCTGGGCACGCGCTCGGTCAGCGCACGCAGGATGAGTCGGCGCATCTCGTCGCGTTCGTCGGGGGTGGGCGCGTCGCCGAAGCGGTACTCGTTCAGCACGGCAACAATCGGCGCGTCGGCGTCCGCATTCAGCACATCCGCCCGAACCGCTGCCAGCCGCTCCCACGGCGCGGCGGCTTGCGCGTAGTAGGCTCGCCAGCCCGACACCGTGCGCGCCAGCGCGCCCGCCTTGCCCTCAGGGCGCAACTGCGTGTCCACGGGCGGGAAGACCCCCTGCTCGGTCAGCCGCTGGCAGTGCGCAAGGAACGCCTGCGCGTGCCGCTCCAGCGTCGGCAGGTCGGCGTCGTCGGGGCAGGCGAAGGCGAGGTCCCAGTCGCTCTGGTAGCCGAGTTCGCCCGCGCCGAGGCTGCCGAAGCCAATTAGCCACAATGTCTGGTCGGGCACGACCTGCTTCCACAGGGCGGGCAGTACGGCGCGCGCCAGCGCGGAAAGGTCGCGGGCGGTCTGCAGGGGGGTCGTCTCGCTCCAGAGGTCGCGTGCGCCGATGCGTAGCCACTCGCGCCGCGTGTACGCCGACAGGCTTGCCAAGCGTGCGCTCGCGCTGCGACATCGCTCCAATCGCTGGGCAAGCGCGTCGCGATGCGCCTGCGGGCTCTTTGCGCCGCGGGCGACAATCTCTTCGCCGAACAGCATCTCCAGCAGTTCCAGATGTGCCAGCAGGCGGTTCAGCAGGGCGGGCGACTGCGCCAACTCCGCCAGCCGGTGCAGCACTTCGGGCGATTCGGCGAAGGCGAGGTACAGCCCCGCGCGGCTGGGGAAGGCGTCGGCGAGGCGTCCAAGTCCCGTCAGGGCGCGGTCGGGGTCGGGCGTGCGGGCGCAGGCGGTCAGCAGCGCGGGCAGTATCGCTTCGAACGCGCGTCGCTCGTCGGGAGGCGCGTCGGCGAGGCTCGCACTCAACGCACGGTACGCCCGCGCAGGCTCGGCAAAGCCCAGCGACCCCAGCACGCCATGCCAGACCGTTGCGCCTTCGTCGGTGCCGAGGAGGGGGAGAAGGCTCGAGTAAGTACCCTCACCCCCTGTATCCCCCTCTCCCGCAAGGCGGGAGAGGGGGAACACGCGGCTCCCCTCTCCCACGCAGTGGGAGAGGGGCTGGGGGTGAGGGGAAACAAATGTGCCCGACTGGGATGTCCCTGGCGTCGATTGGGATGTCCCTGCACTCGATAGGGATGTCCCCGCGCTCGACGGGGATGTCCACGGCGTCGATGGGGAACTCTCCGCGCTCGACGGGGATGTCCCTGGCGTCGATTGGGATATCCCCGCGCTCGATTGGGATGTCCCTGCGCTCGATTGGGATGTCCCCGCGCTCGATGGGGAACTGCGCAGCACCCGTTCCCGAAAGGCGCGGGCGACGGCGCGATGGCGCGCCAGCGTCTGCTCGAAGGCGTCGGGTTCGGCGAAGCCCATCAGTTTGGCAAGGCGGGCGCGCGCTTTGGGGTCGGTCGGCAGCAGGTGTGTCTGGTGTCCGAACTGCAGTTGCAGGCGGTGTTCGGCGGTGCGCAGGAAGATGTAGGCGTCTTGCAGGGCGCGCGCGTGGTCGGGGGCGAGGATGCGAGCGTGCTTGAGGCGTTGCAGGGCGTCCAGCGTGGCGGGCGTGCGCAGGCGCGGCAACCGACCCCCAAGCATCAGCTGCAACGCCTGCACCGAGAACTCGATATCGCGGATGCCGCCCCAGCCGTTTTTGAGGTCGGTCTCGTAGGCGTTGCGGGCGCGTGCTTGCGCTTCGGCGCGCTCGCGCAGGCGCACGATCTCGGCGAAGTCGGTCTCACTCAGCGACGGGCGATACAGCCACGGCTGCAGTCGCTCCAGAAACTGCTCGCCGACCTGCAGGTCGCCCGCGCACGGGCGCGCTTTGAGCATCGCCTGACGCTCCCACGGCTCCGCCCAAGTTTCGTAGTAGTGCAGGGCGGACGACACGCCCCGCGCCAGCGCGCCCAGCCGCCCTTCGGGACGCAAGCGCATATCCACGCGGAACACAATCCCGCGGCGCATCGGCTCGGATAGCGCCTTGACCACCATCTCGGCGAGTTTGAGCAGGTAGCGGGTGGGGTCGGCAGTTCCTGTGAGGTGCGGCGCGTCGCGATACAGGAAGATGGGGTCAATATCGGAGCTGTAGTTGAGTTCGCTCCCGCCCCACTTGCCCATCGCGAGGATGCAGAAGCCGTGTTCGCCCGTGACGCCCTGTTGCGCGGCGAGTTCGCGATGGGATGCCTCCAGCGCGGCGTCGGCGCATACATCGGCGAGGTCGGACAGCGCGCGCATCGTCTCGGTCAGCGTCGCCTTGCCCAGCAGGTCGAGCGCGGTGATGCGCAGGTACTCCTGCTGCTTGAAGGCGCGCAGGCGGTCGAGTTGCATCCAGTAGGTGGTGCAGGCGCGCAGCAGGCGGCTGAGGTCGCGGCGCATCTCGCTGCGGGGGCGCGGGCGCGTCAGCAGGCGCACATCCAGCAGAATCTCGCTCAGTTCGGGGTTCTGCAGCAGCGTGTCCGCCATAAAGTCCGACGCGCCCAGCACGGCAAGCACGGGCTTGAGCGCGTGGGGCGTCTCGGCGAACAGGCGGTAGTAGGTCAGCGTCGCGCCCAGCGATTCGAGCCAGCGGTCGCAGTTGACCAACAGGCGGTCGGGGTCGGGCGCGCGCTGCAGGGCATCGGTAAGCGTCGGCGCGAAGCGGTCGAACAGTTCCGCTTGCAGTCCGTCTCCGCGCCACCGCGCCCACAGCCGTGCGGCGCGTTCGGGCTGCTCGAAGGCGACGGCGTCGATCATATCTGCAGCGTGTTGCGCGCCCAGCGTCCGACAATCGGCAGTTCGTACCAGACGCCGTTATTGGCTTGGATGGCGGCGATGATTGTGTAGACCAGCACGGCAATCGCCAGCGCAATCACCAGCGGCGCGGCAAGCAGCAAACCCAGCCCCAGCGTGACGACGGAGAACAACATCAGTGCAATAGTCACTGCGAGCGCCAGCAGTTGGAAAAAGAGCGCCTGCAGCGCGTGGAACGCTACGAACCGCGAGCGGTCTTTGTAGACGAGGTCAATTACAAGCGGCGCGATATACTCGCCTACGACAACCACATAGCCCAGTAGCGTCAGCAGGTGCGCCAGCATCCCCCAAAGTTTCTCATCCGCGCCCAGCGAGTCGCCTTGTGGATAGGTCATCGTCTGTACCCCTTGCAATTGTATACCCCATCACTCGCCTTGAGACGCTTCAGGTATACTCTCCCGCAGTCGAACAAGAGGAGGCAATTAGATGCTGCAACCGTTCACTTCGGAGAGCGTGACCGAAGGTCACCCCGATAAGTTGGCAGACCAGATTAGCGACGCGATTTTGGACGAGTGTCTGCGGCAGGACGCGCAGTCGCGTGTGGCGGTGGAGACGCTGCTGACGCGCGGGTTGGCGGTCGTTGCGGGTGAGATTACGACGCACGCCTATGTGGAGATTCCCGATGTGGTGCGGCGCACCATCAACGAAGTGGGCTACACGCGCACGGAGTACGGCTTCGAGGGCGACACCTGCGGCGTGATGGTCGCGATTCAGGAGCAGTCGCCGAACATCGGGCAGGGCGTGGACACCGGCGGCGCAGGCGATCAGGGCATGATGTTCGGCTACGCCTGCAACGAGACGCCCGAACTGATGCCGCTGCCCATCACAATCGCGCACGCACTGACGCGCCAACTCAGCGAGGTGCGCCGCGCGAACCCCGACTTGGGCTTCCGCCCCGACGGCAAATCGCAAGTCACTGTGCTGTACGAGAACGGCGTGCCCAAAGCCATCGACACGGTGGTCATCTCTGCGCAGCACGACCCCGAACTCACGCAAGCGCAGGTGCGCGAGCGCGTGCTGGAGCATGTGGTGCAGCCCGTGCTGGCGCGATTTGCCGACCGCGTGGACATCCAGGCGAAGCATTACTATGTGAACCCGACGGGCGTGTTCGTGATTGGCGGTCCGCAGGCGGATACAGGCGTCACGGGGCGCAAAATCATCGTCGACACCTACGGCGGCTTCTGTCGGCACGGCGGCGGCGCGTTCTCGGGCAAAGACCCGACTAAAGTTGACCGTTCGGCGACCTACATGGCGCGCTACTTGGCGAAAAACATCGTCGCCGCAGGGCTTGCCGAGCGCGTGGAGATACAGGTCTCTTACGCAATCGGCGTGGCGCAGCCCGTGTCGCTGCTGCTGGAGACCTTCGGCACGCACACGGTAGACCCCGCGAAAATCGTCAAGCGCATCCAAGATTCGTTTGACCTCAGCCCGCGCGGGATTATTCAGTTCTTAGACCTGCAGAAGCCGCAGTACCTGCCGACCGCGAAGAACGGGCACTTCGGCAACCCCAGCTTCCGCTGGGAGCATCGCGACTCGGTGTCGGTGTTTGCGGATTTGGCGTAGGGATCACTTTATCGGAGGCTATCGATGAAGATACTCGTCGCCGATAAGTTCGAGCAGAGCGGGCTGGAGGGGCTGAAGTCGCTCGGCTGTAGCGTGGTGTACGACCCCAGCCTCAAAGACGACGCGCTGGTGGACGCCATCCGCACGCACAACCCCGAGGTGCTGGTCGTGCGTTCCACGAAGGTCACCGCGCCGATGCTGGAGGCGGGCGACCTGAGCCTGGTCATCCGCGCGGGCGCGGGCGTGAACACCATTGATGTGGACACCGCCTCCCGACGCGGGATTTATGTCGCCAACTGCCCCGGCAAAAACGCCATCGCCGTCGCCGAGTTGGCGTTCGGGCTAATCCTGTCGCTCGATCGGCGTATCCCCGACAATGTGGCGCAGCTGCGGGCAGGTCAGTGGAACAAGAAGGCGTTCAGCGAGGCGCGCGGGGTGTACGGCTGCACGCTGGGGCTAATCGGCGTGGGCAACATCGGGCGCGAAATGATTACGCGCGCGCAGGCGTTCGGACTGCGCGTGATTGCATGGAGCCGTTCGCTGACCCCCGAACGCGCCGAGCAACTCGGCGTCGGCTACCGCTCAACCCCGCTCGATGTCGCCAGCGAGGCGGACATCGTAAGCGTGCATGTCGCGCTGACGCCTGAAACGAAACACCTGTGCAACCGCGCGTTTTTCGAGGCGATGCGGCAAGGAGCGTATTTTATCAACACCGCGCGCGCCGAAGTGGTCGACGAGGACGCGCTGGCGTGGGCGGTGCGCGAAAAGGCGATCCGCGCGGGGCTTGATGTGTTCGAGGGCGAGCCAAGCGCAGGCGAGGGCGCGTTCCAGCACCCGCTGGTAAGCCTGCCGCTGGTGTACGGCACGCACCATATCGGCGCGTCCACTCAGCAGGCGCAGGAAGCCATCGCCGCCGAAGTGGTGCATATCGTGCGAACCTACATGCACACAGGGCGCGTGCCGAATGTGGTGAACCTCGCCGATCGCACGCCTGCCCGGTACCTGCTGGTCGTGCGCCATTTAGACCGCGTGGGCGTGCTGGCGCATGTGTTCAACTGCCTGCGCGAGGCGAACATCAATGTGCAGGAGACCGAGAACATCATCTTCGCGGGCGCAGAGTCGGCGGTGGCGCGCATCCAGTTAGACAGCGCGCCGACCGAGGCGACCCTGCACGCGATACGCCAGCACGAGTGCGTCTTCTCGGCGACGCTTGTCCCACTCGATTAGCACCCCGCGCCGAAGTTGAACAGCACCAGCAGCAGATCCGCATCGTCGACGATGCCGTCGCCGTTCAAGTCGGCGTTGGGGTCGCCCCCGCCGAAGGCGAACAGTACCGCCAACAGGTCGGCGTCGTCGATGCAGTCGTCGCCGTTCACATCGCCCAGCACGAGCTGCGAGCGCAGGTAGGGGTCAAGCGTGTCGCCGCCGGGCAGCAGCGTCTCTGGGAATTGCTGCGAGAGCGCGCCCTGCGCCTTCACCTGCACCAGCCACACAGAGGCGTAAAAGCCGTCGTCGTTCAGAATCGCTTCGTCGCCCGATTCCAGCCGTATGCGCCAGACGCCGTTCGCGTCGGCGGTGGTGGTCTTGGTAAGCCCTGTCCCCGTGTTCGGGTTCGTGATTTGCACCGTCACGGGTCGGTCCGCGCCGTGTGGGGTGAGGTAGCCAATCAGGAGCGGGCTGTTAATTTCCTGCTGCGCCCACGCGAGCCGATTCGCGCCGCTGACGAACTCGGCGTAAAAGTAGCGCGTGGGCGGCGCGCCCGCAGGCACGAGGACGGGAATCACAACGGACTGGCGCGGCTGGAGGGTAATCCGCTGCTGAATATCGGGCTGGAAACTTCTGCGCCAGTCGGCGAGTTGTTGCCCCCTGAGCAGCTGCGCGCCCTGCGTATACAGGTACAAATCGCCAACGAGTTCCTGATTGCCGCGATTCTCCACCACGAGCTGCACGCGCCGCGAGCCGTCGTCCTGATGCACGGACGGCGCGAACCGCCACGACAGGGGCAGCAGCGGTACGATGTTCCCGTTTCGGAGCCAGTGGAGTAATCGGAACCCGCTACTCCCGCTGCACCAGTGCGCATGTTCCGAATCGAACGCCCACAATTCGCCTGCCGTTCCGCCCGATGCCTCTATGTCGCGCACGACACTCCCTGTGAAGTAGTGTTCCAAGTGAGGCGGTTCGGGAATCTCTGGGTAGAACACGCGGTCGCGCATGGCAGATACCGCATCAAGAACCTTGATGGTAAACTGGGTCGTCGGAGTTGCGTATTCGTAGTCGTATTGGAAGCGTACGATGCTGTTTCCAGGGTACGCGAACTGCCCAGCAACCGCTCCCAGCGCGTCTTTCGGGGTATCGAGCGTTTGAACAACCTTGACGCGAAAGGCGTACTCTTTCGTGGTAGTGTTCGTGGCGTTGGACACGCGGAACTGGATGTACCAATCCTCCACAGGCGTCGGCGTGTTCAACTTGTAGCCGAAGGTTAGCGACGCGCTGGGCGCAATCCGCGCGGCGGTTGTGGTCGCCTCAAAGCGCAGATTGTGTGGGATTGCGTCCCACGGCACATCGGGCAGGTGCGCCCAGTTCGGCGGCGTGGGGGTCGCCTGCAGCACCCCAGCCGTCGTGTACAGCACGTGCAGCTGATCCACCCACCACCCGATGTTGTTGTTCTGCACGGTCATCTGATACTCGTTAGTGAGCGGGTTCACCAGACTGATCGTAATCTGCACATTGTTTTGCGCCATCAAAGACGACGCAAAAACCATCGCGATTGCTATTCCAAATGCCCTCTTTCGGAGCATGGTTCACCTCACCCGCTATTATAGCACACATGCGCTGTTCGAGCGTGAAAGCCCCCCGCCCAATACGAGCGGGGAGCGTTGAGCGAGAGGGGGGATGATGTTAGCATCCTGTACCGAAGTTGAACAGCACGATGAGCAGGTCGGCGTCGTCGACGATGCCGTCGCCGTTCACATCCGCTGCGCCGCCCTGCCCGCCGAAGGCGAACAGCACCTGCAGTAGGTCGGCGTCATCGACGCAGCCGTTGCCGTCCACATCGCCAGGCGTGCGCGGAATGTCCTGACCCGACACGCCGCCGCCGCCCATCTCGATGCCCTCAACCACCCAGCCAGATGGAGCTACGAAGGGCAAGTCGAAAACGCCCGGCAAGCGAATGCCGCCATCGTCGTACAGCGGCATCGTGTCGCCGACATTCGGCAGCTGCCAATTACTAAACTCGCCCGTGGCTTCGGCTTCCGTTACAGTCATATTATCATCCCAGGAGAGGTGGATGCGTGACTCTTGCCCACTCCCACCTGCCATTCGAGCCTTCATCAGGGTGATATGCCCTGTCTTCGGGGTGGATTTTGGTCCGCCGCGTGCGGTCGCGCCGTCGTCGTTGGGTTCCCACTGGAAGTTCGACGCGCGGAGATCGAACAGCACCTCGTCGCGCGTATCTCCCGTGCGGATGTTTCGGTAGCGGACAATCACAGGGTCGTACATCTGCACGCCACACTCAGAGCCGAGCGAATCTTGAAACTGGGGCGTCCAGACGACCGTGCCCTGCGTGATGTTGGGGCAGGAGATGACGATGTGCGAGTTCGCACCGGCGTGCGCGCCGTGCATGCGGCAGAAGGCACAGGCGGTTCCGGAAGCCGTATGCGAGCCTTGCAAGCAGTTCGTGCCCGTAATCCAGTTCACATTGAAGCTGGCGCATGCACTGGCTACAGCACAGTTTTGACCGCTTTGCGTGATTTGCGCTTGGGCGCACTTGCTGTCGCTGCTGGGCACGCTGTAGTTCGCGGAGCCGCTGTTGGTGTTGATGGTCGGTGGTAGGTTGTTCAGATCCCACACAGCGGCTTGTGTGTTCCAGTTCCAAGTCACCTGCGGCTGCTGACAGCCTGAAGGTAGACACAACTTAAAGTTGTGGATTACGCGAAAGCTACAACACGGTTGCTGGTTCTGCGCCGTTGCGGGCGTCAGCCCTACAGCGGCGTACGCAAGAGCCAAAGTCGCCAATATCCCATAGTGTCGTCGCATGGTTAGTCCTCCGTTTCAGTTAATGCAGCCGCAGAGCCAAATGTACCCACCTTAGCGCTTTGATTCGGACGAATTCGCGTAGAGTTCCATCGAGTCGCCGAATCAAGCAGCTATACCAACCGCGCGCCCAGAGCTCATCAATTGCCCCCCTCCTGCAGGTTCCCCCCGCTTCGCGAGGGGAACCGAGTGAAGGTGCAGGTTTCCCCCGCTTCGCGAGGGGAACCGCGCCGCGCGCCCGTTCGGTTCCCCCTGCAGGCAGGGGGAACCTTAAGGAGGGGGTTCTTGTTGATTCGTGCTTTTTATAAACTTTTGCTCGGTGCTTGGTATTGTATGGGGTATTAGCTGCCCGCGCCGAAGTTGAACAGCACGGTCAGCAGGTCGGCGTCGTCGACTGTGCCGTCGCCGTTGAGGTCGGCGTTGGGGTCGCCCCCGCCGAAAGCGAACAGCACCGCCAGCAGGTCAGCGTCGTCGATCACATCGTCGCCGTTCACATCGCCCAGCGTCTGGAAGCGTAGGTCAAGGTACGCGAAGCCGCCGTCCACAATAGAGACGCTTGGCAGGCTCACGGACAGGTAGCCCGCCGCTTTCGCGCGAACCGTGTAGACGCCTGCGCTCGCCACGCGCTCCGAGAACCGCCCGTAGGCGTCCAGCGTTGTGGCGATGGTCTGCACGGTGTTGCTGCCATGACGCAGTTCGAGCGTGAGCGGCGCGCCCAGCGGCAGCCCTTGCTTGCCCTCCAGCCGCGCCTGACCCGACACGATTGCGGGCGGGTTCACAGGGCGGATGCGGTACACCCGATTCGCGTACAGGCTCACCACATACAGGTAGCCGTCGGGACCGATGCGCAGATCGGTCACCACGCCCCAGTTCGTGCCGAAGGTCTGCAGGTTGCGCTCGGTCGCAGAATCCGCCACGCGGTCGGCGAGCGCGCCCGTCAGCACGAAGTCGTCGCGTGTGGCGTTCATCGTGAAGCGATACAGCCTGCCGTTATTGCTCTCGCCGACGATGACCTCGTCGCGCATGCCCGCGTCGAACCGTGCCGAGCGCACAAATACGATGCTCGTCACGCCAATCGGTTGCAGCCACGAAAAAACAGGGTCGGCATAGTAAGCGTTCGGCAGGTAGACCAAGTCGCTGGCGTCGTAGGCTTGGTTGCCGTTCTCCGAGTAGGCTGCGTTGCGCGAGTCGGGTCCCATAAGCTTCAGCCAGCCGCTGTTGAAGCCGCGCCCGACGAGGTTGATTTCGTCGTACACATTCGGTCCGTTTTCGGTGAGCCACAAGCGCGCCGTGAGGCTGTCGAAGTCCATGCCGAAGCTGTTGCGGATGCCATACGCCCACAGCCGTTGAATGCGCGGGTCGGCATGGCTCACGAACGGGTTGTCGGGCGGGATGGAGCCGTCGGGGTTGAGCCGAAAGACGCCGCCCACGCCTGCCACCGCCGTCGCGCTGGTGTTCTGCTCGATACGCGGGTTGCTGAGCGTGCCGCGATTCAGGTCGCCCGTGACGCCGTAGAGCTTGCCGTCAGGTCCGAACAGGATGACGCCCCCGTCGTGGTTGGGACCGTTGTTTTGCGTCGTGTCGCGCGGGAACGCCACAATCAGCGTCGGCTCCACCAACGCAGAGCCGTTCCAGCGATACCGCTCCACGCGGTTATCCAGCCACGCCGACTGGATGGAGGTGTCCGCGCCTGTGCTGGAGCGGGTGTAGTAGAGGTAGACATAGCCGTTTGTGGCGAAGTCGGGGTGCAGCGCGATGCCGAGCAGCCCGCGCTCGCTGGCGTTGTTCACGGGCAGGTCTAGCACGGTGCTGACCACTGCGCCGTTTTGCACCAGCTTGACGCGCCCGCTGTTCTTCTCAATCACGAAAAAGCGATTCGGGTCGGACGGGTCTAAAAACGCCATCGCAATTGGGAACGACAGCCCGCTGCTCACAACGGTCTCATAGGTAAGGTTCGAATCGGTTAATGACTGGGCGTGCAAACTGCCTGCCAAGACAAGCCCTGCCATCCAAAAGCCTGAGCGTAAGCGCATAGCCTATTATAGCCTATTTCGCGCGCCTATGCGTTGCTTAACACTTGCTTCACACTCATCAGAGGTATAATAACGCGCGTATGGATACGGCGCAACGACGGCTGCCTGAGTTTGTGCGCGCGGCCGTCGCGCAACGGATGGGCACTGCGGACATCGAGTTCGCGCTGGCGTCCGATTTGTCGCCAGACGGGCGGTTCGGCGAGAGCTGGCTCGTGCTGGCGAATGAGACCCTGCTGACCCTGCGCGTCGATCACACCCCTGTGGAGACCAGTACCAGCGCGCGTTTGCCGTGGCTGCGCAAAAACGGCAGCCAGAACGGGGGATTGCATACCAACGGCGTGCCCTACTTGAACGGCAGCGCGCCGCGCGTTTCGATACAGCTGGTCGTCCCCCTGACGGACATTGCCCAAGTGCGCACGACGCAGCTGGTCGGCGCGTCCGCGCTGGAGGCGGCGATGCACGACGGGCGCGTGCTGGAGCTGATTCGCTACAGTAGCGCGCTGGCGCATCTGTTCGGGCAGGCACGCCTGCGCATCGAGGCGATGCTCAAGGACGAAGAGCCGCCTCCGTTCGAACACAAGCAGCTGGTGTGCGAGAAGTGTGGGCGCCCCATCCCCGAAGACAGCGTCTCGTGCCCCGCGTGCCGCTCGCAGAAGCAGGTGCTGCTGCGCCTGATGGGGCTGGTGCGCCCCTATTGGAAGTATATGTGGCTCTCCACCTTCCTGGCGGTTCTGACCGCTGCGGTGGAGCTGACCCCGCCGTACCTGACCAAGATTCTCATCGATGAGGTGCTGGTACCCCGCTCGAACGCGCACCTGTTCGGCTGGCTGCTCGGCGCGCTGATTGGCATCCGACTGTTCGGCACGGGCGTCAACATCCTGCGCGGGCGACTGAACGCATGGCTGGGCAGCGAAATCTCGTTCAACCTGCGCTCGCAGCTCTATCAACACCTGCAGTGGCTCTCGCTCAGCTACTTCGACAAGCGGCAGACGGGTTCGATTATGAGCCGCGTGACGCGCGACACGGACGCTTTGTACGACTTTGTGGTCAACAGCGCGCCCACCATCGCACTCAACCTGCTGATGATTATTGGCATCGCGACCGTGATGGTGCTGATGGACTGGAAACTCAGCCTGCTGGTGCTGCTGCCTGCGCCGTTTATTGTGTGGCTCTCGCGCTATGCGTGGCGACGGGTGATTCGCGTCTGGCGGCGGCACTGGCATCGCTGGTCGCGCCTAACCGCGCACTTGGGCGGCACGCTTTCAGGTATCCGCGAGGTGAAAGCTTTCACCCAAGAGCAGCGCGAAATCCAGACCTTCGACAAGCGCAACTTCGAAATCGCCGAGACGGGCATGGTCGCGGGCAAAATCAACGCGAGCGTGTTCCCGCTTATCTCGTTTCTGGTGATGTCCAGCTCGTTTGTGATTTGGTATGTGGGCGGGCGCGGCGTGTTGGAGGGCAACTTCGAACTCGGCAAGCTGGTGGCGTTCCTGTCATATATCGGGATGCTGTTTGGGCCGCTGAGCATCATCACCAACATTATGGACTGGGCGTCGCGCACGGTGACCGCCGCCGAGCGCGTGTTCGAGGTGCTGGACACCGAACCCGAAGTGCGCGACGCGCCCAACGCCCAGCCCCTGACCGAAGTCAAGGGCGAAATCATCCTGGAGAATGTCTCCTTCGGCTACGAGAAGCATCATCTGGTGCTGCACGAGGTAAGCCTGCACATCCGCCCTGGCGAGATGATTGGGCTGGTCGGTCCGTCGGGGTCGGGCAAGACGACGCTGATTAACCTGATTTGCCGCTTTTATGACCCGACGCGCGGGCGTATCCTGCTGGACGGCAAAGACCTGCGTGAGGTGCGCATGCAAGACCTGCGGCGACACATCGGCGTCGTGCTACAGGACAACTTCCTGTTCCCAGGCACGATTCGCGAGAACATCGCCTACGCGCGCCCCGACGCGACGCTGGAGGAGATTATCGAAGCGGCGAAGGCGGCGAACGCGCACGACTTTATCATGCGCTTCCCCGACGGCTACGACACCTGGGTTGGCGAGCGGGGGCATCGGCTCTCTGGGGGCGAGCGACAGCGGATCGCGATTGCCCGCGCGATTCTGCGCAACCCGCAGATCCTGATTCTGGACGAGGCGACCGCGTCGGTGGACACCGAGACCGAGCGGCTGATTCAAGAGGCGCTGGAGCGGCTGGTGCAGAACCGCACGACGATTGCGATTGCGCACCGCCTGTCGACGCTGCGCAATGCCGACAGGATTATCGTGCTGGAGCGCGGGCGCGTGGTGGAGGTCGGCACGCACGACGAGCTGATGGAACGCGAGGGCGTCTACCACCGCCTCGTCACGATGCAGATGGAACTCAGCAAGTCGCGCTTGTTCGTCGGGTAGTGTCGGGGGCATGTGGACTCAGCTCTCGATCTGCTGGAAGAAGCTGGGATTGTTGCGCCAGTCTTCGCGCACTTTGACCCACAGCTCCAAGTAGATTTTGCGTCCCAGCCACAGTTCGAGCTCCTCGCGCGCTTTTTGCCCGATCTTTTTGAGCATCTTGCCGCCCTCGCCGATGACGATGCCCTTGTGGGTATCGCGCTCGACATAGATGGTCGCGGCGATATACAGCACCCCGTTGGGTCGCTCTTCCCAGCGGTCAATGGCGACGCCGATGCCGTGGGGGACTTCCTGATAGGTATACAGCAGCGCCTTCTCGCGGATGATCTCGGCGGCGAAGAGGCGTTCGGGCTGATCGGTAATCTGCTCTTGGGGGAAGTAGGGGGGCGATTCGGGCAAGTGCTTGAGGATAATCTCCAGCAGCTTGTCGCAGTTGTGCCCCTTGACCGCGTTGGTCATCATCCAGTCGGCGTGGTTGGGAACCAGCTGCCAGTAGGCTTCGGTGTGAGGCTTGACCTTGTCGGGGGGCAGCTTGTCCATTTTGTTGAGGACGAGGATAATCGGCGCGTGCGCCTCTTTGGTCAGCAGCTCGGCGATGTGGCGGTCTTCGGCGGTGGGCGGCTTGGAAGCGTCCACCACGAACAGGATGAGGTCGGCGTCGGGCAGCGCGCCGACCGCCGCTTCCACCATGCGCTCGCCGAGTTTGTATTTCGGCTTGTGGATACCTGGGGTGTCCACAAACACGATTTGCGCGTCGGGGCGGTTCAGGATGCCCAAGATGCGGCGGCGCGTGGTCTGCGGGCGCGGCGAGACGATGCTCACCTTGCGCCCGACGAAGTGGTTGACCAGCGTGCTTTTGCCGACATTCGGCTTGCCCACCACGGCTACGAAGCCTGAACGGAAGCTACCTGTCGATTCAGTCATCGGACTTGCCCTCGCTGCTACCGTAGACGGTCTTGTCGGGGCACGGTTCGGGCGCGCGGTCGGTGCGAGCGATGAACCGCTCCACATCGCGCAGGTCGTGGAAGTTGGGTCCCGTGGCGATGCGCAGCTCGCGCGCGGTCATCTCGGGGTGCGCGAACACCATCACCTTTTTGCCCTTCGCGCGCAGCGTCTCCACCAGCCGCTCGTAGTTGCCGTCGCCGCTGAGAATCGCGCACACATCGTAGTGGTCTATGGTCAGCAGCGCGTCAATCACGATGTCCACCGCCAGCTCGATGCGCTCCCAGGGCAGCTCGTCGCGCCCTTCGCCGCAGCAGCCCTTGATTGGGCGCGTGCGCAGCACATAGCCTGAGTGCAGCAAGTAGTCGTGGAAGGTCGCGTCGCGCCCCTTCGCGTTCGGGTCTACCGCCGTGTAGTAGTAGGCGTCCGCCACCTTCATGCCAAGAGTCGTCCGAAAATAGCACAGCAGCTTGCGATAGTCGATAAACCATCCCAGCCGCTTCTGGGCATAATACATATTCGCGCCGTCAACAAATATAGAAACCCGCTCCAAGAGAAACACCTCCTGATAACACCTGAACCTCAAGTATACCCCATATTTGCGCAGTGGGTATCCTGTAGGCGGATGCGCATTCTGGAGATTGTGTCGGGCACGACCGCGTGCGGGGCGACGGTGCATACGCTGCAAATTGCAAAGGAGTTGCACCGTCGGGGCAACACCATTACGCTGATGGGCAAGCCAGGCGCGTGGGTACTCCAGCAGGCGCAGCAGGCGAGCGTGCCGACGCTCGAATCGCGCATGAAGCGGCTGCCCCTGCGCGACCTCAAGGCTGCCGCGCAGTTTGTGCGCGAGAACCAGATCGAAGTGCTGCTGGCGCATATGTCGGGCGCGAACAACTTCGCGGTGTGGCTGAGCCGTCTGGCGAAAGTGCCCGCCGTGCTGCGTGCGCATGCGCACACCGTCCACTTCCACTGGCGCATGGCAGACCATATTCTTGCCGTTTCGGAACAGACGCGCCTGTATCACATTCGGCGCAACTTCGTGCCCCCATCGCGCATCAGTACCGTGCATGGGTTCGTGGATCCCGCGCGACTGGTCGTGCCCAACAAGGGCGCGCGGCACGCGGTGCGGGCGGAGTTGGGGCTATCGCCCAGCGACTTTGTGGTGGGCGTGATTGGCAACATCATCCCGCGCAAGGGGCAGATTTACCTCGTGCGTGCGCTGCCGCAAGTAGTTAGGCGCTATCCGCAAGTGCGCATCTTGCTGGTCGGCGTGGTGCATCCGCCGCGCTATGGCGAGCAGGTGCGCCGTGAAGCCCAGCGGCTCGGCGTGGCAGGGCATGTGCTGTGGCTGGGCGAGCGCAAGGATGTGCCCAGCCTACTGCAAGCCCTCGATCTGTACGCGCTGCCGACGCTCAGCGACATGCTGCCGATGGCGCTACTGGAGGCGATGTGGGCGGAGTTGCCCATCCTGGCGACCACCGCAGGCGGCATCCCCGAAGCGATTACGGACGGCGTTCATGGTTGGCTTGTCCCACCGAAAGACCCCGACGCGCTGGCGCGCGCGCTGGTGGAGATTATCGAAAGCCCTGATGAGCGCGCCCGCCGCGCCCAGAACGCCCACCAGCGCGTGTGCGACTCGTTCACCGTGCAGCCGCAGGTCGCAAAGATTGAGGCGATTCTGCAGCAGGTCGTGCAGGCAAGGCGTTAGCCGCCCATCACCCGCTCCCGATGATCCATCACATCCGTAATCGTGCCCCAATACAAGATGTCTGGTAAAAGCTGCACCACCGCGTCCATGTTCTCCAGCAGCTCTACCGCATGGTTATAATGCGGCTGGTTCGCGG
>Ga0272449_1001034_pt1 | contig 30222 bp, 21 predicted proteins | sample YNPCB0241_FD_198679 | JGI IMG/M metagenome (GOLD analysis project Ga0272449, IMG submission 198679) | Hot spring sediment microbial communities from Yellowstone National Park, WY, United States - YNP-CB-024-1 | ecosystem: Environmental > Aquatic > Thermal springs > Hot (42-90C) > Sediment... | reverse complement strand
CCAACCACCCCCCTGTGAACGCCGAGATACCTAAAAGCGGCGTGCTGTGGCTGCGGTATGCCTTCGCGGGCGCGCGGGGCGCAACGCTAAGCGACCTCCCCCCCAACTCGTCGGCGCGGGTGTACCCATTTCTGCCGCGCCTGCGCTTCGAGACGGTGGCGACGCGCCGTGCCGTGCTGACCCAAGGCGAGACGACAGAGGTCATGGTGCGCATCCGCAACATCGGCGCGGGCACTTGGCGGGATGACCGCGCACTACTCAGCGTGCAATCGCTGGGCGACGCCGACATCCTCATCCGCCCCGAACTGGAGACCGACCTGCTGCCGCCGAACGCCGTCGCCGAGGCGCGCTTCCGCATCCGTGTGGGGGCGCGCCCGCGCTTGAGTATCATGCTACGCAGTGGCGCGGGCAACGACGCCGCCATCCTCGCGCCTGTAGTTGCGATGAACGCCATAAGCCTGCCCGCGACGGGCACGGTCGCACGCGCCGAGAAGGATGTTGGCGCGCTGCAAAACGACTCGCTGAGCCTGCTGATTACGCCTGCGTCAGCGGGTGGGCACGCCGCGCGGCTGTTTGTGCGTCAGGGCGACGAGTGGGTTCCCGTCGCCAGCAGCGCGCCGCTGGCAGACGCCATCGTGAACGCTGAGGGCGCGCCGCCCAAACTGAACGCCTTCGCGCTGGAGAGCATCACCGCCGACCCGACGGGAATGCGCCTGATTCTGCAGGGCAGGCTGGGGCTGACCGCACGCGCCACGCTGGAGTACCAACTGCAGGGCAACCGCCTGCGCTGCACGGGCAGAATCGTCGCCGAGGTGAACGCACACCTGTACCGTTTCCGCTTCCCCGACTGGCGCGTCGGCGACGGTGCATTCGGCGACGCGAAAGACGAAGCGCTGTTCCCTGGACTGGAGTACCTGCTGGGCGAGGAACGCTCGTCGGGGTCGGAGAACGCCGCGCCGCCGTATGATGTGCGCTTCTCGCCCGACCCGTACAAAATTACCGCGCCCGTGATGGCAGTGCGCTGGCGGAGCTACCTCGTCAGCATGGAGTGGGATCCGACGCAGGGCTGGTCGGGCGTGCTGCGTGCGCCAAACGCGCTGTTTGCGTCGCCGAACTTTCTGGAGGGCGGGGCGAACCATCGCTTCGCGCTGTGGGTTCCCAGCATCCCCCGCTGGGCAGACGAGAACACGCAGCAGGCGCGCGAGCCGTTCCGCCTGCTCAAGGGCGACTCCGCGCTGCTGCAGGCGACGCTCATCGTGCGCACGGACGCCAGCGATGTGATTGAGGCGATGGCGCAGTACCTGCAGCGCGTCGGGATGCCCCAACCGCCCGCTCCGCAACGCAACGACTTCGCCGCGATGCAGCTGACCGTGCAGGGCTTGCTCAACAGCTACGACCCCGCCAAGCGCGAGTGGCAACACACGAACACGGGACCCGTATTCTACGACCCGCAGGTCGCCCTCGGGCTGTGGGCGCTGGGGCATCGGATGTTCCCCGAAGACCCCAGACGGCGTCAGGCAATCGAGCAGGTACGCGCCGCGGTGGACGCTCGCCCGAAAGGCGCGCACGGGCTGGACATGGCGTTCTATGTGGGCGGGCTGATTAGCGCGCTGGAGCAGGCGGAGCGCGAGATGGACGCGCTCATCAAAGCGCAACGCGAGGACGGCAGCTGGGCGTGGCAGCCTGAGTCGCCGCGCCACGCGATTTTCGGCAAGGCGGGCGACAGCGCCAGCGGCTGGACAGGGCAACGCGCCGCGCAAATTGGGCGCTGGGCGACGCTGACGCTGCAGCCCCGCGCCCGCGAGAGCCTGCAGCGTAGCCTGCGCTACCTCGCTGCGCAGCGGCGACCCGAAGGCGCACAGACCTGGGAACTGCCCCTGCATGTGCCCGACCTGCTCGCCGCGCCCTACGCGGTGGAGGCGTACCTGCACGCACACGCGCTGACGGGCGACCCCAATCTGCTTATGCAGGCGCGCCTGTGGGCGCTGCGGGGGACGCCCTTCATCTACCTCTGGTACACGCCCGACAAGCCGATTATGCGCGGCGCGAGTATCCCTGTGTTCGGCGTCACCTGGCTCAACCAGCAGCCGTGGTTCGGCGTGGCGGTGCAGTGGAACGGGCTGGTGTACGCCCGTGCGCTCTACCGCCTCGCGCCGCTGGACGACGCCTACGACTGGAAGCGACTGGCGGACACCATCACGCTCTGCGCTGTGCAGCAGCAGGAGTGGGTCTCCGACCGCCGCGCGAACCGCGAGGGCTACTACCCTGACGCCTTCAACATCCCCAAAAACGCGGAGGAGTACACTTGGGACTTGAACCCGCGCCTGATTGCGCCGTGCATCGCGCAGCGGCTGGGCTTCGCGATTGAGCCGCTGACGCACATCGTGCGAGCGGAGGGGCGCACAATTGCCTGCACCGCGCCAGGGGTGCAAGCCGCCTCGCTGGAGAGCGGCATCTTGCGCGTGCAGATTGCCGCGCCCGCCAGCGACCTGCCCGCGCTCTACCTGCTGATTGCAGGGGCGCGGACGCCGACTGCCGTGCGCCTGAGCGGCGTAGACCTGCCCCGCGTGGACGATATGGACGCGCTCCTGTGGCAGCTGGAGTCGCCCCGCTCAGGCTGGACGCTCCACGAGGGCTACCTCATCATCCGCTTGGTGGGCGCGCCCGCCGCGACCGTGGAGGTTAGCGACTAATTAGGTCTGGCAGTATCCCCCGCTCGTCCAGCGCGGCTTTGAGGCGTTGCATCAGGCGGCGTTCGCCGTCAGAGAGGGCGAGTTTGGGCAGCTCGCCGCCTGACTGCTCGCGCAGCCACCCCGCGCCACTTAGCACGCGATACTTGGCAGTGAGGGCGCGCACCCGCTGCAGCAGGGCGTCGGTCAGCCCGCTCTCGTCGGCGGCGACATACAGCACCCCGTTGCCCGCGTGCGCCAGCACGGAGACGCCGCGCAACTCGCTCCAGCGCGCCATCGCGTCGGCAACCTCGCTGGGGCGCAGTAGGATTTGCAGCAGTAGGGCGTGTCGGCGCGGGGTGAGCCAGTCACGCACTTGCTGGAGCGTCGCGTCGGGCACTGGTTCGGCGGGATAGCCGCGTTCGCGCAGTTGGGCAATCTGCCACGCGACGCCTTCAGGCGACCCCGAAAACTCCAGCAGCAGGTACGGCACTGGCGCGTCCTGCTCGGTCTGCAGGCGCGGCTCGGTCTGCAGTTCGGGCTGCGTCAGGGGCGCGACGGCGGGGGGCGGTTCGAGGAGGGTTGAGCGGGCGTAGTAATCCTTTGTAATACCAACTGCGCTGCCAAAGTTCGTGAATGCACAGGACTCGAATCCCCCCTCACCCCGACCCTCTCCCCCCTTGACAAGGGGGGAGAGGGCAGGGAGTGGGAGGATTCTGCACGCGCAGGAATTTGTGAACTCTGGCTCGGCGATTGGTATAAGCACCCCCTCCTTAAGGTTCCCCCTGCATGCAGGGGGAACCGAACCCCTGCGTGGTTCCCCTCGCGAAGCGGGGGGAACCTTAAGGAGGGGGGCGACAAACTCTGACCGCGTTGTTGGTATGGAATCCCCCACCTGCGCCACTTTATGAACTTGCCATACCCCCACATCATGGTTTCTCATCGCCAGCACACTAATCCCGTCGGGCTGCAGGGGCATCTGCATCAGGTCGGCGAGCGTCGGCTCCAGCGCGTCCCAAGAAGTCTGCCAGCCGACCGCTTCGAAGTGCTGGGGCGTCGGCTGCACCTTGAGTGTGATCTCGGTGATGACCGCCAGCGTGCCCCACGCGCCACACAGCAGGCGATGGATGTCGTAGCCCGCAACGCTTTTGACCACCTTCGCGCCACTTTTGAAGGCGACGCCGTCGGGCGTCACGGCGCGGATTGCCAGCAATCGGTCGCGTGGCGTGCCGAACCGATAGCGCCACGAGCCTGCGCGGTTGCTGCTCACAACCCCGCCGAGGGTCACTTGCTGGGGCAGCGCAGGGTTCCACGGCAGGTACTGACGATGTTCACGCAGCAGCTCTTGCACGGCGTGCAGGGTCATCCCCGCGCCGACGGTCAGCACCAAGTCCTGCGGCGAGTAGTCCACGACGCGGCTTAGGCGGCGCGTGCAAAGCAGCCACCACGCGCGGTCGGGCGGCACCAGGTGGGTCAGGTATGTGCCGCTGCCCGCCACGAGGCACGGCGTGCGCATGGCATAGGTGTAGTCCAGCAGGGCGCACACTTCCGACTCGCTGGCGGGCGCAACGACAGCGAAGGGTGCAGCATCGTCGAGGCGGTAGTTCGCCTCCAACGCGCCGCGCCCCGCACTGCCGACAATCGCGTACAGCCCTTCCTGCATCAGAGCTTGATGTCGATAATGCCCGACACCCCAACGCCCTCCACGCGGTCGATACTGCGTTGCGGGTTTTTCGTGGAGATGGGAATCAGCGCGCGCAGGCGCACCTCGCGCCCCAGAAAGTCGCCTTCAATCTGCGCGACGGCTTGCACCTTGCGCACGAGGTCGGGCTTGCCCATCACCTGCGCCGCGCCGATGTGTGCGCCGTTGCCTGCACTCAGAATCGGCACAACTTTGGTCGCGAAATTCTTGTCGGGCTTGGTGTTCGTCAGGCGGTTCAGCGCGCGATCCATGTCCCCGCCGAAGCGGTCTACCACCAGCGCAATCCCGCCTGCCTTCAGAATCTTGTCCAACTGCGAATAGCCGACCACACAGCCCAGCGTTAGCAACACTCCCAGTCCAAATGCGCGTAGATAGTGTCTCATAGGAACCTCCTGTTGCGTAGTATACCTATTGGACGCATAGCGGATGCTCTGTTGCGGAGAAGGTTTCCGCACCCTTTGAGGAAGTTAAGCAGGGGCACGCACAGGTTCAACTACCTCAGCGTGTGAGCGGAAATCTGAGGAGAGACGGGTATCGTCGCAACAGAGCATAGATCCGAACTTAGGACGCAAGATTTATATCTGACCGATCGCAGGGTACACTTGATACCACCGGAGCTTGGGAAACGATTATGCTTGGGAAACGGTCTTCAGAGACACTGACTATGATGCAGAGCCTGTCAGAACTTGCGAACTCTCCTGCGCCCGAAGCCGTGCTGCAGGAAGCAGAGCTTTGCGACAAAGCCAAACAGCATCTGCAGGAGGGTAAATACACTGCTGCGTTGGAAGCCGTAATGCCTTTGGCAACATCAGGAAACAGTTTGCTTGCAGAATACGCGACGGAAATTGCGATATTTGCTCTGGATGAACTCGTTGACCAATACTACGAACGCGGCGATTATCAAACATCTCTCAGTTACTTGAACCTGTGGTTGACTATTCAGCCCAGAAGTTTATATGCACAAATTAGAAAGGCAGAGATCTTGTGGTGGGAAATTGGAGACGTAAAGCAAGCGCGCCGTGTTTATAGAGTGATCGCACAAAAGCACCCCAGATGTTTAGAGGCTTGGATAGGGTTAGCGGACATCGCCCTGCATCTTGAGCAATATCGACGAGCATATAGCTATCTTCGTCGCGCTTGGACTACACTGAGTGAACCTGAGTGGGCTTACCCCCCCACAAGAGAGATTGTCGCGAATGTATTGGAGTCGCTGTACGTGTTGACAGCGCGATTGCTGGTCAATCTGGGATATGTGCAGAACGCGGAGCGTATATTGCTACAGGGGGTGGAGCGAATTGATACCGTCTCGTCGTATGTTCTCGAGGAGTTGAACATTGTTCGTCAGTTGCTGACTAAGTCCGAATAGTGTCTTAGTATACTACGGCTACGGTGGCGCGATGTACCAGCAGGTAAGCGACGCGGGTGCGGAGTTCAAGCACTGGAACCTGCGGGGCGATTTGGTGGCGATCAGCAGCCCGACAGGTGCATTCTCGCCTGCGCCGATTACCGATGCGTTTGGCGACACGATAGCAGGCGCGCGTCCGACCTACGACTGGAACGGCGCGTGGGGGATGGCGTTTCAGGTTCGGGTATAATTGTGTTCTACACGCCCCCGTAGCTCAGTGGATAGAGCGCAGGCCTCCGGAGCCTGGTGCGCAGGTTCGATTCCTGCCGGGGGCGCGTTATTGTTTGTGCATCACCAGCAGTCGCTTGCCCGCCGTCATGGAGGCTTGGTAGTCCTGCAGGGCGCGATGCACCTCCTGAAGGGGGTATCGCCCTGCGACTTCGGTGCGGAGCAGGTCGCCAAGCGCGTTCTGTACCTGCCGCGCGAGGCGCAACTGCCCCCAGAGGCTGCGCCCCGCGAGCCAATCGGCGAGCCAGAAGCCCTCGACGCGCTTGCGCTGGAAAATCAAGTCGCGCGGGTCTGCCATCAGCGGCGACTCGGAGAGCGCGCCGTACAGCACCAGCCGACCCCCATCGGGCAGGGCGCGCAGCACCCGCGCGGCGGTCATCCCCGACACCGCCTCGAAGGCAATCGTCGCGTTCAGTTGGCGACAGGTTTCGCGCAACTGCTCGTCGAAGCCCTCCGCCTCGCTGTTCAGCACATGGCGCGCGCCCATCGAGCGCAGGAGTTCCGCCTGCTCCTCGCGGCGCACGATGTGAATGCCCTCGATACCGAAGCGCTGGCTCAGGCGCAGGAGCATGCGTCCCAGTGCGCTGGCGGCGGCGGTCTGCACGAACGCGCGATGTCCGCCCCTGCGTGCGGTGTCCATCAGCGCCCACGCTGTCAGCGGGTTCACGATGAGCATCGCGCCCGCCTCGTCGTCGATGGCGTCTATTAGGGGTATGCAGCGGCTGCTGGGGGTGAGCATATACTCTGCCCAAGTGCCGTCGTGCTGGTTCGGCGCGCCGCACGCCACGCGCTTGCCCAGCAGCAGGCGGCTGAGCCAGTCGTCGCCCGTCGCCACGACGCGCCCCGCGCCTTCCCAGCCCGGTACCACAGGCAGCGGCTTGCGCACGCCGTACAGCCCCTTCAGGAACATTAGGTCGGAGGGGTTAATCGGCGCAGCGGTCATCTTGACCAGCACTTGCCCGCGCTGCGGGCGCGGCACGGGGCGCGTCTCGACGCGCAGCGAGTCGGGCGCGCCGTCGTAGGCGTGCAGCACCACCGCCTGCATCGTGTCGGGAATCGGCTCGATGGCTCTCATTCGGGGATAATGTCCAGCGTGCCTTTCTGCTCGTTGTAGTACGCCTCCAGAATGCGTAGGGCGACATCTTCGGGCTGGAGGGCTTTGGGCGGCATACGGAACGGCACGCGCTCCCAGAAGCGTGTGGCGACGGGGCCCGGGCGCACGACGGTGATTTTCCAGCGCGGCTGCTCTTTGGCAAGCACTTGCGCGAAGGTCTCCAGCCCCGCCTTCGCCGTCGCATACGCGCTCAAGCCAGGCAGGATCAGTTTCTCGCTAATCGCGCCGATGTAGAACAGGTGCGGTTCGGGGCTGAACAGCGGGCTGAAGGCGCGGGTTGCGACATACGCGCCCGTGAGGTTCGCGTCCAGAATGCGCCGCCACGCCTCCAGCGGCATTTCGGCAACCTTCTGCGCTGTGATGTCGCCGACGGCGTACACCAGCGCGTCCACTTGGCGGTCGCCCTGCGCCTGCAGGTGCGCTTGCAGGGCTTGCGCCGCCGCCTGCATCGCCGACTCATCAGCGACATCGCTTACCGTGTGTGCCCACTGAACGCCCGGGGCGAACCGCTCCGCATGGCGTCCAATCGCCCACACTTCCCATTCGTCCTCCATAAACGCCTTCGCAATGGACTGACCGATAGTGCTGTCTGCGCCAATTAATAGTAGGTGTCCCATAGTGAGTAGATTGTACCTGTTGCGAAGGGCGAATACCGAGAAACTTTCGAGGGAATATCGGGGTCTTACAGGAGTGTGGGGTATCCTCCATATCGCGATACGGACTTGAGGAGGTTTGTGATGCGTGAGGCTTACCGAAAGCTTGGAGTGATTCTGCTGATGACGCTTTGGCTGGGCGCGTTGACGCCCGTGCTGATTGCGCAACGACACCTGTCCGACGAAGACGAGTGTGTTGTCCGTATGCGGACGCTCTCGACGGTGATGCTGATGTATCTCCAAGACTACGACGAGGTGTTCCCGCTGGCGTTCGGGCGCGACACGATGGGCAACTGGTTGTGGAGCTACGCGCACCCTGTGCCCTACGATTGGAGGCAGCCTGACCCCAGCCGAGAGGCAGCCTTTGCGTCGATGTGGGCGAATGCGATTCTTCCGTACCTGTCTCGCGGAGGCACGCCAAACTACGAGGTGCCGTATTGCCCTGCGACGATTGCGACCAAGATGGCGGCAGACAGCAACTACGCGAACCCGCGTCGACGCCCAGCGAAGGTGTCGTACACCTACAACGGGCTGCTTCACCGTCTCTCGTTCGGGCAGTCCGACAATCCAGCGACGGTTCCCACGCTTTGGGAAGGTCGCGGGCGCACCTATCCCGTGGGGTATGCGCTCAGCAACCCAACGCTGCGGTGCGAAAATCCTTCTATCGAGTGCCGCTACTATTCGCCCGCACGGGATGGCGATTGCAGAGTCAGCGGTACGATGTTTGTTAGCGACTCGCTGTGGATTCACCCCAAGGGCACGATAATGGCGTACATGGACGGGCATGTGGGTTGGCGGCGGTTGGGATTGGTAGTTGCACCCAACGACACTGACCCGAACTACGACCCCTTCACGGGCTACAATGCCTCGGGCGTTCCGTCCAACTTCTGGTGGGACGGCTGCAATCCGTGGCTCTTCCGCCCGTACTAAGCGCAGTCAGGAGGCAACGCGATGAGAGGCATTCTGATGGCTTTGGCGGTTTTCAGCGCAGTGGGGTTGGTCTATGCCCAAGCGGTCGTGCGATGGCAGCGCATTTACAGCGTGGACGGGTACAGGACACTGTTCGCCGCGATGGAGTACGATGGTGCGGAGACCCTGTATTTGCTGGTGTTGCTGCGCCAGCCCGAAGGCGAGGACGGCGTTAGCCTCGTGCGCTACACGCTGCGTGGCACGCCGCTTGACGCGCGTCCGTACGGTATCTCCAACGGCGCACAAGAGGAGGGCTTCGGGCTGCAGGTGCTACCCAACGGCGACTGCGTTGTTGTATGCGCCCTGTCCGAGCCGATTTGGGAATCGGGCACAGTGCGCCCCGAGCAGACCACGCTTGTGTACTATCCTGCAGTGGGCGCGCCCGACTTCGAGCGTCGCGTGAACGGGCTGCCTACGGCGCTGGCGCGGGGCGATAATCGGCTCTTTATCGCGACCCAGACCCCGCGCGGGCAGATCGGTTATGTGACCTTTGACTCCGCGACGCGCGCGCTTCAAGAGACCTCCCTTCCGCTCGGCTACGGCGTTGTCTTGGATGCCGCTTGGGAAGCGGCGCAGGGACTGGCGCTGGGTGGCTGGGGCGGCGCCAGCAGCGGGCGTCCAGGGTTTTATTGGCGCAACAACGCCTTTACCTCCCTGAACGCGCCGTTCAGCTATGTCTCGCAGGTGCAGCCGCTGCCGAACGGCAACCTCGTGTATATTTGGGGCAGCGGCGACCAGAACGAGGCATGGATGTACGGACCCGACGGGCTGCAGGCGGAGCGACTCACGCTCCAATCCGCTATCAGCGGCTCTGGCGAGGCGTTCGTCTATGTGCTGACGCGGAACGACGACGGGTTCCAGTGGGTCTTTAGCCTGGTGCGCATCGACCCTGATGCGCTCACGCGCCAGTGGGAACTGCTCCTGACGAACTTCCACCCCACGCTGTGGGCGGTAGACTCCGCAGGAAGCGTGTACCTACTGGGCAGTGGCGCGGATGGACGCGAGTTTCGGAAGGTTCGCGCCGACGGCGCGCTCGCGTGGCGGCTGCCCGCGAATAATGTGCCGCTGCCGTTGCAGCCGAGTCGCCTGCTGCCCCTGCCGAACGGAAGCCTTATTGTGGCAGGCGGTACACTGCTGCCCGACGAGGCGTGGGGCGCCAAGGTTATGCTGGTCGGGCGTTCGGGCGACACGAACGGCGACGGCTGCGTCGATGACGCTGACCTACTCACAGTGCTAACCTCGTTCGGCGGCGATGCGTTCGCTGCAGACCTCAACGCTGACGGCATCGTCGATGACGCCGACCTGCTGGAGGTGCTGTTCGCGTTCGGCAGCGGGTGCTGACGCGCCTCGCGCTCGATCAAGTTCCCTGCCCCCCAACGGGTACAGTCCGTCTGGGGGGCAGGGTGGTAATCGCTTCCGCTGGAAGGTTTTCCCGTGAAGGCGGATGCGTAGGCGCGTTAATGAGTCCTTAACACCTGCGCTGGGTATAGTAAGCAATCATGGCGCGGCTGCTTGGAATGGAGGTTCCTGAGGTGCGCCCCGTGGTGCAAACGGCGCCGCTGCCCGACGACGCCGACGACCCCGCGATTTGGGTACATCCCCACGACTCGCGCCTGAGCCTGATACTGGGCACGAACAAGGCGCGTGCGCCGCGTGGGGCAATCGGCGTGTACGACCTCGGCGGGCGCATGCTTCAACGGATTGACGGGATTGACCAGCCGAACAATGTGGATGTCGCCTACGGGTTTGCGCTGGGGCGCGAGCGCGTCGACATCGCCGTTGCGACCGAGCGGTACGCCAGTCGCTTGCGCATCTTTCGGATTGACCCCGCGCGCCGACGGCTGGTGGACATCACCGACCCAGAGGACGCGCGCGTGTTCGCGGGCGAATCGGGCGAGCGCGCGATGCCGATGGGGATTGCCCTCTACCAAGCGGGGCGCGGCGAGGTGCATGCGATTGTCTCGCGCAAGTCGGGACCCAAGCAGGGCTATCTGCACCAGTATCGGCTGGTGGCTACGCGCGGCGGGCGCGTCGGCGTGCAGTTGCTGCGGGCGTTCGGCGCGTTCAGCGGCAAGGGCGAAATCGAAGCCGTCTGCGTTGACAGCGAACTCGGCTATGTCTACTACGCCGACGAGAATGTCGGCATCCGCAAGTATCACGCCGACCCGCGCCACCCCGAACGCGAGATTGCGCTGTTTGCGACCGACTACAAGGGCGACCAAGAAGGCATCGCCATCTACGCGCCCCCGAACGGCGTGGGCTACCTGCTTTGCACCGAGCAGATTAAAGGCGGCAGCAAGTTGCACATCTACCCGCGCTTCGGGGTGCAGCGCACGCCGATTCTCACGGTGCAAACGGGCGCGGACGACACCGACGGGCTGGACGCCAGCGCACACAACTTCGGCGCGCCGTTCGAACAGGGGCTGGTCGTCGCCATGAACAGCGAAGGGCGCAACTTCTGGCTCTATCGCTGGGCGGACATCGAGCAGCTGCTCGCGAAACGCACACAGTAGAGCGGGTACAATCCCTGCGTGCGGGAGATTGAGCAGAGCTTGGCGCTGAGCTACCGGCGGCTGACCTACGCCAGCGCGGCGCTGATGGCAGTCGGCTGGGTGTGGCATGTGCTGCGCGGCGACCAGACGAACTGGCTGATTACGCTGGGGCTGGGGCTGCTGCTACTGACGCCCCTGCTCGCGCTGGCGCATCTGGCGTGGCTGGCGAAGCCGCTCGATCGGCTGGCGGCGCGCTATAGCATCATATCCCTGATTCTGCTGGCGCTGGCAGTGCTGGTTGGACTGCTGCTGGAGCGGATGCGATGAGCCTGCCCGAACTGCTGCGGACGGAACTGGAGCGCATCGTGGGCGCGGACGGAGTGCTGACCGACCCCATCCAGTTGCTGGCGTATGACTGCGACGCCTACACCATCGAGAAAGCCCTGCCGACGGCGGTCGTGCTGCCCCAAACCACCGAACAGGTCGCGGCGATTGTGCGCCTGGCGAACCGTGAGGGCTTGCCGATTGTGCCGCGCGGAGCGGGCACAGGGCTGTCGGGCGGCGCGCTGGCGACGCAGGGCGGCATCGTGCTGGCGTTCAGCCGCATGAACCGCATCCTCTGGGTGGACACGCGCAACCGTCGCCTACGCGCGCAAGCAGGCGCAGTCAACTACCAACTCACCAAAGCCGTGCAAGGCGCAGGACTACACTTCGCGCCTGACCCCTCCTCGCAAGGCGCATGCACCATCGGGGGCAATGTCGCCGAGAACTCCGGGGGACCGCATACATTAAAATATGGCGTCACGGTGAACCACATTACGGGTCTGCAGGTCGTGCTGCCCGATGGCGAGATCGTGGAACTGGGGGGCGACGAGGACGAGCCGTTCGGGTACGACCTCGTGGGGCTGCTGACGGGCAGCGAGGGCACGCTGGCAATCGTCACGGAGGTCACGGCGCGCCTGACGCCCAACCCACAGGCGACGCGCACGCTGCTGGCGGTCTTCGAGACGCTGGAAGACGCCAGCCAGACCGTGTCGGACATCATCGCGGCAGGAATTGTGCCCGCCGCGTTGGAACTGATGGACGCGCTGACCTTGCAGGCGGTAGAAGCCGCCTTCGGCTACGGCTTCCCGCTGGATGCGGAGGCGGTGCTGCTGATTGAACTCGACGGGCTGGAGGCGGAACTGGACGGCGAGCAGGCGCGGGTGTTGGACATCTGTCAGCGTAATTGCGCCCGCGAAGTGCGCCGCGCGACCACCCCGCTGGAACGCGCCAAACTGTGGGCAGCCCGTAAAAAAGCCATCGGCGCGCTGGGCAGGCTCGCGCCTTCGTGCGTAACGCAAGACGGCGTCATTCCGCGCTCGAAACTGCCCCAAGTGCTGCGCGAGGCGGGGCGGATTGCCGAAAAGCACGGGCTGCGCCTGGCGAATGTGTTCCACGCGGGCGACGGCAACCTGCACCCCGTGCTGCTGTTCGACGACTCCGACCCTGAGCAAGTGGCGCGGGTGGTGGAAGCGGGCGACGAAATCCTGGCGTTGTGCCTGCGGGAGGGCGGCAGCCTGTCGGGCGAGCATGGGATTGGCACGGAGAAGTGCGCCTCGATGCACCAGATGTTCACGGCACACGACCTTGAGATGATGAAGCGCGTCAAGGCGGTCTTCAACCCCGACGACAGGCTGAACCCCGACAAGATGTTTCCCGACACGCGCTACTGCTACGAGAGCAAGCGCCGGCTGACAGCAGGCAGGCGCGGGGCGTCAATTTAGGCGATGTGCGCCAGTTTGCATCGTAGAGACAACGCCCCTTGCGAGCTGACATCCCCCCGATTCGGGGCAAATTCGGGGGGAATTTGCCCCGAATCGGGCTTAAACCCTTGACAACGCTGTCGCGGGCATGGTATTATATAGCCCGCCTCAAAGCAAGGGTCTTTGGGGCGAATGTAATACCTTGAGATCCCAGAACCTGCGTGCGTAAGGGCGATGCCCTTGACAAACGCGCCTGGGATGTGGTATAATCCGACTCGCCGACGCTTTGCCGAAAGGCGTGTTGGCGTGTGCGCTTGCTGCAAGGGCGGCAAGCGGTGATTGAACCTTGAAAACCGGGCAGGTAAGAACGCTTTGCGAGGCCAGTCAACTTGGAAAACGAGCCTGCGTAAGCAGGAATCGCGTTTTCTGACGGAGAGTTTGATCCTGGCTCAGGGCGAACGCTGGCGGCGTGCCTTAGACATGCAAGTCGAGCGGTAGGCGTCCTTCGGGGCGCCGAGAGCGGCGAACGGCGGAGTAACACGTGGGTAACCTGCCCCGAAGACTGGGACAACCCGGGGAAACTCGGGCTAATACCGGATGTGGATGCGTGGGCTTCGGCTTGCGCATCTAAAAGGGTTTCCGCTTCGGGATGGGCCCGCGGCCTATCAGGTTGTTGGTGAGGTAACGGCTCACCAAGCCGACGACGGGTAGCCGGTCTGAGAGGATGATCGGCCCGAGGGGCACTGAGACACGGGCCCCACTCCTACGGGAGGCAGCAGTCGGGAATTTTGGGCAATGGGCGCAAGCCTGACCCAGCGACGCCGCGTGGAGGACGAAGCCCTTCGGGGTGTAAACTCCTTTTAGTGGGGACGAACGCAGACGGTACCCACAGAAAAAGCCCCGGCTAACTACGTGCCAGCAGCCGCGGTAATACGTAGGGGGCGAGCGTTGCCCGAATTTACTGGGCGTAAAGCGCACGTAGGCGGCTTCGTAAGTCTGGTGTGAAATCTCACGGCTCAACCGGGAGGCTGCACCAGATACTGCGAAGCTCGAGGACGGGAGAGGAGATTGGAATTCCCGGTGTAGCGGTGAAATGCATTGATATCGGGAGGAACACCAGTGGCGAAGGCGGATCTCTGGCCCGTTGCTGACGCTGAGGTGCGAAAGCTGGGGGAGCGAAAGGGATTAGATACCCCTGTAGTCCCAGCCCTAAACGATGGGCGCTAGGTGTTGGGGGATTAACCCTCAGCGCCGTAGCTAACGCATTAAGCGCCCCGCCTGGGGAGTACGGCCGCAAGGTTGAAACTCAAAGGAATTGACGGGGGCCCGCACAAGCGGTGGAGCATGTGGATTAATTCGATACAAACCGAAGAACCTTACCTGGGCTTGACATCCACGAGAAACGCCCTAGAAATAGGGCGCCTCGGTGGGGAAACTCACCGACCCGTGGACACCGGTTGCATGGCTGTCGTCAGCTCGTGCCGTGAGGTGTTGGGTTAAGTCCCGCAACGAGCGCAACCCTTGTCCTCTGTTGCCAGCGGGTCATGCCGGGCACTCTGAGGAGACTGCCGTGGTCAACACGGAGGAAGGTGGGGACGACGTCAAGTCAGCATGGCGGTTACGTCCAGGGCGTCACACATGCTACAATGGGTGGTACAAAGGGCAGCCAACGCGCGAGCGGGAGCGAATCCCAAAAAACCACCCTCAGTTGGGATCGCAGTCTGCAACTCGACTGCGTGAACGCGGAATCGCTAGTAACGGCGGGTCAGCCATACCGCCGTGAATACGTTCCCGGGCCTTGTACACACCGCCCGTCAAGTCACCCGAGTCGGCTGCACCCGAAGTCGGTCGCCTAACCCGCACGGGAGGGAGCCGCCGAAGGTGTGGCTGGTAAGGGGGACTAAGTCGTAACAAGGTAGCCGTACCGGAAGGTGCGGCTGGATCACCTCCTTTAACGGAAGCAACTCTCTACGGCGCGCAAAGCACTACCTGCTCGGTTTTGAGGGAGCCACATACGGGCGCGTAGCTCAGTCGGTTAGAGCGCACCCCTGATAAGGGTGAGGTCATTGGTTCGAATCCAATCGCGCCCACCAGTGGGGGCGTAGCTCAGCGGGAGAGCACCTGCTTTGCACGCAGGGGGTCACCGGTTCAAATCCGGTCGCCTCCACCAACCTAACCCTCAGCGCCTTACGGGGCGCTCAGGGTTGGGCTGATGAGGCGCCCACAGTACGGGCAACGGACCCAACGATTTCCACTTTGACAACTGGACTGGAGTCATCGAGAAGCGCGCCAAAGTAGGCAAGCTACTAAGGGCGCACGGCGGATGCCTAGGAGCAAGGAGCCGATGAAGGGCGTGGTAAGCTGCGATAAGCTGCGAGGAGCCGCAAACAGGCGTTGATCCGCAGATCCCCGAATGGGAGAACCCGGCCACCGTATGGGTGGTCACCCACCGCTGAACCCATAGGCGGTGTGGAGGGAACCTGGGGAACTGAAACATCTCAGTACCCAGAGGAAAAGAAATCGAACGAGATTCCCTCAGTAGTGGCGAGCGAACGGGGAACAGCCTAAACCAACTGGGCGTGCCCAGTTGGGGTCGTGGGACCGACATATGGGTACGCTTTCCGCTTAGCGGAAGTGTCTGGAACGGCACGCCATAGAGGGTGAGAGCCCCGTACGCGAAAAGCGGAGGCGGCTCGTCGGTATCCCGAGTAGCACGGGATAAGTGGAACCCTGTGCGAATCTGCCCGGACCACCGGGTAAGGCTAAATACTCCTTGCTACCGATAGCGCAACCAGTACCGTGAGGGAAAGGTGAAAAGCACCCCGGCGAGGGGAGTGAAATAGAACCTGAAACCGTGCGCTTACAAGCAGTCGGAGGACTATACCCCTCTGGGGGACAGTCTGACGGCGTGCCTTTTGCAGAATGAGCCGGCGAGTTGTGCTCAGCGGCAAGGTTAAGCGTCTCAGACGCGGAGCCGTAGCGAAAGCGAGTCCACACAGGGCGACCCAGTCGCTGGGTGCAGACCCGAAACCGCGCGATCTAACCCTGGTCAGGCTGAAGCCGTGGTAACACACGGTGGAGGGCCGAACTGGTGACCGTTGAAAAGGTCTCGGATGAACTGGGGTTAGTGTGGTGAAATGCCAATCGAGCGCGGAGATAGCTGGTTCTCCCCGAAATGCATTGAGGTGCAGCCTCACGCGCTATGCTATGCAGGTAGAGCCACTGGATGGGCTAGGGGCCCTACCAGGTTACCGAACCCAACCAAACTCCGAATGGCATAGCAGGAAGCGTGGGAGTGAGACAGCGACGGATGAGCGCCGTTGTCAAAAGGGCAACAGCCCAGATCGCCCGCTAAGGTCCCTAAACACAGGCTAAGTGTGAAAGGATGTAGGGTCGCGTAAACAACCAGGAGGTTGGCTTAGAAGCAGCCATCCTTTAAACAGTGCGTAACAGCTGACTGGTCGAATGTGACCCTGCGCCGACAATGTAAGGGGGCTCAAGCCTGTTACCGAAGCGGCGGGTTCCCGCAAGGGAGCGGTAGGGGAGCGTTCTGCTCGCAGTGAAGGTGGAGCGGAAGCACCACTGGAGCGTGCAGAAGTGAGAATGCCGGCACGAGTAGCGAGAAGACGGGTGAGAATCCCGTCCGCCGAAAGCCTAAGGGTTCTTCAGGCAGGTTCGTCCGCTGAAGGTTAGGCGGTCCTAAGTCGAGGGCGAAAAGCCGTAGGCGAAGGGCAGTGGGTCAACATTCCCACCCCAGGTGGTGGAGCCAAGCGGTGACGCTTCAGAATCGGTCGGGCGCAGAGTTGGAAGGCTGCGCTCGCCCCAGCGGCAACTCTGGGGCGACGAAGGGATCCTTCGGGTGAACGAAGCGACCGTGACTGGAGCCGAGAAAACCCGTGTAGCGTTGAAACCACCTGACCGTACCGCAAACCGACACAGGTAGGCGAGGCGAGGAGCCTCAGGCGCGCGAGAGAAGTCCCGCTAAGGAACTCGGCAAATTGACCCCGTAACTTCGGGAGAAGGGGTGCCTCGAAAGAGGTCGCAGCAAAGCGGGCCCGGCGACTGTTTACCAAAAACACAGCTCTCTGCGAAGGGGAAACCCGATGTATAGGGGGCGACGCTTGGCCAATGCCCGTAGGTTAAGGGGAGGGGTCAGCCGCAAGGTGCAGCCCTGAACTGAAGCCCGGGTGAATGCCGGCCGTAACTCTAACGGTTCGTAACAGGGCCGTTGTAAAATCTGGCTATATGCTGGAACAGCTCGTGTATCCCACACTACCGAGGAGGTGACAATGTGATGGGTGGAGCCAATCAGCAGGAAAGACTTGAAGTCACCGAAGAGGCGAAATGGTTCCTCGCTGGGTTCATCGAAGGCGAAGGCTCGCTGCTGGTGAGCATCAAACACCACGAAACCAGCCGCTACGGATACTATGTTGACCCAGAATTCCATCTGGTGCAACACCGCAGCGGACTGCCCCTCCTGAAACTCGCCCAGCAAGTCTTCGGCACAGGACGGATTTTCCCGAAACCGGGAAGCCCGAATAGCTATGTCTACGCCATTCACTGCAGGCGTAGCCTGTGGGAAAAGGTCGTGCCCTACTTCGAAAAGTATGTGGTGCCCTTTTCCTGCAAACGCGAGACCTTCTACAGGTTTCGCGAAATCCTGGAACTGATGAACCAAGGGGAACACCGCCGCCCTGAGGGGCTGGCGCGCATCGTCGAGAAGGCGTATGCGATGAATCCAGCCGCTAAGGGAAAGCAACGGCTCCGACCGTTGCAGGAGGTGATTTCAAGAATCCTCAGAGACCATACGCCAGACGCTTCGCAGACCCCTGCGGAGTGAAGATATGGTCCAGTCCCTATGGCGACATAGGGGGCAACTGCCTATGGTAGTTTCGCTGCCCCCCTCATGGGTAACCATGAGGTGCGCACCCAGCTATATGCTGGAAACTCCGAGTATCCAGCGGTACTCGCAGGAAGTTCGTTCCGATGAGCGAATGACTCGCCTGTGAGTAACAATCCGTCTGGTGCGGACAACCAGCAGGAAAGGCTGATTCGACTCGGTTGGGTCGTCGGCTTTGTAGATGGAGAAGGCTGCTTCTCAATCGGGTTTATTCACCAACCCACGAGAAAGCAACGCTCTGGATACAAAGTCGGAATACAGGTGTTCCACGAGTTTGCCGTGACTCAGGGCGAGCGTAGCTTGGAAGCCCTGCGACAACTCAACCAATTCTTTGGCGTCGGTCGAATTATCATCAACCGCCGTCAGGACAACCACAAGGAGCACCTCTATCGCTATGTTGTACGCCGACGCAGTGAGCTTCTTGAAGTCATCATCCCGTTCTTTAAAGAACATCCGCTGCAAACGGCGAAACGGGATGACTTCGAGAAATTCGCTCAGTGCGTAGAATGGATGGCACAAGGCTACCACCTTACAGGTGAGGGGCTTGATGCTATCGCAAAGTTGGCGGCAACGATGAATCGGCGAAAAGACCGTTCCGAGCGAATCAGAATCCTCAGAGACCATACGCTGGGTACCTCAACGAAGAGGTGAAGAGATGGTCCCATCTGCATGGCGACATGCAGGAGTCGTGCCCTGAGACAAGGAGGGTATGGCTCGCTCGAGGTTCACTCTCGGGTAAGACGATAAGCGAAATTCCTTGTCGCGTAAATTGCGACCCGCACGAAAAGCGTAACGACTGGGCCACTGTCTCAGCGGGACTCTCGGTGAAACTGTAGCACCCGTGAAGATGCGGGTTACCTGCGGTAGGACGGAAAGACCCTATGGAGCTTTACTACAGCTTGAGATTGCATTTCGGTATGTCATGTAGAGCGTAGGTGGGAGCTTCGGCGCCAATGGAACACCACCCTTGACCTACTGGAATGCTAACCTGCGCCGTGATCCGGCGTGGAGACAGTCTTAGGCGGGTAGTTTGACTGGGGCGGTCGCCTCCTAAATGGTAACGGAGGCGTCCAAAGGTCCGCTCAGCGCGGTCGGAAATCGCGCGTCGAGTGCAAGGGCATAAGCGGGCTTGACTGTGAGACCAACGGGTCGAGCAGATGCGAAAGCAGGGCCTAGTGACCCTCTGGCTGTGCGTGGGCACGCCAGGGTTCAACGGATAAAAGCTACCCTAGGGATAACAGGCTGATCCTGCCCGAGCGATCACAGCGACGGCGGGGTTTGGCACCTCGATGTCGGCTCAATTTGGGCCCCTGAAGAGGCAACTCTTCAGGTAAAATCCGGCTGATAACGGGGAAGCCCTAACGCAATCCTCCCCCGATTGGCGAGGGTAATCCCGTGGGAAGTCGAGGAGTTGAAGATGCTGTCAGAGCCAGAGCATTCTGTGTTGGTCGGTTCTCTTCTCGGAGATGCCTGCCTTTCCAAGAATGGCAGGCGTTATCGGGTGCGCTTCGACCATAGCGCTTCTGCGACAGAATACGCGCTGTGGAAGTATACACTGCTACAGCGCATTTGTTGCAGACCGCGCACTGTGGCTGTGTTCGATAAGCGCACATGTAGACACTACTACCACATCCGATACGACACGAAAAGCCTTCCAGAGTTGGAGTGGTATTCGGATACCTTCTACCCGAACGGCTGGAAGGTGGTTCCATCAAGTGTGGAGCTGCTCCTAACGGAACTGGCTTTGGCAGTGTGGTACATGGACGACGGACATCGCCGCACAGACTGCAACGCGTTGCGGTTGAACACGCATGGCTTTCCGCGCTCTGATGTGGAGCGGTTAGCGAACGCCCTACATAGTCGTTATGGCGTTCATACTAAGCTCCATCAGGCAGGAAAAAGTCAGTGGGTTCTCTATATACCTTCGCGAAGCGCAGTCTTGTTTTGCGAAATTATCCGTCCCTATGTACCCCCATGTATGGGATACAAACTCCTTCGACCCCGTAACGACTGAAGGCTTCATGCCTGAGATGGGCGTCCTGCCCTAAGCAAGGGCAAATCTATGGCGCTCATCACACGCCGGACCCTTGACAAGCGATGGTCAAGGTGATGCTATAGTCTATGCCACTGGAAACAGTGGAGAACCATGCGTCGCATCCTGGGGCTGAATAGGGTCCCAAGGGTTGGGGGGTTCACCCATTAAAGCGGCACGCGAGCTGGGTTCAGAACGTCGTGAGACAGTACCTACCGTGCTGTCTATAAATCTGGCTATATGCTGGGAAGCCTGGTGAGTATCCTGCGCTACGCATGCTACACTTAACGCATGCGTGACAATGCGTCAGGTGCAGGCAATCAGCAGGGAAGGCCGGATGAGCGTATCGGCTACTATATTGCAGGTTTCGTCACTTGGATATAGTCAGCTCATCTGGAACCCTCAGAGACTGTACGCCAGACGCCTTCTTGTAGCCAGAAGGCGAAGATACAGTCCGAACTGCATGGCGACATGCAGAGGTAAGCTGAAAGGCTTGCCCGCCTCGTGAGCAAATCACGGGGTCAGTAGGCGCACCCTCTGTGCGCTGAAAGTAACAGATTGTCGGTCCCTATCCACCGCAGGCGTAGGAGACTTGAGGGGAGCTGGCCCTAGTACGAGAGGACCGGGCTGGACTGACCTCTGGTGTACCAGTTGTCCCGCCAGGGGCAGACGCTGGGTAGCCATGTCGGGACGGGATAAGCGCTGAAAGCATCTAAGCGCCAAGCCCACCCCAAGATAAGGTCTCCCATCCGGACAACGGAGTAAGGTCCCCAGTAGATGACTGGGTTGATAGGCGGCAGGTGTAAGCGCAGTAATGCGTTGAGCTGAGCCGTACTAATTGACCGAGGGCTTGCCTATTGACGCACTTCCGACGACTCCAGCTCCAGTTGTCAAAACCTCTCCTGAGAGGGAGCCGACCCTCTCATGAGCGGCGAATTACGCGCTTTCAATCTGGGTGTCCATAGCGGAGGGGAAACACCCGTTCCCATCCCGAACACGGCAGTTAAGCCCTCCAGCGCCGAAGATACTGCTCTGGTAACGGAGTGGGAAAATAGGTCGATGCCCAGATTGAAATCACCTCCACGGCTCCAGAACCCTCTGGAGCCGTTTTCGCATTTAAGGTACACTATACCGCACATCCATGAGCCGTCTGAGCCTGACCGACTGGTATCGCTATCTCGAGACCCAGTATGCGGACGATGAGCCAGATCCGCAGCCTTCGGAGCCGGTTGCAGAGACGCCCGCGTACGACTCCCCTGCAGCGTCGCCATCGTCTTCAGAGCCGCCGTCGCCTGCTGTACCTAAGGAGCAGACGCCGACGGTAGCCGCCGCGCAGACGTCTGCTGCGCCCGCACCTGCCGAGTCGCGCAGGGACGCGCTGGTCTCGATCCGCGTGCCCGATTTCGCCGAGTTTGTACCGATTATCGAGCAGGAACTGGGCAGGAAACCGTCCGCTGCGCCTGTCCCAACGCCTGCACCGACCGAGCCAGCCCCGCCGCCGTCGGAGCTGCCGTCTGACGGACCGCGCCTGCACAAGCGCAAGCGACGCGGCAAGAAACCATCGCCCGAAACGGTTGTGCCGCCCGAAGCCGACAAACTCTGGGCGAAACTGCCCCAGTACCTGCGCTACCTGGCGGAGTGGACAGACGATGACGGCGTCACGCGTAAATACTATCCCGTGCGCGGGCGCGACGAGAGCCGCGAGGAACTCATCGCACGGCTGACCGACCCTGTGCTGACGCTGGAAGAGACGGCGCGCCTGCTGGGCGTGTGCCCTGCGACCGTGCGCCGCTACACCGATCGCGGTTGGCTGCGCTGCTTCCGCACAGAGGGCAACCAACGCCGATTCCGTCTGTCGGACATCGTGGCGTTTCTGGAAGAGCAAGCCCTGCGCCAGCCGCGCGGGAACCGCAACGCCCATCGCGAGTCGGAAACGCCGTGAAAGTCGCCATCTTCTCGGAGAGCTACCTGCCGTACCTGAACGGGGTCAGCGTCTCGATTCGCATCCTACACGAGGAGCTGACCCGCCGCGGGCACGAGGTCTGGATTTACGCGCCGCACTATCGCGGCTATCAAGACCCTTACCCCACGGTGCGCCGCCTGCCGTCGGTCTACACGCCGTTCGAGCCTGACTACCCGATTGCGCTGCCGTTTGCGCCCGCGCTGTGGCGCGAGTTCCGCACACTGGGAATCGATGTCGTGCATACGCACACGCCGTTTTTCACGGGGATTGTGGGCGCGCGGTGGGCAAGGCGGCTACGCATCCCGCTGGTCAGCACCTACCACACGCTGTACGAGGAGTACCTGCATTATGTGCCGCGTGTTGTGCCGCGTGCGCCTGTGCGTCGCCTGCTGCGCTGGCATCTGCGCCGTTATTATGAGGGCGTGGACGCCGTGATGACGCCTTCAGAAATCGGCGCGGAGGTGCTGCGCAAGTACGGCGTGCGCAAGCCGATTACGCCGATTCGCAACCCTGTGCTGCCGTTCCCTGAAGTCAGCAAGGCGGATGCGCGGGCGCGGCTGGGCATCCCAGAGGATGTCTGGATGCTCCTGTATGTGGGGCGGATGGCGCCCGAAAAAAATGTCGCCGTTTTGCTGGAGGCGATGCCGCATATCGTGCGCGGCTGCCCCAACGCGCGGCTTTGGCTGGTGGGTCCAGGTCCCGCGCTGGAGTCGCTCCGCGCTGAAGCCGAGGCGCGCCAACTCACCGAGTGGGTGCAATTCACAGGACCCGTGCCGCGCGACGAGGTGTCGCTCTACCTGCTGGCGGCAGACTTGTTCGTGTTCCCGTCGGTGACCGAGTCGCAGGGGCTGGTGCTGGACGAGGCGCAGGCGGCGGGCTTGCCGTGCATCGTCGCCAACGGCGGCGGCGCGCCCGAAGCGGTGGACTACGGGCAAACAGGGCTGGTCGTCGAGCCGACGCCCGAAGCGTTCGTGGAGGCGGTGCTGTATCTCACGCGCCACGAAGCGGAACGCGAGGCGCTGCGCCAGCGCGCCATCCGCAAACGCGAGACGCTCTCCGTGCCCGCCGTCGTGGATCGTATCCTGCAGGTCTACGAATCGGCGCGGCAGACGGTCGGGTCGCCCGCGACGGTCTCTGTAAGCAAGTAGTCCTCGCGAACGGGCGCGCGCCACTCCGCCCACGCCTTGTACGCCGTGTAGGGCAAACGCGGCAGGTAGTAGCACAGCAGCCCCAACGCCCCACGCCACGCCGACGGGCGCACCGCATGCGGCGCCACTGGCTCCCAGCGTCCCGTGCGGTACGCATGGTTGAGTTGGGCATAAATCCGTAGCAAGGGATTAATACCAATCGCGTGACCAGCGTTCGTCGATGCGCAGGTGTGGAATCCCCCCTCGCCCCGACCCTCTCCCCCCTTATCAAGGGGGGAGAGGGTGTGGGAGTGGGGGGATTCTGACCGCTTGCCGTTTTTTGCGAACTTCGGTTCGGCGGTTGGTGTTAGTGCGTCCCCCTCCTTTAGGTTCCCCTCGCGAAGCGGGGGGAATCCAGCCCCTTCGGTTCCCCCTGCAGGCAGGGGGAACCTCAAGGAGGGGGTCAATGCCTGTGGCATCGCTTGCATACACGCCCGCAGCCTATCTGAAACCGTCTCCTGGAGCAACGCCTCTGGGATTTCGTACACCGCGCTGAGTTCGCGGTGCAACGCCTGCAGGTCAGGCGTGTAGCCGACGCACGCCGCCTGATGGCGCAGCGCGGCGTAGCGGGCGCGGTCAATAGGGCGCGCGGTCGGCAACTGGGCTATCGCCTGAACCGCCTCCAATAGCACGCGCAGCCGCGCTAAGTCCCAGATGGGGTCGCACGCGCGAATCTCAATCGTGCCCAGCCGCCGCGAGAGGATGAGGTCTTGGAAGCGGTAGTACGGGTCGTCGCGCAGCACACCAATCGCAAACGACGACGCCACGCGGTACGATTGCCCAAAATAGCGTCCCCCTGCGTAGGGGCTGCTCGCCGAAAGCAGGATCAGCAACGGCAGAAAGTACGCCAGGTTCGCGTATACCGTGTGCCGACGCTCAGCAGGTACGCCCACATGGATATGCAAGCCTGCCGTGTTGGTCGGCGCATCCAAATCAAAGAGATGCCCCACAGGAAGGATGTAGGCGTCGCCTGCCGCGTCTGCCAGCGCAGCACGATGGGCACGCAGTTCTGCAAGCAACGCGTCGATGTCGGCGTGCGGGCGTGTGGCGATTTCCACACTGCTCATCAGGCACTGACGGGTGTCGCGTCCTCGCGCGAAGTTGCTCGCCGTGTGTTTGTAGTAGTAGCGCGGATTGCGCCACAGCAGTTTCGCCAGCGCGTAGAGGGCGTCCAGCGTGGGGCGCGTCGGCGTGGTGATGAACACCTCCTCTTCCAGTCCAAGCGTGATGCGGGACGCAACGTAGGCACTCACGGCGAAAGGATACCCGACATGCTACACTACTGGGGATGTTGTGCGCGGAGAGTATCACAGCGGGCTACGGGCGTGCGCCTGTAGTGCATGAGGCGTCGCTGCAGGTCGCGCGGGGGCAGGTCGTCGCGCTGCTGGGACCGAACGGGTCGGGCAAGACGACACTGCTGCGCGTGCTGGCACGCACGCTTACGCCATTCGCGGGTCGGCTGACGCTGGATGGGCAACCCTACGACGCCTACAGCCCCACCGAATTCGCACGGCGCGTTGCCTACGCCCCCCAAGAGACCCCTGCCGAGATGGGCTTCACGGTTGCCGAACTGGTGATGATGGGACGCTACCCGCACCAAAAGGGCTTCTGGGGCGCAATCCGCGCCGACTGGGACGCCGTACAACAGGCGATGATGCTGATGCAGATTGACCACCTTGCCACGCGCACGATTAGCCAACTCAGCGGGGGTGAACGCCAGCGGGTGAACCTCGCACGCGCGTTGGCGCAACAGGCGCAGTACCTGCTGCTGGACGAGCCGACCACCCACTTAGACTTGCGCCACCAGACGCGCCTGATGCACACCCTGCGCCAGTACGCCTCCGAGCAGCAGGTCGGCATACTGATCGTGCTGCACGACCTGAACCTCGCCAGCCAGTACGCCGACCACATCGCGCTGATGCATGCGGGCAGAATTGTGGCGCAGGGGACGCCTGAGTCGATGCTGCAGCCTGCGCTGCTGGAAGCGGTCTACCATACGCCCGTGCTGACGCAGACGAACCCGACGACGGGCAAGCCATTGGTGTTCGCGCTCGCGCCCGACGACGCCCCGCAGGTTCCGCCCGACGCGCCGATGGCGTTCGTGATTGCTGGGGGTGGGTCAGGCGCGGCGGTCTACTACGCGCTGCTTACGGCGGGCTGGCGCGTCTGCACGGGCGTGCTGAACCTGCTGGACACCGACGAGGAAGCCGCGCGCGCCTTGCGACTGGAACACATCACCGAGCAGCCCTTCTCGCCGATTTCGGACGACGCCTACCGCCGCGCACGGCAACTGGCGCAGGCGGCAGACGCCATCATCATCGCCGACGCGCCGTTTGGGCGGGGCAACCTGCGCAATCTGGAGCTGGCGCGCTGGGCACAGGAGCGCGGCAAGCCTGTCTTCGCGCTGGAGAGCCGCCCTATCGAAACACGCGACTTCACGGACGGGGCAGCCTGCACGCTCTGGCGACTGCTCGTGCAAGACGGCATGGCGACCGCGCCCGACCTGCCCACGCTGCTGGAGCAACTTGCGCCGCTCACTCCAAATGGGGCTGCGGCTTCGTCCAGATCCGCAACATCATAAAGCCTATCGCGCCCGCCAGCGCGGAGCCTGCAAGGATGCCCAACTTCGCGTAGTTCAGCTCGTCGCCCCGAAACGCTAACCCTGCTATAAACAACGCCATCGTGAAGCCAATTCCCCCCAAAAAGCCGACGCCGACAATATGCACGAAGTTGATGCCCTGCGGCAACTGCGCCAGCCCCAGCCGAACAGCCAGCCACGAGAAGAGCGTAATCCCCAGCGGCTTGCCGATCAGCAGCCCCAGCGCAATCCCCCAAATCACGCGGCTCGTCCAGTTCAGCCCGCCCTCGCCGCCGAGCGCAACGCCCGCGTTCGCCAGCGCGAAAATCGGCATCACGAAGAACGCCACGAAATAGTGCAGCTGATGCTCCAATCGCTGCAGGGGCGATTGCACGCGCAGGACTTCGCGCTCAATCGCTTCCACCGCCGACTGCTGTTCGGGCGACAGGATGATTGTGCGCTCCGTGACGGGCTGGTCGAACTGGTTGAGGTACTCGCGCACGCGGGCAATAAAGAGTTCGGGGTCGATGCGCGAGCGCACGGGGATCGCGAACGCGCTCAGCACGCCAGCCACCGTCGCATGCACGCCCGACTTGAGCATGAAGTACCACAGTCCCAAGCTCACGATGAAGTAAATCAGCGCGTTGCGCACGCCCAGCCGATTCATGGCAATCATCGCGCCCCAGAACAGGAACGAATAGAGCAGCGCGTCCACCTTGAGGTTCTCCGTGTAGAATATGGCAATCACCAGCACCGCGCCGAGGTCGTCCACGATGGCAAGCGCGGTCAGGAACACCTTGAGCGCGAGCGGCGCGCGTGTGCCCAGCAGCGCGAGTGCGCCCAGCGCGAAGGCGATGTCAGTCGCCATCGGCACGCCCCAACCGCGAATTTCAGGCGTGCCCCAGTTCAGCGCAACATAAATCAGCGCAGGCACAACCATCCCGCCCACCGCTGCTGCCATCGACAACGCCGCCTTGCGCGGGGAACGCAACTCGCCCACCAACAACTCGCGCTTAATCTCCATCCCCACCAAAAAGAAGAACACCGCCATCAAGCCGTCGTTAATCCACAGCAGCAGCGGCTTGTCGATATCGATAAGGTTGCCGAAGCGCACCTCCACGGGGGTAGACCAGAGCCGAAAGTAGTATTCGCCCAGCGGCGAGTTCGCCCAGAGCAGGGCAACTACCGCGCACGCCAGCAGCACGATGCCCCCTGCGCTCGCCTGCTTGGCAAACAACGCGAAGGGCTTTAGGAGTCGCTCAATCGGCAATGGCTCCAACGGCTGGTACTTCGTCGGCTTGAGTTGCGCCATCGTTCACATCCCCAAAATGTGGTAGCCCGCGTCGATGTAGATGACCTCGCCCGTGATGCCGCGCCCCATGTCGCTGAACAGGAACACGGCGGCGTCGCCCACTTCGTTGGGGTCGGTGTCGCGTTTTAGCGGCGCGTGGTGGCGCACATACTCCATCATCGAGGTGAACCCGCGGATGCCCCGCGCCGCAAGCGTGCTGACAGGTCCAGGCGAAAGCGCGTTCACGCGAATCTGCCGCTCGCCCAGCTCGTATGCCAAGTAGCGCACGCTGGCTTCCAGCGCGGCTTTGGCGACGCCCATCACATTGTAGCCTGGCACCACGCGCTCGCTGCCCAAGTAGGTCAGCGTCAGCAGGGACGCCCCGTCGCGCAGAATCGGCTCCAGATGGCGAGTCGCCGCCACGAAGGTGTAGACGCTGGTCTCCAGCGCGATTTTGAACCCCTCGCGCGAGGTGTCCAAGTAGCGTCCCATCAGCTCCTCGCGCAGCGCATACGCCACACAGTGCGCCATGAAGTCCACCTGCCCCCAGCGTTCGCGCAGCGTGTTCGCCACTTGCTGGATTTCGGCGTCGTTGTTCAGGTCGCACTGCAGCGTGAAGGCGTCGGGCAGCTCCTGCGCCAGCGCGTTGACCTTCTCCTCGAAGCGGTCATTCTGGTAGGCAATCGCCAGTTGTGCGCCGTGCGCCGCACACCGCTGGGCAATCTTCCACGCCAAGCTGTGCTGGTTCGCCACCCCGAAGATGATGCCCTTCTTCCCTGTCAGCATGAGAGAACCTCCTGTCGCCTAAAGGATACCCGATACGATGGGGGCAATTGATGAACCTCAATCCGCGCGTCCATCTGCACTAAACGCGGCTCTGTCATCGTGGGGTATTGTACTCTGCATCTGTCGGGGCAGACCGCGTGTCTACTGTAATAAGTGTATCATGCGACTGACCCATCAGTGGATGGTCACCGCGCGTTCGCGCACGCTGGCGTTGCAGGCGGCGATTGACGCTATAGCGCGCGCGGCGTGGGCGTAGTAGCCCTTATCCCGCCCGTCGCGCCCTGCGGCGGTACATCGCGCCGTGCGTCTTGCGGGCGGCGGCGACCATTTCGGGGTACGGCGTGTCGGTAATCGTCACGAAGCCGATGTTGTAGTTCTCGCCGTCCAGCGTGCGCCCCGTCAACGGCTGATCCATGTATTGGAACCAGTGGCAGCCCACAAACAGCGGGTGATCCAGCACGCTGTTGACATACGCTTCGTACATGCGGGCGCGTTCGCGCTGGTTGGGCGCGGCGACCAGCCCCGTGTGGAACATCCCGCGATCCAACGCGCCGAAGTGGAACTCGCCGATAATCACAGGCTTGTCCAGCGGCGCGAGGAAACTGTACGCGCCGTGGTCGAGCTTGGGCGCGTAGATGTTGAAGCTCAGCACATCGCACAGTTCGGCGGCGGCAATCACGGCGTCCAGCGCGTACCATGCGAATCGGCAGCCGAGGTAGAGGTGGTTCGGCGCGAGATCGCGCAGGATGGCGCGGATGGTCTGGAAGTATTGGCGGGCGAGCGTGCGCACGAACGCGCCGAAGTCCTGTTGGCGGGCGCGTGTGGCGGCTGGGGGCAGCGTCACGGGCGGGCGCAGCGCGTCCCAGCTGGGGTAGTTGGCGCCCCATGCGTCGTTGAGGCGTTCGATCGCGCCGTACTTGGCGCGCAGCTGCTCCAGGAAGACGCGTTTGGCGGGCGACTCGTCGGCGTGCAAGCTCAGCGCGCCGTATGCCAGCCCGTAGCGTCCGCCGTCTTCGCCTTGCCCTGCCCAGCTCAGCTCGTTGTCCACGAAAAACCCCAGGCACCACGGGTCGTCCTTGACGCGCTGTGCAACGGGTTCAATCCCAGCGCGGGCGTTGACGGCGAACTGCGGGTCGAACGGGTCGTGCATCTTGCCCCAGTAGTCGCTGCCGCTGGGCACGCGCTTATGCTCGCCCCACACCCACGCCGTCGCCACATACGGCACGCGCCCGTTGCGATGCCAGTCCCACAGCGACCAGTTCGCGATGGTGTTGAACCCCCACGAGCGCAGGCGTTTGAGGGTCTGCTCGCGCCACAGGGCAGGGTAGTCCGCGCCGTACTTGCGTTCTAAGTTCGCCGCGTAGAAGTTGTAGCACTTGCCCTCCTTGACGGGACCCATCAGCGCGGTGGCGTGTCCGTAGTGTTTGGCGAGTGGCTCGCCCTCGCGCGGCAACCAGCGGAACATATACTCGCGCCCCGTGATGAAGGTCGGATCGCCGTAATGCACGCAGTTGACGCCCGTTGAGAAGAAGAGCCTACCGTTGGGCGCGACGAGCCACCAGCGGTCGCCGACCTTTTCCGTGCGGAAGTAGCCCGTGGCTTGGAGTTGCGGTCCCGTTCTCCACGCGCCGTATTCGTCGAAGTCTTCTGGAGCGGGCAGGCGTTCCAGTTCGCGCAGCTCCAGCGTGCGGGTGCGGCGCAGGTGGCTCAGGCTGCGGATTTTGCCCTGCCAGTCGGCGTTGGCGTACTGCCCGAACTCGTCGACGATGCCCTGCAGCGATTCGTCGCCCCCGATGAGGCGGATGTTGTCCACAATCAGCGTGCGGGGCTTGTCGCCGCGCCACAAAAAGATTTGGAACGCGACAATGTGTTCCAGACGAATCTTGCCTTCGTTGACGACGCCGATTAGCGTGAGGTTATTGCCGAGTGGGGGTAGCCCGCGCATGCCGTAGTCCATCGGGTTGCGTCCCAGCGGGAACACGCAGCGCAGGCGTGCACGGGGCGGGATGGTGTAGGCACCTTGGCGGCAGTGGTTGACTCCGTCGGCGCGTGGGTCATCGTCCACGCGCACGCCGAACTGGATTGGCTCGCGCGTCGGGTTATAGAGGTCGAACGCCAGCCCTGCGTAGCCGCGCCAGTCCCACGGGCTGGGCGCACGGAACATCAGGTTCGGCCAGTCGCGGTCGGGCAGGTAGTCCACTTGCAGGGCGCGTTTGCCGTGCGTTGCGCCGCGCGTGGTGAGGCGCAGGCGCGTGTGGTTCGCCGTCGCCGCTGCCAAATCGCTCTCCTGCTCGAAGGAGAAGAGGGGGTTCATCGCACACTGCGGGTTCGCGCGGGCGCAGGGGATTCCTGCCGTGCGCGGAAAAATTGTTCCCCCTCTGTAATAAGTGCCTTTGCATTATATTTTCAATTCCTTCCCGCCCAACTGCTTCAAGCCTGCAACCACCGCCGCACGCAGCGAAGCCACATCCTCATAATAACGACGCGGCATCAAACCACCCTTCACAC
>Ga0272449_1001033_pt1 | contig 30256 bp, 41 predicted proteins | sample YNPCB0241_FD_198679 | JGI IMG/M metagenome (GOLD analysis project Ga0272449, IMG submission 198679) | Hot spring sediment microbial communities from Yellowstone National Park, WY, United States - YNP-CB-024-1 | ecosystem: Environmental > Aquatic > Thermal springs > Hot (42-90C) > Sediment... | reverse complement strand
TTTTTTCTAATGAAAAATTTTTATCAATTATTTCTTTAACGCTTTTTTTGAATTCTTCATTAGATAAATCTTTTCTTGAAAATCCAACTAAAATAAAATTTTCGGGCAGTAAATTTTTTAAATATAAATTAAATATTGCCGGAATAAGTTTGCGATTAAATAAATCTCCGGTTGCTCCAAATACAACAAGAGCTGTTGGCAAATTATTTTTATCCATAATTAAATTTACTAAATTTATTTTATATTTAAAAGTTCGGATAAAGCTTCCTTATCAAAACCAATAACAATTTGTCCATCAATATCAATAACAGGCACTCCGAGCTGACCTGATTTATGGATCATTTCTGCAACTGCTTTTTCATCTGTTGAAACATCTTTTTCTTCATAACTAATATTATGTTCTTTAAAAAAAGCTTTAGCCATTTGGCAATATGGACAACTTGGTGTGGTATAAATTATAACTTTTGCCATATTCTTATTTTTTTATTTACGACCTTTTTGTTTTTATTAATTTTAAAATATCTTTAATTATTTTTTTATTTAAATTAATTTGATAACACATCATTTTATTTTGTTTTTGAGGAAGAATTAAACCAGCAAGTTCTAAAATTTTTAAATGCTGCGAAACAGCAGGAATAGATATATTTAAAATATAAGCTAAATCGCTAACACATAAGTCTTTGTAATTAGCTAATAAATAAAATATTTGAAATCTATTTTTATCTCCCAAAACATTAAAAATTAAAGGAAAAATGCTTTCCTTATTTTTTATGCTTGTTTTTATTTTATTTAACTTATCTTTTGAAAGCATACTTAATCATTTAAGCAAATAATTAAAAAAAGTCAAATCTACCAAAGCTAAACTTAGCACAAATCTACACCAAACACTAATGCAATTTGAAACGAGATTTAAAATTTTTCTTTAAAGGATAATAAATGCCTTTAACAAAAAATTTCAAAATTATTTACATCTATTTTCGTCGTCTACTCCCATTCACTTGACCGCCGTCTAATGAATGGGAGTAAAAAGAGGCGATAAAAAATTATTTATAAATTTATTTGTAAATTTATTAATTTATTTTAAATATCATTTTGATGAAAAAAATAAAAATTTTTACTATCCTATTATAAACGATCGCAAAGATAGGATAGTAAAGTTAAAATTATATTTTTTTTATTGAAGTTCAAAATTTTCATAAAAAACCTTAAAATAAAATGACGTTATATCCGCTATAGCGGGAATAACGTACATTAAATAAGATGCAAAATTTAAAAATCTCCTCCGAGGGAGGATCCTCCTCTGGAGGAAAAATGCAAAATGACAATCTAAAATTCAAAATGAAAAAATGTAAAATCTTTTTAGGACCTTTTAAATTTTGAATTTTGAAATCCTTCTCCAGAGGAGGATCCCTTCCGGAGGAGGGCAGGCAGGCTCCTTTGGGGGAAAAATGAAAAATGACGATTTAAAATGCAAAATGAAAAAAATATAAAATTTATTCATAATTTATGATTCGCATCATTATTCGTATTACAATTATTTCAAACTTTAGGATTTAAGTTCTTTAATGTATTGCCTAACAGAAAAAATTGTTTTATAAATTGGTTTTTTGTGGAGAAAAAGCTCTTGATTTTAGGTATAGTGTTAGTGCTAAAATGTAAAAGCAAAAAGGTCCGCTATAAAAAAAAATAAAAATATGCCAAAAAAAGTCACAACTCCACCAACACACATTGCTTCTCCGGTCGAACTCGAGCGCATTAATAACTCTTTTTCTGAAAATGCGCTTAAAATGATGAAAAAAAGATATCTTCAACAAAAAGAAGATGGTTCACAAGAAACTCCTGGTGAAATGTTTCATCGCATTGCACATGCTTTAGCGGAAGTCGAAAGAAAATATGGTAAAGATGATAAATTTATTGAACAAGTTGAACACGAATTTTTTGAAATAATGACACGTAAAGAATTTACTCCCGCAGGAAGAACCGTAACTAATGCGGGTTCTGATACACCAGTTGTTCCTAATTGTATTGTTTTGCATATCGATGACTCAATGGAAGGAATTTTTCAAACTTTAAAGGAAGCGGCTTTGCTTCAACAATTAGGTGCAGGGCTTGGTTTTGATTTTTCAAGTTTAAGACCCGCAATGACTCCAACAAAAAGAACAAAAGGAGTTGCAAGCGGACCTGTTAGTTTTCTAAAAATTTATAATGAAGCATTTGGAACAATTAAACAACAAGGAAGACATGGCGCAAATATGGCAATGATGCAAATTGATCATCCAGATGTTTTAGATTTTATTCGCGCCAAAGAGGTTGAAGGTGAACTTCGTAATTTTAATATTTCAGTAAAAGTTACTGATGAATTTATGAAAGCATTAATAGAAAGACCAGACACTCAATGGTATTGCCAGTGGAATGGACAAAAAACAAAACCGCACAAAATTTTAAGAGCCCCTAATGGCGCAGTTATTGGCTATGAAGAAATTGATATTACTGTAAAAGAACTTTTTGATGAAATTGTAAAATACGCATGGTTAAACGGCGAACCAGGAATTGTTTTTATTGATGAAGTAAATCGCACCAATCCCCTACCAGGACTTGGACCAATACATTGCTCTAATCCCTGCGGCGAACAATTTTTGCATCCTTATGATAATTGTAATTTAGGTTCAATTAATTTAGCTCAATTTGTTAAAAATAATGAAATTGATTGGGAAAGATTAAAATATGTTACAAGAACCGCTGTGCGTTTAATGGATAATGTCATTGATATATTTGAATTTCCTGTTAAACAACTTGAAGAAATGGCTCAAGGAAATAGAAGAATTGGGTTAGGTATAATGGGTTTTGCGGATATGCTTTATCAATTAAATATTGGATATAACTCAAAAGAAGGAATTGATTTAGCAGAAAAAATAATGAGTACTATTCAAGAAACAGCGCATCAAATGTCTCGAGAATTAGCGGAAGAAAAAGGTATTTTCCCAAATTGGCATTTATCAATTTACAAAGACAAAGGAATTAAAATGCGCAATGCTGCCTTAACAACTGTTGCGCCAACAGGATCAATTTCAATGATGTTTGATACTTCTTCGGGTATTGAACCAAACTTTGCTCTTTCTTATATTAAACAAGATAAAGACGGCCATCAATATCATTATTTCAATCCTTATTTTGAAAAAGCATTAAAAGATTACAAATTTAATGAGGAAGAAATTCAAAAAATTAAAGATGAAGTAATTAAAAAAGGAACAATTCAACATTTAGAAAATATTCCTGAAAAGTTAAAGAAAACTTTTGTGGTCGCATTGGATATTTCCGCAGAAGACCATATTCGAATGCAATCCGCTTTTCAAAAATATGTAGATAATTCTATTTCAAAAACAATTAACTTCCCATTTGAAGCTACAATGGAAGATGTTAAAAAAGGATTTATTTTGGCTTGGAAATTAAAATGCAAGAGTACAACTGTTTATAGAAACGGAAGCCGCGAAGTTCAAATTTTAAACGTTGGTACTGGCGAAAATATTAAATCTCCAATAGAGCTTGGCAAAAAAACCGAAACCAAACAAGAACCTCAAAAAGAAGAATTAAATCTTAAAATGGATAAAAACAGAATTGGACCACGCAAAAGACCGGAAGTAATGTCTGGAAAAACTTATAAAGTAAAAACGGGTTATGGCAATCTTTATGTTACAATTAATAATGATGAAAATGGAGTACCGTTTGAAGTTTTTGCCACCATTGGAAAATCTGGAGGATTTTTCCAAGAACAAAGTGAAGGAATTTGTAGATTGATTTCATTAGCATTAAGAGCGGGAGTTAAAATTGAAGAAATTATTGATAACTTAAAAGGTATTCGTGGACCAATGCCAACAATAACAGAAAAAGGAGTGATTTTATCTTTGCCAGATGCCATTGGTAAAGTTTTAGAAGAACATGTTAAATCAACAAATGGAAAAAATGAATTATCAAATAATGCAAAAGCAGAACTTCCAGAGGCTAAAAACGAAATCTTAAGTCTTAATCAAAATAATAATGTAGAGGTTGCAGTAAAAAAAGAAGACGATTTTGAGTCTAAACCAAAATCAATTGCAGATTTTGGCTATGCTCCCGCATGTCCTGAATGTGGATCCCCCCTGGTTTTAGCAGAAGGATGTGTAACTTGTAAAAATTGTGGATTTTCAAGGTGCGGATAAATTAAATAATATAAATTAAATGCTTGAAAAAAATTTTGGTAAAAAAATCAAAAAGGAATCCAGAATCATCTCGAGAATATATGGATGCTTATCGTCTATGGAGTGCAATGATGGAGGATTTAAAAAATCTTATAAGAAAAAAAGATTTAGAGGGGATTAAGAAGAAAATAGATGTTTATAGAAGTGCTGATGAATATTTTAAAAAAATTATAGCCAAATATAATGGACCAGAACCTGATATTTGGATAATGGGATTATTATATCAATCTATTAAGCAATTACAAAATGAACAAAAGTATGGAGAAGCAAATCCAGATTTTATAGAAGAAGAAAACGAAGAAGAATAAAATAAAAACTAAAATATTGAAAAAAATTAAAATCTTTATATAATATTAAAAGAGTAAATTTATAAAAAGATATTTTAGGATAGTTCAGCGGCCCCGCACCAAACTTCTGCTCCGGGGTAGCTCAATGGTAGAGCGGCGCGCTGTTAACGCGATGGTTGTGGGTTCGAATCCCACCCCCGGAGCAGAGCGTTGGTGCGGGGTAAATGCCAGCCTCCCTGTTAAGGAGGATGTCGCAGGTTCGAATCCTGCTCCCGGAGCAAAAAAATATACGGTTTGTAAAAATTATAAAGCTGGCGATAAATTTTGTGGTTTTAAATAGAAATTTATTATTAAAAGTATGAAAGAAAAAATTAAAAATTATTTAAAAATTTTATCTACAGGAAGATTAAGTAGAAAAAATCACCTCCTTTCTTATTTAATTATTTTAGCTATTTATTTGTTTTCACTTTTACTTCTTTTTAGGATTCCTGATATTTTTGGAAAAACAATAATAAGTGGAATTATTGGTTTATTAATAATTTTATTTCATTTTTTTTTGCTTATATTTCATGTTTCTTTAATATAAGAAGATCTCATGATTTTAATCTTCATGGATTTTGGGGAGTTATCTTAGGGCTTTTTATACCTTTTGGTTTTCTATATATATTATTTAAAAAAGGAGACGCAGAAGCAAATAAGTATGGTAATCCGCCTGAACATAAATTCAACTTTTTTAAGATTATTTTAAATAAATAAAAACTTGATTAAAACTAAATAATTAAAGGTTAAATATAGCGAATTAACTTATGTTAATAAATTTATCTGTTGGTACACTTATTCAAGTTCGGTATATAAATATTTCTTTGCTCTATAATATTTCTAACTTCATCCATTAAGCGGATCCGCATAAAAATTATGAAATAAAATCCAATAAAAAAATAATTATTTTTAAGATAAAATTTAAATCAAAAACAATAAAAGTATTATTCCGAAAATTATCCTATAATAACCAAATATTTTTAAATCATTTCTTTGCAAATACATAATAAATAATTTTATTACTATTAATGCGGATATAAAAGAAGATAAAAATCCAAAAATTACAATATTCAAGTTTTGCGCTGAAAGAAATATTTTATCAAACCCCATCTTATATAAATCAAAAAGACCAGCTGAAATAATTGTTGGCACAGAAAGCAAAAAAGAATATAAAACAGCTTCTTCTCTTTTATATTTTAAAAGAAACATTATTAAAATAACTGCTCCGGCTCTTGAAACTCCTGGCATTACTGATAAAGCTTGCGCTATTCCTATTAAAATAGCATCTTTAATAGTTAAGCTTTGTAAATCTTTGTTTATAAAAATTTTATTTTTTTTAATTAAAATTTCTAAAATAATTATAATTATCCCTAAAAAAATCATATTAAAAATTATTAAAGACATACTTTCAAAAAAAATATTTTTAATAATCTTATATAAAGGTAAGGCTATTAAAGATGTAAATATAAAAGAAATTATTATTTTAATTATTAAATCTTTATTTTTTAAAATATATTTAAAATACAAAACAATAACAGAAAGAATTGCGCCTGTTTGAATAAATATTTCAAAAAATTTAATAAAATCATTTGAAGGGATATTTAAAAATTTTGAAGTTATAATTAAATGAGCCGTTGATGAAATCGGTAAAAATTCTGTTAATCCCTCCACTATACCAAACAATATTGCATCAAAAATTGTCATAAATTTATAATTGTTGGACTTTTAAAATTAAATTTAATAATTTAGGGCCATATTGAGTTTCAGAAATATGAAAATATTTATCTACTTCACTTAAAATTTCTATTAATTGTTTTTTGCTAATATATAAAGAAGGATAATTATCAATACAATAAAGATGCGGCTGTTTATCCCCTTTTGTTTTTCTAAAAATTAAATTACGCGGATAAAAATCTATAACTTCTCCCATTATTTCATTGTGTTTTTCATTAAAAGAAGAATTTTTTATATAAAAATTAACTATTTTTTCTAAAAATTCAAATAAAGATTTTAAAAAAATGTTTTTATTTTCTTTTGTAATTGTTTCTGCATTTACTTTTTCCATTAAAATATAAGCGCGAGCATTATCTTTATCTTTTCCGGCAATAACTAATTGATTTTTTGGAAAAAAATCTCCGAAATTTTGTTTTAAAAAATTATACTCATCAATTACTTTTTGAATATTTTCTTCATCTATTTCTTTTATATAAATATTAGGATCTTTTTTAGCTTCAAATATAGAAGAATAACCGCCAAGTTCACCGGGTTGAACTTTTTTTCCTTTTAAAAAGGGTTCAAAATTTGAAAAAGCCATTTTATTCATATTCCCGCATTGTGATTTGGCTATTAATTTGTCTTACGGTATCTAAAACAACAGCAACAACGATTAAAAGCGATGTCCCCGAAATATGTAAAGCGGAAATACCAGTTATTTTTTGAATAATTAAAGGAATAACGGCAACCAGTCCTAAAAATAAAGCTCCAAAAAATGTAGTTTTGTTCATTAATTTTGAGAAAAATTGCGAAGTGTTTTCTCCGGGTCTAATTCCGGGAACAAATCCTCCCGCTCTTTGTAAATTTTTTGCAATTTCTTCAGGATTAAAAGTAATGGCGCTATAAAAATAAGTAAAAGCAAAAACTAAGATAAAATAAATAATACCGTAAAGCAATTGATTAGCTAAAAACTTGTTAACTAAATCATTTAATTTTAATCCTAAATCTTTTGAAAAAATCATTGAGGTTTGAGCAATAAATTGCGGAAAAAGCAAAACTGATATAGCAAAAATTAATGGAATCATACCCGCCTGATTAACTTTTAATGGCAAATAACTTTGTATTCCGCCATACAATTTTATACCCCTCACCCTTCGAGCATATGTTACTGGAATTTTCCTTTCTCCTTCATTTAAATAAACAACTCCTAAAATAATTAAAAGAAATATGACTGTAAATATAATATAAGAAACCAAAAGTCTTTGCTCGTAAACTAAAATTGCTTGACGAAAAGCATTTGGTAACTGACTTAAAATACCAGCTAAAATTATCAAAGACACACCATTTCCTATTTTTTGTTCGCTAATTAATTCACCTAACCATAAAGCAATCATTGAACCGGTTGTAATAACTAAAACATTTAACAAAGCATCAAATCCTACGGGTTTACTAATAACCCCTTGTGAAGCTAATAAAGATAAAAAGCCATATCCTTGAAGTGCGCATAAAGGAACAGTTAAAATTCTTGCATATTGGTTAAATTTAGCTTGTCCCCTACTTCCTTCTTCATAATACATTTCTTTAATTCTTGGAAAAACTATGGTTAAAAGCTGCATAATAATTGTAGCGGTAATATAAGGTCCAACACCAAGCATTACTAAAGATAAATTAGCTAAACCACCTCCAGATAAAAGATTTAAAAATCCAAAAATTTGATTTTGAGAAAAGAATTCTTGAAGTTTTAAAGCATCAACGCCTGGAATAGGAATAGAAGCCAGTAAACGATAAACAAAAATTAAAAATATAACTATTAATATTTTTTTTCTTAAATCTTTTAATTTAAAAATTTGAATTATTTTTTCCATATATTTTTATTTAAATAATTAAATTAAGAAACCTTTCCGCCCAAAGCAACAATTTTTTCTTTAAGTTTTTTAGAAATTTCAATTCCAGAAATATTTAAAGGCAATAATTTTTCGCTTTGTCCAATAATTTTTACCTTCCCTTTATATTTTATAGGAACTAATTCTAATTGTTTTAATGTTTTTACACTAATAGTGCCTTTAAAGTTTAACATTTCTATTTTTGAAATTAAATCTGAAATTTTAACATTATAAGGTTTTGGTGATTTGGGTTTGTTTTTAACACCGCGCAATTTTGGCAATTTTAAAATAATCTCATGAATTGCGGGTTTAATTTTTCTTCCTGCTCGCGCTTTTTGTCCTTTTATTCCTCTTCCCGAATAACTACCTCTTTTTCCACCACGACCAATTCTTTTTTCTTTTTTTGGTTTTGAAACTTGTAATTCGTGAATTTGCATTTTAGTTTTCCTTAACTCCAACCTTTAATTTTTTTAAAGCACGCAAAGCGGCTAAAGCATTTGTTAATTTATTTGGAGTTCTTCCTAATGCTTTAGCGGTTGCATCTTTTATGCCAGCCAAAGCTAAAACTGATCTAATAGCACTACCCGCCCTTAATCCATTACCTTTTTTTGCTGGTTTAATTAAAACACTTGCTGCGCTATATTTAGCTTCTACTTCGTGAGGAATAGTGCGATTATCTTTTAATTCAATTTGAATTAAATTTTTTTTAGCTAAAGCTTTTGCTTTTGCAATGGCTTGAGTAACATCCGCTCCTTTTCCAATTCCAACTCCAACTCTTCCTTTTTCATCTCCAATTACCACTGTTGCTCTAAAACTAAATCTTTTTCCACCAGCAACAACGCGCGTCACTCGACGCAAATCCAAAACTTTTTCTTTAAATTCTTCTTTTTGAATAAATTCTTTCATAATTTAAAATATTAAAATTCTAAACCTAAAGACCTTGCAGATTCTGCTAAAGCTTTAATCCTGCCATGATATTTATACCATCTTCTATCAAAAACAACCTTAGTTATACCCAATTCTTTTGCTTTTTTCGCAATTAAACTACCAACAAATTTAGCCATTTCAGTTTTAGAAATTTTTGGACCATTATATTCAAAACTTGAAGCGGATGCAAGTGTATGACCCTTTGTATCGTCTATTAATTGAGCATAAATATGTTTATTGCTTCTAAAAACAGCTAATCGAGGACGCGTTGGGGTCCCTGAAATTTTTGCTCTTACTCTTCTTACCCTTCTTAATCTTTTTTTGTTAATTTCTTTTTGCTTCATTTTTTATTATTAACTACCGACTGCCTTTTTACCAGCCTTTCTCAAAATATATTCTCCTTGATAATGAATTCCTTTGCCTTTATATGGTTCTGGTGGTCTTAATTTTCTTACATTACTTGCAAATTGACCAACTAATTCTTTATTTATTCCTTCAATAATAATTTGGTTTTTTTCAACACGCACATTAATTCCTTCTGGAATTAAAACATTTACTGGATGCGAAAAACCTAAATACAAAACTAAGTTTTTACCTTGTAATTCCGCGCGATAACCAACGCCTTCGATTTCTAACACTTTTTGAAATCCTTCTGTTACTCCTTTAATAGCATTTGCAATTAAACGACACATTGTTCCGCTATTCATTTTAGCTTGTTTTGTTTCGTTTTCTTTTGTAACCCAAATTTCTTTTTCTTTAATTTCAATTTTAACCAAAGGAATTTTAGCCAAAACTAAGGATCCTTTTGGTCCTTTAACTTCTAATTTTTCTTTTAAATCTGAAATACTCACCCCTTCTGGAATAATTATTGGTTTTTTAATTATGCGAGACATTTTACCAAACTTCAAATAAATATTCTCCGCCGACTTTATTTTTTAAAGCTTCATCTACAGTAATTATACCTTTTGATGTTGATAAAATACCCAACCCATATCCTTGTTTTACTGGTTTTAAATCTTTATAAGATTTATAAATATGTCTTGATGGTTTGCTAATAAGTTTAAAATCTGAAAGTGCCGGTTTTCCATTATTATATAAAAGTTTAACTTCTATAAAATTTTTTTTGTTTAAAATTCTTTTTTCAGCACTTTTAATATAGCCAGCATTAGTTAAAATTTTTAAAATTTCAAAATCAAGCCTTGAAAAAGGCACAACTACTTTTTCTTTTTTAACAATATAAGCATTTTTAAGTTTTGGTAATAAATCCCAATACATTTTTTTATAAATTACCAACTAGCTTTTCTTATACCTGGTATCTCGCCCCTTGATGCTAATTCTCTAAAACAAATACGACATAATCCAAAATCACGCATATATCCTCTTTTTCTTCCACAACGGAAACAGCGTCTTACAATACGCGTACTAAATTTTGGTTTTTTCTTTGCTCTTGCTATTACTGAAACTTTAGCCATTTATTTATTTGCTTTCTTTTTTAGAAAAAGGAAAGCCTAATTTTATAAACATTTCTTCTGCGACCTTGCGATTTTTTGCTTTTGAAACAATATTTACACCTAAAGGAAAAGAAAAAAGTGATTCCTCTGGATTAATTTCAGGAAAAACATATTGATCCCTAAATCCTAAATTAATATTGCCATTATCATCTAACTTTTTAAGAGGCACGCCCCAAAAGTCTCTAACGCGAGGCAAAACTATTTTAACCAAACGTTCAAAAAAATCAACCATTTTATTACCGCGCAAAGTTACTCTTAAACCAACAATTTGTCCTTGTCTCACTTTAAATCCTGCAATAGATTTGCGTGCTTTTCTTTCTTGAGGATAACTTCCTGTAATTAAACTTAAATCCTTTTTAATTTGAGGCAAAATTTTTTCCTCAAAAGTTGGTTGAGTTGTTGCCATTTTCCCTACTCCTGCATTTACTACAATTTTTTCAATACTTTCCTTAATTAATTTTTTGTAATTATCTTTTTCCATTTTTTAATTAAAATAATGCTCCGCACTTTTTACAATAACGCGACTTTGAATCGCCTTCAATTTTAAAACCGACCCTTGTTGGTTTACCGCAATTTTTACAAATTACCATAACTTTTGAAGCATAAATTGGACGCGAAACAGAAATTATTTCGCCTTTTTGCTGTCCACGCGGTTTTACATGTTTTTTATAAACATTAATTCCCTCAATTAAAACCTTCCCTTCTTTAGGAAAGACTTTTGAAACCACTCCTGTCTTGCCCTTATCTTTACCACTCAATATTTTAACTGTATCTCCTTTTTTAATCTTCATGTTTTTATACTATTTCTTCGGCCATATTCATTAATTTTTCATAACCTTTTAGTTTTAATTCGCGTGGCATTGGTCCAAAAACACGTGTTGCAATCGGTTCTTTTTTATTATCAATAATCACACCTGCATTTTCATCAAATCTAACATAAGAACCATCAGGTCTTTTAATTGGCGATTTGGTGCGCACAATTAAAACCTTAACAATATCTTTCTTTTTTATATTTTTTCGTGGTTCCGCAGTTTGAACTGAAGCAATAATAATATCGCCAACCCTAGCATAGCGACGTCTTGTTCCTCCTAAAATTCTAAAACAACGAACAGTTTTTGCACCCGAATTATCTGCTATTTTAATTATGGCTCTTTCTTGAATCATTTTTTTATAATTTAGCTACAATTTTCCACCTTTTTTCTTTTGAAATTGGTCTTGTTTCTTCAATAATCACTCTATCGCCTACTTTATATTCATTATTTTCATCGTGAGCTTTAAATCTTTTTTTAACTTTAAAATATTTTAAATATTTTGGGTGTTTTTTAAAACGCGTAACCTCAACAACGCACGTTTTCATCATCTTATCAGAAACAACCACTCCTTCCAATCTTCTTTTTTTCTTTTGTGTTTCTTCCATTTTTTACTTTAAACCTCTTTTTTATTTAAACGACTTTTTTCATTAATTAATGTTAAAATTCTTGCAATATCTTTTCTTGTTTTTCTAATTTCGGATATATTTTTAACTTTTCCAACTGCCAAGTCAAAACGTAAACGTTCTAATTTTTCTCTTTTTTCTTGAAGCAATTTCTGCAATTCGCCAATCGTCGCTTGTTTTAATTTTTCAAATTCTAATTTTTTCATATTAAACTTTTTTAATAACTTTTGTTTTGACCGGCAATTTATAAGAAGCCAATTTTAATGCATCTACCGCCAAATCTTCATTTTCCGAATCAACTTCAAAAATAATTCTTCCAGGCTTAACTGGAAAAACATAATGATCTACAGATCCTTTTCCTCCGCCCATTGTCACTTCTGGTGGTTTTTTTGTAACTGGTTTATCAGGAAATATTCTAATCCACAAACGCCCATCCTTTTTTAAATGACCAGATATAGCTTTACGCGCGGATTCAATTTGAGCAGAAGTAATCCAAGAGGATTCTAAAGCTTTTAATCCAAACTTACCAAAATTTAATTCTGTACCTCTTGTATCAATTTTTCTATCTCTACTTCTACCCTTTTGCCATTTTCTATGTTTTACTTTTTTAGGAATAAGCATTTTTATTTTTCAAAAACATCACCTTTATAAATCCAAACTTTTACTCCAACAGTTCCATAGGTTGCAAAAGCGGTTGCTTGTCCATAATCAATTTTGGCTCTTAATTTTCCAGTGGGCAAAGAACCAAATTTAAAGGTTTCATGTCTTGCAATTTCAGCACCATCAAGTCTTCCTTTAACTATAATTTTTGCTCCTTTAACTTCTTTATTTTGAGCTAAATAATCTAATTGTTTTTTAGCGGTTAAACGGTATGGAATTCTTTTTTCTATATCCCAAGCAATTTGTTGAGCAATATATTGAGCGTTAGGTTCATTTCTTTTTAATTCTTCAATATTTAAACTTAATCTAAAATTTAATTCTGGATTTTTTTGCTCCTTTCTTAATTTTAAAATCTTTTTTTCTAATAATTTAGTTAATTCTTCTACACCTTTTCCTCCTTGACCAATAACTAATCCAGGTTTGGCTACTTTAATATTAATTTTAATTAAATCTAATGTGCGTTCAATTTCAATGCTTGCAATTCCAGCATTTCCAATTTTTTCTCGAATAGTATTTCGAATTAATTCATCTTCTTCTAAAAATTTAGCATACGGATACCTGCCTAAAAGCTTGAGCTTTCCGCTCTTATAAAAAAACCATCTTGACATCCACGTTTCATTCTTACCCAACCTTAATGAAATTGGATTAACTTTTTGCCCCATTGTTTTTATATTGCTTTTCTTCTAAAAATGCGCTTAAAAATACTTTCTTTTTTAGTAGGTTTAATTTCTTCTTGAGATTTTATTTTTTCTTCTTTAATTCCTTCTTTTTCTTTCTTTGCTTTTGGTTTTTTTTCAACTTTAACTTTTTTCTTATTTACAATATTAAATTTAGGAACAATACCTTCTTTTTCCGCTAAAACCACAGTGATATGGCTCATTTTTTTCTGAATAGGTGTAGCCATACCTCGAGCGCGTGGTAGGTAGCGTTTTAGCATTGGTCCTTGATCAACTGTAATATTTTTAACATATAATTTATTTAAATCAAGTTTTTTAGCTAAGGCGCCTGCTTTTGCAGATTCTAAAAGTTTTAAAATAACTTTAGCTGGTCTTTTTGAAGAATAAATTAATTGCGCCTCTGCTTGATCCAAAGGCAAACCCTTTATCATTTCCGCCACCAATCTCACCTTTCGAGGTGCAATATGAACGTATCTTGCTTTTGCGGTATGTAATTTTTGTTCTAATTCCACTGGCATGTTTATTTGCTTTTACCTAATTGACTTAAAGCTTCGCGCTCTTTTTCTGCTTGTTTTTGTTCTAATTCACGCTGCATTTTACCTCCATGACGAATAAATTTCCTTGTTGGTGCAAATTCGCCTAAACGATGTCCGATCATTGCTTCATTTACTTTCACTTCAACAAAATTTTTACCATTATGAACTAAAAAAGTATAACCAACCATTTCAGGAGAAATTTCCGAAGCTCTTGCCCATGTTTTAATAGGTCCATCTTCTGGCTTTTGACGCGAAATCTTTTTTAAAATATTTGGATCAACAAATGGTCCTTTTTTTAAACTTCTTCCCATTTTATTTTCTTCTTTGCAAAATTAACTTATTCGACCATTTTTTCTTCTTGCGTGTCTTGTGTCCACCAGTAACTTTACCCCATTTTGTCTTTGGTCTTCTTGTGCCTCTTTTTGCCTTACCTTCTCCTCCACCATAAGGATGATCAACAGGATTCATTGCGGATCCTCTCACTGTTGGTCTTATACCCATCCATCTTGATCTACCCGCTTTTCCAATAACAACTAAATTATGTTCGGGATTTGAAACCTGACCAATAGAAGCAAAACATTCATAATTTATTTTTCTTACCTCTCCTGATGGCATTTTTAAAATAGCGTAATGTTCTTTATCATCCATTCCTAAAACTTCAGCATATGAACCAGCAGATCTTACTATTTGTCCTCCCTTTCCAGGAGTAATTTCAATATTATAAACTTGATAGCCGGGTGGAATATTTTTTAATTTTAATCTATTTCCAATAGCCAATGGCGCATTTTCGCTGGTTATAATTTTATCTCCAACTTTTAATCCATGTGGCGCTAAAATATATCTTCTTTCACCATCTTTATATAAAACTTTGGCAATAAAAGCGGTTCGATATGGATCATATTCCAATGTTTCTACAACCGCTTCTTGATCTAATTTATCTTGTTTAAAATCAATTATTCTATATAATTTTTTATGTCCACCACCTTGATGTCTTACGGTAATTCTTCCTTGATTATTTCTTCCAGAATGTTTTTTGAGGCGTTTAAGTAAGGATTTCTCTGGAGAAACCTTTGATAATACCGAATAATCTATCACTGTCATTCCTCTCTGCCCTGGTGTTACTGGTTTTTTAACTTTTATTGGCATTTTATACTAATTCTATTTTTTGACCTTCTTTTAAAGTAACTATAGCTTTCTTATATTTATCCTTTTTAGAAACAATATTTCCAAATCTTTTTGGTTTTGATGGAATTTTCAAAATATTTACTTTTACAACATTAACTTTATAAATTCTTTCTATTTCCTTTTTAATTTCATTCTTATTTGCATTTTTGTCAACTTCAAAGACGTATTTATTTTGACTACCTAAATCGGTAGCTTTTTCGGTAATATGTGGTTTTTTAATTAATCCTATCCTCATTTTATTTTAAAATGTTTTTGAATTATAGGTATCGCACCTTGTTCTATAAAAATATTTTTATAATTTAATAAATCATAAACATTTAATGATGTTGGGTCTAAAACTTTTGTTTTAACTAAATTGCGAGCGGATTTAAATATATTTTTATTTTCAACATCTGGAATAATTAACACATCAAGTTTTTTCTTTTTGGGTGGTAAATTAACAATTTCTTTTAAATAAGAAAAAATTATTTTTGTTTTTGGCTCGTCGATTTTTAAAGAATCAAAAAATTTAACTTCGCCTTCTTTTAGTTTTTTAGACAAAACAGAAAAAATAGCCAATCTTTTCATTTTTTTGTTTATTTTTTTAGCATATATTTTTTCTTTCGTTGGACCATGCGCTTTTCCTCCACCAACCCAAATTGGTGAACGAATTGAACCATGACGCGCTCTTCCAGTTCCTTTTTGTCTCCATGGTTTTCTTCCTCCACCACTTACTTCCGCTCTAGTTTTAGCATGTGCAATTGGCTTTCTTTTGTTAGAAAGTTGAACATCTAAGGCTTGCTTTACTAATACTGGATTCCATTTTTGATTAAAAATTTCTTCCGGAATTTCTATCACTCCCACTTTTTCATTTTTTAAATTATACAATTCCGCCTGCATGTTATTTTTTTCTAATTTCAACTAAAGCGCCTCTTGCACCTGCAATCGCGCCTTTAAGCATTAAAATATTGTTTTCTGGATCAACTTTTACAATTTCTATATTTTTAATTGTCACTCTTTTATTTCCTGCTCTACCAGCCATTTTTCTTCCTTTAAAAACATGTTGAGGCGCGGTTGGCCCAATTGAACCTGGAGCTCGCCATCTATCTTTTTGTCCATGACTTTTTGGACCACCAGCAAACCCATGACGCTTTACCACACCCGCAAAACCCTTTCCTTTGGAAACACTGCTTACAATGACATTTTCTCCTTCATTAAATACTGAAACATCTATTTTATCTTTGGATTGAATTTCTTTTTTTTCTTCTTCGGTTAACTTGTCTAATCTAAATTCTTTTTTCTTATCATCTAACTCTAAACAAATTGCTTCATAACCATTTTTTTCTTTCGTCCTTAAATAAGCCACCTTGTTGGGCCGAGCTTCAACTATCGTTACAGGAATAACCTTATCATCTTTCCATATTTGCGTCATTTTAACTTTTTTACCTAAAATAAACATGCTAAAAAATAACCAAATTAAACACACCATTAAAAGGTGTGACTTATATTTTAATATAAAAATTGAGGAAATGTCAAATAAAATTCAAACACCCGTCATTGCGAGCCCCGAAGTTTCGTCAACTTGTGGACATCGCCCCGAAGCATCGGGACGATGTCCTAAATATTGATAAATTCAAAATTTATTTTAACAAAAGGGGTGAATTTTTTAATGTGCGTTATATCCGCTATAGCGGATATAACGTCATTTTATTTTAAGGTTTTTTTTATGAAAATTGTTGAACTTCAATAAAAAATTATAATTTTAACTCTACTATCCTATTTTTGCGATCGTTTATGATAGGATAGTAAAAATTTTTCTTTTTTTTGTTAGAAATCTTTAACTGTTCAAACACCCGTCATTGCGAGTCCCGAAGTTTCGGAACGAAGCAATCTCTAATTTTTCGTTTATATTATTGCTCTATAAAAATTTAAAAAAATAGTTCAAATCATATCATATAAATCATTAAAATTAGGATTAAAATTTTTAATTAACTCTATTTTCTTTTTTCTGGATCCACCTTTTATTTGTTTTTCTCTTTGGATTGCGTAATATGGATTATCAAATATTTCATAATAAACCAATTTATTTATATTGTATTTTTTTGTAAATCCAGAAAGTAATTTATTTTTGTGCTCATATATTCTTCGTTTTAAATCATTTGTTATTCCAGTATACAAAACAGTGTTTGTTTTATTTGTCATAATGTAGACATAATACTGTTTATTCATATTTAAATTATAAAATAATTATATTTTTTGATCTAATTTAAAGAGATTGCTTCGTCGCTTCGCTCCTCGCAATGACAGACGTTTGAATCTTATTAATTTTTATTTGAATTGTAGTTTTTTCTCCAAAGGAGCCTATCTATCTGCTGGTAGTAGGGCAGGCAGGTTTAAATTTTGCCCCGAACCACATCAGGGTTCGGGGCGGACCCGCACCAAACTATGCTCTGGTACGGGGTTTGCATTTTGCATTTTTAATATTGTTGTCTAAAATTAATATTATGTCTAAATTTTATACATCGGAAAATATAAGAAATTTTGTAATAATAGCGCATATTGATGCTGGTAAATCGACTTTGGCGGATAGAATGCTTGAAATAACAAAAACAGTAGATATAAGAAAAATGAAACCGCAATATTTGGATCAATTAGAATTAGAACGCGAGCGCGGAATTACAATTAAAATGGCACCAGTAAGAATGAAATATAGTTTAAATAACGAAGAATTTATTTTAAATTTAATTGATACACCTGGGCATTCTGATTTTTCTTATGAGGTTTCAAGAGCATTAACTGCTGTTGAGGGTGCTATTTTACTTATAGATGCTACCAAAGGCATACAAGCGCAAACTCTTGCTAATTTATATTCTGCGCAAAAAGCAAATTTAAAAATTATTCCCGCAATAAATAAAATTGATTTATTTAATCTTTCGAATGAAAAAGTAAAAGAAATCATAGAAGAAACTTTTAAACTTTTAAATTGCAACAAAGAAGAAATTCATTTAATTTCCGCAAAAACAGGCTTGGGCGTTGAAAATTTAATAAAAGATATTATTAAAAAAATACCTCCGCCCCAAATTAATTCCTCGGAAAATTTTTCGCGCGCTTTAATTTTTGATTCTTTATACGATGAAAATAAAGGGATAATTGTTTATACAAGAATTTTTAATGGCAAATTTTATACTGGTCAAGAAGTTACATTATTATCTTCAAATAAATCATTTAAAATTAAAGAGTTAGGTTATTTTACTCCTGAATTTAAAAAAACAGACGAGCTTTGTGTTGGAGAAATTGGTTATATTGCTACAGGAATCAAAGAACCATCTTTAATTTATGTTGGCGACACTATAGCTTTTAACACCAAAGAACCATTAGAGGGATACCAAAAACCAAAACCTGTTGTTTTTGTTTCGTTTTATCCTGATAAAAATACTAAATTTGAAGAACTTAAAAAATCTATTGAAAAATTACAACTATCTGATTCCGCTTTAACTATTGAACCAGAAAATAACGAAGCCTTGGGTAGAGGTTTAAAAGTAGGATTTTTAGGAAAACTTCATTTTGAAATTATTTCCACTCGCCTTCTTAAAGAATTTAAATTAAATTTTTTAACAACCTTTCCATCAGTAGAATGGAAAATAAAAACAAATAATCAAGAAAAAACAATTTATGATCCGCGCGATTTCCCCCAAAAACCAGAAAAAGTTTTTCAAAAAATGATAAATATTAAAATCATTACTCCACCGCAATATTTAAATAACATAACCCAACTTCAAAATTTATTTGATTTAAAAATTACAGAAATAAAAAATTTAGGAACGCAATTAATTTTAATAGGTGAAATGCCTCTTATAGAATTAATTTACGACTTTGATGATAAATTAAAATCAGTTTCATCAGGTTTTGCTTCTTTTAGTTATGAAATTAATGGCGAAAAAGAAGCAGAAGTTTCTTTAATGGAAATTCTTGTTGCAGGAACACCAATTCAAGCTTTAACTCGCATTGTTCCTAAAAAAAATGTTTTACGCGAAGCTAAAGAAATAATTTTAAAATTAAAAGAGCTTTTACCTCGTCAGCAGTTTCCTCAAGCACTTCAAGCTAAAGTTGATGGCAAAATTGTTGTTCGTGAAAATATTCCCGCTTTACGTAAAGACGTAACCGGATATTTGTATGGAGGAGATAGAACACGCAAAATGAAATTGTGGCAAAAACAAAAAAGAGGAAAAGAAAAATTAAAATCCATTGCGCGTGTAAATATTAGTTCAGATGTCTTTAGAGAACTTCTTAAAAAATAAATTAAAATTCCTCTGTGCCACCAATAATTTCCTCAATAGAAACAAGTCCTTCTAATGCTTTTAAAATACCATCTTGGCGCATAAAAATCATTTTTTGTCTTTTAGCTTCTTCTATAATTTTAGACATTGTAGGACTAGAAATTATAATTTCTTCAAGTTGAGGCGTCATTTCTAAAACTTCAAAAACCGCTATTCTTCCTAATATTCCCCTGCCCTTACAAATAGAACATCCTTTGCTGTGATAAATTTTATAAGGAGGTTTATATTTTGATTTTAATTCTTCAGGTAAATATTTTAGGGCATTGCTAATAACTTCTTGAATTTGAGGTGGTGCTTCTTCTGCAATTTTGCAATTATCACAAAGTCTACCAAATAATCTTTGAGATATCATTAAACTTAAAGATGCTGGCAAAAGAAATGGCTCTACTTTCATATCAATTAAACGTGGAATAACACCTATAGCATTATTAGTGTGAAGCGTTGATAAAACAATATGCCCGGTTAAGGCTGCTTGTACCGCTAAACTTGCAGTTTCAACGTCTCTTATTTCTCCAACCATAATAATATCTGGATCTTGGCGCAAAATTTGGCGCAAACCCGAAGCAAAATCATAACCAATCTCAGGATGAACCTGCGATTGATTTACTCCCGCAATAAAATATTCTACTGGATCTTCAAGGCTTACAATGTTTACTTCTTCTTTGTTTAATTTTTGCAAAAAGGCATAAAGCGTTGTTGTTTTTCCTGAACCAGTTGGACCAGTAATTAAAATCATTCCATAAGGTTTATTTAATCCTCTTTCCGCTTTAGCAAGATTTTCATAAATTAAACCTAATTCATTAAAATCTTTTAATCCAACAGTTGGGTCTAAGACTCTAATCGCCACTTTTTCGCCTAATGGCGTTGGAAATGTGGCGACTCTAAAATCAATTTCTTTATCAAAAATTTTTGTTCGAAATCTACCATCTTGAGGAATGCGCGTTTCATCAATTTTTAAATTAGAAATAACTTTAATACGCGAGACAATAGCTTGTGTTAATTCTTGGGGCAATGTTGCTACTTCGCGCAAATCACCATCAATTCTAAAACGAATTCTTAATGATTTTTCCTGAGGCTCAATATGAATATCGGAAGCATTTTGTTTTACCGCTTCTTTAAATGTTTCTGAAACAATTTTAATAATTGGAGCTTCTTCTTCGCCTAAAGATTCTTCTAATTGAATTAATTTTCTTGTGCTACCTTCTTTTGACTTTAATCCTAATGAACGAACCGCACTTTCAATTTCAGTTTTAAATGGAGAATATTTTTTCAAAAATTCCTGCCAATCACCATAAGATATAACATAAACTCCTAAATTAAGTTTGTTTTGTCGTGCAATAAATTTTAAAGCTTCTTGCGCTTTTAAATCATCGGGGTGAAGCATACCAACAATTAAATTATTTCCATCTAATGATATTGGAACAATTTCATAAGTCCGAGCGGTTTCTTCAGGAATAATTTCTAAAAGTTTTGAATCTATTTGATTTAATGGAACGCGTATAAATGGTATTCCTAAAACTTTGCTTTTTAAAGAAGCAATATCTACATCCGAAACTAATTGTTGATCATAAATAATACGTTCAACTTTTTGATCATTAATTAAAGCTTCGCGCTTTATTTTTAAAGCCTGGTTTTCATCCAGTAATTTTGCTTGTATTAAAAGATTTAAAAGTTGTTCATCTGTCATATTAATATTATAAACTATTCGCGAATAACACGCAAAACCTCATCAATAGTTGTAATACCCAAACCCGCCTTTTTTAAACCATCTTCAAACATAGTTTCGCTTCCATTTTTACGCGCCTCTTCCCACAAAGCATCTGTAGACAAATTTTCACTTAAAATAAGTTTTTTAATTCCTTCAGTATTTTCAATAAATTCAAAAATACCAATTCTTCCTTTATAACCTGTATATCCACAATTTTCGCATCCTTTACCTTTAAATAAAATTTTAGGAATTTTTGATTCGGGATCCGGAGCTTTAACTTCTTTTAATTGATTTAAAATAATATTTTTAATTTCTGGAGTAACCTCATAAGAATAAATACAATTAGTACAAATTCGACGCACAAGTCTTTGAGCTAAAGCAATGTTTATCACTTGAGCGACCAAATAATTTGGAATTCCCAAATCAATTAAACGCGGAATAGCTGTTGGAGCATCGTTGGTGTGTAATGAAGATAAAAGAAGGTGGCCAGTTAACGCCGCTTGAACCGCAATTTGAGCGGTTTCTGCATCTCTTATTTCACCTACCATAATAATATTTGGGTCTTGACGCAAAAGAGCACGCAAACCAGTTGCAAAAGTAATTCCTGCTTCTGGATTAATTTGAGATTGATTAATGTAACGCATATTATACTCGATTGGATCTTCAATAGTGCAAATGTTTACTTCGGGTTTATTTAAAATATTCATCAAGGCATAAAGCGTTGTTGTTTTTCCTGAACCAGTTGGACCAGTAACCAAAAGCATTCCATATGTTTTTTCGAGATTTCTTTCAACTGCTTTTAAATTATTATTCATTAATCCTAATTCTTGCAAAGATAATGGTTTTTGTGTCGCTTCTAACAAACGCATTTCAATTTTTTCTCCATAAAAAGTAGGCATAATTGAAACACGAACATCAATAATTTGATTTGGAGTATTAAATCGAAAACGTCCATCTTGTGGTCGCATATGCTCATCTATTTTTAAGCCTGCTAAAATTTTTACACGCGCAACTAAAGCATTATGAATAACTTTTGGAATGCGCATTATTTCTCTTAAAATACCATCAATACGATAACGAATTAAAGTACTTTCTTCTAAAATTTCAATATGAATATCTGATGCTCGCAAGGAAACAGCATAAGAAATTAAATTATCCACAATAGCAACAATTGGTAAATCCGCAGCCGCTTCTTCCAAACTTCTTTTTTGAGAGCGTAAAGATTGTTCAATATTTTCTTCAATAAGTTTTTTAAAGTCTTCAGTAGTGGTTGATCCATAAATTTTAAAACCATAATTTAAGTTTTCTACAGAAATTAAAAATGGTTTAATAGAAGTATCAAAATATTGTTTTAAATATTCGATAGTATTTAAATCCGATGGATCTGCCATAGCAACATCTAATGTTCCATCTGGTTCTTTATTAAAAACAATAACTTGTTTTTCGCGCGCAATGTTTTCTGGTAAAGATTTAACTATTGTTTCATTGATTACATGTTTATTTGGTTGAAATAATTCTACACCTAAATAAGAAGCTAAAAATTGGTAAAGATAATTGCTATCCACTACCCTTTCAGAAACTAAAATATCAATTAAATTTTGATTTTTGCGTTTAGCCTCTTCTAAATAAATATTAAATCCTTCTTCGGTGATTAAGCCATCTTCTAAAAGCTTATTTTTAATTTCTGTAACTGGTATTGGTATTGGCATATTTTAATTATATTTTAAAAAATAAATTCTTGCAAATTAAGAAATAATTAATAAATTCAAAAAGGACTTGGGCAAAATAAAATTTTTTAATATAAAAACAATTAAAACCCCCGGCAACCAAAAATAATAAAGAGGCGCCCTGCCTTTATTTTTTAAAGTGTAAATTATTGAAAGACAAACGCCTAAAAATAAAATTACCAAAATATAAAAAAGAAGACCTGGCCATCCGCATAAAAATATTCCTAAAGATCCAAGCGGAATTTCTTCTTGTTCAAAAAACCTCTCATTATATTTTTTATTAGCCCAGGAAGTTACAAAATTAAGTAAAAGCGCAAAAGCTAAAGAAATTCCCCAAGGAATAAAAAATTTAAATCCAATAAATCTTAAAAAATAATTTATGCTTTTATATGGAGGAATTAATAATTTAAAAAGAGGATCGCTTTTCCACAAAAAATATTGATAAATAGAAAAAAATATTCCAGCTAAAAAAATTAATAAAATAGAAAGCTTCCAAATAAAAATTATTTTTTTTAAAAAATCTTTTCGAAAAATTTGAATTAAAAATAAAATAACTACCAAAACCAAACTAAATTTATCAATTATAGTAATATTCATAGTTTTATGATAAAAATTTTATACAAAATTGTAAATAAAAGCAAAATCGCCCTGTGGATGTGGGCGATTTTGCTTTGTGATAATTTTAATTAAAAATTTATAATTGTGGATTTTGTTCGGGAGTTTGCTCTGGTTGCTGATTTTGTGAAAATGGTCTTTGTTGTGAAGCTAACTGTCTTTTTACAAATCCACCCTGTGGCTCTTCAATTTTAAGATTAACGTAGGCATTATTTTTAATACCTACGATTCTTAAAAGAGAGCGAATAGCTTTTGCGGTTGCTCCTTTCCTTCCAACAACCTGTCCCATATCCATCGGATTTACACGCAAAGTAAGCAAAACTCCCCTTTCATCAATCTTGCGATCAATTTTCACATCTTCTGGGTGGTCAACAAGAGCTTTCACAACATATTCCAAAAAATCCTTATCTGGCGTTGAATTCATTTCTTTCTTTTCTATTATTCTTTCGACCTTTCCAAGCGGTAAACGCTTGCTTATAGTATAAAAACCATTATCTAATTTGTCAAATTTTAAAAATCAAAGGCATCCCATTGACAAGATTCAATGTCACAAAATGAATTATAAAAATTGAAAAAATTTAAAAAGATTTTACATTTTTTTACCATTTTGCATTTTAAATTATCATTTTGCATTTTTCGTCCAAAGGAGGATCCTCCTTCGGAGAAGAATTTTGCATTTTTAAATATTCGTTATTCCCGCTATAGCGGATATAACGTCGTTTTAATTTTTAATGTTTTTTATAAAAATTTTGAACTTCAATAAAAAATTATAATTTTAATTCTACTATCCTATTTTTGCGATCGTTTATGATAGGATAGTAGCAAAAAATGGCGATGTCGGACGTCGCCAAATTTATTAGCGTTATTCCCGCTATAGCTGGTATAATGTAAGCAAAATTTAAAAGTAAAAAGGTTTAAAGGCTTTTGTTTTAATTAAAAAAATCTTTTGGGGGTATTTTTTCTCTTTCGCCTTCTATTTTTATTTTTTTTATAACTAATTTATTTTGAACTAAATCTGCTTCAAGCAATTTAACTCTTTTGTTATCTTTTTTTGTCCAGGTTCCAGGTTCAGGATTTAAAGCTAAAATTTTTTGATAAATTTGAAAAGCAATATTTCCGCCTTCATTTATAGCTTTTTTTAAATCAAAAAAATCGACATAAGCATCTTCATTTGAAATTTTTTTAGTATAAGTTGCTTGCAAATCATCTTGATATTTTAAGCTAATTTTATTTTCTAAATAATTAGGAATTGTTTCGATGATTAAATCGCCAGCCAAATAAGCTAACTTAAATAAAACTTTTTCAAAATTTAAATTTTGAATTTCAGTTTTTCTTTGGGACAAAATAGGACCATGATCCATTTTTTCATCTAATAAATAAATAGTTATTCCACTTTCTTTTTCTCCATTTAAAATTGCTGATTGTATTGGAGTTGCTCCGCGATATTTTGGCAAAAGCGAGGGGTGAATACCTAAAACTCCACGAGGAAAAACTTCTAAAATTTCTTGAGGAATAATCTTAGAATAAGCGCAAACAATAGCAAATTGAGGATTTAAATTTTTAATTTCTAAAATAAAATTTTTATCTAAAATCTCGGGTTGAAAAATTTTTATTTGATTTTCTAATTTTTTTTCTAAAATAAGTTTTTTTGTTTCTGGAGGGGTTATAATTTTTTTTCTTCCAAAAGGTTTATCTGGATTACAAACTAAAGCTAATGGCAAAAAATTTTTTTCAATTAATTTTTCCAAAACAATACGCGCAAAAAGCGGGCTTCCAAAAAAAATAAATTTATATTGAGTGGACATCTTTTTGATTTTTAATTTCATATAACTCTTTGGCTTTTTCTATAAAAAGTTTTCCATCTAAATGATCAATTTCATGTTGAAAAACATGAGCCAAAAGACCCCAAGCTTTAATTTTAATAGGCTTACCATAACGATTAAAACCAGAAATAGTAATTTTTTCATAGCGTGGAGTTTTTCCATAAACCCCTGGCACACTTAAACAACCTTCTTCAAGTTCTAATTTTTCTCCTTCTATTTTTTCAATTTTAGGATTAAAAATAGCATAAAATTTATTCCCCTCTTTTGATGGAACTTCTGCTATAAAAAATCTATAAGGCAAACCAACTTGATTAGCAGATAATCCTATTCCTTGTGAATCACGCATTATTTTTTTCATTTTATTAATTAATTGCGTTAATTCTTTGGAATTAAACATTTTAAAATCAAATTCTTTTGTCTTTTGGGACAAAAATTTTTTCTCTTCTTTATTTTCAATTGTAAAAAGTTTTAATTTGTCTAAATGCATTTTATTTTTGTTTTCTTTTTGACTTTTTTCTTTTCTTTTCTTTTTGTTTTGGGGTTAACTTTTTAAGCAAACCTTCATTTTTTAATTTCCACATAAAATAAGCGCCCTTATTTTTAATTCTTTTATTTTCAGCAATAGTTTTAGCAATTTGTAAAAGTTTTTCTCCATCTATTTCTTTGGCTAATTTTATATACAAAGATTTATGTTTTTTATCTTGTAAAATTTCCGCTATTTCAAGACCTTGAAATTGATATTTATAATAAACTCTTGAAGTTTTTGCTCTTTTTTTAAGCTCTTTTAAATATTCGCTCGGCTGAAGCAATTGATTCATTTTAAAATTATAGCATAAATTAATTTTTTAACCAACTAAAATCTCTTTTAACCCCCAAACATAAAAAGGCAAAATAAGCGTCGCATCGCTTTTTATTTCTGCAAATTTTCCTTTAGGATCCATTTTTCTCCAAGAAACACCCTCAGAATAGGTGCATCCTGACAAATGTCCTAAATAAACCTCATCAGGAGCAATGCGACAACCATAAGAATATTTTACTTCTTTTAATTTTAAATTCGTTCTAAAATTAATAATTTCAATCAAGGGGGCGACATTTTGCATATTATTGCGCGGAACACCACCACCAATAGAAAATATACCAAGTCTTTTAGAAGAAACTACCAAATCAATTAATTTTAATTCGTCTTTTTCTTGATCCACAATTAAATTTGGCAAATTTTTTTGTTTTTGAATTAAATTATAAATAATAACATCATTTCCAAGCTCAGAATCATAAAAAGCAGGAATAAATATAGGTACATTTTTTTTATAAGCTGAAGTTAAAATACTAATTTTTGATGGATATTTTTCAAATAAATATTTGCCAATTAAAAAAATAATTTCGCTTGGAGAAGTAATCCCGCCATTTTTAAATTCTTTTGTTAAAACATTATGAATTAATTTTTCAATATGGTCTAAATTTTTTTCTGGTTCAATTGTATCAGTAATACGGTTTAATTTTTGCTTAGCTAATAAAACATCGCTAAATTTTGGATCATATTTATAATGTTTTAAATCAACACCTTCTACCAAACCATGACCAATTAAAGCGCCTGTAGAAGCTAAAATATTTACCCATCCTTTTTCAATCATATAAGCAATTAAACTACTCATTTTTGCCATTGTCATTATTCCAGACAAAGTCATAACTACTTTACAATTTTTGTCTTTAATCATTTTAAGTAAAACTTCAAAGCCCATTGCAACATTTTTCCCTTCTCCGCCAATTTGAAGCCAAGTATTTAAAAGTTTTTTAAATGAAAATTTACGATTAAAAATTTTTTCCTCTAAAACACCATAAATAACTGGTAGAACAATTTGAGGATTGGCATTTAAAAAGCTTTTAAAATAACCATCTTTTACCCATGGCGGAGCTAAATTTAAATTGTTAATAAAAATAATATTATTTGGATCTTTTTTAAAAAGAATTTTGCGCGTTTGATTTAAAAGATAACCAATGGCTATTACAGGATTTTTTTCTTTGAAAAATCCATTTTGAATATAATCTTTTCCGCTCATTACCTTTCCTATTTTTTGAACTAAATTTTGAAAATAAAGATTTTCTGGTAAATCGTCTATAATCACTATTGGTTTTTTGCCCTTTTTTAACCAATTAACTAAGGTTAAAGTATTTTCACCAAGCATGCGCGCACCAATTGCAGTTTGACTCATTGCAGACACCACATCTGAAATCTTTTTACATTGATTAATATCAATGGGTTTAAGAGCTTTAAGATTTTTTAAAATATTCATTTTAATATAAAAATTTGTGACCTAATAAATTATAAATTAATTTAGCACAACTATATTCAGTATAATGCGTAAATTTTTGAGGTAAAGCTTCGACCACATCCAAACCAACAACATTTTTCTTTTTAAAAACTAAATTCATTGTTTCCATAAATTTATACCAACTAATTCCGCCTGGCTCTGGCGTGCCTGTATGTGGAAAATCTCCAGCGGAAAAAGCATCAACATCTATTGTTAAATAAACATTTTTTGATGGAATTAATGATAAAATTTTAGATGGATTTATTTTTAAAAAATCCCATGCAAAAATTACATTTTTTAATAATTTCTTTTCTTTTAAAAAATTAAATTCTTCTTTAGATGCTGAGCGGATACCTACTTGAACTATAAAACATTGGGCATCAAAAGCTCTTTTCATTACTGTAGAATGCGCAATTCTTTTGGCTTCTTTTTCGTAATCTCTAGTATTTTCGCGCATATCTAAATGCGCATCAAATTGTAAAACAGTTAAATCTTTAAATTTTTCTTTATAAGCCAAAATAGCGCCAAGGCTTATAGTATGTTCTCCACCAATTAAAACTACAAACTTATTCTGATTTAAAAATTTTTTAGTTGCATTAAAAACTTTTTTTACCATCAAATCTGGTTTTAAATTTTTAACTTCATTTAAAATATATGCTCCAATTTTAACTTTAGAACTTAAAGACTTTTGAAAAAATAAATCAAAGTCTTCAACTTGTGTTTGAAGCTGGTTTATAATTTTAAATGGAGCACTTGCTGTTCCTTTTTGACCCGAAGCGGTTTTATCATAAGGAACACCCAAAAGAATAACTTTAGTTTTTAACAAATCATTAGTAATTATATTTGAAGGAAGCATTTAAAAATTATCTGGATAATTTCCTAATGTAACTTTTAAATTTAATTCTTTGCCGTCGCGCAAAATTTTTAAATCTATAGTATCTCCAGGAGAAAAACGACTAATTATACCCGCTAATGTATTTTTTTCTGTAATTTTTTGACCATTAATTTCTAAAATAATATCACCTTTTTTAAGTCCCGCACGCTCTGCAGGTGAACCTGAAACAACCGCAGGATTTTTGCCATCAGAATCAATTAAAGCTCCGTAAGTTGCTGGCAATTTTCTTTCCTTGGCTAAATCTTCGTCAATTATTACATATCTTATTCCTAAAAATGGCGCCTCAATTTTACCTTTCGTTTTAACAGATTCAATAACACGTTTTGCTTTGTTTATAGGAATAGCAAAACCAATATTTTCTGCTCCAGAAGCCATTGCGGTATTTATTCCAATAACCTCTCCCGCTAAATTAACTAATGGACCACCAGAATTTCCCGGATTAATCGCTGCGTCCGTTTGAATAACATCATGAATTGTTTCTTCGTATCCTAAGCCTCCGCTTGCTCTTACTGTACGTGCAAGACCAGAAACAACACCTACCGAAACTGTATTTCGAAATTCGCCTAAAGCATTGCCAATCGCAATAACAGATTGTCCTAACTGAAGTTCATCAGAATTTCCTAATGGAGCGGGTACAAGATTATTAGCTTCAATTTTTAAAATAGCTAAATCTTCAATTGGATCTCGAGCTAAAATTTTTGCAGGATATTTTTTGCCATCATTAGTTAAAACCGTATAAGAGGCATTTTGATCTAAAACAACATGCTTATTTGTTAAAATTAATCCATCTGGCGATATAATAAAACCGCTTCCAGAACCAACTTGTTGTAATTTTTTCCCTTTTTCACAAGGCATATAAAATTCTGGGAATCGCCAACCAAAAAATTTTTGAATATCTTCTGGCAAATCAGAAAATGGATTATATGGACATTGTTCAATTATAGGAACATTTTTAGAAATAGTAATAGAAACAACCGATGGAGAAATTCTTTTAACCGCATTTATAACCGCTTGTTCATAATCAACAACTGGTTTATATAAAGGAGTTTCTTTATTTTGATTTTGAGGTGTATTTCCTCTTTGTTCTTTTATAATTTGCGTTTGGGGATTAAAAAAATTTTTTAAATCGTTCCAAAAATCCGCTTTTACAATATTAATTTGATATTTAAATATCCAAAAAAACAAAAATACAAAAAAGCCCAATAAAAAGCCTTGTAAAAATTTTGAATTTTTAATTTTTAAAAATACCTTCATAACTTTATTATTTTAATAAGATCTAAGGCTTTGTCAACATCTTGTTTTTTGGTAAATCTTCCAAAGCTAAAACGCAAACTTTGCTGAGCTCTATTTTTATTATATCCACATGCCAAAAGAACATATGACGGTTCTGGAGAACGCGCTCTACATGCGGAACCAGACGAAACCGCTATTCCCAATAAATCTAATTTTGTTATAAGCTCATCTGAATTTTTACCAGGGAAATAAATATTTAAAATATTTGGCAAGGTGCTTCTAAAATTTGGTTCCTGATTTAATTTTATTTTTTTAAAAATTAATTTTAAATTTTTCCAAAAATAATTTCTTAAATCATAAATTCTTTTAAATTCTTTTTGACGCCAATTAAAAGCTAATTCAATTGCCTTAGCAAAACCAACAATACTTGGTATATTTTCTGTTCCAGAGCGCATTTTAAATTCTTGTCCTCCACCAGTAATTTGAGGCCATATTTTATCTTTAATTTTATTTTTTATATACAAAGCGCCAATTCCTTTTGG
>Ga0272449_1001031_pt1 | contig 30274 bp, 30 predicted proteins | sample YNPCB0241_FD_198679 | JGI IMG/M metagenome (GOLD analysis project Ga0272449, IMG submission 198679) | Hot spring sediment microbial communities from Yellowstone National Park, WY, United States - YNP-CB-024-1 | ecosystem: Environmental > Aquatic > Thermal springs > Hot (42-90C) > Sediment... | reverse complement strand
TTTCATTTTACACCTCCTTGAGGTCCATTAAAAGACCTCATTTAAATCCTACTTCTTTTTTATTTTTTGTCAAGTCCTCAATTTTAAGAAACAAAAAATCGGCTTTTTGGCCGATTTTTTGTACTCTCCTGCCCACCAGCTCAGGGCCTACTTCGCACAAGGCGAATCAACCCTGATTTTGGCTACTTCCCGGTTAGGAGGTCTCCCGGTTTTGCCACTGGTGGGCAGAAGGGTATTTTTCAAATAAAAATTTAGCAAATTTTAAAATTTTGTCAAGGGGTAAATTTCATTATAATTAAAAAGGGGCTCAAAAAGAGCCCCTGAAAATTTACTTAATTCCCATTTTCTTTTTGTCGTCATCTGTTAAGAAGAAGAAATAGTAAACAGTAGCAACCAAAAGGAGAATCATTACGAAAGCGAACAAAATTAAAACGCTTAATAATAAGAATTTAATAATTCCCATATTCACCTCCTCCTTCTTGACTTTCTTTTTTATTTTAATCATAATAACAAATATGTCAAGTCAAGAAATAAAAAATGGCGATTTAATTTATTGGAATGCTTTGGCTCTTTTTTTAAAGTTTGAGGCAAAAAAATTAAAATTGATTGCAGATTATTTCCCTTCAATGAAAATTGCTTTTAATGCTTCTCTTTCAGATTTTATTAAAGCGGGTATCGATGAAAAGATTGCTCAAGAATTTTTGGATTGGCGAAAAAAAATCGACCCTGAAAAAGAATGGAAAAAATTAGAGAAAGAAAAAATAAAAATTATTACTATTAAAGATGAAAATTATCCAAAACTTTTAAAAGAAATTTATGATCCACCTGCGATTTTATATGTAAAAGGAGAATTAAAAAAAGAAGAAAAATATCCATTAGCAGTTGTTGGAACGAGAAAAATGACTTTTTATGGTCGAGAGGTAACCGAACAAATTGTTAAAGATTTAGCTAATGCTGGTTTAACAATTATCTCTGGATTGGCTTTAGGAATTGACAGTGTTGCCCACAAGACAACTTTAAAAGAAAAAGGAAGAACTATCGCTGTTTTAGGTGGTGGGATAGATGAAAAAACTATTTATCCATCAATTCATAAAAATTTGGCCAAAAAAATTGTTGAAAGTGGTGGAGCGGTTATTTCTGAATATCCAGTTGGCACAAGGCCAACCAAATATTCGTTCCCTAATCGAAATAGAATTATTTCTGGACTTTCTTTAGGTGTATTGGTAATTGAAGCACCATTTGAATCAGGAGCACTAATTACTGCCAAATTAGCCCTTGATCAAAATCGAGAAGTTTTTGCTGTGCCAGGAAATATTTATAATAAAACTTCAGAAGGTTGTAATTGGCTAATTAAATTAGGAGCAAAAGTTGTTACTAAAGCAGATGATATTTTTGAAGCATTAAATTTAGAACTTATTTTAGAAAAAAAGAAAGAAATTAAACCGGAATCAAAAGAAGAGGAAATTTTGTTAAAATATCTTTCAAAGGAGCCAATTCATATCGATGAATTGATTGAAAAAAGCGGATTAAATCCTGCTAAAGTTCTTTCAACCCTTTCGTTAATGGAAATAAAAGAGAAAGTAAAAAATTTAGGTCAAGGAAAATATATTTTAAATTAATATGGAAAAAATTAAAAACCTAATTATTGTTGAATCACCAACTAAAGCAAAAACAATCTCCCAATTTCTGGGTGATGATTTTATAGTTGAATCAAGTAATGGTCACGTCAGAGATTTACCAAAAAGTAGAATGGGAATAAAAATAGAGGAAAATTTTAATCCTGAATATATAATTCCTCTTGAGAAAAGAAAGATTGTTAATCATTTAAAAAAAGTAGCGGAAAATTCAAAAACAATTTTCTTTGCTACCGATGAAGATAGAGAGGGTGAAGCAATTGCTTGGCATTTAGCCGAAATTTTAAAATTAGAAAAGAATCAAAAAAATAGAATTGCTTTTCATGAAATTACGAAAGATGCAGTCCTTGAGGCTTTAAAAAATCCCAGAGAAATTGATATGAATTTAGTTAATGCTCAGCAAGCAAGAAGAATTTTAGATCGATTGGTTGGTTACAGTTTGTCTCCTCTCCTTTGGAAAAAAATTGCTCGAAAGCTTTCAGCTGGTCGAGTTCAATCGGCTGCTCTTCGTTTGATAGTTGAAAGACAAAGAGAAATTGAAAATTTTATTCCTCAAGAATATTGGACAATTATAGCTCAATTTAAAACAGTTAACGGAGATGAATTCGAAGCGGTCCTTTACAAAATTAATGATAAAATCTTGGATAAATTTGAAATTAAAAGTGAAACTGAGGCAAAAGAAATTTTAAAAGAGTTAGAAGGAGCAAAATATACAATCATTAAAATAGAAGAAAAAGAAACAAAAAAGAGTCCTCCTCCTCCATTTATTACTTCAACACTTCAACAAGAAGCAAACAAAAGATTTGGATATTCAACAAAAAAGATAATGATGATAGCTCAACAACTTTACGAAGGAATAAAATTGGGTAAAGAAGGAATGGTTGGGCTAATCACTTATATGAGAACCGATTCTTTCAACTTAGCAGAAAAATTTTTAATCGAAACAAGAAAGTATATCAAGGAAAAATTTAAAGATTCTTATTTGCCAAAAAGTTTCAGAATTTATAAAACAAGATCAAAGTTGGCACAAGAAGCACATGAAGCGATAAGACCAACAAGTATTTTAAGAGAACCAGAAAAAATAAAAAAATTTTTAACCAGAGAACAATTTAGAATTTATGAATTAATTTGGCGAAGATCTTTAGCTTCTCAAATGAGTGATGCTGAAATAAAAAATATTAAAATTGAAATTTTAGCAAAAAAAGATCAGGGAAAAAATTATTATTTTAAAGCTATTGGCAATCAAATTAAATTTGATGGTTGGCTAAGTATCTACCCTTTGAAACTTGAAGAAACAATTTTACCTTTGGTAAAAGAAAATGAAGTTCTTAATTTAGTAAAAATTGAACCGAAACAACATTTCACTCAACCACCTTCTTTGTATTCTGAAGCTGGATTAGTAAAAGCACTGGAAAAGTATGGAATTGGTCGACCATCAACTTATGCACCAATTATCTCTACACTTTTTGAAAGAAATTATGTGAGAAAAGAAAAAAATCGTTTGGTTCCAACAGAAACAGGAATTAAAGTTAATGATTTATTAGTTACTCATTTTCCAGAAATTGTTGATTATCAATTTACTGCGGAAATGGAAGAAAAATTAGATAAGATTGCCGAGGGAAAGCAAAAGTGGTATGAAATGATTGCTGATTTTTATTGGCCATTTAAAAAACTTTTAGAAAGAAAAGAGAAAGAAATTGTTCATCAAAAACCAACCGAAGAAAAAACAAATGAAATTTGTGAAAAATGTGGTAAACCAATGGTAGTAAGAATCTCTCGATTTGGTAAATTTTTAGCTTGTTCCGGTTTCCCTGAGTGTAAATTTGTCAAACCAATTCAAGATGAGGCCAATAAATTAAATATAAAATGTCCTAAATGTCAAAAAGGAGAAATTATTATAAAAAGAACAAAAAGGGGAAAAGAGTTTTATACCTGCTCCCGTTGGCCGGATTGTGATTTTAAAAGCTGGGAAAAACCTTCAAAAGAGTCATCTACCTAATGACTTTGAAATATTAAAAGTCTATAAAGTTGAAGATTCTCCCTCAAGCTTTCTGATAATGTTTTCTAGATCTTGTTCGCTATAAAATTCAATGATGATTTTACCCTTTTTACCTCTTTTTTTAATAGTCACTTTAGTGCCAAGTATTTCCTGAAGTTTTTCTTCTTTTAATCGGATAAGCGGATCTTTTAATGTTGGTTTTTTTCTTTTAAAAACTACCAATTCCTTTACTTCCTGCACACTCATGCCAGTACCTAAAATTCTTTTCAATAATGCTTCTTGTTTTTCCCGAGAATCTAAAGAAAGTAGGATTTTAGCATGAGATTCGGTAATTTTCCCTTCTTCAATTGCTTTCTGAACCGACTCTGGTAAAGATAAAAGTCTTAAAGTATTAGCAATTGTTGCTCTCGCTTTGCCAATTCTTTTAGCAATTTCTTCCTGGGTAAGATTAAATTCATCAATCAATCTTTGATAGGCCCTTGCTTTCTCTATTGGATTCAAATCTTTTCTCTGAATATTTTCAATTAAAGAAATTTCCAATTTTTTTAAATCATCGGCTGAGCGGACAATGACCGGAACCTTTTCTAAGTTAAGAATTTTTGCTGCTCTTAATCTTCTTTCTCCGGCAATTAATTCGTAAAGATTATCAGAAATTTTTGTCACAATAAGAGGTTGAAGAATTCCATGTTTTTTAATTGAATTAACCAGCTCTTCTAAACCCTTTTCGTCAAAATCTTTTCTCGCTTGATAAGGATTTGGACGAATTGATGAAATCGGAATTTCCAATATTTTTTCTTCTTCTGATTTTGTTTTTTTAGGAATTAAAGATTCAAGACCCCTGCCAAGAGCCATAAAATTAAAAATTATTATAATAAAGAAATTCTATCGCCAACCTTTGATAAGCACGCGCTCCTTTTGAATTTGGTGCGTATTCTAAAATTGATTTTCCAAATGATGGTGCTTCAGCAAGCTTAACTGAACGAGGAATAACTGTTCTAAAAATTCTGCCAGGAAAATTTTTATAAAGTTCTTCTAAAACTTCTCGAGAAAGTTTTGCTCTTTCATCATACATGGTAATAACTGCGCCCAAAATTTTGAGTTTTTGATTTAAGTTTTCTTTAATAAGATTAAGAGTATTCAAAAGTTGTCCTAATCCTTCTAAAGCATAGTATTCTGCTTGAATCGGAATTAAAACCTCATCAGAAGCAACCAAACTATTAATTGTTAAAAGACCTAAAGATGGAGGAGTGTCAATAAAAACAAAATCGTAATCAGAAGGAAGATGATCTATAATTTTAGCTAATTTAAATTCCCTATCTGGTTCATTAACTAATTCTATATTAGCACCCGCTAAATTTTCTGAAGCAGGAATAAGATAAAAATTTTCTTTAATTTTAACTAAACTTTCCAAAATTGAAGCCTGACCTGATAAAACTTCATAAATTGTTTTTTTAAAATCGTTTACCCCTAATCCAGAGGTAGCATTAGCCTGAGGATCAAAATCAATAAGAAGAATTTTTTTTCCAAAATTGGCTAAATAAGATGAAAGGCTTACAACTGTTGTCGTTTTTGCGGTTCCACCTTTCTGATTGACAACAGAAATTGTTTTCATAATTTCAATTTTAATAAAAAAGAGGAAATTGACAAGAGTCATCTTATTGATAAAATTAAAAGAAGCCGGGATGCTGGAATTGGTAGACAGGCGGGTCTCAAAAACCCGTGGTCGCAAGACCGTGAGGGTTCAAATCCCTCTCCCGGCATTTTTTAATTTCAGTTCAGGAATTAAAAAGAAAATATTTTAATGACCTGAGTCCGCTTCGTATAAAAATCGATGATTTCAATTTAAGTTCTTTTTTAAACAAAATAAAATAGCAGGGATGGGATTCGAACCCATGACACGCGGATTATGAATCCGCTGCTCTACCGCTGAGCTACCCTGCCAAATTGCGGGGGTGGGATTCGAACCCACGACCTCCGGATTATGAGCCCGGCGAGCTGCCACTGCTCTACCCCGCGATAGTGATTTTAAAAAGATATTTTCTTTTCTTAAGAGATTTTAAATATTTTTCAAATTTGATAGCCTCTTTTCTTGTTGAAAATTCTTTTTTATAGATCAATTTCCAAGGCTTACCACATTTACTAAAGTGATTTTTACCACGATTATGCTCTAATAGTCGACGTTCTAAGTTGTTAGTAGAACCTATATAATACTTTCCTGTTTTTAAACTTTCCAAAATATATGTCCAATACATATCTCGCCCGGCGAGTCCCGATTTTGTCGAAATCTTCGATTTCGTTACAAAATCGAGGATCCTCGATGGCATAGCCATCGGGACTGCCACTGCTCTATCTCGCGATAGTGAAATATTATATTATCATATTATAGCAATTTTATCAAGCGTAATATGTTAATAATTCGGAAAGCAATATTTAAAAGTGACTCACAAAGAAACCTGTTTTGTTGTAAAGAAAATTTTCAAAGTCAAAAATAAAAATTTATGAGAAATTTTTAAAAACAAAATCAATCGCGAAAATCAAAAATCTTTTTCGCGAGATAAAATAGTTTCAAGGAAAAATATAAAAGTAATATTTATTCTATCTTTTCAATTTTAATACAACCAGCCGGGCAAGCATCTGCTGCCTGTTGATTACAACCAAGTTCTTCTATTTCATCGTTTTTAACATGGCTTTTCCCTTCCTCGTCTAATTCAAAATTTTCCGGGCAAATAGCGGCACAAGATCCACAGCCAATACAACATTCTTTGTCAACTTTTATTTTATATCTCATAGGTTTTATAGATTAAAGCTTAAAGTAATCTATTTTTCCTTCCCGATTAATAATAATTCTTATTTTTTTATTAAAGGTTGTCAAGTCAATAATAAAATCTTCCTCTATTCCCCCTGAAAGTTTTAAAAATTTTATTTCTTGTCCTGAACTTGTCAAGTTGATATTCTTTGAAAATTCATAGATCTCATTTTCTGGATTGTTTTGGTTAAAGTTTTCTCTAAAAAGAATATATCGAAATGGTTGACTAAAATTAACCCCCCAGAAAGAATCTTTTTCTGCAGAAATTGATTTTTCTTGTGCCTTTCTTAAAACGCTAATTATTTGATCAACCGTATTATCAAAATCTTGACTATTTTTGAAATTGATCAAAAACGGAATACTTAAGCCAGCTAAGATTCCTAAAATTGAAATCACTAAAAGAACTTCAATTAAAGTAAATCCTTTTTTCATTTTTCTTGCCAATAACCAATAACAATTTTCCCATTTCTTTCAATTCTATCAATTCTAATTTCTATTAATCGGGGGAAATCTTTAATGTTACTTTTTGTATAAATATATTTTGGTGGATTTTTATTATCTACTCTTAAAGAACATTGATAATTAAATGAAGAATCAATAGTAATAGTTGTTCCCATTGTTGTGTAAGAGGGGTTGCTTCTTATTCTTTCTAATGCTTCTTCAGCACAGGCGGTTGAAAGATAAAGAGCCAAAGCAGAATTTTTTTGAGAAAAAGAAATTTTTGCCTGATCAATTCCTAAAAAGTTAAGAGTTGTTGTGATCAAAATTCCAACCGCAGTTAAAACTAAAATAATAATTAAAATTGTATAGCCATTTTTCATAAACTATTGTTGTCTCTTAAATTAATTGTCTTTTGACTTTTCATTTCGATTTGATATTCAATTCTTTCAAATGGATTATAATAATTCAATTTTATTTTTACCTGAAAAGTTTGAGGACGAGCAGGATTTAATGAAAGATTCTTAAAAATAATCTCTTTAACCTTTACTTTTTCACTGGTTAAAGAAATCGGCTGACTGCCTTCTTTTTCAATCATCAGTTTACCTTCTTCAGAATAAAAACGAACGAATCTTTCATCGGGCATTTTTAAAACCAACCATGGTGTTTCTTCACCAAAAGAAAAAGGAACTTCTATTGATTTTGCTCTTTTTGCTTCATAAGAAATTTTCTCAAAAATAAAACGAAGATTTGATAAAACTTCATTATAAGAGATTGATTTAGCCCTCCCTTCAATAATTTGCCAAAAAAGATAAATTCCCGCATTTAAAATCACGCTTAATAAGGCAATATAAATTAATAATTCAATAAAAGTAAACCCTTTTTTCATAAATTATCGAATCCAATTAGTAATTCTTGAAAATAAACGGACTTCCCTTTTAAGTCCACTTTTTGTTTTCCAACTTACTAAAGAAACAACTTTTCTTTTAGTTGAAGAAATAGAAGATATATAAATTTGACGATAAAAAATTTTATTATTTAATTTAACTTCTTCAAGACAATCTTTTCCTGGTATTTTTTTTAAAACCCAACGGTTATTTTCCATCGCCAGACAATAGGAATAAGGGTTTGATCCTAATTCTTGAAAATTTATATCACGAATCAAACGCAGTGCTTCAATTCCTTCCTCCGCCAAATGAGTAGCAATTGTTAAATCTCTTGCTTGTTCATTAATTTGATATGAACTAATTATAAGGAAAATAAAAAAACTAGCAATCAAACAAAAAATTCCAATGGCTAATAAAATTTCAATTAGAGAAAAAGATTTCTTAAACATTTTCTTCAAAAACTGGTCTTAAAGATTGATAAAAAATTCCAATTGGAATTCTACCAGTATTTTGATAGTCCCATTCTCTTGCTTTTTTCAAAGCCATCTCATAGTTGGTAAAATCATGATTTTCTTTTTCTAATTGATAAACATTTTTATTATAAATTTCGTAAGTATTAAAATAAACAACGCAGGGCTGAAGAATATCAATAAAAGAGAAACCATTAAATTGAATTGCTTTTTTCATTAAATCTTTCAAATGCTCTATTTGTCCAACATAACCGCGAGCGACAAAACCTGCATTACAAGTTATCATCAATTCAATAGGGTTTAGCGGTTTTTCCACATTTCCTTTTGGTGAAGATTTACTTATAAATCCTTTTGGTGAGGTTGGGGTAAATTGACCGGTGGTCAAACTAAAAACACGATTATTATGAACAAAAACTTTTATATTAGAATTTCTTTTGGCAGCAAAAATTAAATGCTCCAAGCCCTCACTGTAAATATCGCCATCGCCAGCAAAACAAATTGGAATTAAATTTCTCTTGGCTAATTTTATTCCAGTAGCCACCGGAATTGTTCGACCATGAAGAGAATAAAAACTATTTAAATTTAAATAATCAGCAATTTTCCCATGACAACCAATGCCGGTAATAATCACAATATTTTTTAAATTTAAACCTTCTTTCTCTAATTCAGTTAAAGCATTTTTGAAAGCATTTTCTATGGCAAAATTTCCACAACCAGGACACCAAGTTTTTTGAGCATAAGTACTTAAACTCATATGATTTTTTTAATTTCTTTTGTTAACTCATCAACAGTAAATGGTCGACCATCATATTTTAAAATTTTTTTATCAACAAAAATTTTATTTTGAGAAAGTAGATTTGCTAATTGACCATTTTTATTAAGTTCAATATCAATTATTTTTTTTACCCCAATTAACTCCTTCTTTATCTTTTCAAATGGCAATGGCTCTAAAAATAATGGTTGAATGACCTTTAAATTAAGTTTTTCTCCAACTTCGGAAACAACACCTTTAGTTGACCCCCAAGTAATTAGAGCAATTTTACTTTTTTTAGGACCATAAACTTTAATTGTTTCCTTATTTTTAAGTTCTTTAGTCAATGTCTCTCTTTTTCTTAATCTTTTTTCAACCATCTTTTTTCGCCAAATTGCCTCTTCAGTAGTAATTCCAAATTCATCATGCTCATAACTGTTTGCTTTAACAATAGAATTTGAACCAGGGAAACTTAAAGGCGAAATCCCACTTAAAGTAATTTTGTATCTTTGATAATTTTTGTCAGAAATAGTCTTTATTGGCTTTACTTTTATTTTTCTTTCATCAAAAGAAACAGAATATGTACTCTCACAAAGATGTTTATCAACAAGAATAATAACCGGTGTTTGATAATGCCAAGCTAAATTAAATGCTTCATTAGTTAAATAAAATGCTTCATCAGCATCTCCTGGCGCTAAAACAATTCTTAAAAATTCACCATGACCAGCGGAAATAACAAAAGAAAGATCATTTTGGGAAGTATAAGTTGGAATACCAGTTGCTGGTGCTGGTCTTTGACCGTAAACAAAAACAATAGGAACTTCTGCTTGACCTGCCAAACTTAAAGATTCAACCATTAAAGCAAAACCGCCACCAGAAGTAGCAACCATTGATTTTTCCCCAGCATAACTAGCCCCAATAGCCATAAGGGCAACAGCAATTTCATTTTCTGGTTGAATAACTTTAATTTTAAATTTATCTTGATAAGAAGCCAAAAAATGTAAAATATTGGTTACCGGTGTCATTGGGTAAGCAAAATAAATTTTTAATCCTGATTTAACTGCCCCTAAACCAATAGCCTCATTGCCAGTTAAAATTTCTTTAGGTCTTTGATTCAACTTCTCTATTTTTAATTTAAAATCAATTTTTTTTGCTAATTCAAAACCAATTTTTGCTACTTTTAAGTTTTCTATTAATTTTTTTTCAATTTTCTTTTTAATGATCCTTTCAACAATTTGAAAATCTTGACCAAAAATACCAGCTAAAAATCCTAAAATAATCGTGTTTCTAACAATTGGTGGGAGATTATTTTCTTTAATAATTTGGGAAAGGGGTAGGGCAAGACCTTTATTAATTTTAAAAAGACTTGCATCATAAATGACAAGTCCTTTCTTTTTTAATTTTTTCTGATGTTTGATAAATGTTTCTTTATTGAAAGCAATTAATAAATCAATTTTTTCTTGATGAGCAATGATTCTTTTTTCACTTATTCTCACAATAGAAAAGTTATGTCCACCAGTAATTAAAGATGGATATTCTTCATAACCAAAAATCCAGTAGCCCAATTGATTAAAAAATTGAGCAATTAACTGGGAAGCTTGCCTTATTCCATCACCAGCCTTCCCGCCAATCAGAATCGAAAAATCACTCATATGAAAATTAAATTATTGCTCTGGAGAAAGATCGGTTGTTTCTGGTTCAACCCCTTTTGTGATAACTTTACAATTTTTTGCTTCCTCATGAAATTCCCTCCAAATTTTTCTAACCGTAGCATTATATTTTCTTGTTGCCTCCCTTTTTGCCTTTCTGAAATTATTCCAAGCATTAATTCTCGCTTTATTCCTTTCGTACCAATTGTTCATCCCCCAAGCAGTAATTAAATCAGCTTTTCTTTTTTCCAAAGCAGACTTAATTTCAGCAGAAAAAGTTTCATAAGCAGAAATAAGAGCATTTTCCCTTTTTTCAACCGCTTTGGTAAGGCAACCTAAATCAATCTGTTTTCTTGCTGATTCAGCCTGAGCAAAAACAAATTGGGTAGCAAAAAGAGAAATTAAAATTGTAAGAAATATGACCTTTTTCATAGGCTCCGCGGGCAGGACTCGAACCTGCAACCCACTGGTTAACAGCCAGTCGCTCTACCATTGAGCTACCGCGGAATAAATAGATTATAAACAAAAAATGATGAATTGTAAATATTTTAGTAGTAGTCTTTTATTTTTTCAATCCCTTTCATTTCTCTAATCTTCTCTAATGCCTTTGCTTCAATTTGACGAATTCTTTCTCGAGTAACATTAAATTTTTGACCAATTTCTTCAAGGGTATGGGCCACACCATCAACTAAACCAAATCTCATCTCTAAAATTTTTCTTTCTCTTTCTGGTAATTCTTTAACAATCTCGTTAATATATTCTTTAAGAATTCTTAAAGCAGCTGCCCGATCAGGTGTAATAGTTTTTAAATCTTCAACAAAGTCGGCAATAACTGTATCTTTGTCTTCGTCTTTGGAAATTGCCTGATCAAGTGAAATAACATCTTGAGAAACTTCCAAAAGTGAGATTACTTTTTCTGGATCTTCACCTACTTCAGCAGCAATTTCTTCTGGTGTTGGTTCTCTGTTTAAAACTTGAAGAAGGTATCTTGAAGCCTGTTGAAGTCGATTTAAAACCTCAACCATATGAACAGGAATTCTAATTGTTCGAGAATGATCAGCTAAGGCACGAGTAATTGCCTGACGAATCCACCAAGTAGCATAAGTTGAAAATTTATAACCTTTTCGCCAATCAAATTTCTCAACCGCTCTAAAAAGACCAAGGTTTCCTTCCTGAATTAAATCTAAAAATGATAAACCATAGCCAACAAATTTTTTAGCAATTGAAACAACTAATCTTAAATTTGCTTCAACTAATTTTTGCATCGCAGCAATATCACCCTTATCTTTTCTCTTCGCTAATTCTATTTCCTCCTCAGGGGTAAGAAGTGGGACCTTGCCTATTTCTTTAAGATACATTTGAATTGAATCTTCTGAAAGTTTATCAAGATCTAACATTTCTGGGGTAAATTTTGGTTTTTCTTCTTCTTTTTCTTCTTCAAGAAGAGAATCCTTAGATTCAATGATTTTAACTCCGTAAAAATCAAGAGTATCAATTAAATTTTCTAATTTATCTAAATATTTTCCTAAATTATGAGGGAAAGAATAAATAATTTCATCTTCAGTAACAAAACCACGTTCCCTTCCTTTTTTAACAAGGAGGTCTATTTTTTCTTGAGAAAAGGTAAGATATTTTTTCTTTTTTTTCGGCATAAAAATTATTTTATTTTCCCTAATTCCTCCGTCAATTTTTTTACCTCTTTAGAAATTTCCTCAATTTTTTCTTTATTTTTCTCTTCTTCAGCAGTTTTTAGCTCTATTTCTAATTCTTTCAATTTTTTCAAAATAAAATCTTTTTTAATTCTTTTAAAGAGAAATTCTAAATCTTTATCAACCACTTTGTTTTCTAAATTTGGAAATTCTTTCTCAATGGCTAAAGTTAAAAAATCAACATAGGTTTTTAAATCCTCGTCAATTAAACTCTCTTTGAATTCTTGATAACTAATTTTTTCATTTTCTAAAGAGATTAAACTGTAAATTTTTTTCAAATGATTAACAATTTTTTTTAATTTATCAGTAGCAAAAAATTCATCTTTTAACTCCTCATAAAATGATAAAATATGCTCTGGAAATTTAATCAATAAACCAACAAATCTTTCCTGAATCTCTAATTCTTGGTCTTTTTTAATTAATGGAAATTCTTCTTCCTCTTCCTTTTCATCTTTTTTTATATACTTTTTTAAATTTTCCCTCAAAATTTCGTAAGAAACTTTGGCCTGATCAGAAAGTTTTTTTAACCAAAAATCTTGTTCAATTAAATTTCCAATTTTTGAAATAACTGGTAAAAGTTCCTCAACAACCCTTTTTTGTTCACTAATTTTTGAAGGATCAAATTCTTTAAAAGCAGAAGAGAAATAATATTCCATAATCGGTTTTGATTCTTTAATAGCTAAAAGCCAAAGTTTCTTATCTTTTCTTATACACTCATCTGGATCTTTACCTTCTGGAAGAATTAAAACTTTTAAATTCATTTCTTGAGATAAGGCAATATCTATTCCTCTTTTTGTTGAAGCCTGGCCAGATGGATCAACATCAAAAGCTAAAATTACATTTGGTGAATATCTTTTTAAAATTTTGACCTGCTGAATAGTTAAAGCTGAACCTGAAATAGCCACTGTATTTTTTGTTCCTGCCTTATGAGCGGAAATGACATCAAAATATCCTTCAACTAAAATTGAATAATTTCTTTTTTTAATTTCCAATTTTGCTTTGTCTAACCCGAAAAGAATTTTTGATTTATTATAAATTTGAGTTTCTGGAGTATTGATATATTTTGGAACATCTTCTTTCTCAAGTGAAGGAAGGATCCTCCCCCCTAAACCAACTGGATTACTAAAAAGATCGTTAATTGGAATAATAATTCGACCACGAAAACGATCATAATATTCACCATCGGGTGATTTAACAATTAAACCCGCCTCCTCAATATCTTCTGTTTTAAATTTCTTTTTCGTTAAATATTCATAAAGTTTTCTCCATTCATTAGGAGCATAGCCGATTCTCCATTCTTTAATAGTTTCAATCAAAATCCCTCTTTTCTTTAAATATTCTCTTGCTTCATGAGCATTTTTAGAATTTAAAAGATACCAGTGATAAAACTTAGTTGCCTCATTTAAAATGTCTAAAAGTTTTGTCCTTTTACTGGTAAAATGATAATCTTTAATTTTTAAAGAAACACCAGCCTTTTTTGCCAAAATTCTTAATGCTTGAGGGAAATCAACTCCTTCAATTTCCATAATAAAGTTAAAGATGTTACCTCCTTTTCCGCAACCAAAACATTTCCAAATCTGTTTTTCTGGTGAAACAAAAAAACTTGGAACTTTTTCTTTATGAAATGGACAAAGGGATTTAAAATTCACTCCCGCGGGAGTTAATTTTACATATTCAGAAATTACTTCGACAATATCAAGTTTTGATTTTATTTCATCAATTATTGAATCCATAAAGATTTCTATTTAAATTATAAACCATTTCTTATTTTTGTCAATTTCTTTTAATTACAAAGAAAAAATTTGCCGGAAATAAAAATATTACCTTTTTAAATAATAAAGAGTATAAAAAATTGCTGTTTTAAAATTTTTTAATAAGACTTAAAGAATAATCACTTCGGAAATCTTGCCAACTAATTCTTTAAATTTTTCTGGATCACCCATTGTTTCAGAAAGAGTACCATAGTGCATGGGAATAACTTTTTTGGGAGAAAACAATTTAACTGCTTCCGCTGCTTCAACTTCATTCATTGTGTAGGTTCCACCAATTGGTAAAAGGGCTAAATCAATTTCACCCAATTCTGCCATTTCAGGAATCTTATCAGTATCGCCAGCATGATAAATTTTTTTTCCTTCAATTTCAATGAGATAACCAACTCCTTTACCTCTTGGATGAAATGGTTTAACCAAATTATAAGCAGGGACTGCTTTTATTTTCACGCCATTAACTTCTTTTTCTTCCCCTTCTTTAATATTTTTTCCACCAATTAAAATTTCTGTTTCTTCTTTTTTTAAAATCTCAATTGATCTTTCATCGTAATGATCAAAATGATCATGAGTCACTAAAATTAAATCAGCCTTTTCACCAAAGCTGATTTTAAACGGGTCAAGATAAATAACCATTCCTTGATTTTTAATTTTAAAACTGGCATGATTAAGCCAGGTAATTTTAAGATTGTTAAAAGTAAATGTTTTTGCCATATAAATTATTTAATGGCGGTGAGGGTGGGATTCGAACCCACGGTACCCTTTTGGGGTACACGTGCTCTCCAGGCACGCCGATTAAGCCACTCTCGCACCTCACCTTATATTATTTATTTTACCATTTTTTAATAAAAATTCAATTCCGTTTGTGTTAATACGTTAGTCTTTCAAATAAAATATAAGAGGGTCGGGTTATCCCCGACCCTAATTTTTTATTCATCTCCTCATAAACCTCCCGTTAAAGTTAATATATCTTCGATATCTTCGATCACGTTCTCCATTAGGTCGATTACGGAGTTCATCTTGGATCTTTTTCATCCACCTCTTGTGGCGACGGGACCGCGGATCGAATTTTTCTCCGTATATTTCTTTAAATTTTCTCATCTCTTCTGGGGTAGGTTTTTTCATCTTTCCTCCTTTTCATTTTTTATTTTTTTCTTTCTTTTTTTCACCCCACCCCTGAATGGGAACCTTATCTTTAGAATTATTTAATTATAACAAAAAAATTCTACGATGACTGTGGAAAAGTTTTCTTTAAAAATCTATCTTTTTATTCTTTTCTCAGTTTTTAAAATTTCAATGGTTGTTTTTAAAACTGTGTCAGGATTCAAAGAAATAGAATCAATGCCTTCCTTGACTAAAAATTTAGCAAATTCAGGATAATCTGAAGGGGCCTGACCGCAAATACCAACTTTTTTTCCATAGCGATGAGCAGTTTTAATTAAATGGCGAATTAAAATTTTAACCGCCCTATTTCTTTCATCAAAAATATGAGAAACTAACTCTGAATCACGATCAAGGCCAAGAGTTAATTGTGTTAAATCATTACTGCCAATAGAGAAACCATCAAAAATTTTTGAAAATTCATCGGCTAAAATAACATTGGAGGGAATTTCAGCCATGACATAAACTTTTAATGGTTTAAGTTTTCCGATTTTTTTTCTCAAACCATAAGAATCAATGATTTTTAAAACTTTTTTCCCTTCTTCAACTGTCCGACAAAAAGGAATCATCACAATCACATTATCTAAACCAAAAACCTCGCGGACTTTCTTAATAGCTAAACATTCCAATTCAAATGCCTTTTTAAATTTTTCATCATAATAACGAGAAGCACCTCGCCAACCAATCATTGGATTTGCTTCTTTTGGTTCATATTGATTTCCACCAATTAAATTTGCGTATTCATTACTTTTGAAATCAGAAAATCTGACAATGACATCTTTTGGATAAAAAGCAGAGGCAATTTTGCCAATTCCCTCCGCTAATTTGTCGATGAAAAATTGTTTTTCATCTTTATAGCCAATTGTCAATTTATCAATTTCTCTTTTAATTTTTGCTGGTTGTTTTTTATAATTAATCAAAGCTAAAGGATGAATTTTAATTTGATTGGCAATAATAAATTCTTCTCTGGCTAAACCAACGCCATCATTGGGAATAAAAGATAAACCAAAAGCCTGATCAGGTTCGCCTAAATTCATCATAATTTTTGTTTTTGGCCTTTTTAATTTAGCAATATTGACTTTTTTAATTTTAAACGGCAAAATTCCGGCGTAAACAAAACCTTTTTCTCCTTCAGCACAAGAAACAGTAACCTCTTGTCCATTTTTTAAAACTTTTGTTGCTTTACCAGTGCCAACAACACAAGGCACCCCAATTTCTCGAGAAACAATAGCGGCATGAGATGTTCTGCCGCCAAAATCAGTAATAATAGCTGAGGCAATTTTCATTACTGGCTCAAAATCTGGATTGGTTGAAGGAGCAACTAAAACTTCTCCTTTTTTGAAATTAACCAATTCTTTGAGACTTTTAATTATTCTTGTTTTGCCTTGGCCAATTTTTGAGCCAACAGCTAAACCTTCAAGAAGGATTTTTCCTTTCTTTTCTAAAACATAGTTTTCAAGGAAATCAATTTTTCTTTTTGAAACAACTGTCTCTGGTCTAGCTTGGAGAATATATAATTTTTTATCTCGACCATCTTTTGCCCACTCAATATCCATTGGTCTTTGATAATAATCTTCTATTAAACATGACCATCTGGCTAAAGTTAAAATTTCTTCATCAGTTAAACAAAATTTCTGTCGATCTTCTTTTTTAACCAAGATATTTTTTGTTCCTCCATTTTTATCATAAACAAGTTTTATTTTTTTATCCCCCAATTTTTTCTCAATCACCGGAGAAAATCCTTTTTTTAAAGTTGTTTCAAAAACATAGTATTGATCTGGATCAACTCTTCCTTTAACAATGTTTTCACCTAAACCATAAGAAGCATTAATTAAAACAACATCAGGAAAACCAGTTTCTGTATCACAAGAAAACATCACCCCTGAACAGGCTAAATCAGAACGAACCATTTTTTGAATCCCAACTGAAAGAGCAATTTTCAAATGATCAAAACCCATATCTTCTCGATAAGAAATAGCTCGATCAGTAAATAAAGAAGCAAGACATTTTTTAACCGCGATTAAAATTTGTTTCTCTCCTCTTATATTTAAGAAAGATTCTTGCTGGCCAGCAAAAGAAGCAGTTGGCAAATCTTCAGCTGTAGCTGAAGAACGAACAGCAACATCTAAATTTTTAGTTTTATATTTTTGAGAAAGTTTATGATAGGCATTAACAATTTCTTTTTCTAATTCTTTTGGAAACTCTGTCTGAAGAATTAAATTTCTAATTTTTTCCCCTTTTTCTTTTAAATTTTTAATATCTTTTGTCTCTAATCCCTTTAAAATCTCTGATATTTTATCTTTAATTTTTGCTTCTTCTAAAAATCGCCAATAAAAAAAAGAAGTGGTGGCAAAGCCATCAGGAATATTTATCTTATCGCCCAAATTATTCATCATTTCTCCAAGTGAAGCATTTTTGCCACCAACTAAAGGGACATCTTTTACTCCAACTTCATTAAACCAAAGTATATATTTTCTTTTCATAATTTAGATCTTCTCAGTGTATCGGCTCAAAATCGGCATTTTCCATTTTTTGCCAGTTAAACTTTTAATCATTCCCTTAATCGAAAGAAAGGCACAAAAAATAAGACCAAGGATAGCAATGATTTGACCGATGATCGGAATGGCAGAAATTAAGATAAAAATAATTTCCGCGACAAAAATCACTACTCCTTGTTTAGCATGGAAAAAAACAAATTCATTTTTTCTCTTCAGAAAATAGGGAATAAAAGCGAAAACCCAAATATAAGCAATCACTCCCCAAAGTCTTGAAATTAAACTAATTTTTTCTTCTTTTTCCCCTTCTTTTGGGGAAGTTTGGTTATTATTATTCATATTATTTTTTAGTACTCTTCTTCCTCAGGGAATGTCGGGGCTTTACTCTCTTTTTTTTCAGGAATTTCTGCCACCACCGCTTCGGTTGTTAAAATCAAGGAGGCAACTGAAGCAGCATTCTGTAAAGCAGTCCTTGTCACTTTTGTTGGATCAATTACTCCTGCTTTTATTAAATCTTCAAACTTATCAGTTAAAGCATTATAACCATAATTTCCTTCGTGTTTTTTTACTTCTTCTAAAACAACCGCTCCATCTCGGCCTGCATTTTCAGCAATCTGTTTTAATGGCGCCTCAAGAGCAGATTTCAAAATTTCTAAACCAATTTTTTCATCACCTTCTAATTTAAGTTTTTCCAAGGCTGGTAAACAACGAATTAGGGCAACTCCACCACCAACAACAATTCCTTCCTCAACTGCTGCTTTAGTTGCTTCAACTGCATCTTCAACCCGATGTTGTTTTTCTTTTTGCTCTACTTCTGTTGCTCCACCAACTTTAATTACTGCCACTCCACCAACAAGCTTTGCTAACCTTTCTTGTAATTTTTCTTTATCAAATTCGGAAGTTGTCTGAGCAATTTCTTGTTTTATCTGAGCAATTCTCTCCTTTATCTTTTTCTCATCTCCTTTCCCACCAACAATTGTTGTTTTTTCTTTTGTTGAAACAACTCTTCTTGCCCTCCCTAAATCGTTAAGAGTAACATTTTCAAGTTTTAAACCAACCTCTTCAGAAATTACCTTTCCACCAGTTAAAATAGCAATATCCTGAAGCATCTCTTTTTTTCTTTCACCAAAGCCAGGAGCTTTTACTGCCAAAGTATTAAATACACCCCTTAATTTATTAACAACAAATGTCGCTAATGCCTCACCTTCAATTTCATCAGCAATCACAACTAAATTCTTTTTCCCTGAAGTAACCATCTTTTCAAGAAGAGGCAAAATATCATTTAAAGCAGAGACTTTCTGATCAGTAATCAAAATATAAGGATCTTCTAAAACTGCTTCCATTTTTTCTGGATTAGTAATCATATAAGGTGAAACATAACCTTGATCAAACTGCATTCCTTCAACAACTTCTACCTCAATACCTATTCCCTGCCATTCTTCAACAGTAATTACTCCATCTTTTCCAACCTTTTCCATCGCTTCAGCAATTGTTTTACCAATTTCTGGATCATTAGCAGAAATAGTGGCCACATGCTGAATATCTTCTTTACCTTTAACTGGTTGTGAAATTTTTTCTTTTAATTCTTTAATTACTACTTCAACACCTTTCTCAATTCCCCTTTTAATTGCCAAAGGATTTGCACCAGCAGCTACATTTTTAAGTCCACCAGATAAAAGAGCTTGAGCTAAAACAACAGCGGTCGTTGTTCCATCACCAGCAACATCGTTTGTCTTTGAAGCAACTTCTTGAAGAAGCTGAGCACCCATGTTTTCATACTTATCTTTCAATTCAATTTCTTTGGCAATTGTTACCCCATCAGAAACAATCTGAGGAGCACCAAAACCACGATCAAGAGCAACATTTCTTCCTTTCGGACCTAAGGTAAGTTTAACAACGTTGGCTAATTTATCAGCCCCTCTTTTTAATGCTGCTCTTGCTTTTTCAGAAAATAAAATTTGTTTTGCGCTCATAGGTTTAATTTTAATATAATAATTTACTTTTCTTCAATAATTCCAATAATATCACCTTCATCAATCACCAAATATTCTTCTTTATCAATTTTTATTTCGTCAGGAGAATACTTTTTAAAAATAACCTTATCGCCAACTTTAACACTCATTGGCGCTCTCTGACCATTCTCCAAGAGTTTACCAGGACCAACAGCCACTACCTCACCTTTTTCTGGTTTCTCTTTTTCAGCCGTTTCAGGTAAAACAATCCCTGATTTTGTCACTTCATCTTCTTCAATTGGTTTAATTATTACTTTATCATTTAATGGTTTGATTTTGAACTTAGCCATATTTTTATAGTTAATTATATTATTATATCAAAAAATTTTTTATTAATTTTCCACAAAAGACCAACAGTAGACCAAAATAAAATTATACCAAATGGCAAAGAAAAAAGCCAATGGTCAAAAAGGCCAACTAATAGCAAACAAGTAATCAAGAACCAATAATTATTAATTGAATTTGATAAAGAAAAATAAAGAATTAAAAGAAAAAAAATTAAACCAACAAAACCTAATTCAGCTAATACCAAAAAATAGCTGTTAGCAATTGGTTGATAATCCCAAGATTTAAGATGCGGATATTTCTGATAAAGGGCCAAAGTATAATTGCCAATTCCAACCCCAAAAAGAAAATTTTCTTTAATAATTTCTTTACCAATTTTAAAATTTAAAATTCTTTCATTTATCGAACGAATTTCTAATCTTTGTTTTCCTTTAAATCTTTCAGCTACTTGATTGAAAAATAAAAGAGTAGAAATTAAAAAGACAATCAAAACTAAACTAAAGAATTTTAAAAATGAAATTGATAAATTAAAAGAATTTTTTTTGAGAATAAAAATAGCAACCAAAACAAAAGTAATTATCAAAGATAGCCAAGCATTTCGAGAAAAGGTTAAAAACAAAATCATAGTTATTAACGAACTTGAAAAAAGAAGAAAATATTTTATCAAAGATTTTTTAACTAAAAGATATAAAATGAAGGAAAGAAAAATTAGAAAAACTAAAAAGCCAGCTAAAATATTTGGATGAGGTAATGAACCATAAACTCTTAAAAATCTACCTTCTAAAGTTTCAACAACGGAAACACCTAATTGAGTTGGGTCCTGGAAAGCTATTCCTAACCATTTAGAAGCAAATACTTTCTGATTAATAAATTGAAAAAGGGCAAAAAAAACTTGAATTAAACCAGCCAAAATTAAAGAAAAACCAGCATAAATAAATGAAAAATTAATTTCTTTAATAAGAAAAAATAAAATCACCCCCTGGCAAACTCTTAAGGCCCAATAAAAAGCCAAAATAGAATCTTTAGCCCAAAAAACAGTTAGGAAAACAAATAGCAAAAAACCGATTATCAATAACTCTAATTTTAAATTTTTATCTGTAATTTTTAATTTTGACTGAATTAAGCGGCTGAGACAAAATATAACCAACAATATTATGAAGACAATATCAACTGCATATAATGAATAAGTTCCCCACTCCCAATGTCCATTATTTAAAATTCCTTCTTTAATAATCAATCTTGTCTGCCAAGGGAGTAAAAAAAGAAAAAGATAAAAAAGATATTCAACAATTTTTTCTAATTTTCTCATAAAAATTATCACGATATTTGTCTCGCCTATCTTTATCATGAAATTTTAAAATTTGATCATTAATAATAACACTAGTAGTTTTATTAGCCATTTCTTTTAGATGTTTTGGCATGATCTTTAATTGAAGCCAACGGTAGAATTTTTCTGAAAGACCATCAAAACTTTTTGAGTGAATTTTTTCAAAAATTTTTTTTAAAAAATAAAAAAATGGTTTTAAAATAATTTTTCTTCGATAGCAAGGTTCCTGAGGAAACCAATTTGGTAAATATTTTTTTAGCCATAAATTTTCTTTAATAAACCTTTGCCAAATATTATTCTCATAATAAATTGGATAAAGCCAGGAAACCCAATAAATAAAATAGATATCTGGGATTTCGTTTTTTTCTTTAAGTAATAATTTTTCTAAATTTAAATTTTCTTCAGAAACAAAAAAATTTAAACAGATTTTGTCCTTTTTTTTCTTTTTCGATGGTCTAGCTTTTAATATTTTCAAAACTAAAATTGAAAAAAATCTAACCATCCAAATTCGATTTTTAGAAGTGATAATAAAAAGATCAATATCGTCTTCTTCTTTAGAATTATTGTAAGAAAGACCATCACTAACGGCAATTGTTTTAATAAAAGGAATAAGAGCTAAAATTTTAGCAATTTTTAATAATTTTTTATATTTTTTTTCAGCAATTAAATATCTTTTTTTTCTAATTTCTACCAAATCATTTTTCCCTTTTAAAAAATAAAATCCGTGTTTGTGATCAATTATTTTTTTCAACTCTTCACTTTTTTCTAAAGTTTCTTTTATTTTTTCAAAATTTAAAGTTTGAAAATTGTATTTATAAATTTCCCAAGCGGTTAAAGGAAAATCGAAAATGTCAAACCAGGCTATTGTTTTTAAAATTGATTTTTCAACTTCATTCATAACTTTATTATACCAAATTTGACATTTTTTGTTTTTTTATTAAAATTTTTATATATGAAAAACTATCTTCAAATTGCTCAAGTAATCATCTCTATTTTGCTCATCGGTGCTATTCTTCTTCAAGGAAGGGGTGCTGGTCTTTCAGCTGTTTTTGGTGGAGAAGATTCGGTTTTTAGAACGAAAAGAGGAATTGAAAAAACTATTTTTATCATTACCATTATTTTAGCAATTTTATTTTTAGGATTGGGAATTATAAATATCATCATTTCTCGCTAGTTTAAATTTTTATGAAAAATTTTTTGAAAAATTTTTTTATTAAATTAAAAAATAAAGAAGACAATCTCATTAAAAGGATACAAAAACATATTGATTGGGAGAAAAAACTTTTAGAAAAATTGGGGAAGAAAACTAAAAAAATCGAATTTCCAAAATTAAAACAAATAAAATATTTCCCCTCGGTTTTGAAAAAAGAAGAAAAAATAATTTTTACAATTTTTTCTTTAATTTTTATTATTGCCCTAACAATTCTTTCAATTCGATATTATTTAAGTTTACCAAACCTTCCAGCTAGAGGCGGAAAATATCGAGAGGGGGTTGTTGGTCAAGTCTCTTTAATTAATCCAATCTTTGGTTTTAAAAATGAAATAGATCAAGATTTAATAAAACTCATTTTTTCCGGACTAGTAAAAATTGAAGGAGGAGAAATAAAACCAGATCTAGCAGAAAGATGGGAGATAAAAGAAAATGGGAAGGTTTATAAATTTTGGTTAAAAAAGAAAATTTTCTGGCATGATGGAAAGCCTTTAACTATTGATGATGTAGTTTTCACTTTTAAAATAATTAAAGATAAAAAATTAAAGAGTCCTTTAAGAGATGTTTTTGAAAATGTAAGGTTAGAAAAAAAAGATGATGGTTCAATTGAATTTATATTAGAAAAACCATTTTCACCATTTTTAACTCTTTTAAATTTCGGAATTTTACCAAAGCATTTATGGGAAAATATTCCGAGAGAAAAATTTATTGATTCTGATTTAAATTTAAAACCAATTGGCTCTGGGCCGTTTAAATTTAAAGAAATCTTTTTTGATGAAAATGGAAAAATAAGGAAAATAGTCCTTCAAAGAAATAAAAAATATCATTTAAGTATTCCTTATCTTGACGAAATTCATTTTAAATTCTTTGATAGTTATAATGAAGCATTTGAAGCATTAATAACAAAAAGAATTGATGGTTTAAGTTATCAAAGAGTTGTTGAAAAAATAGGAAATGTTCCAAAAATTATAAATTTTTACAAAATCCCACTCTCTTTCTATACCGCCTTATTTTTAAATCAAAAAAGTGAAAATCTTTCTTCAAAAAAAATTAGAAAGGCTTTGGCTTATTCTTTAAATAAAGAAGAAATTATTAAAGAATTTGAAAACGCAGAAATAATTGACTCCTCAATTGTTAACCCAGACTTTAAATTTAACCAAGTTGAAAAATATAATTACTCATTACCTTTGGCAAAAAAATTATTAAATGAAGCTGGATATATTAAGAAAAAAGATTGGTATACTGATAAAAGGGGTAAAATTTTAGAATTAGATCTTGTAGTGTTAGATAATTCAATTTATAAAAAGGTTGGGGAAATAATTAAAAACTTCTGGGAAAAAATAGGAATAAAAACTAATTTAAAGATTTTAAAAAAAGAAGATTTTGAAAAAGCAATTTCGGAAAGAAAATATGATGTTTTGCTCTTTGGCATAATTGAAGGTTATGATCCTGATCCTTTTTCTTTATGGCATTCCAGCCAAATAAATAATGGAATGAATTTAGCAAACTTTAAAGACATTAAAGTTGATGTAGATTTAGAAAAGGCAAGAATGACTTTTAATAAAGAGGAAAGAAAAAAATATTATCAGGAATTTCAAAAAATAATCTCTGAAGAATTACCAGCTATCTTCCTTTATCAAGTTAATCTCATTTATCTTCAAAATAAAGAAATCAATAGTCTGATAGATAATTTTCTTTTCCTTCCTTCTGATCGTTTTTCTCATATCGAAAATTGGTATATTTTTACAACAAAAGGAAAATAATGCGGGTATGGCGGAATGAGAAGACGCGCAAGCTTCAGGAGCTTGTGGGCGAAAGCCCGTGGAGGTGCAAGTCCTCCTACCCGCATTTTTCTTGACAAAATAAAAATTTTTGCTATAGTTTTTTTATGAAAAAGTTTTTCCAAAAATTTTTATTTTTTATTATCTTAGGAGGCAGTTTTTTAATGGCTGAAAATGTTTTTTCAATAAATACCGCCACATTAAAAATCGCCCACAATGATGGAATTTTATGCTTCTTAAATGGAATTGAATTTATTAATACTTTAAATGAGCCACAAACAGAAAGATATTGGAATAAAGAAATTGATATTTTAAGGTATCTATCAAATGGTGAAAATGTTTTAGCCTGCAGAGTCAGCAATGGCGATGGAAATCCAGGGTCAGGTATTGGTTATTTTGATGTCGAATTAATAGTTGATTCTCAAATAATTATCAAAAGAGGGAGTGAAAATTGGAAATATTTTGGTCAAGGTAATTCAACTACTCCTCCTCCTGCTGATAGAAACAATAGAAGTTGGTATCTGCCAAATTATGATGATAGTTCTTGGCCAATTGGTTCTACCCCTTTTGATGGAAGAAGAGGGCCAGTTTTAACAAAAGCACCAGATGATGCTTGGTTTAGAAAAAAATTTTATATCAGCGGATTAAAAGGTTATCAACCTCCTTCTAATGGATTTGATTGTTTGGTTTATAATTCAAAAGATGCTTGTTTAAGCATCCCTTACTGTTTTTGGACTGGAAGTAATTGTCTTAAAGAAAATTTAGTTGATTGTCAAATGATTAACAATAAAGATGATTGTTTAAGAAAAAAAGATTGTCAATGGTTTAATTCAAAATGTATAAAAAATGAGGACTATTATCAGCAAAATATTTACCAAATAAAAAGTCAAATTTTAAGCGGTTGCTTTAAACCGATAATTCATAAAATTGATAAATATCTGAAACCACCTCTTGAAAAATTAAATGGTTTAATTTTTTCTTCTCCAACCCCATTAATCACTGGCTTGGTGCAATATGGAAACCAAGTAAAGGTCTTTATTGATGACAATTTTATCACTGAAGCTGTGGTAAAAGAAGGAGAGGAAACTGGAGTGGCTAATTTTTATTTTAAGATTCCAGAAAGTGCTATCCCCTTAATTGACGATTTAAAAGTTCACAAATTGAAAATTTTAGCCATTAATAAAAAAGACCAAAGTATTTGCGAATCTCCCTCTATTAATTTTATTGTCACTCCCTATCCAGCACCAATTCTTCATCAATTAGGAGAAATTTCTTTTCTTCCGCGAGCTGACAATTTAAAAATTAAAGATAGAAAACCAATTATTACCGGATTAGTAAAGTATGGATCAATTGTTGAAATATTTATTGATGATAAATTTGTCGGCAGAGCAAAAATTCAAGGTGGAGAAAAAACTGGGATAGCAAACTTTTATTTAAAATTAGAAAAGGAGCTTTCACCAGGAAAACATACTTTATACGCGATTGCTAAAAAAGCAGGCCAGGAGTTAATTAAATCTCAGCCTTCTCAAATCTTTACTTTTTTTGTTGAATAAATTATTTTTTCTTTGATTGCCAATCTTTGATCGCTTTTTTTAATGCTTCTTCTCCTAAAAGTGAACAATGAATTTTCTGAGGTGGAATTCCGCCTAGTTCTTTGACAATATCTTCATTTTTTATTTTTAGTGCTTCATCAATTGTTTTCCCTTTAACCATCTCTGTTAAAACTGAAGAAACAGCAATCGCTGCCGCACAACCAAGTGTTTCAAATTTTATATCAGCAATTTTATTTTCTTTAATTTTTATATAAAGTTTAAGGACATCGCCACAGATTGGGTTTCCAGCTACACCAATACCATCAGGATTTTTTATCTTCCCCATGTTTTTTGGATGGAAAAAATGATCAAGTAATTTTTTTGAATATTTAAACATTCTATTTTTCCCAAAGAGGAGAGATTTTTCTTAAATAATTTATTGTTTCAGTTAGTGCTTGAATAAAAATTTTTAGATCCTTTTCTTTTGTAAATCTGCCTAAAGTAATTCTTAAAGATGAATGAGCTTCTTCAGGACTTTTCCCAATCGCTAAAAGAACATGTGAGGGTTCAAGGGAGTGAGAAGAACAAGCAGAACCAGTTGAACAAGCAATTCCTTTTTTATCTAAATATAAAACCATTGCCTCTCCTTCAACCCCTTTAACAGAAATATTGATATTATTTGGTAATCTTAAATATCGATCACCATTTAAAGAAACTCCATCTATTTTTTTAAATATCTCTTCAATCAATAAATCCCTAAATTTTGTCAATCTTTGGTATTCCTTATCCATTTCTTTTTTAGCTATCTCAACTGCTTTAGCAAAACCGATGATTCCCGCTGTATTTTCAGTACCTGAACGCAATCCTTTTTCATGACCACCACCATGAATTAATGGTTCAATTTTTACTCCTTTTTTAATATAAAGAAGGCCAGTACCTTTTGGTCCGTAAAGTTTATGAGCTGAAGCAGAAAGTAAATCAACATTTAATTCATTGACATTAATTGGTAAATGACCAAAAGTTTGAACCGCATCAGTGTGAAAATAAATTGGCGTCTTAATATTTCTTTCTTTTCTTTCCTCTCTAACTTTTTTTATTAAATTTCCTATTTCAATAATTGGTTCAATTGTTCCAATTTCATTATTGGCATGCATTATTGAAACTAAAATTGTTTCATCAGTAATTGTTTTTTCAACCTGGTTAACATTAATTAAACCATTTTTATCAACATCAAGATAACTAACTTTAAAACCATTTTTTTCTAACCAATGGCATGGTTCTAAAACTGCATGATGCTCAATTTTAGAAGTGATAATGTGTTTGCCAAATTTTTCGTTAGCAAAAGCAACACCTTTAATGGCAAAATTATTTGATTCTGTTCCGCCCGAAGTAAAAAAAATTTCATCAGTCTTTGCCTTGATGAAATTAGCAATGATTTCCCTTGATTTCTCTATTGCCTCTCTACTTCTTTGACCTAAAGAATGAAGACTAGAAGGATTGCCATATTCTTCTTTTAAAAAAGGCAACATTGCTTTTAAAACTCTTGGATCAAGAGGGGTTGTAGCTGCATTATCAAGATAAATTTTTTTAACTCGCATATCATTTCATTTTAGCACTTTTCTTTATAAAAATCAATTGATATAATTTTAAAAATGAAAAAGGAAAAAACTTTAAAAATCATTCCTTTAGGTGGTTCAGAGGAAGTTGGGAAAAATTGTACAGTTTTTGAATGTGGAGAAGAAATTATTGTTTTAGATTTAGGGCTTGATTTTCCAAGCGAAGAAACTCCTGGTGTTGATTATATTATTCCTGATGTTGATTATTTAAAAAGTAATTATCAAAAAATTAAAGCAATTGTTATTACCCATGGACATTTAGATCATATTGGCGCTATTCCTTATGTAATTTCTGAAATTGGCTTTCCACCGATTTATGGCTTACCATTAACTATTGGTTTAATCAATGAAAGATTGAAAGAATTTAATTTGGAAGAAAAAGTTAAATTAAAGACAATAACTTTAAACAGTGTTTTAAAATTTAAAAATTTTCATCTTTCTTTTTTTCATGTCAACCATAATATTCCAGATTCAATGGGTGTTGTTTTTGAAACGCCGATTGGAAAACTTATTCATACCGGTGATTTCAAAATTGATCTAACACCAATTGATCAGGAGCCAATCGATCTTAAAAAAATTGAAAAATTAGGAGAAGAAGGAATTTTAGTTCTTTTCTCTGATAGCACAAATGCTGCTCAACCGGGAAAAACAGTTTCAGAAAAAAAAGTAGCTGAATTAATTGATCATCTTTTTAAAACAATTAAAGGAAGAATTATTTTCACCACTTTTTCAACTTTAATTACAAGAATAGGTGAAGTAGTGAGGGCAGCTGAAAAATATGGTCGAAAAGTTGTCATTGCTGGTTTAGCGATGGAAAAGTCAATTAAAGTAGCAGTTAAACTTGGTTATTTAAAGTTTAAGCCAGGAACATTGATTTGGCCAAATCAAATAAAGAAAATTTCTTCAGAAAAATTGGTCATTCTTGCCTCTGGCTCCCAAGGAATGGAAGAGTCAGCTCTTTTTAAAATTTCGGTAGGGAAACACCATTTAATTAAAATTAAAGATGGTGATACTGTCATTTTTTCCTCTTCGCCAATCCCTGGCAATGAAAGAGCGATTCATAATCTAATGAATATTTTAGTTGATCAAGGAGCAAAAGTAATTTATGAACCCCTCTTCGGTATTCATGCTTCTGGTCATGCTTCATTAAAAGATTTAAAAAAAATCATTTCTTTAGTTAAACCGCGCTATTTTGTCCCTGCTTATGGCGAACATTATATGCAATCAGCTCATGCAGAAATTGCCACAGAAGTTGGAATACCTAAAGAAAATATCTTCATTTTAAGTAATGGTGATGTTTTAGAAATAAATGAAAAAAAAGAGGCGAAAATTATTAAAAAGGGGGTGAAAGTGAAAACGATTTTAGTTGATGGTTTAGGAATTGGTGATGTTAAGCATGTTGTTTTAAGGGACAGAAAAACTTTGGCAAAATCAGGAATTTTTGTTATCATTTTATTGGTTGAAAGGAGAAGAAGAAAAATTAATCAATTAGAGGTAATTTCAAGGGGTTTTGTCTTTGTTAAAGAATCAGAAAAATTAATTAATCAGACAAAGAGAAAAATAAAAAAGATAGCTAATAAATATCTTAAATCGCAGGGAAAAATAATTGATTGGGAACCATTAAAAAACAAACTCCGCAATCAAGTTGGTGATTTTCTTTTTAAAAAAACTGGTCGAAGGCCAATGATTTTACCATTAATTATTGAAATATAAAAATATGAAAAGAGTCTTTTCTGGAATGCGACCAACTGGGAGTTTACATTTAGGCAATTACCTTGGCGCACTTAAAAATTGGCTTAAGTTAGAAAAAAAACATGATTGTCTTTTCTGTATTGTTGATTATCATGCCATTACCACACCATTTGAGCCAAAAGAAATGAAAAAAAACATTTTGGAATTGGCAAAAAATTATTTAGCGGTTGGTCTTAATCCAAAAAAATCAATTATTTTTGTCCAATCAGATGTCCCAGAAGTTACAGAATTAGCTTGGATTTTAAACACCATCACTCCGATTGGTGAACTAAAAAGAATGACGCAGTTTAAAGAAAAGGTAAAAGAACATCCAAATTATGTCAATGCCGGTTTGTTTAATTATCCAGTTTTAATGGCGGCTGATATCTTACTTTATAAAGCAGAAATTGTCCCAGTTGGTGAAGATCAAGTTCAACATGTTGAATTAACCAGAACGATTGCTAGAAAATTTAATAAAATGTTTGGTTTTACTTTTCCTGAACCAAAAGAATTTTTAACTGAAGCAAAAAGGGTAATGAGTTTAAAGGATCCAACAAAAAAAATGAGTAAGACTGGCGATGAAGGAATTGCTTTAACTGATTCAGAAGAAATAATTTGGAAAAAAATATCTACCGCTGTTACTGATCCAGCTAGGATTAGAAAAACTGATCCTGGTGAACCAAAAAGATGTAATTTATACACGCTTCATCAATATTTTTCATCAGAAAAAGAAATAGAATATGTTGCCGATGGCTGTCGAAAAGCAAAAATTGGTTGTCTTGATTGTAAAAAAATTTTAGCCAAAAATATTGCTAAAGAATTAGAAGGTTTTAGAAAGAAATATCAAGAATTATCAAAAAATGAAAAATATGTCTGGCAAGTCTTAAAAGATGGAGCAAAAAGAGCAAAAAAAATTGCTTCAAAAACATTAACTGAGGTCAAAAAGAAAATCGGTCTTCTTTAAATGTTTCAAAAATAAATGCGATGGCATTTAAAATTGAAAGATTTGAAAATA
>Ga0272449_1001030_pt1 | contig 30279 bp, 27 predicted proteins | sample YNPCB0241_FD_198679 | JGI IMG/M metagenome (GOLD analysis project Ga0272449, IMG submission 198679) | Hot spring sediment microbial communities from Yellowstone National Park, WY, United States - YNP-CB-024-1 | ecosystem: Environmental > Aquatic > Thermal springs > Hot (42-90C) > Sediment... | reverse complement strand
GGGCGTCGCTGACTTTTGAGTTGAAAATAATATATAAATTTTATAATATTAAACTATGCGACTTGCTCTTTATCGAAAATATAGACCAAAGACTTTAGATGAAATTCTGGGACAAGAAACAAATGTTGAAATTTTAAAAAATTCTGCAATTCAAAATAAAATTGGACATGCTTATATTTTTTATGGTCCACGAGGTACGGGGAAAACTACAACTGCGCGTATTTTAGCTAAAATTTTAAATTGTGAAAAAAGGCATAATGATCCTGAATTTCAAAAATTAGGAGAACCTTGTAATGAATGCCAATCTTGTAAAGCAATTGATAATAATTCTTCTTTAGATATTATTGAAATTGATGCCGCTTCAAACAGGGGAATAGATGAAATTAGAAATTTAAAAGAAAGTATTTCAATTTCGCCTCCAGGTGGAAAATTTAAAGTTTATATTATCGATGAAGCACATATGTTAACCGGCCCTGCTTTTAATGCTTTGCTTAAAACTTTAGAAGAACCACCGCGCCATGCTGTTTTTATTTTAGCTACTACTGAATACGAAAAATTACCTCCAACAATTACTTCACGCGCTCAAAGGTTTTTATTTAAAAAAATTTCCAAAATTAAAATTTTAGAAAAATTAAAAAATATTGCTCAAAATGAAAAAATTGATATAACGGATGAAGCTTTAGAACTTATTGCTTTATCTGCTGAAGGAAGCTTGCGTGATGCGGAATCAATTTTAGACCAAATTTCAGGATATCCTTTTAAAATAGACTTAGAAACAGCAGAAAGATTAATTGGAAGAACCGCCTTAAAAGTAATCGAAAAATTAGCGGATTTAATTTTAAAAAATAATGTTAAAGAATCTTTGGTTTATTTAAAAAATTTAGATGCAGAAGGACACAACGTCGCTTTAATTACTAAAGATTTAATTCATTATTTAAGAAGGGTATTGAGTTTAAATTTAAATCCAGAATTAGAAGAAATTTTAAAAGAAGAATTTACTCAAGAAGAAATAAATCACATAAAAGATATGACAAAATTGGTTCGCGTTCAAGATTTAATTCAATTTTTAAAATCTTTAATTAGAGCTTATTCTGAAATAAAATATAGTCCATTTAGTTTTATTCCTTTAGAAATTGCCTTAATTGAATACTTTGAAAATAAAAATAAAGTTAAATATTAAAATTTCCAAAATTTTCACTTTGTAAATGAATTTGATTGATGTTTTGTTTTTCTAATTCTAAAATTTCATAGGCTAATTTTTCATAAGCTTTTGCACCTGGAGAATCGGGTTTATATAAAAGAATTGGCCTACTAAAACTTGGTGCTTCTGCTAAGGCAATATTTTTAGGAATTACAGTTTTAAAAACATAATAAGGAAAATTTTCGCGCAAATTTTTTTCAACTTCTTTACTTAATTTTTCGCGTTTATCATACATCGTAATTAATGCTCCCAAGACTTTAAGGTTATAGCCTAAATTTGTTTTAATTAGATTAATTGTTTCTAATAATTGACCAATGCCTTCTAAACTATAATATTCCGCTTGAACAGGAATTAAAATTTCATCACTTGCAACCAAACCGTTAATTGTTAATAAGCTTAAGCTTGGCGGTAAATCAATAAAAATATAGTCATATTTATGCCTTAAATGAATTAAAAATTTTCGCAAAAAAGTCTCTCTTTGATTTAAATTTACTAATTCAACAGAAATTCCAGCTAAATGTGGTGCGGATGGTATAATATGAAAATTGTAAATTAAAGAAGGAGAAATTAATTCTTCGGGATGAGTTTGACCCAAAATTCCATGGTAAATTGTTTTTTGAATAGTTTTAGGATTTAAACCCAAAGAAGAAGTGGCATTAGCTTGTGGATCAAAATCAATCAGAAGAACTTTTTTGCCTAAAATAGCTAAATAGCTCGGCAAATTAATTGCGGTCGTTGATTTTCCTACACCACCTTTTTGATTACATATTGAAATTACACGCGCCATTGTTTTATTTTAATAAAAATTTTATAAATTGTAAATAAAATTAAGAATTCGTCGGGCACATGGAGTACAATTCGAGTCTATTGGGACATCGGATGTCCCCTGGACATCCGATGTCCAAACATTATATAATAAATAAATGACAGAAGAATTAAAAATTGAAGAGCCGAAAATAATTTATGAAGATAAAAATTTTTTAGCGGTTTATAAACCAGCAGGTTTAATTGTGCATAAAACAAAAAATAAAGAAGAATATAGTTTGGTTGATTGGTTAATAAAAAGATATCCTGAAATAAAAAATGTTGGAGATGAGCCTGTTTTAAGGCCTGGAATTGTGCATCGTTTAGATAAAGATACTTCGGGTATTATGCTTGTGGCGCGCAATCAAGACGCTTTTGATTATTTTAAAAATCTTTTTCAAAAGCATTTAATTAAAAAAACTTATTTGGCTTTAGTTTGGGGAAAGCCAAAAGAAAACAAGGGAATCATTAATAAACCAATCGGATTAAAATCAGGAACAACAAAAAGAAGTATTTATTCTTCTAAAATGCAAAAAGAGGCAATTACTGAATATAAAGTTTTAAAATCTTTTAAAGATAAAAAAGGAAATTTATTTTCGCTTTTAGAAGTTTTTCCAAAAACAGGAAGAACGCATCAAATAAGAGTGCATTTAAAATCAATAGGATGTCCTGTTTGTGGAGATAAATTATACGGCAAAAAAGATGATGAATTTAAAAGATTAATGCTTCATTCTTTGTCGCTTGAATTTTCAATTAATAATAGTAAAATAAAAATAGAATTTGAAATACCGAAAGAATTTGATTTTTGAGCTATCCACAATTTGGAATTGTTTTTTTTGATTTTGTTGATTATAATAATAAAAAGGTCGGTATTAAAAATTAAATAAAAACCGCAAGAATTTAATTTTTTAGTTATCCACAGTCTGCGATTGTTTTTTGATTTTTTATAATTTATAATTATAAAAAAGGTCGAAAAATAATAATATAAAATTTAATTTCAATGCAAAAAGGTTTTACATTAGTTGAGCTTTTGGTTGTTATTGCTTTAATTGCGGTTTTATCTGTTGCTGTTATTTTAACTTTAAACCCAGCAGAACTTTTAAAACAAGGCCGTGATTCAACAAGAATTTCGGATTTGGCAAATATTAATAGCGCTTTATCATTGTATTTAGTTGATGTTAGTACACCAATGCTCACATCATCTACTAATTGTTTTATTCATGCTTCAAGCGGAGCAACGTTAGCTAATTGTCAAGCAAGATTTGCATCTGGCGTGACAACGCTTTCATCAACTACTTCTCAGGCAGTAAATGGACAAGGTTGGATTCCTGTTAATTTATCAGCTATTTCTTCTGGTTCGCCATTGCCAAGATATCCTATTGATCCTATAAATAATTCTACTTATTATTATGCTTTTAGACCAAGCTCAACATCTGGATTTTATGAAATTAATGCTATTTTAGAATCATCAAAATACATTCCGCAAATGGCAAGCGATGGAGGAAATTCTTCAACTGTTTACGAGGTTGGAAATGACATATCAAATTTGTAATTTAAAATAGATATTAATACAAATTACAAACACAAAAACTCCGTTTGCGCGGAGTTTTTGTGTTATAAAATATTTCATTTTACAAAAATAAATTTTGGTGTATTATTAAAATATGATTGATATTAAAATTTTAAGAGAATATCCAGAGATGGTAAGACAAAGTTTAATTCATCGGAATTTAAATCCGGATATTGTTGATAGTTTTTTAGCAGTTGATGAAGAATGGCGTCTTTTAATTTCTAAATTAGATAATTTAAGAGCTTTGCAAAATAAATTAACAAAAGAAAGAAATATTGAAGAATCAAAAAAAATAAAAGCTGAAATTAAAAATTTAGAAGATATTCAAAAAGAATTAGAAGAAAAAAGAATTTTAATTTTAGAACAAATACCCAATATCCCATTTAGCGATGTGCCTATAGGGAAAAGTGAAGAAGATAATAAAGTTTTGCGTGAAGTTGGGGAAAAACCTCAATTTAATTTTGAACCAAAAGATTATTTAGAAATAGCTGAAAAATTAGATTTAATTGATACAAAAAAAGCAGGCGAAGTTTCCGGAACGCGTTTTGGTTATTTAAAAAATGAAGCGGTTCTTTTGGAGTTTGCTTTGGTAAAATTAGCTTTTGATACTTTAATTAAGGAAGGATTTATTCCGGTTGTACCGCCGGTTTTAATTCGGCCTGAAGTTTATCGTGGAATGGGGAGATTAGCAGGAGATCAAAAAGAAGAAAGATATTATTTAGAAAAAGATGATTTATATTTAGTTGGAAGCGCTGAACATACCTTAGGACCATTGCATTTAAATGATGTTTTTGAGGAAAAAGATTTGCCCAAAAGATATGTTGGATTTTCAACTTGTTTTAGACGCGAAGCGGGAAGTTATGGCAAGGATACAAAAGGAATTTTGCGCGTTCATCAATTTGATAAAGTTGAAATGTTTGTTTTTTCTTTACCTGAAAATTCTGAAAACGAGCATAGATATTTGCTTTCGCTTCAAGAAAAATTAATGCAAAGCCTAAAATTGCCATATAGAGTTGTAGAAATTTGCACAGGTGATATGGGATGGACTGATGCCAGACAATTTGATATTGAAACTTGGCTTCCGGGTCAAATTAATAAAGAAGGTAAAAAAGGAAATTATAGAGAAACGCATTCCTGTTCAAATACAACCGATTTTCAAGCAAGGGGGATTAATGCGCGCGTTAAAAGAAAAAACGGTTCTTTGGAATTTGTGCATATGTTAAACGCAACCGGTTTTGCGATTGGAAGAATGCTTATTGCTATTATTGAAAATTATCAAACAAAAGATGGAAAAATTATAGTTCCTGAAATTTTAAGAGATTATGTAGGAAAAGAGATAATTGGCTAATTTAATATGAATGGTGCAGTTTTAAATAGCTTTAAAACATGGATTGAAATTGATTCCAAAGCAATTCAAAACAATATAAAAATTTTTAGAAAAATAATTAGTCCAAAAACAAAGCTTTGGGCAGTTGTAAAATCTAATGCTTATGGCCACGGCCTTTTTGATTTTAGTAAAGCTATTGATAAATTTGTTGATGGCTTTTGCGTTGATTCTGTAATTGAAGGCATAAAATTAAGAAAAATAGGAATAAAAAAAGAAATTTTAGTTTTAGGCCCGACATTAAAAGAAAATTATTCTTTGGCTTTTAAAAATGATATTACAATAACAATTTCTAATTTTGAAGCACTGCGCAACATTTTAAAATCAAAAAACAAGCCAAAATTTCATTTAAAAATTGATACTGGAATGCATCGTCAAGGATTTTATTTAAATGATTTATCTCAAATAATTCCATTTTTAAAAAATCTTCAAAAAGAATTTAAGGGAGTTTATACGCATTTTGCAATGGCTCAAAATTTGAATTTTACAGAAAATCAATTTCAAAATTTTAAAAAAGCTATAAATTTTTTAAAAAATTCGGGTTTTTCTAATTTTATTTCGCATTGTTCCGCAACAGGCGGGACTTTGCTAAATAAAAAATATCATTTGGATACTGTGCGTATTGGCATTGGTCTTTATGGTTATTTTCCAGACAAGTATTTTCAAAAAAAATTTTCAGCTAAATTTAATTTAAAACCGGTTTTATTATGGAAAACAGTTATTTCAGAAATTAAAGAAATTAAAAAAGGCGAGGCTGTAAGTTATGATTTAACTTGGCAAGCAAAAAACAATACTAAAATTGCAATTTTGCCTATTGGTTATTGGCATGGTTATTTTAGAAGTTTATCAAATAAAGGAATAGTTTTAATTGGAAAAAATAAAGCAAAAGTTATTGGAAGAATTTGTATGGACATGACAATTATTAATTTAAATAAAATTAAAGCTAAAATAGGGGATGAAGTTATTTTAATTGGCGAAAGTAAAAATAATAAAATTTTAGCGGATTTTTTGGGAAATTTAGCAGGAACAACGCATTATGAATTTTTAACAAGAATTAATCCTTTAATTTATAGAATTATAATTTAACATGAACGAAATTTATATTTCCCAAGATATTAAAAAGAAAAATGAAATTTTAAAAAAAATAAAATTTTTTTCAGGCATTTTAATTTTGTGTACAATTATTATTTTAATTTGTTATTTAATAATTTATTCGCCAGTTTTTAGTATTGAAAAAATAAATATCACTAATAATGAAAGAGTAAATAATGACGAGGTATTAAATTTTATAAAAAGCAATATTTTTTCTAATTCCATTTTTAAAAAAGTTTTAGGATTTCAAAACATTTTAATTTGGCCTAATTATTTAAAAAACAATTCTAATCTTTTACCCGAAATTAAAGAAGTTTCAATTAAAAAAGATTATTTTCATAAAAATATAGAAATAAAAGTTTTAGAAAGAAAATTATATGGTATGTGGTGCAAAGAAAATGAATGTCTTTGGTTTGATGAGGCGGGTTATTTATTCAATAAATCACCCTTATCTGAAGGCGCTCTTATCTTAAAAGTTTTTGATTATAGTGAAAGAAAATTAGGAATAGGAAATTTTGTTTTACCGCAAAATTTAATGTCAAATTTAATTCAAGTTTTTGATGTACTTCAAAAAGCACAAATTAATTTTTATTCTGCGGAATTAAAAAACTTAGAAAATGAGGAAATAGCAATTAAAACTCAAGATGGGCCAACTATTTATTTTAGTTTGAATTTTCCACCCCCAGATATTTCTTTTATTAAAAAGAAAATTGAAGAAAAAAGAGATTTTAATAGTCTTAAGTATTTAGATTTAAGAATTGAAAATAAAGTTTTTTATAAATAATTTTATTTGTTTAATAAATTTTGAATAGGATAAGAAGGCGAGAGCCTTAAAATTTTGTTAATTATTTTTTCTTTTTCTTGCGGGCCACTCGCTTTTAAAAGTTTTTCTTTTAATTTTTTAATTTTAGCTTTTCTTTTCCTTTTTAACCTAATTATAAATCTACGCCTTTTTGGTGATTCTTTAGACATATTAAATTAAAATTTAATTAAATATTTTAACCTTGATTAGAAAGAATATTTTAATTTAAAAAATAAATAAGTCAAGAGCAAAATTTAATTATTTTAAGGATTGTTTAATTTTTTCTTTTGCGGATTCGCTATTTAAAAAGTCTTTAACTTTAACCCATTTTCCAGGTTCAAGTTGTTTATAAACTTCAAAAAAGTGTTTTATTTTTGATTTAATAGAATCATCTAAATCCGCAACATCTTTTACTTTAGCATAAAAAGGATCTATTTTTTCTTTTGGTACCGCAATAATTTTCCAATCAATTCCAGATTCATCTTCCATTTCTAATACGCCAATTGGTCTTGAGGGGATAATAGTTCCTGGATGAACCGCTAAACTTGAAATAACTAAAACATCAATAGGGTCACCGTCTTCAGTTAATGTATTTGGCACAAAGCCATAATTAAAAGGATAAGAAGTTGAAGTATATAAAAATCTATCGACCTCTAAAACTCCGCTTTCTTTATTTAATTCGTATTTAATTTGCGAACCTTGAGGAATTTCTATAAAAACATTTATATCTTCTGGAGGGTTTTTACCCACTTTTATTTTTTGAATATCCATATTATTTTTTTTATTTTTTTTGTGACCTTTGATTTTGATATTAATAAATTAATTCTTTTTTAAATATTAGTCAAATTTAATTTAGTTTGCAATAAATTTTTTCACTAATTTTTCCGCTTCTTTTTTATTTTTAATCCAAATAATATTTTTATTCTTGCGAAAATAAGTCGTTTGACGTCGAGCATAATTCCATATTGCTTTTTTTAATTTTTCAACCATTTTATCATAAGTTAATTTTTTTTGAAGATAATAAGCAATATAACGATATTCTAATCCAAAATTTTCAAGTCTTTTAAAACTAACCCCACTTTTTCTAAGCTTAATTACTTCATCAATCATTCCCGCTTTAAGTCTTTTTATTAATCTTTTATAGATTCTTTGTTTTAAATCTTTTGGATTTCTTTGAATTCCTAAAAATAAAGCATTATATTTTAAATTTTTCTTTAATTTTGGAACTTTGCCTAATTTTTCTATTATTTCTAAAGCACGAATTAAGCGCCTTTTGTTTTTTCTATCAATACTTTTTGCTCTTTGTGGATCTTTTTGTTTTAAAATTTCAAAAAGTTCTTCTGCAGATTTTTTTTCTAATTCCTTTCTTAATTTTAAATTTGGTGGCACATTAGGAATTTCTAAACCAAATACTAAAGCGTCAATATAAAAACCTGTTCCTCCAACAATAATAGGCAACTTTCCTTTTTTTAAAATTTTTTCAATATATTTTTCCGCTTTTTTAACAAATTGAGTTACAGTAAAAGTTCTTTTTGGACTTACAACATCAATCATATAATGAGGAATATTTTCCATTTCTTTTTTTGTAACTTTGCCCGTTCCTAAATCCATTCCTTTATATACTTGTCTGGAGTCTGCAGAAATTATTTCGCCATTAAATTTTTTGGCTAACCAAATTGATAAATCTGTTTTTCCACTTGCATTTGGTCCAACAATTACTAAAATTTCGGGTTTTATTTTTTTGTTGGGCATTTAATAATTATAACTAAATTTACTAATTTTGCATTTAAAAATTTGACATTTATTTTAAATTAGTGTAAGATATTAAAATAAAATGGTCGCTCGCCTGTAGGGCGATTTTTTTATATAATAAAAATATGATTAACATTAAAGATTTATCAAAGGTTATAAAACAAATTGCAGAAGAAAAAGGTTTGAATCCGGACGGCGTTTTATCTGCAGTAGAAAGCGCCTTAGCTTCTGCTTACAAAAAAGAAACTGGTAAAAAAAATGAAATTATTAGAGCTAAATTAGACCCCAAAACCGGAACAGTTTCTTTTTATCAAGTAAAAACAGTTGTTGATGAAAATACTGTTAAGTTAGATAAGGATTCTCCAGGAGATTTGCCAAAGTTTAATCCCGATAAACAAATTTTATTAGAAGAAGCTAAAAAAATTAAACCAGATGTTAAAGTTGGAGAAGAATTATTGTTTAATTTGCCCGCAAAAGAAGAATTTGGAAGAATAGCGGCGCAAGTGGCTAAACAAGTAATTATTCAAAAAATTAGAGAACTCGAAAAAGAAACATTATTAACAGAATGGAAAGGAAAAGAAGGAACTATTGTTAGTGGAGTTATTCAAAGATTTGATAGGGGAAATATTTATGTTGATTTAGGTAAGGCGGTTGGAATTATGTTTCCAAACGATTCTATTCCAGGAGAACATTATAAAGCGGGAGATAGAATGCGTTTTTTGATTTTAGCGGTTCAAGAAGAAACAAATTATCCTGGAATTATTTTATCCCGCTCGCACCCTGATTTTGTTAAAAAACTTTTTGAAATGGAGGTTCCAGAAGTAGCAGAAGGTGTGGTTTTAATTAAAGCTATAGCGCGTGAACCTGGAAGTAGGACAAAAATTGCAGTAACCGCTACTCAACCCAATATTGATCCAATCGGAGCCTTAGTTGGGCCAAGAGGTACAAGAGTAATGGTGGTAATGAATGAATTAGGACGTGAAAGGATAGATATTGTAGAATGGTCTGAAAATCCAGAAAAATTTATAGCAAATTCCTTATCACCAGCCAAAGTTCATTCTGTAGAACTTTTACCACGCCGTTTTGCAAAAATTTTAGTACCAGAAGATCAATTAAGTTTAGCTATTGGAAAAGGAGGACAAAATGTAAGATTAGCTGCAAAATTAACTAATTGGAAAATGGATGTCCGCTCTATAACGAGACCAGAAGAAGTTCAAGAAGGAGGAGTGGTTGATTCATTAGAAGATGAAGTTCAAAATACCGATCAAAATACCGAAGACCAAAACGAAAATCAACAAACTGAAAATACACAAGACATTCAAGAAGATAAAAATTAAAGTCTAATTTCTTCTATAATAAAAATCAAAGTCTTTTATTTGATTTTTTTTATATCATTCTTTTATATCGCATACGCTATATCCGCTATAGCGGATATAGTGTATCTTAAATAAAATTTAAAATTTGGTGACGTCGGACGTCGCCATTTTTTTGTGCTACTATCCTATCATAAACGATCGCAAAAATAGGATAGTAGAATTAAAAAATAATTTTTTATTAAAGTTTTTAAATTTAATAACTTCCATAAAAAACCTTAAAAATTAAAATGACGTTATATCCGCTATAGCGGAAATAACGTACATTAAAAAATTCACCCCTTTTGTTAAAATAAATTTTGAATTTATCAATATTTAGGACATCAGATGTCCTTCGGACATCCGATGTCCATTTTAACTTTTGCCGCGAACTATATCGAGGTTTAGGGCGGACCCGTACCGTGTTATGCTCTGGTACGTCGTTTCCTTTTGACTTTTGCATTTTGACTTTTTATAATACCATTATGCGCGTTAAAATTTTTAATACTTTAAATGATAAATTGACTCCTCTACTGCCAAAAAAGGAATTAAAATTATTTGTTTGCGGACCTACGGTTTATGATTATTCGCATATTGGGCATGCGCGCACTTATATTTTTTTTGATTGGTTTGTGAAATTTTTAAGATATTTGGGGTATAAAATAACTTATTTGCAAAATATTACTGATGTTGATGATAAAATTATTAACCGCGCTTTATCTGAAAATCAAAATCCGCTAAGTTTATCTAAAAAATTTGCAAAAATTTATTTAAAAAATATGAAAGATTTGGGTATTGACTCTGTAAATATTTATGCTTATGCCACAAAATTTATTCCTCAAATTGAAGATCAAGTAAAAAGATTAATTCAAAAAGGATTTGCTTATAAAATTGAGGGCGATGGTTATTATTTTAATATTAAAAAATTTAAAGATTATGGAAAATTAAGTAAAAGAACAGTAGAATCTGCAGAAGACGCGGTCTCGCGCATTGATGATTCTAATAAAAAAATAAACAAAGGAGATTTTTGTTTATGGAAATTTCCAAATAAAGAAAAACAAGAAAAATTAAAAAATATTTCAAAAGCAAAAAAATTTATTATTTTAGATTACGAACCTTTGTGGAAAACTTCTTTGGGATGGGGAAGGCCTGGTTGGCACATTGAAGATACCGCAATTTCTGAATATTATTTTGGGCTTCAATATGATTTGCATGGCGGAGGAATGGATTTAAAGTTTCCACATCATGAAGCTGAAATTGCGCAAGCTGAAAGTTTATCTGGTAAAAAACCATTTGTTAAAATTTGGATGCATACCGGCCAGCTTATGGTTAATGGCCAAAAAATGTCAAAAAGCTTAGGAAATTTTATAACAATTGACGATTTTTTAAAAAAATATAAGCCTATTGTTTTGAGATTTTTAGTTTTAAGTCATCATTGGCGTTCACCTTTAAATTATAAAGAAGATATTCTTCAAACAGCTATTGGTGCGCTTGAAGATATTTTTAAATTTTTGGAAAAAATAAAATTAATTTTAAAGTTAAAAAAATTTGGCAAAAAAAATTTTTCTTTAACATCTTTTGAAAAAAAATTTAAAAATGCTTTATCTTTAGATTTAAACACTTCTTTAGCAATTGCAGTTTTATTTGAAACCATAAATGAAGCAAATAAAAATTTGGATTTATTAAACGCCAAATCAATTTTAAATATTTACAATTTTATTCAAAAGTGTCTTAATATATTAACTTTGGATATGCCCAAGCCTAAAATTCCCTTGAAAATTCAAGCTTTAATAAAGCAAAGAGAGAAATTAAGAAGAAATAAACAATTTGTGCAGGCTGACATCTTGCGAAATAAAATTAATGCATTAGGATATGAAATAGAAGATACGAAATGGGGTCCATTAGTTTTTTCTAAAAAATTATGGATACAAAAGTAGGTCAAGAAAAATCAATTAAAGTTCCGCCCCAAAACATTGAAGCAGAACAAATAGTTTTGGGAAGTATTTTGCTTGAAAAAAATGCTTTAATAAAAGTAGCAGATTTACTTACGCCGGAGGATTTTTATAATCCAGCTAACGAAAAAATTTATCGCACTATTTTAGAACTTTATGAAAAAAATCAACCAATTGATATTTTAACTGTTACTAATCGCCTTAAAGAAAAGAAACTTTTAGCAGATGTTGGAGGTTCATCTTATTTAGCGGAATTAGTTAATATCATTACCACCACATCGCATGTTGATTATTATGCAAGAATAGTTAAAGAAAAAAGAGTCTTGCGTGATTTAATAAAAATTTCTGCAGAAATTACAGAAAAAGCTTTTGATCCTGGTAAAGAATTTGAAATATTTTTGGATGAAATTGAACAAAAAATTTTATCTATTTCTCAAAAATCTTTGCCTCAAAATTTTACGCATATAAAAGATGAATTAATTTCCGCTTATGAACGCATTGAAAAATTGCACGAAAGAAAACGTCTTTTGCGTGGTCTTTCTACAGGATTTATTGAATTAGACAATTTATTATCTGGTTTACAAAAATCAGATTTTATTGTTGTGGGAGCGCGTCCTTCGTTAGGAAAAACTTCTTTTGCTTTAGATATTGCGCGTAATGTCGCATTAAAAGAACAAGTTCCGGTTGGTATTTTTTCCTTAGAAATGTCGCGAGAACAAGTTGTTGATAGATTAATTTCTGCGCAGTCAGGAGTGCCTTTATGGAAATTAAGAACAGGAAAATTATCAGATGATTTGGAATTTCAAATGATTCAAAAAGCTTTAAATGATTTATCTTCTGCTCCTATTTTTATTGATGATACACCCTCACCAAATATCTTACAAATGCGTTCAATGGCAAGAAGATTGCAAGTTGAAAAAGGATTAGGATTAATTGTTGTTGATTATTTGCAGTTAATTGTTCCGCGCTATACAAATAGTCAAGCAAGCATGGTTCAACAAGTAACTGAAATTTCAAGAGGATTAAAAGGTTTAGCAAGAGAATTAAATGTTCCAGTTTTAGCTATTTCTCAGCTTTCGCGTTCTGTTGATAAAAGAGATAACCGCGTACCGCAACTTTCTGATTTAAGAGAATCTGGATGCTTAAGCGCCGATTCTTTGATTATGAATGCTTTAACCGGCGAACTTGTAAATATTAAAGATTTGGCAGAAAACAAAGTTCCAACTCCATTTTTTGTTTATACTTTAAGCAATGATTGGAAATTAGAAATAAAACCAGTAGTGCGCGCTTTTTCAAGTGGATACAAAAAAATTTATAAATTAAAAACAAGAAGCGGACAAGTTATTAAGGCTTCCGCAAACCATCCCTTTAGAAAATTAGATAAATGGGCAAGGCTTGATGAATTAAAAGTTGGAGATCGCATTGCTTTACCAAGAAAAATAATGCCATTAAATCCTAAAAATAGTCTTCAAGATGATGAATTAATTCTTTTAGCGCATTTAATTGGAGATGGATGCGTTCTTCCAAAACAACCAATTCATTATACCAGCGCTGATTTAGAAAATATTGAATATGTTAAAAATTCAGCAAAAAGACTTTTTAATATTGAAGGTAAATTAATTAAACAAAAAAATTGGTACCACCTTTACTTAACTTCACCTTATAAATTAACAAAAAATAAACACCACCCAATTATTAATTGGTTTAATCAATTAAAAATAAAACCAGTTCGTTCTTATGAAAAAGAAATCCCTCAAGATGTTTTTCTTTGCGATAATGAAAAAATAAAAATATTTCTTGGTCATTTGTGGGCAACAGACGGTAATATTTCATGGAAAAAATCAACAAAAAGAAAACAATCAGGGGCTATTTATTATGCTACAACAAGTTTTAAATTAGCATTACAAATAAAACATTTGCTTTTGCGATTGGGTATTTTAAGTTATTTAAAAACTGTTAATCAAAAAAAATATAGACCAATTTATCAAATTCATATTTATGACAAAGAAAATCAATTAAGATTTCTTGAAAATATTCCTGTTGTTGGTCAAAAAGGCAAAATTATTCTAGATTTGATTCAGGCTCTTAAAGAAATAAATTCAAATCCAAATTTTGACGTTATTCCTAAAGAAGCTTGGCAAATATTAGTTTTGCCTGAAAAAATAAATGCAGGTATAAGCTGGAGAGATTTGCAATATGGAATTAATACTTCTTATTGCGGTACAGCGCTTTTAAAAACAGGGATAAGTAGGCAAAGACTTAATCGCTTGGCTTTGGTTTTAGAAAGTGAGAAATTAAAAAATTTAGCTTTTTCAGATATTTATTGGGATGAAGTTGTTTCAATTACTCCGCTTGGAATTGAAGAGGTTTATGATTTAACTGTAAAAGATAATCATAATTTTATAGCAAATGATATTATTGTGCATAATAGTATTGAGCAAGACGCGGATGTTGTTTTGTTTATTTACAGAAAAGATGATTCCAACACTCCTCCGGAAGAACAAGGAATTACAGAAATAAGAATAGCTAAACATCGTAATGGTCCATTGGGTATAGTAAAATTAAAATTTGATTCTGAAACCGCAAGTTTTAAAAACTTAGAAAAGAAATATATCGACATTGATGAATTAGAAGAATTTTAATTAGCATGGAATTTTTGCCTCAAATTATTCAAAAATTAATAAATCGTTTTTCTAATCTTCCATCAATAGGTCCAAGACAAGCGACCCGCCTTGTTTTTTATTTAATAAATCAAGGAAAAAATGAAATTTTAGAATTAGCTAATCAAATTCAAGAATTGCAAAAAATTAAAATATGTAGTTTTTGTTTTTTTCCGCACCAAAATCAAGAAAATTTATGTAATATTTGTTTAAATCCCGAAAGAAATCCTAAAATAATTATGGTAGTTGAAAAAGAAACAGATTTAATTTCATTGGAAAAAACTAAAAAATTTAATGGTAGATATTTTATCATTGGCCACATAGCTAAAACTGGAGTTTTGGAGGAATGGCAAAAATTAAGACTTCAAAGTTTAAAATCTTATATTCAAAAAAATCTTGGCGGTAAGGCGGATGAAATTATTTTAGCTTTTAATCTTGATTCGTGGGGTAATTTGTCTGCAAATTTAATTAAAAAAGAATTAAACGATTTTGCTTTAAAAATTACGCGTTTAGCAAGAGGTTTGCCAACCGGAGGTGAAATAGAATTTGCGGACGACGAAACATTGGCAAGTGCTTTAGAAAATAGGGAATAAATTTAATTAGAATTTATACAATTATTAAACATTTCTACTTGTAAATTATATTTTGCTACCAAAACTTTAAGCTCTTCAACTTTTTTATTAATTTCTTTTACTAACGTATTATAATCTTCAACTTTTTTGTTATATTCTATTACTTCCTCTCTACTACGCAAAACATTATTAGTTTTTAAATCTTCCAACATAGTATTTGCAATTTGTTTTTGACTTTCAATTTGCAATTTTAAGGCATCAATTTGAGCTTTTAAATTTTTGTCTGGTTGAGGACATAAACTTAATGGTTTTCCAAATATTTGAACCGCAATCCAAACGTTTTCTTCTTTTTCTATTTTTTCATCTTTAAATTTATTATAAAGAACCGCAATTCCAATTTCGGTATATTTAGAATTTAAAATGTTTTCTCTATGTCCAGGGCTTGACATCCAGGCAGAAACTAAATCTTTATCATCTTTAAAATTTCCTAAAGCAATATTTTCTCCTATAGCTATATATTCATAACCGACTTGTTCTGCAATTTGAGGAGCACCAATGTTTTGAGGGGAGTAATGGGAAAAATATTGTTTTTCAAACATATCTTTAGCGCGCATTGTAGCAATTTTATCTAAAAGTGGATTGGAATTTAAAGGTTTTAATCCATTTTGATCGCGATAAAAATTTGTCCATTTTAAAATGCCTTCGTTTGTTAGATAAGTTTTTGGTTTTATTTCGCCCTGGGTTTCATTTTTAACATACGGGGTTTTTGAAATTAAAGGCGATGGTGCAAAATATTCTTTTTTTATTTCATTTATGGTTTGAGTTAATTGTTTTGTTTGGGGGAGATTAATTTTATTGCTTTGATTAAAATAATTTGGATAAAAATAATAAATCAAAACTCCTCCAACTGTTAAAATAAATAAAATAATTAAAAATTTTTTCATATTTTTATTATATCACTTTTCTTATTTGGCGGTGATAGCTTAAAGCAAAGCGATGAGCTTCATCCCGGACTTTAATTAATAAATCTTTATTAAATTCATTTGGGATTTTTCCTATAAATTCATTTTTTTTCCTTTTTGGGCCCTTAGCTATTCCAACAACTGGAATATTTAATTTTAATTTTTTTAAAACTTTTTTAGCAATATTAACTTGGGCTTTACCGCCATCAATTAAAATTAAATCTGGCAAAGTCCACTCTTTATGATTAAATCTTCTTTCTAAAACTTCTTTTAACATTAAAACATCATTAATAGTATTAACAGTTTTAATTTTAAATTTTTTATATTCGGATTTTTGCGGTTGGTCGTTTAAAAAAACTACCATTGAACCTACTGCTAATTTTCCTGAAATATTTGAAATATCATAACCTTCAATTCTTTTTACTCCTTCTTCAAGATTAAATTTATCTTCTTGAATTAAAGCAATGTCTTGAATATGAGTAAGGGCAAAAATTTGATTTTTTATTTTTTGAGCCAGTTCAAATTCTAAATTTTTTGAAGCGGTTTCCATTTCTTTTTTTAATTTTTCTAAAATTTTCTTTTTCTTACCACTTAAAAATAATTTTATGTTTTTTATTGTTTTGGCATATTCTTTTGGTGTAATTTTTTGAATACAAGTTCCAGGACAAAGTCCAATTTGATAATCAAAACAAGGTTTATCTTGTGGAATTTTATTTTCAGGATGAAGATTGTATGGAAAAATTTTTCTTATAATTTTTAAAGCTTGACGCAAGTTTTGAGCTTGAGTAAAAGGGCCAAAAACCTCTCCCGAGTTATCCTTAATATCTTTTTTTCGAACTAAAAGGACGCGAGGAAATTTTTCATTAGTAATTAAAATGTATAAAAAGCTTTTATCATCTTTTTCGCGAATATTATATTTGGGTTGATATTTTTTTATGAGGTTTGATTCTAAAATTAAAGCTTCAATTGTAGTATCTTGTATTTGATAAGCAATATCGTCAACTTCTTGAAGTAATTTTTCAATTCTTTGATCATGAGCTTTTTGAAAGTAGCTTAAAACTCTTTTTTGTAAATTACTCGCTTTTCCAATATAAATAATTTCGCCCTTTTTGTTTTTCATTAAATAAACCCCGGGCTTTTGAGGAAAATTTTTAACCTTAGAAATCAAGTCTTTCATCGTATTTATAATTTTTGTTTATAATTTATAAAAGGTCAATATTTAATTTAGAAAGTCATTAATTGTTATAATTTCAACCAATCATTTGACGCCGATTTAAAAGTTGTTAAAATTAAAAAGAAAATTATTTAAAAAGGTCTATAAATTAATAAAAATAATAAAATGAAAATCGAATTTATTGTAAATAAAAAATCGCATTATAATTTAAAAGAAGATTCGAAAGAAAAGCAAAGAGTTGTAAAAATTAATAATAAAATTCTTTCAAGAAAGCCGATTGGTAAAGAGGATCAAGGATATCGCTATGACTAAAAATACTTTGACGCGTTCTTTTATTTTCGGAAAAATTTTTAATAATGATCTTCAAAAAAGTGATGAGTGGTTTGTTAAGGAATCTAAAAAGTTTTTATATTTAAAAAATAAAAAAAGCCTTATTCGCCTCAAAAAAAGAAATACCTATCCTCAAACGTTTATTATTAAAAAAAACAATTATTTTTTATTTGGATACGCCGAGCCAAAATTTTTAAAAAATATTTTTCAAGAAAAATTTTTAAATAAAATTTTATCAAGTCTTCAAAATAATAAATTATATCTTGATAAAGAATTTTTAATTGGTGTTATTGATATAAAACAAAAAACACTTAGACTTTTTCGTGATTCATTATGCACTTTGCCAATTTTTTATACGCACCAAAATAATTTTTTCGCTTTTTCTAATAGTTTTGAGGTGCTTGTTCCTTTTATATTTAATGATAATAAAGCTAAAATTAATTTCCGAGCTTTAGCAGAATATCTTTTATGTCTTGAAGGTGATGATCAAACAATTTTTGATGATATAAAAATTTTAACAGAAAGAGTAGAGTTGATTAAAACGCCAGCAAGCTTAAAAATTTTATTTCCAAAATCATTAGTTATAGTTCCAAAAGAAAAAAAATATATTAATCCTTACAAATTATTTAAAAACAAATTAGAAAAAACTCTTAAAAAATATTTTTTCAAATTACCACCGAATACAAAAATCGGATTTGAATTAAGCGGTGGGATAGATTCCGCGACATCGCCCATATTTTATAGTTTTTATTTTCATAAGTCTCCAATTACATTTACTATGATTCTTCCTTATCAACATGGTATTCAACAAAAAAATAAAATTAAGGCTTTAGTTAAAAAATTTAATTTAATAAATAAAACTATTGCAATCAATCAAAACAAAGATTTTCCTCTTTCAAGTCAAATAAAAGCCAAATCTCTACAAGTTTTTTATCCATGGAGAGAAATATATAGCGACGCTCTTAAAAAACTTATTTTTTTAATGAAAAGATATAAAATAAATGTTGTTTTTACCGGCATAGGAGGCGATGAACTTTTTACAATTGATTCCGGAGAAAAAGAAGGATTTGGTGGTAAAGAAGAATTAGAAAAAAGAATAAAAATAAAACTTCCCAAATTTTTTACTAAAAAATTTAAAAAATTTTTTTGTAGTACTATTTTTGAAAGAAATATTCTTCCATTACCAGCTGTTCCTTATTCGGTATTGAGTTCAAATATTTCGCGAAATAATATATTTATTGAAAATGATATCTGGCCAATTGCTCCTCTTTCTGATCCATTTTTGGTAAGATTTTGTCGTTCTTTACCCTCTAACCTTCGTAAAAACAAATTTATTCTTAAAATTTATCAGCAATCAATGAATTATCCGCTTTCTTTTTATGATAGCAAAGAAAATTTTAGCGAATTTTTTGATAAAAGCTTACAAAAACCACTTAAAAAATTTATAATAAATCTTTATAAAAAATCTGTTCTTTCAAAACATGGTTTTGTTAATAAAAATGAATTAATAAAACAATATCAATCATTTACAAAAGAAAAATTTAAAAACCAATATCAAACTCTTTATTTTTATTCTATTGCAGTAGCAGAAATTATTTTGCAGTCTATATTAAAAAACTAAAAATTTTATTTGCTAAATTTTTGTTTTTTTGATACAATTAAATTAATTAAAGGTCAAAAATTTAATAAAAACTATGAGCATTTTAAATATCGTATTAATATTTTTAGGTCTAATTATTTTGTGGTTAATTTTTGAATATAACCGCTTAGTTGCTTTAAGGAATAGAGCAAAAGAAGCATTGTCAGATATTGATGTTCAATCCAAAAGAAGGTTTGATTTAATACCAAATTTGGTTGAGACCGTTAAAGGTTATATTCAGCATGAAAAAAATGTTTTAGAAAATATTACAAAAGCAAGATCTGCTTTAATGTCTGCAGGTAATGATTTGCATAAAAGAGCAGAAGCAGAGAATATGATTTCTGGAGCTTTAAAATCATTATTTGCGGTCGCTGAAAATTATCCGCAACTCCGCGCAAGTGAAAATTTTTTGCGTCTTCAAGACGAATTAGCGGATACTGAAAATAAAATTCAAGCGGCTAGAAGATTTTATAATGGTAATGTTAGAGATTTAAATATTAAAATAGAATCTTTTCCGTCTAATATTGTTGCTAAAATATTTGGTTTTTCAAAAATGGAATTTTTTGAAATCGAAAATCCCGAAGAAAGAGAACCAGTAAAAGTTCAATTTTAAAATTTATATATAAGCAAAAATAAACAGATTAAAATTTTTTTAGATATTCCGGGTGGAGCCAGTTAATTGATTTTTTGAAAAAATAAGATAATATTAAATTTATGACGCTATATACTCAACAATCTAAAAATATTCGTCGAACATGGTTTTTGATGAGCTTATTTTTTGTGATAATTATTGCCATTGGATGGATATTTTCAAGGATTTATGGAAATCCTACTATTTTATATATTTTTGTCTTTTTTAGTTTTATAATGAATTTTATTAGCTACTGGTATTCAGATAAAATTGCTTTAACAATGTCGCGTGCCATTCCGGTAAAAAGTAAAGAAGAAAATCCTTATTTATGGAATATGGTTGAAAATTTATGCATAACAGCAGGACTTCCAATGCCAAAGCTTTATATTATTCCCGAAAATCAAATTAATGCTTTTGCAACGGGTAGAAATCCTAAAAATTCTGCAATTGCTGTTACACAAGGAGCTTTATCAAAATTAGAAAACGAAGAATTAGAAGGAGTTTTGGCTCATGAATTATCTCATATTGGAAATCGCGATATTTTAGTTTCAACAATTGCGGTTGTTTTGGCTGGAATTATTTCTATTTTATCTGATTTTTTCTTGAGAATAACTTTTTGGGGTAGGGGGAGCAGAGACAGAAATAACAGCGGTATATTTCTTTTAATTGGAATTGTTTTAGCTCTTTTAGCTCCAATTGGAGCAATGTTAATTCAACTAGCTATTTCGCGAAAAAGAGAATTTTTGGCGGATGCCACTGGCGCGCTTTTAACAAGATATCCTGAAGGACTTGCAAGAGCTTTAGAAAAAATTCAAAAAGATACAACACCAATGCGAATTGCTTCGGATGCAACCGCTCATCTTTGGATAAGTAATCCTTTTAAAAAATTATCTGGTTTTCATAAGCTTTTTATGACACATCCTCCAATTGAAGAAAGAATAAAAGCCTTACGTGAAATGAGCATTTAATTTTATCTTTTCATTCATTTTTTTATTTTTTCACGTTTTTCATTAGCAGTCTTGACTTTTAATTGCTAATAGTTATAATTAAAATGAAATGTTAGATAATAAAATGTTAAGTACAAGAAGTAAAAAAATTTTACAAGCGGTTGTAACCGAATTTATTAAAACTGGTAAACCAATAAGCTCAAAATATTTATATGAGCATTATAAATTTGGCATTAAACCCGCAATGATCCGAAATGAATTTTTAAACTTAGATAAAGCGGGATATTTAAAGCGCAATTACTATTCTTCAGGAAGAGTACCAACAGATAAGGGTTACGAATTTTTTATTAAATGTTTATTAGAAGAAAAAAATCAAAATTGTGAAATTGATAATTTCTTAATTGATTTATTTAAAAAAATGGTTTTGGATGATTTTATAAAGAAGTTTTCTAAAATTCTTGGCGTTTTAGGAATTTTAATTGATTTTCCCGAAAAAAAATTTGTTTATAAAGGTGGTTTAGAATATTTAATTGATGATTTAGAATGGGAAGATAAAAACGAAATTAAATTTATTATTCGCGATTTTGAAAATATTGAAGAAAAACTTTCTCAAATTGGGAATTTTTTAAAAGAAAAAGATTTTATTAAATTTTTTGTAGGTAAAAATCCATTGATAAGAAGCGATGTGGTTTCAGTTGTTTTAGGTGATTATGAAATTAAAAATGAATATGTTTTGCTTTTAGCAGTTGGTCCTAAAAGAATGAATTATGAAAAAGCCTATAAAATTTTTAAAGGTCTTAAACAATATACCTAAAGATGACAGACGAAATTCAAAACAATATACAAAATATAAATGGGGATGGAAATGAAAAATTAGAAAAGTCCGCTAAAGAATCTGCGGAGGAATTAATTAACACCCCAACTGATTCGACATCAAAAAATAATACCACTCAAGATACTCAAGATTTAAATTCACTTTTAAAACAAATTGAAGAGTTAAAGTTAAAATTATCAGAATGCGAAAAACAAAGGGATGAGTATTTAGCGGGATGGCAAAGAGCCAGAGCGGATTTTTCTAATTATAAAAAAGACGAATCTTTGCGTTTTCAAGAGTTTGCTAATTATGCAAATGAAAGTTTAATTCGTGATTTGATTCCAGTTTTGGATAGTTTTGACTTGGGAATTTCTGCCCTAGAAAAGGTTGGCAATGTTGATAAAGGCATTTATATGATTCGAACAAAATTAGAAGATGTTTTGCGCGATTATGGATTACAAAGAATAAAAATTGAAATAGGTAAGCCTATAGACTTAAACGTTGCTGAAGCTATTTTAGAGGTTGAAACCGATGGAGAACCAGGTATAGTTTTAGAAGAAATAGAAGCGGGATATAAATTAAAAGATAAAGTTATTCGTCCCGCGCGTGTAAAGGTCTCAAAACAAAAGTCATAAAAACATGGCTAAAATTTTAGGAATTGATTTAGGTACAACTAATTCCGCAATGGCTATAATGGAGGGCGGAGAACCTCGCATTTTAGAAAATGCGGAGGGCATGCGCACCACGCCTTCGATTGTAGCTATTTCTAAATCCGGCGAAAGACTTGTTGGTCTTTTAGCTAAAAGACAAGCAATTACTAATCCTAAAAATACTATTTTTTCAGTAAAAAGATTAATTGGTCGAAAATTTTCCGATCCCGAAGTTCAATTAGATAAAACTTGGCTTCCTTATGATATTAGAGAAAGTAAAACTGGTGGAGTTGAAGTAAAATTAGGAGATGAATGGAAAACACCAGAAGAAATTTCTTCTTATATTTTAGCTAAATTAAAAGCGGACGCGGAAGCAAAACTTGGAGAAAAAATTGAAGAAGCGGTAATTACTGTTCCTGCTTATTTTGATGATTCTCAAAGACAAGCAACAAAAAATGCAGGCGAAATTGCTGGATTTAAAGTGAGACGTATTTTAAATGAACCAACCGCAGCTGCTTTAGCTTATGGATTTGGAACTAAAAAAGGATTATCTGGAAATAAAAAAATTGTTGTTTATGATTTTGGTGGCGGAACATTTGATATTTCTGTTTTAGAAGTTGGAGATGATACGGTTGAGGTAAGAGCAACAGGCGGAGATATGCATTTAGGCGGAGACGATTTTGATAGATTAATTTTAGAATATTTAGTTTCTGAATATAAAAAACAAGAAGGAATTGATTTATCAAAAGACCCATTAGCTTTGCAAAGATTAAAAGAAGCGGCTGAAAGAGCAAAACATGAATTATCTGTTGCTACTGAAACTGAAATTAATTTACCTTATATTTCTTCTGACGCTTCAGGACCAAAACATTTCTTAATGAAATTAACAAGAGCAAAATTGGAAAGTTTAGTAATGCATTTAATTGAAAAATCAATTGAATTAACTCGTCAAACTGTAATAGCACCACCACCTCGCGGTGCAGGATTTGATTTAAAAGAAATAGACGAAGTTATTTTAGTTGGAGGACAAACGCGTATGCCTGCAATTGTTGATGCGGTTCGTAATTTATTTGGAAAAGAACCGCATCGCGGAATTAATCCAGACGAAGTTGTTGCAATTGGTGCCGCTATTCAAGCTGGAATTTTACAAGGAGATGTCAAAGATATTTTGCTTTTAGATGTAACTCCTTTAACTTTAGCAATTGAAACCTTAGGTGGAGTAGCAACACCAATGATTCCTAAAAATACTACAATTCCCACATCTAGGACTCAAATTTTTTCAACCGCAACCGATAACCAAACTTCAGTAGAAATTCATGTAGTTCAAGGTGAACGTCCAATGGCTGCTGATAATAAAACATTAGCAAGATTTATTTTAGACGGAATTCCTCCTGCTCCACGCGGAGTTCCTCAAATTGAAGTTACTTTTGATATTGATACTAATGGTATTTTAAGTGTTTCTGCAAAAGATAAAGCAACTGGAAGATCACAATCCGTGCGTATTGAAGCTACAACCGCTCTTTCACGTGAAGAAATTGAAAGACTTAAAAGAGAAGCAGAAGAACATGTTCAAGAAGATTTGCGCAAAAAAGAATTAGCAGAAACTCGCAATCAGGCAGAAAGCTTAATTTATTTAGCTGAAAAATCATTAAAAGATGCGGGCGATAAATTACCTCAAGATTTGAAAAATAGTATTAATGAAAAAGTTGAAAAATTAAAAGCGGTTAAAGAAAGCCAAAACATTGACGAAATTAAATCCGCTATTGCTAATTTATCCGCAGAACTTCAAAAAATTGGACAAATGATGTATAATCAAAATCAAAATGACACCAATCAACCCACAACCTAATATTCCCAAGATAACTGGAGGTTTTGAAACAAGCTATTTTAAAGAAGAAAAAAATTTACCACCTGGTTTTTATAAATCACTTATCTTTAATTTATGTGAAATTATAAGCGCTTTCTTTTTGGGTTTGTTTAGCTATCGTTATTTAAATAACTTAGCAGGTTTTTGGCATATTTTTCTTTTTCTTTTTCTTTTTTTAATTTTTGCAGTTTTAAATTCTCTTTTAAATAAAAATTGGAAGAGTAGGATATTTGTTATATTTTTAGAAACAATAGCTTTTTTTGTTTATTTTTATAATAAATTTAATTTAAATATCATTTTAATTTTATTTTTTGCTTTTTTTCTTTTTAGAATTTTAGGCGAGATTATTACTTATCGTGAGTTTCAAAATAGTATTAAAATTTCTTTTTTAAGATTTACTAGATACGTGTTTTCAAATTCTATAACCGCTTTTCTTTTGGTTTTAATTGGTTTTTATATTTTAAAATTAGATAGCCCTCAAAAATTTTTATCTTTAGATTATTTTAATTTTTTATGGGATCAATTTTCTACTATTTATGAAAAAATTTATCCTGAAATTAAAATTAATGATTCTTTTTTTGAATTTACAAGAAGTATGGTTTTATATCAACTTCAAAACCAAAAAGATTTTAATCTTTTAATGCCAGATGAAAAAGAAAAATTAATTAATGAGAGTACTTTGCAATTAAATGAAAAAATTTCAAAAATTTTAAACGAAGAAAAAATTGATGCCAATGAAAAATTTAGCGCTATTATTTATAAATTTTTAACCAAAAAAATAAACGAATTTTATAACAATTTTGGTATTTATTTTGTTGTTTTGTGGGGAATTATTTTATTTTTAATTTTTAAATTTATAGCTTCAATTTTAAGAGTAGTCTTTAATATTGTATTTTTTATTATTTTTAACGTTTTAATTACTTTAGATATTATTAAAATTACTGGCGAACCAAAAGTTAAAGAAACCATTTCGTTTTAATAAATTATTGTTTTTATAAAGCCCAATTTTAAAAATGATTTGGGCATATTTAATATTGACAAATTATAAAATTTGCCTATAATTATTAACGTGATGAGAATTGTTTTGAATCCCAGGTATAGATGCGGCTGACTTTTTGTATGTATTTTAATTATTTAAGTCAGCCGCAAAGAAGCGGCTGATTTTATTTCTGAAAGAGTTGAATGACAGAATGGATTGATGTTTGACAATTTAAAATCAAAATAACCCGCTGAATAAATTCCGTTAATCAATGAATTAGCATTGGGATGGTTGGTTAAGGGCGTACGGTGGATGCCTCGACATGAGAGGGCGATGAAGGACGCGGCGTAGCGGCGATACGCCCCGGGGAGGTGCGTAGCAACCTGTGATCCGGGGATCTCCGAATGGGGTAACCCTACTGTGTAAACCACAGTAACTCAGCACTATAATGCTGAGGGCGCACCCAGGGAAGTGAAACATCTCAGTACCTGGAGGAAAAGAAAAAAATCGCGGAGCATTTTTCTAACCCACAACTGACAACTTACAACTGACAATTTTTGTTGTTAGTTGTTTGTTGTTAGTTGTTGGTTGAGAATTTTGCTTCGCAAAATTCCCCGAGTAGCGGCGAGCGAAAAGGGAACAGCCTAAACCCAGCTCTTTTGGACAATGATCGTGTTTTATTTGTTGATTATATAAAACATTATTATTGTCCAAAAGGGCTGGGGGTTACAGGATAGAAACGTCTTTAATACTTTTGTAGATTTTTTTCTACAAAAGTATTAAAGGGGAAGTTACAAAACTATTTGTTAGCCGAATATCTTTGGAAAAAGAAGCCATAGAGGGTGAAAGCCCCGTAGGCGAAAACAAATAGTCTTCCTATGTTTCTATTCCTAAGTAGCTCAAGGTTAGAATGCCTTGAGTGAAGTTGGGAGTACTTCTCTCCCAAGGCTAAATACCTCTCATGATCGATAGTGAACTAGTACCGTGAGGGAAAGGTGAAAAGCAGGCCGGTGAGGCCGGTGAAATAGAACCTGAAACCGTATGCCTACAAGGAACGGGAGCCCATACAGTGTTTCAGCACTGGGGGTGACCGTGTGCCTATTGAAGAATGAGCCAACGAGTTATGATCTACCGCGAGTCTAATTCCGAGAAATCGGAAGGAGGCGTAGGGAAACCGAGTCCGAATAGGGCGTTAAGCGGTAGGTCATAGACCCGAAACCGGATGAGCTTGCCTTGGCCAGGGTGAATCCCGAAGAAATTCGGGAGGAGGCCCGAACCGGTGAGTCGTTCAAAACTCTCGGATGAGCTGAGGCAAGGAGTGAAAAGCTAATCGAATCCGGTAATAGCTGGTTCTCTCCGAAATAGCTTTAGGGCTAGCGCCTTGCGTATTCTTTCAACCGCAGGTAGAGCACTAGTTGATGCGTAAAGGGAGCAATCCCGGCGCATCAGTTAAACTCCGAATGGCGGTTGAATGAGCAGGGTAGTCAGAGCATGGGGGCTAAGCTCCATTGCTCAAGAGGGGAACAGCCCAGACCATCATCTAAGGTCCCTAAATTTGCGGAAACGCACCCAGTCTATTCGTAAGAATAGACTGTGGCCCGCTAAGTGTGAAAGGAGGTCACAACTCTTAGACAAATAGGAGGTTGGCTTAGAGGTAGCCATCCTTTAAAGAGTGTGTAACAACTCACTATTTGAGAGTTGTGGCGCCGAAAATGTACCGGGGCTAAGCGGGATACCGAAGATATGGTTCAGTACTACTTTTAAAAGTAGTACTGGAGGTAGGAGAGCATTCATATCGCGCTGAAGCAGTATCCGCGAGGAGCTGTGGAGCAATATGAAGAGAGAATGTTGGCATGAGTAACCACTATCCCGATGCGAAATCGGGACCCCGAAAATCCAAGGTTTCCGTCCCACTGGCAATCAAGGACGGGTTAGGCGGATCTAAGCCGATGACGAAAGTCGCAGGCGATGTATAGCTGGTTAATATTCCAGCCCTCCTGTTTCTTGCGATGGAGTGACGAAGGAAATAAGCTCTAGCGCCTTATTGGTTTGGCGTTGTTGATACCAAGAACTTCTCTCTAGGCAAATCCGGAGAGATGCCTTAAATGGCAAAGTTCGGGTATCGACAAAAGGTAAGATTTTTATCTTACCAATTAGAGCGAAGAGCCTTCCGAGAAAAACTTCTAAGCATAAAGAAACAGGAACCGTACCGGAAACCGACACAGGTGGATAGGGCGAGTAGCCCAAGGGGAACGAGTGATTCGCCGCCAAGGAACTCGGCAAAAAAGCTGGGCGTAACTTCGGGAGATGCCCTCCCCGATTATTCGGGGCGCAGCGAAAGTGTCCCTGGCGACTGTTTACCAAAAACACAACTCCCTGCTAACTCGTAAGAGGATGTATAGGGGGTGACGCCTGACCGATGCGAGAAGGTTAAAGGTGGCGGTCTACCACCAATATTTATTGGTGGTAGGCTGACTGCCCGAAGCCCTCGTCAATGTCAGCGGTAACTATAACCGTTCTAAGGTAGCGCAATTCCTTTCCGGGTAAGTTCCGGAGCGCACGAAAGGCGGAACGACTGGGGAACTGTCTCGGCGGCGAGCTCGGTGAAAATGCGATTCCCGTGAAGACGCGGGATACCTGCAGCGGGACGAAAAGACCCCGGAAGCTTTACTGCAGCCTGGCATTGTTTTTGGGGTTTTGATGCGTAGCGTAGCGGGGAGCCTGTGAAGTCCCGATTCCGGTCGGGATGGAGGCGCCAATGAAACACCCGCCTTCAAAACTCTAAAAACTAACCAATAAAGAACCCGCATGGGAAGCTTTATTGGGACAGTGCTTGGTAGGCAGTTTCAATGGGGCGTTGTCCTCGAAATGCAATAGCGTACCTCCGTGCTATTGCAAGGGGGACCCTTCTGAATTTTCAGAAGGGAAAAATCTGGCTATATGCTGGGAAGTCCGTAGTATCCTTGAGTAGTTCTTTAAAAGATCTTAAAGATCTTTGTAAAGAACTAAAAATCTCAAGGTGGTTCCCAAATTTTTTGGGACAGCGGACAATCAGCAGGGAACCCCAAATTAATAATTTGGGGACTCCTCAGAGACCATAAGCCAGACCCGCCAAAATTTTTACAAAGTAAAAATTTAGGCGGGATGATATGGTCCGAACTGCATAGCGATATGCAGATCGCAAATTATTGCGACCCCCAATAAAATTAATTAAAATAAAAAAATGAATAAAAACGAGATAAAATTAAAACTCAATAAAAGACAAAGAAGTATTGTGGTGGGAAAACTTTTAGGCGATGGACATCTTGAAACTCAAAATAAAGGAAGAACTTATCATCTAAAAATAGAACACTCGATTAAACAAAAAGATTACGTTGATTGGTTGTATTCTGAGTTTAAGAATTTAGTTAATCAACCACCACAAATTAAAAAAAGATTAAATAGTAAACCAAGTTATTGGTTTACAACATATTCTTTAGGAACATTTAGATTTTATGCTCAACAATTTTATGTTAATGGCAAAAAAGTTATTCCTAAAATCATTAAAAAATTATTAGATCCTTTAGCCTTAGCGGTATGGTTTATGGATGATGGTTCTTTTAAATCAAATAAACATCATACTTATATCTTCCATACAACAGGCTTTAGTAAAAAAGATCTTCTAATAATAAAGAACGCATTACAAGAAAAATTTGGAATTAATGTAAGACTTCATAAGCAATATGATAAATGGAGGATTTATATTTGTAGTGATTCCGCTCAAAAATTTAAAGATTTGATAAGTCCTTATATTATTCCAAGTTTAAAATATAAGTTGGGGGAACACATTGCCTAAAGGGTAACGGAGGAGTCTATTAAGGTTGGCTTAGTCCGGATGGAAACCGGACCGGACGTGCAAAGGCACAAGCCAGCTTGACTGCAAGGCCTACAAGCCGCGCAGACGCGAAAGCGGAGCTTAGTGACCCGACCGCTCTTTGAAGAAAGGCGGGAGACACCGGATAAAAGCTACTCCGGGGATAAATCCTGACCTGCTATCAAAATTTGATAGCAGGAAAAAGGATCTGTTGTCCGACTCCACAGTAATGTGGAGAAAGTACGGCTTATAACGGTAAACTCCGAGACGGTCTTTCCTCTATTTAGAGGTTCTTGATCTCGGGGAATACCGTGGGAAGTTCGGGGGTAAAAATTAAAAGGTAAAAATTAAAATATAAAAATGAACTTAACAAAAAAACAAAAATCAGCTTTAATTGGAATGATTCTTGGAGACGGATATCTTCAAAAAACCGGCAAGAGAAATGCTCGGCTTCGATTAGAACACAAAGTTTCGCATATAGAATATCTTATTTGGAAAGCTAAGCTCTTACCAAGACTTTTTGGTGGCAAACCGCAAATTTTAGAAAGAAAACATCCATTAACAAAGAGGATATATCGATATGCGCGCTGGCAATCAAATTCGTCTCCAATTTTAGGAAAATTAAGAAAATTGTTTTACCCTGATCCAGATAATAAAAAGAAAATTCCGGAAAATCTTGAACAATTATTGAAAGATGATATTGCTTTTGCAATTTGGTTTTACGATGATGGATATTATTTTCCAAGAAATAAATGTTCTTATCTTTATCTTGGAAAAGTTTCTTTAAAAGAAGCACAAATTGCTCAAAAAGCTATTGCTCAAAAGTTTAATATCTTAAGTAAATTACTTGATAAAAAAGATAAGGGTTACGTTATTTATTTTCCTTCAAGTGAAAATAAAAAAATTAAAGAAATACTTCAAAAATATTATATACCAATTATGGCTTATAAAATACCAAATACCCCCGTAACCCCGTAACGACTTGCCCAGCTCTTTCCCCGATTTAATCGGGGAAAGAGAGGCTCTTCTTAGTTTTAAGAAGAGCTGGGCGGAGTCATTGCAATAACGGTTTGCAATGGCTAATACGCCGTCCCCCGCCCAACTTTTACCCATGATTAAATTTTTATGTATATATAAAATTTTAAATTAGACAAAAAAGAATTATGCATAAAAATTAAGAATGGTGGGTAAAAGTTGGGCGGGGTGAAGATATAGTCTATTCCGATGAAAAATCGTGAATGAACAGGCTGGTGAGGTCCAAGAGTCCACATCGACGACCTCGCTCGGCACCT
>Ga0272449_1001029_pt1 | contig 30329 bp, 29 predicted proteins | sample YNPCB0241_FD_198679 | JGI IMG/M metagenome (GOLD analysis project Ga0272449, IMG submission 198679) | Hot spring sediment microbial communities from Yellowstone National Park, WY, United States - YNP-CB-024-1 | ecosystem: Environmental > Aquatic > Thermal springs > Hot (42-90C) > Sediment... | reverse complement strand
TCGATACTTCCCAACAAGACTACCATGACGAAGCTGTTGACCTTTTCTTTGAGCATGCGGAAGAATTTCCCGAGGAAGTTAAGGACATTGCAGCGGACGTTGTCGAGTGGACTCGCTGGTTCAAAATAATCCCCGTCAGCGACGAAGAAGAAATGACGGAAGATTGGATTCCTGAAAAGGCAGCGGGGGTTACTATTGGGGAAAGCAAAGTTTTCGAGGTGGACGGCAAGAAATACCGCGTTGAAAAGGACCCTCATCTTCACCTTTCGCAGGAAGATGTCGAGAAGTTGGTCAGGGCAGGGCTATTCGAAATGGTCGCAGATGCTTGGAAAATTTACGAATGGGAAGAGAAATAAGCTAGGCAATGACATAAATAGGCTCGCTCAAGCGCAAGGCTGCCCGAACCATATAAGCATCGTCGGGGGAAACTGAAGCGGACAAGTCAGTGACCATTGCCGCCGCTCGCAACATGACCAAGTTGGCGAAATTAATGTCCACGAAGAAATACTCCCGAGTGTAGTAGTAAATGTTAGTTCCGCCAAAGAGCCTATGAAAAACTTCAAGGTTTATGTCGGAAGCGAGACCGCAGAGGAGCTCCAGCCTCAACTCTACTGGCCCCTCTTTGATAGACTGAGCTACCGAGCCCCATTCGTCCGCAACGAGCGGAAAGGTAGGCACGGCGTAAGTAACACCGTAATCGAGTGTCTCTGGGAAAGTGTAAGCGGGGGAAATAGTTTTAGTCACTGAAAGAGAAAAACCGTAAACTAACCCCAACAAGTCCGCCCACAAGCCCGTCGGGAACCTAATCCCTATATCCCTAATCGTTAAAAGGTTTTGGGAGTAAGGGGGCACAGGCAAGTCGTATGCTGGAGGGTAAGTAATTCTGTCGGTATACCATGACAAGTAAGGCGCGTAAAAGTCCATGCTGAACGAAAGGACAGGTCTGTCAGTTGAACCTTGTATGCTCACGCGGGTCGGGATAGCCATGTGGGTCTCAACGACGAAGCAATATTCAGCGAATTCGGGAAGCATAGAAGTGGCAGTTAACTGAATTCCATACTCAGGTGTCGGCTCTCGGCTCAGCCGCCTGCGAGGCGTCCCGCCGTCCAAATTCCAAACGAGGGAAAGAATTTCGGGGAGAAATTCGACGGAAAGAGAACCAGAAAGGGAAACTGAGCGCCCGCCGATGGGTGTTGGCTTAAATGTGTAAGCGAAAACTTTGCCGAGAAGGTCTAAAGGAGCAACACCGAAATCAGTATTTACTGCTGCACTCTCTATCGGCGGGGCGGGCAAATATTCGACCCCCAAGTTATTGTAACCATAAGCCTTGTAGGGCACGCCGTAAGACATGGCTACAGCCAAAATCCTACGCTCTTTAGTAGCAATGATAGGCATTCTGAAGGGAACGAGACCCCCAGCCAACCACCTGATAATGCATGCCTTAACATTTTTGCCTGAAAACAAAATCAAATTCTAACCACCTCGCTAACAAAGTCTATTGACCGAAAAGTTACCGTCGGCTCGAGCGGGCTCTCAACCCGAACTGTCATACTACCCTCGCTCAACCGAGCGTAAGGAACGAGCTGGAAGCGCCGTGAAAGCCCTTCCTGCGGGATAAGGTCGAAAGTGACGATATAGGGCTGGGACGCAGGAGCTAACTCAATTTGACGACCGAGCCATAAGTGAGCGTCGGGGGTCAGTGTAAGTTGAAGCTCTACTTCCCAGCGATTAATGGTGAAATCGTAGGCTACTTTGTCAGGATAAAGCCCGACACGGTGTCGCCAGCTGACTGGTGCGTTAATCCGAAAAGTGATTGCCCTAACACCGTGAGGAGGCAGGTGCGGCGGGTCTGTCTCAATGATTACACTGCGGATAGTTATGAACTCGTCGTTTGGGTCGATTGAATAGAGTGCTGGAATTGTCTTGTCATAAAGGTTGGCGGTATTAAATGACCAAGTAATTGAAACTGTAGCGGGGTTATTCTCTCGAATTTGGAGCTCCCAGCGGGTCGGCACCGCCTCTGGAATTTCCATGACCGCATAGTTGTTCATGAATGGCTTAGCGAATACAATTCTTAAGCCTTGTTTGTAAAAGGGCGGTAGCCCGCTAACGGGTCGGAACATGAAAGGAAAAAGTATAGGGTTAAGCAGTTGTTTGCTCTGAAGCAAGAAAGTTGCAGAAATAGTGCGGGGCGGGACGGTTGTCGTGGCAATAGTAGCAAAAGTATCCGCCCCAATAGATTTGACGGGCGCTGTAAAGAAAGAAAGCGGTATACTTATTTCCCGCAGCGGCGGCATTTCATACCAAGTGTATTCCCCCACTCGAATGCCAGAAGCATAGGTCGACCAGTTATTGATAATGACCGTGCAGTCTCGCCCAGAAACCCCGTAGAGCATTTTTATCACTCCGCTTTTTATCCTTTAACTTCCAAAAGAGTGTATACCAATCCTGCCGCTTCTCTAACAACGAGAACTTCGCCAGTGCCGGTTACGACGACCTTGAATGGTGGCTCAGGCTTATCCAGAACCGTCTCCTCCACATTTATCTCCATACCACGAACCTTGATTTTGCCTGCCGAAACTACAACCTTGTCCTCAGAAACTTGGACATTAAGTCCAGAAATAACCTCTATGTCGTGCTGGGGCAAAGGCGGAACAGGATGTGGGTTCGGCGGGATTTCACCCAACTTCACCGCAGGCATATAAGCGGAATAAGAAGCCTCCTTAGACGCCGCCAACTGACGCAAAAGATTATCTAAATGGTCTCTAATTTCCCGATAAGGTCTCCTAATCCACAACTCGGTTTGGTAAAGGGCGTTCATTACCTGCTCGTGATATTTCATGAGGCGCAAAAGTTTGAGACGCTCCTCGTCTTCCTCGCCCCAAACTGGGATAACGACGGTAGTTTCCATTCTCGGTGCACCTCCAACTCACAATTTTAAGGCAACTTTAAAATAGAGGTTGGGGGTGTAACTAATGCTGTCCGTAGCTGCTGCTGTTGCCTTTCTGCTCGAAAATAAAATCATTTACATAGATTGGTTTTGGCAGTCTCTTCTGTGGGGCTTAGCCTTCACGGTCGCGATCGAGGAATACCGCCATAGCCGCTTCCTTTTCCTTTTTGACGCTTCGATTTTCTTCATTTTGAGCATACTGTGCTCAGTCCTTATCCCGTTAGGAGCGGCAGTCCTAATGACTGCTGCCTTCAGCGAATTTAGGCTCGATAGAACCAAAGCTCCGAATTGGGTTTTGCTTCTCTTTTTGCTGCTGGTAGTTTGGGATATTGTGCTTGTAATTTATGTTTATCCTCATATTCAAAAAGTAATCACAAAATTCTGTATTCCGACTTACGAGAACTTCATAGCAGGTGACGGCTGGTTTCCTTTTCTCGGCAGCGGAGATTTCGTCGTCATGGGCGTCCTAATCCTTTACTTCAACATGCGCTGGTGGCAAGCATTGATTGCATATATCCTTTCAACCCTCAGCCTGACTTATATACCTTTCGGCGGGGTGCAAATGTTGCCTGCCATTCCTTTCATTGTCTTCTACTTTGTCCTCGTCGGATATTTTTCACGATTACCGAAAAAGGAAGTCGCTTTCACTTCGGGAAAAGGACTGCGGGGGCTTTACTGGCTGACAGAAAAAAGCCAAAATTTAGACGGTGATAAAAATGGCAAACCAGAAACTTTATGAGGCAGTTCCGACCGAAACTGGGATTCTGAAGGTTGTCTGGCGGCTCGACAGCACGGGCTCGGCGGGAATGAACGCCAACTCTATCCCGCTCTACATTGTCCAACGGAAATTAGTTATTATCGGGGTTAGCGGGACAGCAACAGTCACCGTAAAAATCTACGCCGACCTTAGCGATGTTCCGTCAGCCCCTAACGATTTCCCGCCCGCTGGGTATGCCCTGCTGGGCACGCTCGGCCCCTACTCGCTCGCAGCAAATACCGTCGTAGTTGAAGACTTTCCGCTCTACGCCAATTTCGCTGAGCCAACGGTAAGCGATATTGGGGGAACTTTCGTAGCCTATGTCCTCCTCGCAGGCTCACTTTGAGAATGGCTGGGGTTACAAGCTTGAGCTCGGAAAGGGAATGACTGGCTTCTTGTTGTTTGCTCCTTCTAATGAGAATGCCAGCCTTATCGAGCAATTAAAATTTACCCCGACGAAATTCTCCTATGATGGCTATTCAATGTGGGTGACAGTAGCAAAAGGGCGACGGGTAACCGAGATCATCGGCTTCTTCAAGCGTTACAATATTCCGCTTTTCTCCGAAGAAGAAATTGTTGAGGTATGCTTCCCGTTCACCAGAATTTATAAGCCCCGACGAGGGTAAGGAGACAATTTGAATTCTTGTAGTAATCGCTTGCCACGCTCGGCAAAATCTCCACGCCAGCCCTGCGTGACCCCGAGCGGTTGCTTCTCGCTATCTTCGCCCAGAGACTCATAACAAAAGCGATACTCACCGTCAATAGGAACTTGCAGCTGCCACAAAGTGGAAACCAAAACCATGGCGTCCCTGAGACACTCTGCTGCTTGCTCCTCATAACCCAGCTTCACTTCAGCCAGCATACTGTCGTGGATAGTAGCGAGGATATGAACTATGTCTTTACCCAAACGCCGATAGGCGAGACGGAAAAACCAAAGGGTAACCATTTGCCACCAATCTGAAGCCTCCGACTGAATGACGAAGTTTCCAATCTGACGCAGAGCGCGTGGGTCGCCCTTTGTGGCAGCGTAGGCTCTGCGGTATCTCCCGAGCCAGTTTCGGACAAAACCATACTGTCTACCGAACTCTCGCACATTATCCATATATTGAAAGACTTTAGGGTAGTGCTCCCTAAGGCGGTTAATGTAGAGTGTCGCTTCTTCTTCAGTGAGGCGCAGAAGCTGAGACAAGCCAATAGGCGACATACCGTAAAAAATCCCCAGCACGACTTGCTTAGCAACCTGCCTTTCAGTCTTCCTGTTAATTTGCTCGGGCGGTTTCTGGAAAATAATGCTGGCGACTTCAGTATAGACGTCGTGCCCGCCAAAGAACGCCTCAATCAGGTTGGGGTCACCGCTTTTAGCTGCCATTACACGAACCTCGAACTGCGAGGCGTCACAATCCAAAAAACAGTAACCTTCCGTCGGGATAAAAATCCGACGGGCTTCCTTACCTGATTGGGTTCGCTCAGACGGAAAGTTATGGAACGGAGGCTCTTCAACGGAAAGGCGACCAGTTTTCGTCCCGAAGAACTTGAACTCTGGACGAATTCTTCCGTCAATATCCACAAACTTAGTCCATTGAGAAAGGTAGGACGAGTAGAGCTTATCCAGCTGCGAGAATTCAATTAGGCGAGAAAGAATTTCTTGGTGCTCAGGATAATGCTCGAGGAAGTAATTTAGGACAGAGCGGCGGGTGGTCTCCTCGCCTTCTTGCGGGGGCTGGAGCTTGAGAACTTGGTAAAGATAAAACTTCTTTTCTTGCCAACTGCGGGGGTTGCGGATATATCCCTTCGAAAGTTGCCTTATCTCGGCGACGAGGTTATCGAGCCGACGGCGGACGATATTAGCCATCTCGCCCCCAAGCAGCTCCGCATTAACCCTAATTCCTCGGTCGGTCGCTGAGGCATAAAGACATTCGAGCGGGTAAACAAGCTCGGAGAGAAGGAAATTCAGGTCGGCTTCTCTCACCTGCGGCTCTAAATACTGGTAAAGTTTGAGCGTCCAGTAAGCGTCTTGGGCGTTGTAGCCATATAATTCCTCAAGCGAAAGTTTGCTCAAGCCTGTCTTGCGTGCTTCCTGAATTCGGGCGTCAGCCCACTCTGGAGCGCCGAGCAGCCTTACGGCTAAGTTCTTCAACCCATATTCGTGGTCTTCCCTGTCCTCCGCCAAGACATAATACATGAGCATGGTATCAGCGAAAGTGCGGGGCGGCGGAACTTCGCCCCAAATGCGGTGAAACCACATAAGCTCAAAAAGGGCGTTGTGGTAAACCTTCTTTGGTTTAGGGCTGAAAATTAAGTTGCGCAGGGAAGTCAACTGGGAAAAGTCTAACGAGCCGTCTCGGTTAGCGATAATAACCGTCCTCTCCCCGTCCGATAGACCGAAAGCGATTATCTGGGCAGCCTTCGTCTTGCCCCGCGTCGCTAATTGATAGCCTGCATAAGTGGGGTCAATAACGTCAACCTCAATATCACAAGCAATTACTTCTTTGGAGGCGAAATACTCGCAAATTTGGTTTATTTCCTCTGGTGTGGAAACAACTTCATATTTGAGGGACTGAGAGGTATATTGGGAAGAAGCATTAATCCTGCGTTTAATTGAGAGTAAGACGTCATTAATCGGCTCCCAGAGGTTGGGGTTGCGGACGGCGGCAGCGGGGTGATAAGTCCAGCAGACCCAAATGCCCCGCCACTGGACGAACTCACCGTGAGGCGGGCGCTTAACATGAATGCCTTTGAAGAATTCGCCTGCTGCGACCGCTCCGAGAAGACAAATAAACTTCGGCTGGAACCTCTGAATTTCCTTCGACAGATTAACGAAGCAATGCTTAGCTGCGAGGCGCAACGTTTCGTCAGACACTTTAGTTTCAGGCAAAATGGCGCACTTTATAATGTTGGTGAGCACCGAATAATCCCAAAGACCCAAATCCCTCAATTTGCTGACAAATTCCTCGCTGCTGTAGCCGACGAAAGCCATGTCCTTCTCCAACTCGTCCTTTGACGGGTGTTGACCGACAAAGAGAACGACTGGCTCATGTAGAACTTGGGGCTGACGGACAGTCACTACTTGCCTCGGCGATAAGCCCTGACGCCAGATAGGGCATAAAGGGCAATTATCGCAAATAACTGGCGGACGACCCGTCTCCTTCTCGGTTTCAAACATAATTACCACCGTCAGTTATTTTATCCGCTAATCAGCGCCCACGCAACTACCGCCCAGTCGTCCCGCTCGTTCCTGAACCGAAGGTAACCCCGTTGAACCGCTCCAGTGAACTTGGAGGGGTAAATTGGCAGAAGGGTGAGCGGACGCCAGAAAACTTGGTCGTCAGAATAAAGCACCCGAACCCTCGAATCTTCGATTAGGCTCGTTGCGTGTAAGGTAGCAGAGGTAAAAGTTACGGAAACTGTGGCAAGGGAAAGAGGTGGAAGGAATAGAACGCCCCACACAGAATTGGAAGGTAAAGGCGAAATCTCCAGAATATCGTCTATGGTGAGAAACCGCGCAAATGCGTCGCCACGCCGCTGAGTAACGTCAACAGCGACATAGGTAAGAGCGTCGCCACGCTTTACCCATTCTGAGCCTATATGGACTAAGGCGTCAGCTCGGTAAGCGAAAGCGTCGGAGCTGATATTAGCGAGAGCGTCCGCCAACCTACTTATTAAGTCAGCAGCAAAGTTGGCTAACGCGTCGCCCCGCCTCGTCATAACGAGGTTGGTGAAGTGAGCAACAGCGTCCGCACGGAGCTCTTCGGCAATAGCGAACAATGAGGCTGCGTCCCCACGAGTGGCAAATTCCGCGCTGGAAAGGCGAACAGCTGCGTCAGCTCGCAGCCAGAACTCCGCTATCGCATTGGCAAGGACATAAATTACTTTCATAGTATAATCCGACTCGGCAAAACCGTCGACTAAAGGATAAGAGACCTGAACACTGCTAAAGCCCGAGCGAAGAAACCCAGCAGGTGTATAAACTGGCGAAGGTGTCGTGCTGGCAGTGTAAATATCGCCGCTCAGCCTTAGCCCCGAACGCATTGCCTCCCATAGAGCGTCTGGCAAAACTACTCGGTTCCGCTGGTAGGAATAGACAATATAAGAAACTGGCTGAGAGCCCGCCTGCAAGATAAAGTAAGCGTCGCTAACTGGCGTAGAAGAGCTGGAGTAGGTTAGCTTGAGCCAGAAAGGAAAAGCAGACTTAGCAGGGATATTTAGACTAAGAGAAGACCCCCAACTCCCGACAATGGGAGGACTACTACTCTCGTCAGATAGGTAATCGACATAAAAAGTGGGAGTTGAAGAGCCGAGGGCAATTTGGAGGGTTTCAGGTCTTGTGCTCGGATACGGCCCCAAAATGCTCAAAGTAACGGATTCGCTTGCGTCAGTCGGATTATAGGCGAAAATGCAACGGTAAATCGAGCGGGGGGAAAGAACTGGCGGCGGAAAAAGCGAGCCGACATTGTATAACTCGACTTGGCGTTCGGAAATATACCGACCCCGCGAAAACTGCGGTATGGTCAATCCCCATAATTCCATTGCCCCAGAGTAGTGCAGCTGCAACTAACTCACCTCTCCTCGATTTTCACGCGAACTAACCTTCTACCTTTAAACTTCCAAGCACCAATCTGGGCGAAGACCTGCTGGCGCAACTTCCAGCGACCATTCTTGTAAGACCTAACTTCACTAACCCGCTTCGGTATCCAAACAATGAAAAGGTAAGGCGCAAACCTCAAATTTTCTTTGTCAGCCTCGGAGGGCGCTAAAACTGCGTCAGCGCCAGGGTGAGAATGAAAAGTTCCAATCACCTTATCGTGTTTCAAGGTCTGCTCAACAGTCGCCTTGAAAACGAGGAGGTTCTCATAATCGAAAACGACGCTGCTACGCTTATTGATAACCGTCTGAAGCGGGTAAATGCCAGTGACTTCATTGTCGCGCCCTATTATGAACCCGAAGCACTCCCTCGGGAAAATCTCCTGAGCTGCCAAGACCATAGCGAGCAAGTGCTGCCGAGCGACGAAAATGCGCTCCTTCATGGCGGCTCCCCCACCAACAATTCTAACGATATTGCGAAGGTTAGTTAAAATCTTGAAGGGGAGAGACAATGGGGTTCAAGTTGAGAGAGAAAAAGATACTACCGAAGGAGTTCATAATACCGAACTTACCGCCTGTGTGGTATGACCAAGAGAATATCAACTCGTGCGTGGGGCAAGCGCTCGCCTTTTACCTTTCTTACCTTTTCTACCGCCAAACCAACCGAGTGGAAATGTTCTCGCCAATGTATATTTACTGGCACGCCCGATATATCCGAGGCTTGACCCAAAAGGACGAGGGTTGCTTCTTGATTGACGGCATTATGTCCATTGTCCGCTGGGGCGTCTGCCGAGAAAAATTCTGGGAGCACAACTATGTTCACTTGACCCTTCAACCTACGCCTGAAGCTTATGAAGACGCTATATCCCTTGGCTTGACAGTCAAGTTTGCTATAATTAAGACGGTGGACGAAATGAAGAATGCGTTAGTTCACCAAGTGCCTGTGGTTTTCGGTTTTCCTGTGCCCGAAAGCTTCAAGCGCTCACTTAAAGGCGCGGAAGTATTCCTCGAGCCCCCTAAACCCTCAGAGCGTATCCTCGGCGGTCACGCCGTAGTCGCCATTGGCTACAGCGAGCACAAGAATGCTTTCCTTTGCAGAAACTCCTGGGGTAAGGAATGGGGAATGGACGGTAATTTCTGGCTTCATTATGAGTATCTCAATCACGAATACGCTGACGTAAAGTATGCACTCAAAATCGAAAGGAGGAAACCAACATGGTGAAGCAGCTGTGGGATTTGGTTAAATCGTGCGGCTTTCTGTTACTCGGTAAGAGCGAGGACGAAAAACACTTCAAAGGCAAGGACTGTGAGTGGAAACTTGAAATTAAAACTACGACGCAGGCACATATTCAGGTGTTGAGCGGGACTCTGCGGTGCCTCGTCCTGTGTGACACACACTCACCATTTTTCTACCCGCCCGCTGTCTCGCTGGCAATCAAAATCGGCAAGTTGGTAAAACCTCACCTCGTCATCCTGAACGGTGACGTCGTGGATTGCTTCTCCGTCTCGCCCTTTCGGTGGAATCACAGACGAGATAACCTCCACCGAGAAATAGAAGTAAGCCGTGAGTTCCTGAAATTCGTCTTCAACTCCTTCCCAGATATCCCATTCATTTACATTGAGGGCAACCACGAGCTCTTTCTGCAGAAATACATTTACAGTAAAGCGTCCGCACTCGCCACACTGGAAGAACTCAAACTCCCTAATCTGCTCAACTTCAACGGGAAGAACCGATACTACCTTCACCGAGAAGAAGAATATACAACCTACTCAACGAGCGCCTTCCCGTCAGCCTACTTTTATGACGCTCAAAACCAACTCCAAATGCTCGTTATCCACGGGGACGGAATAGGTATTTCTAAAGGCGCTATCAACTACGCAAGGCTCCTTTACCAGCGCACCCTCGTCAATACTATCTGCGGGCACTGGCATGTGAGCCAGAGCTGGCAAAGATATGCGCTGAACGGGAGGAGAGTTGGAGCCTGGGTCTTTCCACCGCTGTGCTTCCCGCGACCTCACTGGCGGAACAGCTTATGGGGGCTCGGCTCAGGTTTCTTCTCCCTATCAGCGGATGGACTGGTGACAGTAAGCGTAATCGACTTCGTTGCGGACAAAGAGAACCGAATACTCGTCGCCAATTACGGCAACCAAATTATCACCGAGGAGTTAGGAGAAGAGAATATTCTCCTTGATTAAACGCTCAAGAATACTCCACAGTTTGGCTGCAAGGAGAGTAGGTATCCCCCACCTGCGCAAATCTTTGTAGCTTTCTATCTCCCCGTTTAAGGCGAGGAAGGCAATGTCATTGAAAGGAGGAGGCAATTTCCTAACCCCGTCAACTATTTCCATTTCAATGAATTCGTCCTTTATGTCGGTTAGAGAGAGACTTCCAGCCGCCTCGTCGCCAGTGCGGGAAATATCCCCGTCGTCGTCTTCCTCCTCAATTTCAGAAAAGGAAAGGATAGAGGGACGGCTATCGTCCTTCTTCATTTTCACATAAGCGGACGGAGAATAGGAAATCCCTTTTTGGGCTCTGGAAATATAGTCAATCAGCATTGAGCGGACAACATAGTAAGCGTAAGTCGAAAAATTGGTTTGACGGGAAGGTTTATACCTTAGAGCTGCGGAAACTACACCAAGAAGGGCTTCACCAATCAAATCTTCCTCGTCCACATGGTAAATCTCCTCAGCAATCTTGCGGGCAAGGGTGAGAGCAAAACCCCTATGCCTCTCCATTATCACCCCAGCAATTTTTTGGAATTCCTCATATTTTTTCCGAACTTGCGGGTAACGCTCGGAAAGGAAATTGACGATATTCTCCAAAGTTAACTCCTCTGAACGGTTTAAAACCTTCGTCCAAAGTGTCTCGAGCACCCCCGAAGGTCGCCCTCGCCAAACCTGCTCAATCAAAATGTTCTTGTGCCCAATTTTCCGAACGGGAAGGTGCTGGCGGTGTCGCTCATAGAGGTAGGCGTCGAAGCACTTGAGAATGTAGGAAATGCACTTCTGCAAGCGACGGCAGAGAGCAATATCCTCGTCCCGCTCAAAGGACATGCAACAGGTAACCTCCGCTCAGGCTTACCGTCAAAACCTAAACGAAAGAACTACACGCTTACCTTTCGGCCCAGCAAGGTAGAGAAGATAGACGTCCTTCCCGAGCTGCCTCACCACCACATTGACCCCCGCAGCATGCATTGCAAAAGTCACCGCCAACCTGAAAGCAGTCTCCAAGAAAAATTCCTGAACCTCGTCCAAAATCCCCCGCAAAAACTTGTCCAAATCTAATTCTGCCACAATTTTGTCGAAAAACCAGTCCAGAATGAGGTCTAAAAGAAAATCCCAGTTTATTGCTTTGGCGAGAAAATCGCGCAGGATAGGATTGGGGATAAGCCTTTTGGCAACTTCGGGTAGAACCATTTTAAGCGAAATTCGGGCAATGCGCTTAGCCCGCTCGGGGTCCTCCTCAAGCGACTTGGCAAGGGAAATTAAAAACCTAATTGTTTTACCAATAGTCTTTCCTGCGGGCGGTAACATTTCCGCTCACCACCAGAAATTTTAACCCAAAGTGAGCTACCGTCGGCTAAAGCCGACAGCACCTTGCGCCCGTTCCTAAAATTGGAATTGGTGATAGCCCACTATGGACGAAAAGCAACTTCAACAAATTGTGGATGAAATCAGTAGGTTGAGTGGAGATATTTACAGTTTCTACACTACCGAGATAACTCGAGGGGGGCCTTTAAAACCTGATATTCAAGGAGCCCTGAGCAATCTTGCACTCTTTGCAAGACAAGCACTCCAAGACCCAGAAGCAACAGGTCCAATTGCGGGTATGGTAGAGAGCCTTGACGACTTGAAGGCTGCGCTCGAAGACTTGCGCGAGGCCCTTCAACTACAAGAAAAAAACCTAAAGCAGAACTTGCCAGGCATTCAGCTAACTGTTTACGAAGAATATTACCGAAAAATTGACGACTTTCAAAAAAGGATTGACGGGATTAGGAATAAATTACAGCCCCAAACCTCACAACCTCAGCAACAGCAAGCCCAGCGGCAACCTCAGGCTCCAGCCCCCCAACCTTCACAACCGCAAGCCAAACAACCACCCCAACCAACGCCCCAGCAACAGCAAGCCCCGCAACAACCACAGCAGCCAACCTTAGTCAACCTTCAACAACTAACACGAGCCGTAACCGCCTTCGAAAGACTTATCACAATACTTAACAACATAGCTGACAAAATCCCAAGCGGCATGGTGGGTGAGGACACCTACCTTCGCTTCCTCACTAACACCTACTCGCCTATGCAAAATACCATCTGGCAATTGATAGCGGAAATCAGGAAACTTTACCCCGACATAGCCTACTCACCTGATAGGGCGGAAGAGTTCCTTAGGGAAGTGCACAGAAGGCTCATAGAAGATACTTACAAATGGGAGCAACATGTGGCGGAATCAGTCCTCAAAGCGGATATTACCATGCCTGGGCTCGCCGCCCTCTCAGATTTGCGAGATAGGTTGAACAATATCACTGAAGCCGATATCGTGCGCGCTGCCTATGTGTTGGAAAGCGGAGAAAGAGCCACTTTAGAAATTTATCAATTCATTACCCAAGAGTTAATGCCCCAAGCACCAAAAAATTGGAAAGAAGGCTTAAAACATTGGGGTTTGAAGATTTTGAGTTGGATTTCAGGAATACCTCTCGTCAAACCAGCTAGCACGAGATTTAAAGAAAAAGTGAAAGAAGTCATGGGGCAAGTAACTCCAAAGCTCACTGCTGCAGGAGGAATACAAAAGAAACCGAGACCGCCCCGCCCCGCCTTCCGCTTCCTTTCGGACAAAAGGCGCAAGGAAATGTTCACGGAAATGAGAACACAAGGAGCTGTCTCCTACCACACCTATGTGCTTACCTTGTATGACGGGCTGAAAGCCTTGTGGAACTTCCTTTGGTCGCTCCCGCCCCTCCCACCTCACAGTGGCGGGATACCTATCGATAGGTTAGACCCCGCAGTATTCGGGCCCCTCGAGCCTGCCGTCAAAGAATGGAAAGAGAAAGGGATAAAGGCAAGAGACGCTTTGGATAATTACTTGAAGCCCCATTTTACCCCGCCGCCAGGAGCAGCAATTGGCAGAGAGATAGCGAGAATGAAGCAAGTAGGATTAGACCAAGTGCTTCCCGAGTTCATAGAAGCGAGTAAAGAGTTAGTGAGGCAATATAGGCAACTTCCCGACGACGAGAAGAAAAAATACGTCAACTTTGAGCGGATTTTGTTTAGACCAGACGGGTTGCCCCTCCTCGAGCGCCTCGTCGCCTTCATTCTACTTGGGCAGCAAGTTTCAAAAAGCGCTCAAGAACCACTTCAGGCTCTTCTGCCTCAGGGTGACCGAGAGCGTCAGCAGTGGCTAATAGAAGAGAAGCATACTTTATAGAGTCGTCACGAATTCCTTTAAACCATTGGATAGCCTCCCCGTTCCCGTGCGCCGCCTCGTGAACCCGCATGTGATAGCGGACAAGCCAGTAAATTATCCAGCGCTCGTTGGGGAAGAAGGAAAGGCGCTCAGTGATTTCATTGGCAAGGCGAGAGCCCAAAATTTCATGACCCTCGTCCCTCACAGACTTACCAATATCGTGCAAAAGCAGCGCAAAACCTGTCATGTTGAGAAGGTTTCGGTGCTTAGAAACCCCCATTTTGATATTCTCCAGAACCGAGCGGGCTCTGTCTCGGAATTTACCCCAGCGCTCGCCATATTTGTCGGTATAAAGCAAGTCATCAAAAGCGCTAAAAGCGAGGAAGAGGTGCTGGCTCTCCTTGCCACGCAAGACCTTGTGCAGCGGCGAGAAAAGTATCCTGTCAGCATGGGTGAGGTAAAGAGCCTCGGCGAAACGGCGGAGGGAATGACTAATCGCCTTAGCGAACTCACGAACGATTAGGAGCGGCGAGATTTCCCAGCGAGCGACACCTAAAGCGTAGGGGTAAACCCGCAGCGTCTCCTTCTCAAACTCGTAAGTAGGTAGTTGGCAGTAAAGTCTAATCCCCCGAATTGCCCCGAAAGGATACTCCTTGAGCCATGCGGGATTAGGGGCTCGCAAGATTTGGCGTTGAATATCTTGCCAACTCTCCCTAAATGGAGTATAAATCTCAGCCTTGCCGCCCTCGAGGAGTGTCCGCCCATCACAGTAAAAGGTGTTAATCGTGAAATCGAAAGGATACTTTGCCAAATCTACGCTGGTGGGCACAATGGCAACGTCGACCGACTCGTCTTCCCCGACAACAACCCTAACAGTCCGCTCCTTGATCAGGGCAGGGAAAAGCGCCTTAGTGTGGCGGGAAAGCATATCGACTGCCTCGTCAAAATCGTCGTGAAGAAGAAGAATATCTACGTCAACTTCCTCTATCTCACCTGTATCCTCGCCAAGCTGCTGGCGGATAAAATCTCTAACGAGCCCGCCATAAACGAGAAACCTGTAGTTTTTAATCCGCCCAAAAAACTTGAGCACGTTTTTGGAAAGAACCTTAGCCGTCAAGTCCATTGGCTACCACCAACGAAAATTTTAAAATCCGCCGAATAGTAAGCTAAGGCGGGCGCTTAAAATCACGATCGGAGGGGAAGGAGCAAATGGAGTTAGTAAAAATCAACGCAAGCTACCTAACAGTTAGGATACCAACGGAAGAGCGGGAGTTATGGGAAAACTTGCTCGTTCAAGCGGAGAAGTTCCTAATGGCGCTGCCGAAAAACGTTATGCCGCCAGCGTCTATCGGCTGCCCGCAACACGCGATTTTTGAGCCGACCCACAGCCTCTGCTGGATTTACTACCGACCTTACAACCAATATCGCCTTTACCGAATGTGGCTGGAAGGAGGTAGCCTTTTCTTCCGAATTCCCGTCGGCGGGCTTATCCTAATGCTGGTCAAAGGGAAAGAGGAATTTAACGACGAATTAAAGAAAAATTTGAGGGAATACCTTATCAGAGAATATCCGCCGAAGGGCACGCTCAACTTCGACCCCTCAAAATTCCCAGTCGAGCTGTATCCCTACCAACTGCGGGCTGTCTACGGAGCAATCAACTACCGACGAGCAATTATCTCGGCACCGCCAGGAACGGGTAAAACCGAAATCGGGAGCGCTCTAATCGCTGCAATGCCCCCCAACTGGCAGGTAGCATGGTTCACCCATACCCGAACTTTGCTCCGCCAGTCATATAACCGCTTAATGAAAAATCTGAGAGAGCCTATCGGGGCAATCAGCGGAGAAGACGATTTTGACCCCCGCAGGGTCACCGTAGCAATGGTCCAGACAGTTACCCGTAGAGGCGAAGAAAAGAATGACCCCGCCATTATCTCATGGCTGCGCTCGCTCGACGCAGTAATCCTCGACGAGGCACACCACGCCCCAGCGAAAACCTTCTACTGGACATTAATGAGCTGCACCAAAGCATGGGTCAGGTTCGGGCTGACCGCAACGCCGATGCGAGAAGCAGGCGAAGAAGAAGTCTATATGTGGTGCTCTATCTCGCCGCTCATTGTGGAAGTGAGCCCGCACGAGCTGGTCGAAGTCGGAAGGCTCGTCCCAATCGAACTGGTAATCTACGACTTGGAAGGGGTGGTTGAGTATACCAGAACCTACCGAAACTGGCAAGAAGAATACATGGACCAAATCGTAAGGAACAAAGCCAGGAACTACATTATCGCTGCTGAAGCCATTGTGAACCGCCCGACGGTTATCCTTATCTGGGCAATTGAGCACATTCAACATATCGCAAATGCCATTCAAGCGCTGGCGGACAAATACGGAATTGAAGTTAAAATAGCGGCGCTGCACGGCGATACGCCAAGCCAAGAGCGAATGATTGTATTGGAGCAATTTGAAAAGGGACAGATAGACATACTTATCCTTTCGGATGTCGGCAAAGAAGGTCTAAACATTATCAACCTGAAGACGCTGATTATTGCGGCGGGGCAAAAAAGCAAAGTGGCGGCTATCCAGAGGGTCGGGCGTGGAATGCGTCCCAAGAAATGGGGCTATGTTAGGGTAGTGGACTTCTACGACGCTGGCGAGGTGACCCGCCGACACTCCTTCAAACGGGTTAGAACATACCAGCAAATGCTGCCTATCGCACGAGTTCAGAGATTGCCTGCCAAAGAAGGTCTTCAAAGACTAATTGACGAACTCCGCCGAGCCGAATTTGTCTCGCTCCTCTGAGATTGAATTTATCCGAATAAATTCGATCTCTCCTCAGTAGCCCGTTTGTGGCAACGGCAGGTATAATATGAGAGGCAAAACTCCAAACAAAGGAGGAAACAGGCATGGACGAACTTGAGCGAATTAACCGTGCAGACAGCGCAGAGACGCAAAGTATCAGACGCCTATCCTCTGGCATCCTTGAGAAGCGACCGTGGGTATGGCTCAGGTGGTCACGGGTCTCTGGCACATGGACGCTCGTGCCACAAATTTCGCTGGAAGGCGCTTACGAACTTTACCGACGACACATTAAGGATGCCCACTTCTTCTTGGAGAAAGTAAACTCGTTCACCACACCGAGAGGCGCTCCCGTTATCTCAGTAATCATCTCCCTTGTGAGGGAGAAGCGGAAACCTGGAGCAGCAGAAGACGACCCGCTCGCTGTCTCCTACGAAACAGTAGCCTATGGCGGGCAGGACGGGTTCATAATTCAGACAACTGAGACCGAAGAGCGTAAATTGCACGGAACTGCAGCAGCCCTCCACAAGGCTATCCGCAACTGCATTATCAACTACCTTCTCCTCCACCATGGCCCTGATGTAATTTACGATTTCGTGAATGAAGCTATTAGAATTGGGCGAGCAGCTGTCATTGAGCGGGACGGAAGCTACAGGTTCGTAACCCCAGAAGAATTGAGCGGTCGCCCACAACGAGATAGAATTGCACAAGAAGAGCCTGTCGCACCACCAGCACAAGTAACGAGGCCAGAACCCCAGCAATCCAAACCTGAAGTGCTCAAAGAACTGAGCTCTATCCCGCCAACCACTCTCAACCAATGGCTTCTCATTTACTCCGAAATCGTCCAGAAAGACCCACACTCATTCTCCGAAAGCGAATGGACTGATTTCGTCAAGTGGACGAAAATGCTTATAACGCAACGCCAAATTGATGACCTCGTGCAGCAAGCGACAGCTCTCTACCGCCGAGAGTATGACCTTCCCCCAGAAGAGCCTGTGGACAGGCGAGAAGTCTTCCGCTATATCGCCCGCAAATTCCTTGAGCGAGGTCAACGAATTACTGAACTGACACAGCCACAATACTATGCACTCAAGCAGCAAATCCAGAATGAGTTATGGAAGTCCATGCAAGTCATGTCTGCAGAAGAAGAAGTAAGTGAAGAAGATTTCAGCACTGAAGAAGAAGCTCCAGAAGAGCTGGACGAATTTCCCTTCTGAAAGGAGGGTTAGAGTGTGGGGCGGAGACCACGCACCGCCACGGAGCAACCACAGGTAGAAGCAACTTCTGAAAGCGAAGAAGGGAGACTGATTAAGAGCATACTTAAGCGCTCCTTGAAAATTGAACCTAAGGTAAACTTTATCCCGACGGGGATTCTGCCTTTCGACGCTATCGTGGGAGGAGTCCCCGTCGGGCATATCACCCTCATTGGCGGTCTACCTGGCTCTGGGAAAACCCTTTTCTGCTTGAAACTAACCGCTACTCACCTAAAGGAGGGCGGGACTGTCGTTTACGCAGACACAGAAGGCTCGACCACACCGCAGCGCCTCGAGACAATGGGAATTCCACTTGACCTTCTCGACAACAGGCTATTCCTGAGGCACTATATCATGCTCGAAGATTGCTTGACAGACATTAAGAACCTGCTTATCCGCTTAGCAGAAAGCAACAAAGAGAAGAAAAGGTTCCTAATCATTCTCGACAGCCTCTCCTCGCTCCTACCCGCCAAGTGGGAAGAAGTAAGCTCTGGCGAGAAAGGGCTTATATCCGACGCCCCGATCGGAGTTTTCGCCAGGACGGGCTCAATCTTTTTGGCTGGGCTGCCTAACCTGCTGCTCGAAGCCAACGCTGCCTTAGTGATTACCACGCAAATGAGAGCAGACATATCAATGGGAGGTCGTGGCGCCCCATTCAAAATGTTCAAGTTCTACGCACTGGAGCACCTGAGCCGACTTACTATCCAACTCTACACACCTGAAGTCTTCTCCCCGCCTTTCGTCTCAGCCCTCGAGCTGGAAGGAGACGACAAGGACAAAGTAGTGTCGCTGAAAGGAGCATATCACAAAGTCCGAATTGGGTTCAAGAAAGCACAAGTCTTTGCTTCGCAAACGGCAGTCCCGCCCAACCTCGATATTTCCTTCTTCTACCCAATCATTGAAATCCCGCAGCTTGGGTTGCGGGCTGGCGACGTAGATAACATTTACCATGTCCTTGTTTATGGCGTCCTCACAGAAGTGCTCTACAAGGAAGTTAAGCCTGGGCTGGGCACCGTCTTCTACTTCCCTGTCGACAACGAGCGAGTGGTTAGATTTTCCTACCTTGACGCTTACACCAAGCCGAAGCTGAGAGAATTGCTTCTGACCGAGGCGGCAGAGCGCATTAAGCAGAAAATCTCACAAATTCTTACTGCCCAAGCGAAAGGTCGTGAAATCTTCCGAGAAGAAGAGGAGGAGGAAGATGAAGAAGAACTGGAAATCACGCCTACTCCAACTGTGGACGAAGACGAAGAACTGGATAGTGAGGAGGAAGATTGAGAGTATCGCCAAGTGCCACCAGAACGCAATACCAGTTTGGGGGGATTGGCTGGGCGATAAAATTGTAGGTGTTGTCGTGGAGCGAAGTAACGACTGTGCCTACGCCCATGATTGTCACGGTATCTTGGTGTTGCCGTCCCAAATGGACTGGCAAACTGCATTGGAGCATATCTGCAACTACTTAGGCTGTGAAAGGGAAGACGCACCAACTTACCTTAACCAACTTCGAGGAAGCATATCGCTCGACATAATGCTGCTGAGAAGGGTATGCGAAGTATTGCACACAATTAGGGAGGTAAAAGGGAATGTCGGCGCAGAAGGAAGGGCTCAAAACCGAAAGGTGGGTTAAGAACTTAGTTGGTGGGTTGCTGACCCCCGCCTCTGGAGCGATACAGGCTTCCCTCGACATTCGCTCGGTAAAACGTTGGGGGAAGGAGTTCCTTGTCGAAGTGAAATCCACTTCGAAAGAAAGTTTCAGAGTGACCAAACTCCTTTGGCGGAAAGTTGTTTCCCGAGCGGAAATGAGAATGGCGTGCCCCGCCCTCTGCGTCGTCTTCAAGACACGCCTCTCAGGCAGGAAGCCGATAGTGATAATCAGGCGTGAGGACGCCCCGCCCGACTTCCCAGTCGAAAAAGAAGAAGAAGTGAAAGGTTACCGAAAAAAGGAGTTCTCCTTTACCCTCCGACCTATTGACGAGGTAACACTCCTCAAGTGGGGCGACGAAGAAGTTATCGCTATGCCTCTCTATCGGTGGGAGGGGTAAGAATGATAGACAAGAACCAAATCATCCGACGAGTTCACGCTCTCGCAAAGGAAATTTGGGGTGAGCAAGAAATTGCTGGTGAGCCAGCCTATATCTTCTGGACGAGGGTATGGGCGAAATTGCGCTACGGCGTCGAGCAGCGTCGGGAATTGGATGTTACCCAGTGGCTTGAAATGGAGCGATGGCTAAAATCTCTGAAAGGAGGTCGGAGCAAGAATGACAAATCAAATCTCAATCTTTGAGGACATTGATTATGTGAAACTGCGTGAGAAAATTCAGAACATTGAAACCGTCGACGAGGCGCTGGCACTGCTGGACAGCATTAATGTCACCTACCAACTCTCCCAGTGGGCGATTGTGGATATCGTTTACCACTTCCAGCAGCACCACCCAAGCTTACTTCCGTCGCTCGAAGCAGGGCTCATATGGGCTCTCAACCTCGAGCCGTCACAAGTGTCACAGCTGAAACGAGTAGCAGCCACATTCGGGGACGTGACGAAGCGCTTCCCCGCTCTATCTTTCACCCACCATGTCCTTCTTGCGTATGCTGCTGCCTACCTTGAATGGGACGAAATTGTGCGTATTGCTAAGGAAGCAGAATATAACGCTTGGGGCGTCAGAGAAACCCGCTACAAGATAAGTCAGGTGAGGAGAGAGAAAATACTGAAGGAAGTAGGAGAGAAAGGCGAAAAAGCGCTGGAGGAGAAGAAACAACGAGGAAGACCCGCTGCTGCAGTAGAGGAAGTAAAACAGGAAATACTTGAAGCTGAAGAGCCCAAGACCGAGACGGAGAGGAAAGCGGAGCAGGGAGAGGTCGTCGAAGTCGATTTGAAGAGAGAGGTCGAATTACGGGAGGCAGCTAAAGAAGAAGAGAAGAAACGGATACTTACAGACGCAGCTATCCGAGCTGCTGACGCTTACATTCGTTACGGACACGAATTCCTCGATTACCTTCTCGAAGCACTCACAACAGTCCAGTGGGATTTCTACCGACAGCTGACTGTCAAAATGAAAAAGAGGATACCCATGTTGGCGACCGCCAAAGCTCCAGTAGAGGATATTTGCGCGCCCCTTTCTTCACTCCTTGACTTGCTGCTCAAATACCGAGAAGGAGGTATGGAAGACATACATGAAGGAGACGAACTTGGACAAGAAATTGAAGAAGTTTGACCTATTCTGCCTCCTAAATTCCTGTGGGGCTGGGGGCAGCTGCGACCCCCTCACTATCCACTGCCTCCTGCTCGGGCTGAACGAAATTGACTTGATGGAGAAACCCCCGCCTGCTCCCAGCCCCCACTGGACAGCTTACCTCAATGGAACGAATTACGGCGTAACTATCTCTTACTATCACCCTTACTTTTACTGTGTTAGCAATAGCTGGCGTCGCTTTCAAATATCAGGAAAAGCGTGGTCAGAGAAAATTGCTTCTTTTGCTGGGAAAGAGTGGAGTAAGTTCGCCCAACGGCTCGACTGGTGTCACCCCTTCCCGCTCACCTTAGCTTTCCTGACCGCTGAAGCGTGGAAGCTCGGAGGAAGTGAAAAAGTTGCGATAGGACAGGAAACAACTGCACTGCAGGATATCGAAGGCGAAGAAGAAACGATTGAAGGCGTTACAATGGTATCAATTCTGAAGAGAAGTAAAGGCAGAATTTACCTGACAACGACTCATAAATCTTACCTAGCTCACGGCTCTACTCGGGTGCTAACTTTCCTCAAATTTTTCGAGGAGAAGTATTACGAGCTCGCAAATTGGCTCGGACACATATTCCTTCTCACAGCAGATAACCTGATTCACCAATCGCCTGGGCGGAAGAGTAAGTCTAAGAATAAAGTGGGTAAGTCATTAGAAGAAAATGTCTGAGACGAGACAATAGCCTGAATTTCCGCAGACATCCACGCCTTCTCCAGGTCCTCCTGCATTTCGCCCAGAATTTTCTTTATTTTCTCCCTCTCCTCGACAGGCAAATCGGGGTTCTGAGCCATTTTCCGCAGCTCTTCAATTTGGGAAAGTTTCCGCATTATCCTTTCGTCCAACACTTCGGGCGTCGGTAACATTGTATTGACCAGTGGCTGAGCATTCCTCATTTGCTCGGCAAGGAGCGCCCGCATTCGGCGGACAATTTCGTCCTGAAGTGCGTCTGATTGAACGAGCGGCTCGGAAACTTGCCCTATCTTAGCGACTTCTTCCTCGTTCAAAATAAACTGCCTAATAACTTCCCAATCATTCTTAACAACCTCGACAGGAACAAGTCTCGGCAGGTAACCGTTAACCTCAAGGAAAGAGAAAGCATAAGCGAGAGCGTCGATCCCGTCGTCATTGCCGTCAGGCAATTTATCGGTGGGGTTGCCCTCAGCGTCAGTTTCGAATGAATAGTCCTTCATTTCTTTAAGCAGAAGCTCGCACCGCTCCCTCACGAAGAAAAGCCTCGGGAAGCCCCAAGTGGAAATGTCCAAAGCATTCTGAACAAGACGAATGCGATTAATCTTTTCCTGCATTTTGGCAGCAGTGTTAGCGAAAAGGAATGGAGCAGGCAATGCCCTAATCTTAGCGTCCTGAAGCTCCTTGATGACCATTGTTGAGCGGGGGTCCACAACAAAGACCTCAGGGTTATACTTGGCTTGAATTCGACGAGCCTCTTCCACAATGGACTTGATACTTGAACCGTAGCGACGAATTTCGTCGAAAACGACGACAATACCTGAAGGCAAAATCTGGAGCAGCAGGAAAACTGTCGGGGCGGACGCTCCGACGTCGACCCCAACCACAATCCGACCGTTCACTTGATTAGCGTCCCAATTTCGCAGGAAAGCTGACGGCGGGATATTGAAAACTGCATAGAGAGGCGTAGGCTCGTCGGAAAGCCATTCGCTCCTGAAGACCGCCTCGTCCATTTGAATGAACCGCTCCCACGCTTCCTCGCGGGGCAAGAAACCGTCAGACTTAAGACAACGACCCTGACATATGTCATAGAAGGAAATTTCTTCACCGCTGGATAATGTCTTTCGAATAAGCTTGCACTGCTCACAGGCGCTTGGCGACGGACACCGCTTCATAACGTCGAAGACACACCAACGGTAAACCTTACCGCCAATGAGGTTAACACCACCTTCAGATAACGCACCGCCAGCTAAAATCGCCTTGCTGAGCCGAGCGAGCGGCCCGAAACTCTTCTTCCACGAAGAAGCAAATATCTGCTGACCGATTAGCCCCTCGTCTTCGTCGCCCTTAGCCATGCTCAAACCTTGCTGGATCACAGCCCAATCAATCAAGTCAACCTCGTCAAAGAAAACCTTATGTGGGTGCGGAGCGTTGAGACCTTTCTCCGTCGCTGGCAAAATGCGGATGATAGAGCCATTATGCAATATCAGACGCTCGCTGCTGTGGTTAGGCGACTGAGGCGGCGGAGTATACTTGGCGAAAATCTCGTGCTTGTAGAGCATTCTTCGGATATAGTCATAGCAAAGCTTCGCTTGGTCAATGCGAGCAGCGACCGAGACACTCTCGCAGCCGTCATACGAAAGCGCAAAAAGAACCTGAAGGAAAGCGATGAGAGAGGTTTTACCGCTCATGCGTGAGCCTATGATAATAGCGTTGCGGACTTGTTGGCTGTAAATATCCCAAACTGCGTCCAGCGGCGCTTGGTGGTGCTCACAAACAGGATAGCGGGCGAAACGAAGCCCAAATGCTTTCTTCGCAAAATTGAACAAATCCTTCTTGCTTTTAATAAGTCCCTTGAGAGGCGCTGATTTAGTTTTCCGCACTCTACCTGACTTCCTCCCACTTGAGATACCTTGCAATTATGTTCACATTCTCAATCGCTGGCCCGTCCATTGAATAAGTAATATCAATCGAAACTTTCTTCCCTTGATAGAATTTTAGGCGTCTCTTTTCAAAACTGGAATTGTCGTAACGGTAGTTTATGACAAACTGAAAATCGAAAAGCGGATAGGAGTAATCGGAAGAAAGAGGCGGGCTGGTATAGTATGGATGAAGCATACTGACATTTACCTGAATTTGGCTGCCACGATAGACGAGACGGTCGGGTGTCCTCAGCAAATCGGCAGGCTGACCTGTCCGCCACGAGGAATAAACAAATTCGATTTGATTGTTTAAATCAAAACTGAAGTTGGTGACTTGACGCTGACCGAAGTCTTCCGTCGTGACTTCACGGATAAGAGGTATAGGCATTGTCGGGTCGTAAGACGAAAAAACCGCAAGGAAATCGGACGAAATTAACTGAAGGAGCGGCGTCGCAAAATCCACCTGAAGGCGCAAGGCTTGGCTACCTTCCTCAACCGAGCCCCTCAGCCTACTGATGTAAGCGTAAGGACAAATTACTTGACGCAAAATCTGAGTTGGGTTCGAAGGGTTTCTAAGTGAGAAGATAAAAGTAAAAGGAAGAGAAAGATTTGGCACGGGTCGCCCTGAGTCCTCGTCCCAACTTTCCCATTGGGCATTGGAAAAAATGGCGTCTATGAAAGGCAAAACCGTGCCTTGCTGCAGATAAAAATCGAGAGTAAAGTTAACAGCAGGAATAAGAGTGATAAGCGACCCCGCAGGGTGCCTGTAGCCGAGCAATTCGAGAGGGTTGATACCGCCAGAAAACTGGAAGCGTATGTTATTCAGGAAAGGAACATAGGTAAACCAAGAAACACTTGTAGGGTAGTTCGGGTAAACGAAATGCTCAGGAGGTTGGCTGGAAAGAAGACCCGCAGCCCAGCCGAGATGGCGTCCCGAAAGCGTATACCAGCCCATTTTTTATCCCCAACCTTACGAGGTCGGTCGCAACTCAGCGTCAAGGTCTAATGCCTGGACAGTAACACCGAGAGTAATCATTTGCTCCATAGCGAAGTTAACCCGGCTGTCCAGAACCTTAGCCATGCGCAAGGTCAGTCGATAAACGGGCGTGGGTGTCCCACTGTAAGCGCCCGTCCCCGCAGCCTCAAAGTAGGTGAAGGCAATCCTCTTGAGTGCTTGAGGTAAGGCGAGGTTGAGAGAACCAGTCAACCCGCCTGGGTAGACGATAGTGAAGTTGGAAGTGATAGTTGAGCGACCTTCAAATATCGCATTGAACACCCGCAATGTCCTACGAATCTTGTCGGTAGTAATGTCAGTTCCCTTCGAGACAGTAAACACCTCACGCAAGTCGTTGTTAATCTCAATGGAGAAGTCGGTGACAATCCGCTGGTTAGAAAGGGCGGTAAGGTCAAGAACGTTCTCTGTGCCAGCCTCGACCGACGCGTCGAAAACTACCTCGCGGACAATGAAGACACCAGCCGAGGGATTATATTGAACCATCGGAGGGGTCGCAGTGCCAATATCGGCAAAGTGAACATAGGGCACAAACCAAGTAATTTCGAGCTGAGCGGCGTCTTCTGGTCGCTGCGTCCAACGCAAGTTCCGAACGAAGGCGAATGGAGCACAGACACGCCAAACCTTAGCAACTCCAGTTCCGCCAACTTGCGGGGCAATCACAAAGAAGTCGAGGAAGTAAGGAGGCAAGTGATAAAGAGTTTGCCCAGGCTCAGTCCCCAACCTCGTAGCACCCTTCATAATCTCATGGACGAAATCGATTGGGCCTGAGCTCGCACCAGCAGCCTGAGATTGGATAGTGAACCTCGTCCGAATGTTCTGAGCACGGACAATGAATTCTTCGAGAGCAGCAATGTTTTCAACGCCAACTGCCACAATGGGAGTGATACCAGCCGACATTTCGATACCAACTTCATTCAGAAAACATGGGTTCTGAATTTCGGTCACACCAGTGGGCAGAGCGGTCGGGCCGAGCCCGTCCAGAACGTCCTGAATGACTTCTACGGTCGATTGAAAGTTCGACGCCCACTTCCCTACCCTAAAACTCACATGTCGACCTGAAAGGATATACCAGCCCATTATGGTGCGCCCTCCATTAATTTCCTGACTACCTTCTGATACTCAGAACGGATATCTGGAAAATTCCAGCTTATGCGATAATGAGCTACGAGCGCTGGCAGAAAACTTTTCCGACCGAACCGCACCAAAATCGGCTCAGGCGGTAACTCAGTCAAATCAATTAATGTTTCGCCAATTAACCGCCACTTTTTGTTATCAGAGCGACTTAAAGCGTGACCAACCAATCCCTTCACCGCCCAGCCAACCTCAGGGTTCTCTCTTATCTCTTCTTCGGAAATACCCAGAAGGCGGGCAAGTGCCCAGCCCAAGACTTCCCAATTAAACCAATCCTTATCAAAGAGCTTGAGCACCTGCACCGCCTTCTCCGCAGCTTCCCTCAGCACCTTCTCGTCCTTACTCATTAAAGCGTCAGCCAACTCGGCAAAAGTCAACTCACTTACCTCCCTTCAGGAGCGCTTCAACCAATTCCCAGTCTCTGGTCTTAGCCAGAACTTGGTAAGCCTTAGCAGTATCAACGGACTTGCCATACTCCTTCGCCCACAGCTCAAAGAGACCCTTCGTGATCCTGTCGTCCTTACCCGCCTTAAGTCGAGCCTCAATTTCCTTCCGCAGCTCCTGCTTGTAGGATTGCTTGAACCTCTCCAAAACCTCCCTCCTCGTTGCCTCGAGAATTTCGCTGTCAAATTGCCCAGAAACACCAAATTCCTGGGCTTTGCGGTTGGCTTTAACCATGATATAAGTCCTGCACGCATTGATTACTTCGTCCATAGATTGAGCCTTCCTCAGAGCCTCCCTTAACTGCTCCTCAGCAACCTTCTCGTCCTCTTCCGTCGAGGCGGCGCCGAAAATGCCCTTCAGCACCATTTGAGCAATCTGGCGGCGGATATCCTTCTCTTTCTCCAACCTCGCCTTTAACCCCTTGAGGAGACCGCTCCGCTCCAGCATCACTGACCAAACGGACTTAGCCATTCGCTCGTCGGAGACGGGAACCTCCTTCAAAGCGCCCGCCAATTCCTTAGCCACCTCTTCCTCGCCGCCAACCAAAGAAGTAAAGTCCTTTACAGCGGCGGCTAACTTCTCGGCGTCGCCAGCGACCATTGCCTCAATAATAGACCGCTGCGCCTTCTCGAGCTTCTCAGCAATCTCCTTCTTTTCCTTAGCGAGGTTAATTGCGTCCTTGAGAATTCGCTCCCAAGTCATTGGGCATGACACCTCCAAGTTAATTTTAGAGAAATCGACCTGCTAAAATTGAAGCGGGTGGTAAATATGCGGATACTTATAGTCTCTGGCTCACACTGGGGAGCAACGCAAGGAAACCAACGCTACCAAGCACTCACGGAAAATTTCAAAAAGATTAATCCCGAAATAGAAGTGAAATTTTATTCGTATGTGGACGGGACGACCCCGCCACCATACCGCTGGACTGGAGACTACCCAGATGTCATTATCGTGGGCTACCCCGACTTGGGCAACCAACTCATTCAAAACTTTGAAGGCAGATCGTTTGCACCAATTATTTACGACATTTGCGATTACTGGCGCGGAAACGAGCTTATAGCGGGCGCAGATTTGGCAGAAGCAGACGAAATAATAGCCCAGAGAAGTCTGCTCTTCGTTACCGTCAACTGGCAACTCGCCTGCCAATATGTGCAGTATAAAAAACCAATTTATGTTATTGGGAACGGACTGAGAGAAGAAGCCATGACCCCGCCCAGCGTCATTTCGGACGATAAAGTCCATATCTACTACTGGGGCAGCCACTTTACGGGGCAAACTTGGACAGATACCGTCGCCCTCATGGAGCTGCCCAAGCGTTTTCCGCAGTGCCAGTTCTACTATTTCCTCGCTACAGACATGCTGACGGAAATGCTCTTCCCAGAAATGCCCGAAAATCTCCATGTCGAAACTTCGCCATTAGGCATTGAATTTGACCGAATTAAAAGCTTCATTAGATACCCCGCTATCGGTATCGTCCCGTTCAAGCCGCTCAATACCGCAGCGTTCTTCGCCGACCCTATCAAAGTTTACGAATATTGGGCGCTCGGAATGTATGTGGTCGGGGTCAATATTTGGTCGGGGCTCGGAGAAAGAGCGACAATCATTTACAGGCAGGGAGAAGTATTAGACGAACTGAGCGCAGGGATTGAAGAGCTACTTCGGCGGGGGAACTTAGAGCCGCAATTTCCGAGCGAAGAGGAAAAAAGAATGCTCAGCTGGGAAGCCCGAGCCAAACAATATCTCAGTATCCTCATGAAATTATCCCCAAGTCTGTAAGCAATTGGTGTAGGCGCTCCTCGTTACGCTGGGCAACTTGGCTGATCACAATGTCAGCGAGAGAAGAAAGTTCCTTTTCCAATAGCGGGTGAAGGAAACTGGCAATGTGCATTAAGAGAATATCCCCACGCAAAACGAAAAGCTGAGAAACTTTCCGCAAAGAGAAAGTCCTGCCAGCTCCAAGCTCGGAGGGCACTTCAATCTTGCGCTCCTCAGGCACTTCTATCTCGGCAGCAACAAGACGAAAGGTATAGCCCTTAGCAATTACCTCCGCCATGCCGTTCTGCTTCATTTCCCACTTGAGATTGCCCTTCTGCGTCTCGTCCCTCAACCAGCCGATAACCTTCAAGATTTTCGTCATAGTTCCCAGAGAATCCTTCATTTTTATCCCTCCAGTGCGGTTAGGATACCGAATTCTCGCCAATTAAATTTTATCCCAGAAGCGCCAGTGAGGATAAAATTTAGAGAGGTAAGGTAATCCCATAGAGAGGAGGGTAAGCACCGTGAAGAAGGCTTTAGATTTTTTTGGGGGCGACGAGCTGAGAGCTCGGATTTTCTGGGAGAAGTATGCGCTGCGGGACGAGAAAGGGAATGTCCTCGAGGAGACGCCAGAAGATATGTGGCGAAGGATTTTGGCGGCGCTCGGGTTCAACGATAACCCCGACTTTTGGTGGCTGCTAAGCGACTTTCGGTTCGTGCCTGGCGGACGAATCCTTCACGCCGTCGGCAACGAATTCCAAAAATGCACTTGTTACAATTGCTTTTTCGTTCCGATAAAAGAGGACAGCATTGAAGCAATATACGAGTGCGCAAAAGAAATGGCACGGACATATTCCTATGGTGGCGGAGTAGGAGTAGACATTTCTCCCCTACGACCAGCAGGAGCGGAGGTTCGGAATACCGCCCGCTATTCCACAGGCGCAGTCTCCTTCATGGAATTATTCTCGCTCACAACTGGAACCATTGGACAACACTTCCGACGGGGCGCACTCATGATAACCATCGAGGACTGGCACCCCGACGTCTTAGAGTTCGTAAAAATCAAGCGAAATTTGACAAAAGTTCGCTACGCTAATATCTCCGTGAAAGTCTCCGACGAATTCATGGAAGCAGTTAAGCGCGGGCGAAAATGGTGGCTCAGGTTCGAAGGTGAAGGTCTCAAGATTGAAAAGAAAATTGATGCACGGGAACTGATGGACGAAATTGTAAAATCAGCGCACGGCTGGGCCGAGCCTGGGGTAATCTTTTGGAGCACTATGAAGAGAAACAGCAATAGCGAATATTTCCACCCGCTGCTCGGAACTAACCCGTGCTCCGAAATCGGACTGCCCGCATATGGAGCTTGCAACCTCGCAGCAATCAACCTCTATAAGTTCGTCAAAAACCCCTTCACCGAGCACGCTTACTTCGATTTTGAGGAGTTCAAAAAGGCGGTTAGGCTCGGCGTCCGCTTCTTGGATGCAGTTATCGACTACGCCGATATCGCAAATAAATATCCGCTGGAAGCCCAACGAGAAACGGAAAACCGAGAACGAAGGCTCGGGCTCGGTATCATGGGCTTAGCGGACATGTTCTTCGCATTGGGGCTGAAGTATGACAGCGAAGAAGCCGTAGAGTTCGCCGAGAAAATCTTCACCGTCATGCGAGATACCGCCTACGACGAGAGCGTCAACCTCGCCATAGAGAAAGGGCCGTTCCCAGCGTTTGATTGGGAAGGCTATAGCCAGTCGGAGTTCATTAAGAGATTGCCCCGTCAACTGAAGGAGCGGATTAAAAAGCACGGGATTAGAAATGTGGCGCTCCTAACCGTAGCCCCGACAGGCTCAATCGGCACTATGGCGGGCGTCTCAACAGGAATTGAGCCTATCTTCCAAGTCAAATACTACAGGCGCTCGGAAAGCCTCAGCAAAGAAGACTTCGAAGTATTCCACCCGACAGTAAACGACTACTTCAAAGTGACGGGAAAGAAAGAGCTGCCCCCGCACTTGGTCACAGCACACGAAATCGACCCAATTATGAGGGTTGAAATGCAAGCAACTATCCAGGCATATATCTGCAACGCCATTTCTAGCACCATAAACCTGCCTCACGACATATCACCTAAAGTCGTCGAGGATATTTATTTTGAGGCATGGAAGCGAGGCTGCAAAGGTATTACCGTCTACCGAGAAGGCAGCAGGGAGGATATATTGAGGAAAGAAAAAGAAAAGTCTGAGCCCAAGCGAACTCGGTTCGTCCGACCAGCCTCGCTCAACGCCGAAGTCTTCAAATACCGAACCGAAGCAGGAAATGTATACATTACAATCTCGAAGGACAACGAAGAGAAACCCAGAGAAGTCTTCATTAATATCGGGAAGAGCGGCTCGACAACAGCAGCGCTCGGCGAAG
>Ga0272449_1001028_pt1 | contig 30353 bp, 24 predicted proteins | sample YNPCB0241_FD_198679 | JGI IMG/M metagenome (GOLD analysis project Ga0272449, IMG submission 198679) | Hot spring sediment microbial communities from Yellowstone National Park, WY, United States - YNP-CB-024-1 | ecosystem: Environmental > Aquatic > Thermal springs > Hot (42-90C) > Sediment... | reverse complement strand
GCTCCTGCCCTCTGGCGGCCTGGCGCCCGGCCTTATGGCGGCTGCGTAGACGGCCCTCTCGCCGACCTCCGAGACCCTCGCGACCGTCATGACGACGTTGCTCCCCCAGACCCTCATCTCGGCCACCCTCTCCATCCCCAGCTCCGCCAGGTGTGATAGGGCCTCCCTCACGAAGGGCGCGACGGACTCCCCCTCTATCCCGCTAGCGGCCACCACCCTCCCCTGGTCCGTGAACACGACGAGCATCGCGGAGGAAAGGTCCTCGGCGGCCTCGGAGGCATCGACGCCCGCCATGTCCCTGACGTACACGACCTTCTCCCTGTACCTGAAGCGCCAGACAAGTATGGCGGTGAGTGATAGGGCTAGGGTCGCGAGCTGGACAGCTATGAGGAGGGCTATCGGCTCACCTACCACTAGGCTCTGGATCCAGCCCGTTATGTCTTCCAAGCGCGCCTAGCCGGGGATGCAGTCCGCGTTATTTAAGCCGTAGGAGCGGGCCAGAAGCCTTATAGAGTATAGCGTCGCCTGCCGGACCCTCCTATTGATGCGTCCCTGCCCCCGCTGAGGCAGGAGGCTTGGGAGCCCTGGAGCCCTGAGGCAGCATCTCAGGGACAGCCACCCGGGCTACCACTACTCGCGGATCGCTCTCCCCTGGGTCGCTCTGGCCCTGGCGGTGGGCGTTGGGGCCGCGCTGGTCCAGCCCCTCCTAAGCAGCTTCTCGGCGTCCACAGCGGCGGAGGAGGGGGAGAGGCTCCTAAACACACTTCTTACGGGGCACGAGAGCCTGGCGATGCATATCCCGTGAGGCTAAGGATCATCGTTGACGGCGCCGAGGTGAGGGTTCCGGCCGGGATAGGGATTCTTCCGGACGGCAGGATGCGGGTCATCCACACCCACGACGAGACCGGAGTGATACACATAGAGTCGCCGAAATACATGGAGCTCACCTTCGGCGACTTCCTGAAGATATGGGGCAAGAGCCTCAACTCAACATGCTTCGACGACCTCTGCGGCGAGGTCTGGCTCTCGGCTAACGGTGGCTACGTCGCCGACCCGCATGGCTACGTCCTGAGGGATGGAGACGAGCTGGTCCTGACGGTATTCACCCGGTAACGCGGCTTGGGGCCCATCACTACCGGATAAATAACGTTTCCGGGGCCGGTTCTGTGGGGCCTTGGACCGGGACACGCTGCGCCTGATGCGCCTTGCCGCCGGAGAGCTGGTGGCGGAGCAGTGGAGGGAGAGGGTGCTCTCGGAGGCGGAGCGGATAGCCCGCCTCCTCGACAGCCGCGGGCTCTGCAAGGGCTGGGAGAGGGTCTCGAAGGCGATGGCCTGCCTATACGCCGCCGCGAGGTACCTCGGCTTCCCCTTTGAGCCGCTGGAATTCGCCGCCCTGGTCAGGAGGGCGCTTCTCAGGAGGGTTAGGGAGGAGCTCCGGGAGCTGGAGGAGGTCCGGATGAGGTCGGGCTACGGGGCCGCTGAGAGCTACATAGAGTCCGTCGTGGACGAGGAGAAGAGGCTCATACTGAGGGCTTCGAGGGGGCTCTGGATGCTGGACGCCAGCCTGCCAAGGATGTACAAGTCCATCGCTATGAGGGTCTACGGGAGGAGCCCGCCCCTCGTCCTACCGGCGGACCAGGCCCGCCACTATGCGGGCTGGCTCAGGAGCGTGAGGGAGGGGCTTCCGGAGGGCCTTGAGGAGCTTTCCGCCAGGGCCGCGGCCGCCCTGACGGAGAGGGCTGCCGGGATGTCTCCGAGGAGGGTCGCCTTCGCCGGAATAATCGCGGCGTCGCGGCTCCTAGGCTCTCCAGTCACGGCCGAGGAGCTGGCGAGGCTCTTCGGCTGGGAACTGGTCGGGAGGTCGAGGCCCGGCCTTAGGGTGCTGGAGAGGCTCGCGGAGGAGGCGCTAGCGCTTCTCCGAGAGGACCTGGAGCCAAGGGTTGTCCCTCAGGAAGCTGGGGAGTGAGCCCGGCGCCGCCTGAGCCCCACCCAACCCCCTCTCGGCCGGCTCCCTTGCCGACGCGCCCCTCAGCCCCCTCCCAAGCTCCTCGACCAGCCTCCTAAGCCTCCCGATCTCCTCCAGGACCCTCTTGAGGTCCCCGCGCCCTTCCTCCCTCTCGACGAGCCTCGCGACGGCCAGCCTTATGAGGGAGGAGACGGTGAGCCCCCTGCTCTCCGCCAGCCTCCTCAGCTCCCTATACTCCTCCTCCGAGAGGTATATCGTTAGCCGCCTCATATGAGGCCCAGCTCCTCCGCCGCCTCCCTCTGCCTCTTGCTGAGGCCGTCGGCCCTAGGCCTCCTGCCCCTCACAACGTCCTCCGCCAGCCTGGCCAGGAACTCGTAGCCAGTCCCCGCTAGGAGCCCCTCCAATATCCTCCTCACCGTTTTGGCGGCCTCCGGCTTCGGTAGGCCTGCCGCCGAGAGGACCTGGGGGTACGCCTCGCAGAGCGCGTATGGGAGCCCTAGCTCCGAGGCTAGCCTGGCCAGGTGCTCCGGCTTCAGGGCGCCATCCACCACCTCCACCTCCTCAAGCCCCTCCGGCCTCTTGGGCGTGAAGCCCACCGCCACCACCCTTCCACCCGGCCCCGTAAGGAGCCTCCTCAGCGCCTCCGGCAGCTCCCCGCTGGTCGAGAACGTCACCACGAGGCCCGTCTCAGGAGCCTCGCCTCCCGCCTCCTCAAGCGGCACCATGGGCATGTCGGAGGAGACCGGTATCCTGGCCGGGATATCCCTCCCAGCCCTGCCCAGGATGACTAGGGCCCTCCTAGGAGCCCCCGAGGAGTCTATCTCGACCCTGTACCCCCTGTCCATGTATGCTATCCTGAGCCAGGGCCTCGGCCTCTCCTCCCTCAAGACCCTCCCCTCCACCTGCCCGCCCGAGCCCCCCCTCAGCGTTATCAGGGCCGCCAGCTCCCCGTACCTCTCCCTCACCCTCCCGTAGTCGTAGCCCAGGGCCGCGAGCCTTATTATCCCGGCCGCCGCCAGCCTCGCCTCCCTCGGAGGCTCGTGGCAGGTCCTAAGCCTCTGGACCGCCTCGGAGAGCCTATCTACTAGGTCCGACGGGTCTCCGAATTTGCTTGTCTCTAGTGCGTCGGGGACCTCGGGTATGAGGAGGGAGGAGCCGACGGATGCGAGGAAGAGGAGGGTGTTGGGCGGAAGGCCGCTCCCCGCGAAGATCCTGAGGACCCTCCCCGCGGTCCAGCCCACCACGTCTGCCGCCACCGCCCCCTCCTCCCCAGCGCCCTCGGCCGCGACCCTGGACTGGGGAGCGTAGCGCCTCGCGAGGCAGGAGGCGTGCTCCCTCCTCGAGAGCCTCTCCAGGAGCTCCCCGGCCGCGGGCGTCAGGGTCGGGTAGACGAGGGGGCCGGGCCTCGGGTCCAGGAGGAGCAGCCTCCCGGAGGAGACGAGCTCCAGTAGGGCCGAGAGGGCCGCCGTCTCGCCCTCAAGCGCCGCCCGCAGAGCCGCGGCCCCGGCAGCCTCTATCGGCGCCTCCGCCGCCTCCACCCTCTCCCCGCTCCTCAGGAGCTCTAGGAGTCCGTCGGGCGTGAGGGCCAGCTCCGCCTCCCTTAGGGGCCGCGGCTCAAGGAGTGGGGCTAGGGCGGTCGCAAGCTCCTCCGACTCCAGCTTCAGGGCGAGCCTCACGGCCCCCATGCTCTTACCGGAGGCTATCCTCTCCAAAGCGTCTACAAGGGCCCTGAAGCCCCTGACGGTGTGGCAGGCGGGCGGCGTGAGCCTCCTCTCGAAGACTCCCGGCCCCGGCCTCTCGGCCAGCCTCTCCCTCAGCTCGGGGACGAGCAGGGAGGCTCCGGCCAGGGCCCTGAAGAGGGTCGGCTGGACCGGCCCGAGGGCCTCCAGAAGCAGCGCGGCCTCCGACTCCAGTATTCCCCGGATCCCTACGGCGCCTATCCCCAGGCTTCCGGCCAGCGCCTCCGCCCTCTCCCTGCTGTAGGTGGCCACCCTCACGGGTGAGCCCCTGCCCCTCAGGACCTGTGCTAGGGCCGCCACGTCCTCGTCCACACCCTCGTCCACTATTACGGCTGCCTCGGGCGCCTGGGCTCCGGGCCTGGCGTGGACCGGGACCCCTCCGACCACGTCGGCGACGAGGCACGCTAGGTGCTGCTCGCCAGCGAGCCTGGCCGCGATCCTAAGGAGGGGGTCTGGCTCCGGGTAGTAGACCGCCTCCTCGCCCAGCCCGGCGGGCCTCACGGCGACTCCTGCGCCCCTCACGCTCTCGGCCATGGCCGTGAGGACGGAGTGCTCTCCAGCCTCAGCAGCCATCAGGGCCGCGGCCCCCAGCATCTCTAGGGGCACGGCACCCTCAAGCCTTACAGGCCCCCTCTCCCTGAAGAGCCTGTATAGGTCCTCTGGCCCCGCTATCGGGACCTCCTCCTCTGAGGGCTTGGGGGGCGGCGCTGGAGCCGGTGGGGGAGCCGCCTCGGGCTCGGGCCTCGGAGCTGGCTCCGGCGCGGCCTCCGGCTTGGGGGCTATTGTGGGTGGAGGGGCTGGCTGGGGAGGCGCGGGCGCCGGTATCCCGGGCTCCGGCCAGCGGGTGGGGGGCTGGGGCGGCCTTGGCGGGGCCTCCGGGGGCCTGGGCTCGGCGGGCCTCACCTCCTGCGCGGGCGCTGGCGGGGGCGCTGCCGCCTCCTCCCTCAGGCCGAGCTCCGAGAGCGCGGACGCTATGAGGTCCTGTATGAATGGGTGCCTCTCCGCCTCCACCTCCCTCAGCTCCGCCGCGATCCTCGACTCCTCGGGGCTCCTCCTCAGCTCCAGCACGTACCTCTTGGCCTCCTCCTCCGCCTCCTCCGGCCTCCCGTCCCTGATCATCCTGTACCACCTCGGTAGGAGCACCGTCCTGAGCCTGACCCTCTCCTCCCTCGTCGCTGGAACGAGGCCGGCCGCTACGAGGTGGGCCGCTGCGTGGAGGCAGAGGACCTCGTCGCTGCTCATCGCCTCGAAGGGCGTGCTCGCGGTTATCAGAGGCCCCTGCCCCCTCCTGTACAGCCCGAGGATGTCGAACATCAGGGTCCCCCTCCTGGCGGCTAGGGAGAGCTCGTTGGGCGAGTAGGGCGTGTGGGCCGGCCTAGAGGAGAGTATGGCGAGGACTGTGGAGGAGATCCTGCCCCTCCTGACCCACTGCCTCATCATGGCGACGGATGCCTCGCGCTCGTAGGCCCTCGCCTCGGCCCTCCTCCTAGCCGCGTTCACGGCCGCTGCCGCCGCTCCAGCCGAGGCCGCCACCAATAGGAGGGGGATGACGGGCTCGGGGATCTCCGTGAGGGCTGGCGTCGGCTGGGGGGGCGGGCTCTCCGGGGCCGTCGGGGCTGGTGGAGCCCCGGTCGTTGTCGCCTGCGCGGCCTCCTCCGCGGCGAAGACGGCGCGGAGCGTCGAGTTCCTCTGGAGGAATATGGAGGCCGACGGGCCGGTGTAGTAGGCTCCCGGCGCGTCGGAGTGCTCGATCTTGGTGAGCCTGCATCCCTCGGCGGCCTCGACGCTGACCATTACTAGGGTCCCGCTGTAGAAGGGCCCGAGGACCGCTCCCACTCCCGTCCTCACGGCCTCAGAGGCGGGGTCCGTGGTTACGGTGCCTAGGCACCTCGCTGGCTCTCCCCGGACCTCCAGATAGACTCCTGGCCTCTCGGCCCTGATTGTGAACTCGGCGTCGTAGGTCGCGAGCCACGTCAGCCTCTCTCCCGGCGTGTATAGGCTCCTCGCCTCCTCGACCCACCCCAGGACCCTGCACCCCTCCGCCCGGGCGGTCAGCTCTACCGTGTCCCTCGCCTGGACCTCGACCTCGAAGCCTCCCGCTACCCTCCTCACCTCCAGCGGCCTCATGAGGGTTAGGCTGAAGGCCTTGACCTCTGTGACGCAGGGATCCGCCCACACCCTTATCCTTACGGCCTCCTCCCCGGAGGCGGTTGGAGCCGCCAGGGCTATGAGTGGGGCCAGGAAGGCGAGGGCCAGCAGGAGCGCCGCAATCCTCACGCCCCCGCACCCCCCAGCAGGGTTACAAGCTCCTCGGTCCTTCCCTGCCTGACCAGCCTCGCCGCCCTCCTAACTATCCTCTCCGCCTCCCTCCTGCTGGAGGGTACGAGGCCCCTCGTGTAGGCGTAGTCCACTATCCATGGGTAGGTCTTCGCCAGCCTTCCGAGCCCCACTATCGTCGCCGAGAGCTGCGGCGCGTACCTCGCCAGGTCCGCGGCCTCAAGCCTCCTCATGGCTGAGGCCCCGGTCCTCCCAGCCATCAGGGCGGGGTCCCCCTCGATGACGCTTCTACAGGCGTTCAGCAGGACCACTAGGTCGAGCAGCTCCGCCCCGCCGAGCGAGCCTCCGGCCCTCAGGCTCGAAAGCTCTGGGGGGAAGAGGCGCCTCCTGGCCATCGCTCCCCGGACCGCCAGGGCTGCCGAGGCCGAGGCCAGGGGCGTGAGCAGGAGGTATAGGAGGCCCCTGTCGAGCCTTACGTATCCCCCGGCGCCGAGTGGGACGGTTATGTATGGGCACCTCTCCTCCGGGTATCCCCTGAAGTATGCCGTCACCTCGGTCGAGTAGTCCTTCAGCTCGACCAGCACCTCCTCGGCCCTGTGGGTCTCGGTCTCCCCGCCCGACGAGACCTCTATCGCCGCGAGCTCGTAGCAGCCCCTCGGCACCGCCTTCACCCTGACCGTCATCCCCTGCTGGAGGATGGTGGGGACTGGGTATCCGTCGGGCGTCGAGACGTAGAAGTATCCCGCGCCCTCGGGCTGGACGTGGAGCTCCAGCCTGGCGAAGCCACCTACCACGAGGGCTATGGCTAGGAGCTGGAGGAGGGCCAAGCCCTCACACCCTCCGGCCTCCCGGGGCCAGCAGCCAGCGAGGCGAGGAGCGCCAGGTCCCTGACCTCCTCCCTAGCCTCGGCCATCCTAGCCGCCTCTAGGACCCTCGCAGCCACCTCCTCCCTCACCCTGTGGCCCCTCTCCGCCAGCTCCCTAATCTTCGAGCCGTAGTCCTCGCCGAGCTCCCTCGCCACGTCTAGAGGAGCCTCACCCATGAGGTAGGTCAGGAGGAGCTTCGACAGGTATATTAGCTGCTCCTCTAGCCCGCTCAGGTCCCTCAGCGCCAGGAGGTCGTCTAGCTCCCTGTAGACCTGGACCGGACCCCTCGTCGGCGGCTTCTGGGAGAGGGAGCCGAGGGCCCTAGCGACGGCCGCCCTCACCCCCTCCACCCTAATCGTGGTCCTCGGCTGCTCCTGGGGAGGCTCGGGTCGTGCTGCGGGCTCCTGCCGGGCCGGTCCCGGCTCGGCTGGCTGGGCGGGCTGGGGCTCGGGCTCCACCTGAGACGGTTTTGGAGGTTCCCCAAGGGCCTCGGGGGCGGGCTGGGCCTCCTGCGAGGCTTGGGGGGCGGGCTCCGGCTCGGGGGCAATCGGTGGCTCCATGCTGGGCTGCTGGGGAGCGCTCTCGGGCTCGGCTATGGCTGGCGGCGCGGCCTCGGCGATGGCCGTCGGCTCCGGCTCGGCTATGGCCTCCGGCCCCGCCTCCACGACGGTCTCCAGCTCTTCAAGGCTAGCCGTTTCTGGGGCCGTCTCCAAAGCCTCGCTTAGGGGTTTGGCGGGGGCCGCCTGCTCCTGGGGCTCCCCGGGCCCGATGCCCGCCGGAGCCTCCACCGGCGCCTCTGGCGCCACCGCGACTGGCGTAGCCGTCTCCTGGACCGGCTGTGCCGCCGGGAGCTGTAGGGGCTGCGCCTGTGAGAACCTCTCCTCCAGGACCAGGCTGGCCCACCTCCCCCACTCTCCGTCCATTACGCTCCTTATGGCCTGGGCGACGGCGACTAGCCTGTTGTCCACCGCCACGGCCATCAGGGTCCTTGCCCTCCTCACGGGGTCCATCTGCCGGGCCATGCTGAGGAGCTGCCTGACGACCTCGGACTGCTCCCTCCTGAACCTCTCTAACGCTGACAGGTACTCCTCCCTCCCCATCCTCCCCCTCAGGAAGGCCTTGCTGGCCTCCACTACCCCGTCCCTGTTCCTCGCTATCCTATCTATCAGGTCCTCCACTCCTCAGCCACCTCCACCAGCCCGACTAGGGTCTCTACTAGCTTCTCATGATACTTAAGGAGTCTAACCTCCCCGTAGGCCCTGAGGGTGTCTGTCACCCTCGCCGAGAGCTCCGCCCGGCTCCACCCCAGCCTCGCCGCGGATGAGGCGATGTATGCGGCGGAGCCCAGCTTCTGCGTGTACCTCGGCAGGGCGGAGAGGGGGTCGCCCGGGCTGGCTCCGAGGCTCCTGGCGAGGGCGAACTGTAGGCCCATGACCCTTGAGGAGAGTTCCGCGGCCCTCATAGCATCGCCTGGCCCGAGACCCGACCCAGCCCTGATGGACTCTGCGAGGGCGACCGCCGCCAGGAGGCTCGTGTTTGGCGGATCGATCCTGGCGGCCTCCACGTTTGAGGGTAGGCTTGAGGCCTCCCCGTCGAAGAGCATCACTAGGGGGACGCCGCTGCTGGCCGCCGAGCCCACATACTCCAGGACCTCCTGCGGCTCCAGTAGGTCGCACCAGCTCAGGGCGATCCTGAACCCCTGCCTCGCCTTCTTATCCTTGGGGAGTAGGCTCAGGAGCTCGTCGGGCCTTACGCTCCAGTGGCTCAAAACCCTTACGCCCGAGGCGGCTAGGGAGTAGGCCTTCCCGTCCCCACCCACCAGGGCCGAGACCCCCTCGCCTGGGGCTCCGAGCTGTAGTGGCTGGGGAGCGCCATCGACGACGACCCCGGCCCTCCTCACAAGGTCTATCGCCTCGTGCGTGAGTGATCCGGACTCTATCGCTGCCACGAGCTCCGCGTAGCCCACGGAGACCGGCTCGGATAGGGAGCCCTCCGAGACCATCTCCAGGAGCTGCTTTATCGAGACGCGCCTAGCCCTCCTCGCCGCCTGCTCCCTCGGCTCCTCCCGGCCACCAGCCTGGGCCGAGATCCTCTGGAGGACCAGCTCCCTCAGCTCGGGGTCTAGGCCGTCGTCTATCTCTATCGTCCTGCTTACGGCCCTCGTGTAGCCGACCTGCCTAGGGCTCTCAAACTCCACCGAGGGGGCTACGGACGGGATCGCGGCGGCGGCCCCCCTCCTCCTCTCCAAGCCCCTCCTGAGCCTCAGGGCCAGCACCGCCCCTAGTCCCGCGGCAGCAGCTATCGGGGCCGCCGCAACGAGGTTGGGGAGCGGGTCCTGCAACTCTAGGACCAGCCCCGAGAGGGGCGTGGAGAGCAGCACGGCTCCGAGGGGCCTCAGGGGCGGGACGAACCTCGTTACGGGGTCCAGGGCGTAGGTTATCGTGAGGTGTAGGGGCCTGGTGGCGGCGAGCGTGGCGACCGGCTCGCCCTCCAGCACGTAGTCTCCCGCCCTGTCCTGGGCGATGACGGTTACGGTGGAGTTCTCGGGGACCCAGCGCTCCAGCGCTGCGCCGGGAGCCGCGAGGGCCGCGACGCCGTTTATCGTGACCGCCACGGACTCCTCCACGCCCGCGACGCTGATCGTGAGCCTCACCATCCTCTCGTACACCGGCTCCATCTCGGGGTATACGTCGGCCGGGACGTAGAGCTCCCTGCCGTGGGGGCAGAGGGTTAGGTTCAGCCTCGGGGCCCTGTAGCACCTTATGACGCCCCTCACTCCCGGCCCCAGCTCCACCACGCCCTCCTCAAGCGCCTTGCCCTCCTCAAGCCTGAACCACTCTCCTAGGAACTGGAACTCGACCCTGTATAGGGCCTTCAGGGTCGTGTCGCCCTCCATCAGTATGGTTACCGCGTTGGAGTCGGTGATGTTTCCGTCGGGGAGGACCCATGCGACGAAGACGTACCTCATGTCGCTCCTGCCGCCGTAGCTGGCTGCTGGTGGCGCCGAGACCGTCACCCTCCTCCCCCTAAGCACGACATCTGGGTAGCTTATCGGGACTGGAGAGTCTATCCTGAGCGTAACGAACTCGACCCTCTCGTATAGGGGCCTGAAGATCGCGGTTAGCCTCATGGAGCCGTTCACCCTGAAGATGAGGGGGTTTGTGCGGCTGTTGTTTATGCTTGGCTCGTCGCTAACCCAGCGGTCGAAGGCCCACCTCTCCTCGGCCTCGGCCCAGGCCGTCACGGAGGCGCCCAAGGGCGCCCTGAACCTCCCTCCCTCGGCTAGCGCTACTGGGCCCGCCAGGAAGGCCCTCCCGCCCTCGCCAGCGCTGAGCGCTATGTATGCCTCCTCCTCCGCCGAGGCGACCGGCAGCAGGAGTGCGAGGAGTAGGAGGGCTGGTATTCTGGCTCTCCCCATCCTCAACCCACCGATGTGCTCGGCATCAGGAAGGAGCCTAGCTGGTGCATCACTACTGGCTGTATGAGGACCATCGCTATCAGGGCGGCGCACACGGCCGCGACGCGCCAGAGGTTGTAGAAGTTTAGGTCCATGGCCCTTGAGATCGCTATCATCAGCATCACGGAGGACTCGGCGACGCTGAGCCACGCCATCTCGACGACCCTCTCGAGCTCCTCCGGCGTCGCGAAGCTTATCTGCTGCTGGGCCTGCGCGAAGGATGTTAGCTGGCCCGCTATGGATAGGATCATGCTGGTGGCCACTAGCGCTATTGCTGGGAACATGTAGGCCATGAAGACGTGGAGCCTGGCCGCGGCGGCCCCGTTCCTCCTGTTCATCTCGTAGGCGCTGAGAGTCTCTATGGTCCCCTCCAGTAGGACTGGGCTCCCTCCGCCCGACGCCTCTATCTCGTGGACCATGTGGAAGGCCATCCTGGCGGCCCAGCTCCTGAGGTCGGCGCTCGCCTCGGAGGCAGAGAACATTGTGAGCCTCGCGGCCACCCTCTTCAGGGCCCTGCCGAAGGCTCCCGTGTACCTCCCGCTCAGGGCGGCCTCCCTTATCGCCTCGTGGAACTCCAGCCCCGACTTCCTCGCCTCGACTATCTCCCTCAGCAGCATCGGTACCTGGGCGTTGGCGCTCCTGACCTCCTCTATCTGGCCCCTCATTATGAGCCATACCACCATGCTTCCAGCCGCGGCCGCCGCCGCGAAGGCTATGGGGAGCGCCTTGGCTCCGGCGGAGGAGGCCGCGAGGTACGCCGCGAGGCCGGTCCCAGCCGCAGCGGCTAGGGCCATAGGAAGCAGGGTCTTTGGGGGCTGGTATAGGTCGTAGACCTTCGGGACAGAGCCCAGGACTATGACGGTGAACATTAGGCCCAGGACTGGCAGGACCAGGAGGTTCATCGCGATGAGGCCCTGGTACGCCACGCCTGCGAAGGCTATGCCCGCGACGCTCAGGCTTAGTGGGAGGAGCATGAAGACTATAACGCTTATCTCTCCGAGGCTCCTCATCCTGGTGGCGAAGGCCTCCCACCTCATCCTCATCGCGGCCATCGCCTCCCGGCCCCTATCTATCACGGCCGCCCTGACGGAGCCGCCCGTCCTGGTGACGCCCGTGACGGTGTATATGAGGCCCCTGTAGAGCTGGCTCGGGTGGTCCCTCGCGGCCGCGTCCATCGCCTCCAGGACCCCCATACCTACCACCTCGACGTTCCTCAGGACTAGGAGGGACTCCTTCCTTAGCTGCCTGAAGAGGTGTGGGAGCTCGCCAGCCCTCCTCAGGACGTAGTAGAAGCTCATCCCCGCGCTTATCAGGGCGACGGCGAGGGTCGTGAAGAAGGGGAGCTCCGACTCGGTCCACTCCCTCCTAGAGGAGGCCTTCGAGCTGAGGCTCAGGACCTCGACTATTGGTAGGAGGGCTGGCGCCGCGGCGACCGCCGCGAGGGGCGCACCGGAGAGGAGGGCGGCGGCCGAGACGCAGGCGGCCGTCAGGAGCCCGCCGACGAGGTAGAGCGTGAGCCTGGCCGCCACGTCCTCGCTCTCCCTGAAGGCCATCGCCCTGCCCACAAGCCTCTCGACCGTCGGGAGCAGCCTCCTGAAGACTGCTCCGCCGAGGCTTGAGGAGGCGAACCTGTAGTGGGGTGGCGCCGGGCCAGAGCCAGCGGCCAAGGCGATTAGCAGGGGTGCCGAGAGGGCTATCGAGGCGTTGAGCAGGTCCTCCGGCCCCACGCTAGGCACCCTCGTGGCGACTATCAGCGCGACCGCGAGGATTGCTGGGAGGAAGTAGTACGCCGTGTTCACGCGGACCACCTCTCGACGGCCCTCTCGGCCGCGACTATCCCGGCAATCGTCTTGGCGACCTCCTCGTACCCCGTAATGTTCTCCCTCACAAGGCTCTCTAGGACCTGGAGCTTCGTCTCGATCTCCGCGACGACCGTATCCCTGCTTATCTTCATGTAGGCCGCGTAGGACTTGAGCCTGGGGCTCCTCTCGAACAGCTCGTCTGCGGTGGTGGGCTCGAAGCCGTCGCTCTCGGGGAGCCACTTGACGACCTCGGAGGGCGCCACCTCCTGGGCGCCGGTCGGCGTGAAGTCCGCCACGGTCACGACCCTCCTCTTCAGGCTCGACCCCTGCCTCAGGGCCGGGAGGGTGACGGCGCATCCCCAGAGCTTCTCGGCTGCTGCGGGGTCTATCCCCATGGCCCTGAGCCTCATCAGGAGGTAGTCCGGGTTCGAGGCGTGGATCGTGGCGAGGCCGCTGTGGCCCGTCCCCGCCACGTCTAGGAAGACGTTCAGGTCCCTCGCAGTCCTGATCTCCCCGACTATTAGGTAGTCCGGACGCATCCTTAGGTTGAGCTTGAGGATGTCGGGTATCCCGATCTCGACGCCGCTGGCCTCGCTGCCCCTCTTTATCGTGAAGCCTATGTACCTAGGCGTGGGCGGCGAGATCTCGAAGACCTCCTCTATCGTGTGGACGGTCTCCAGCGGGTTTATTAGGCCTAGGAGGGCGTTGAGGAGCGTCGTCTTTCCGGAGCCCGTGGGGCCGGCTATGAAGAAGAGCGCCTTCTTCTCCATTATGAACCACATGTAGGCCGCCATCAGGGGCGATAGGACGTTCTGCTTGATTAGCTGGACGATGCTGTAGGGCGTCTCGGGGAACTTCCTGATGCTGAGGGCCGAGCCGTACCTAGTGACCTCGCTGCTCAGGGCCGCCGCCATCCTGACGCCCTCGCTCGTAGTGAAGTCGGCTATCGGCTGCGCCGGGTTTATCGGCCTCCTACCCATCCTGGCCAGCCTTATTATTAGCTCGTCGAGCTGCCTCGCCTCGGTGAACATCGCGTTCGTGAGGAGCCAGCCGTAGGCGCTGAACCTCCTGTGGACCACGAGGACCGGGTATCCGGGCCTGATAACCTTTATGTCCTCTATCTCCCTGTCCAGCATCCAGGGCTCTATTACTCCGTGCCTCAGGACCTCTCGGTTCAGGTAGTAGAGGAGCCTCAGCTCCCTCTCCTCGTCTAGCTGGGCCCCAATCTTCTTGGCCGTGCTTCTCAGGGCCTCGCGGAAGAAGGTGCCAGGGTCGAAGCCCCTCAGGACCTTCTCGGGGTCCATGAGCTCGAAGATGCTCCTCAGCGTCTTGGCGTATAGCACCTCGTCCAGCACGGTTAGGCCCGGCTCGTCGGCGAAGCTACAGTACTCCATGCTTCCGTCCTGCCTCGGCACCTCAGCTATCCTTATCCTGACCCCCCTGGCGACGTAGTACTCGTCGAGAGTCCTCCCCACGCCCGGGTCCCGGAGAACTATGGGCGTCCTTACAAGGCCTAGGACGACCTCCCTGACGGTCCTGGCAAGCTCCCTCTCAAGCTGGCCCCCACCCTCCCTGGACTCGGCCCTGCGCCTCCCAAACATCGGGAGATAGGGATAAGTAACGTTATTTATTCGGTAGGCCGCAGCCCTCGGAGAGCGTGAGCGGCACCTCCCCTATCTCCAGCTCCCCTGAGCCATCCTCCCAGGAGTAGGGGACCCTGATCCCGACCGATAGTAGGAGGGCTGAGAAGCCCTCGGGCTGGGGCCTGAGGAGCCGCTCGAGCTCGGCCGGATCCGTGACGGCGAAGCCTAGGGCTATGTGCGCCTCCTGTGGGCCAGCCTCGGCGACTCCGGGCGGCGCGTAGGGGCTTGAGAGCCTCTCCAACTCCTCCACGCCCCTCAGCCCGTGGGCTATCCCCGAGACGTTTACCAGGACCGAGCCGGTCCCGGCGTTCGCCACCACGAAGCTGATCCACAGGAAGGTCCCGTTCCCGCCGCATTCGAGCCTCGCGGTCGGGAGTAGGATCCTGGGGAGGGCTGGAGGAGGAGCCGTGACGGTAACTGTCGTGGCCGCCGCCCCGACTGGGACGAGGATCGTCGATGTCGCCGTCCTCTCCACCGTGGCTCCGGCGAGTGTTACGGTCGCGAGCCTCGTCTCGGTCACAGTCACCGTGGAGGCCACCTGCTGCCGCGGCATGAGCTGCCAGCCAGCGCCTAGTCCTATGAGGAAGGAGAGGGCTATGGCCGCGGCGATGACCCTCGCCTCCATCTCCTCACCCCCAAGTATATTGGCGGAGCGAGCGAGGCGGCTATCCCAGCCGTGTAGGGTGAGACGGGGAGGACTAGCTCCGCCCCCTCCTCCGGGACCCTGACCTCCCTCTCGGCCCTGAAGAGCAGCATTGCTCTGAGCGTGACTTTTCCGTGGGGGACGACGCCCAGGTCCGCCACCCCTGCCGTCCCCGCCGCAGCCGATAAGAATCCACCTGGGCAGTCGCAGGAGACGTGGGCCAGGGGTACAGGCATCCCGAATACGTCCCTCACGCTCACCTTGAGCGTCGCTATTGGCGCCGAGATGTATAGGGCTCCTGGAGCCTTGGGGGTCAGGGCCTGATCCACCGTCACCTCCACCCCCCTGTAGACCGCCTTTACGAGCCTCCACTCGACCCACTCGAAGGGCGGGCCCGTCACGTAGCTGTCGAGCCAGAGGGCGGAGCCGCCGGTTGAGGAGGCCTCGCCCAGCCCGCTCCTCAGGACCACGAGGTCGGGCTCCGCTACCGATCCGTCGGGCCCCCGGAGCCGGGGCCAGACGAGTAGCTGGACCCTGTAGACCGCCACTATCCTGGTTGGGGCCGTCACGTCTACCTCTATCCTAGTGACCGGCCCTAGGCTGTTGTTTCCCAGGAGAACGTCTCGGAGGACATATCTAGTCTCGTTCACCGACTCCTGCTGGAGGAGGCTGATCACTAGCCTCTCACCCTCCTCGGCGTAGACCGTTGCGGGCGGCGCCGCCGACTGGAGGCCCTCGAACGACGCCATCCCCGGCGGGGCGGAGACCTCGACGGCGTGCCTGACGGTCCAGTGGACGCGCATCTCGGGCGGGCCGCGGACCGTGAAGCTGACGTTCCACAAGGTGATGTATCCTGAGCCTCCCACCGTCACGTTGACCGTCCGGAGCTCCAGCCTTGTGCCGACGAACCTCTCTCCCCCCGAGACCACCTCAACCCCCCTAACCTCTATCATCGTCCCGTTACCCAGGTTCTGGAGGTCTCCGGGCAGGACGATCATGTAGGTCGCGTTCTCCGTGTACCATGGGTTCTCGAAGCTCCAGTTGTAGAACCTGCTGCTCACCCTTAGGAGGTGCTGCCTCTCCCAGACCGCCTCAACCACTACAGGAGCATCGACCCTTAGGGAGACCTCCCTTAGAGTCTCGTTCCCGGCCCTGAATCCGTGGACGACTACCCTCGTCCTCTCGCCCACGTATGTCACGTTCTCCAGGAGCCTCAACGTGGCCGTCGATCCCTCCCTGTACCAGCCCTCACCGGCAGCCTTGACGCCCTCGGGAGGCCCCCTCACCGAGACCCTATGGTACCTCGCCAGCACCGGTTCGAGGCTCACGGGGCCCTCGACGACCAGCTCCTCACCGGGCTTGTAGAGCGCTCCAGTTGGGCTCCTCCAGCCCTCGTGGACCAGCATGGTTCCCTCGGACACCGTCAGGTTGCTTAGCCTCGGGAGTTTGATCCTTGAGCCCTCCCTATACCATCCGGTCGCGTTCCCGTCGAGAATTCTGAAGCCCTCGGGGACCGTGATGTTGATTAGGTGCTCCCTGTAGTATAGTGGCTCGGCGGTGGTGTTGTGCCTCAGCTTCAGGAAAGTCACGCCGGTCATCCACGGGACCCTCTCGAAGCCCCTGTACCTCTGGGTGAAGCCGTCGAGGTACATCGGCTGGCGGCCATCCTGGTAGTAGAGCGTGATGCTCGGCCACCACCCGGGCTGTATCGGTGCTCCCGGCACTCGTCCGGTGACGTGGGGCCGCCTCTCCGGCGGCTCCCCCTGAATCCTCCAGCCCAATATGTCGAGGTCTAGGTAGGGGCCTGGCCACTCGGTCCCGTTCACGAGCCAGACGCCCGAGAAGACCCTCCTGGTGCCGGGCGAGTCCTGGATGATCTTCTCTGAGGCCGGGACCCCTAGGATGACTAATAGGCCCCTATAATACTCTCTGCCAAAGATGTCGCGTTCCGTCGGTATTGGCTCCTCTTGGAAGTAGAAGCGTGGCGCCCTGTAGACGTAGGGCCCCCACTCATAGTAGCACGGTATCTTGTATGTTAGACTCTCTCCCGGTCTTAGGCTCGGCCTGAAGCTCCCGTTCCCGTAGAGTGCAGAGAACAGGACCTTCTCCTCCCGCTGGCCGCGCCACCTGTAGGCGTAGCCGCAGAAGTGCAGGTCCGGCCTAAGGTCCGGGAAGAGGAGGTATTGGAGGTTCTTGGCATCGGTCCACGGCTGCCACCTTATGAAGAGGGTGTTAAAGATATCTAGAAGATCGAGGTGGTCCTTCACGGTCCCCGCCTCGATGTCCACGTAGTAGCTGTAGAGGGGGTTCCATGAGGAGAAACTTTCGTAGCCTATTGCGAAGCCCCTGGGGTTGGCTAGACCAACTTGACCTCTACTTGATAGGCTCCAATAGTCCTTCCCATTATGACTTATCAGAGTTTCGTCAACGTAGTCTAGCACCGGGTGGCCCCTCATCCAATCCTCGGGCCAGAGACTTAGAGTAGGAATTACGGCGCCGCCGCCCAGCCTGAACTCCGCGACGTTACGGGCCGGCCGCGGAATTAGCCCTGAATCAAGTAAATCACTTACCGTCGCGATATAGTGGTAAAACTCGACCGTCCCGAAAGTTTCGTCTTGGGTTCTCCCAGCATGGACGAAATATTTGAGTTTGGCGGGGAGCTTGGAGGCATAATCGTCGCTAGGTGTGCCAGGGTGCTCGTCGTAGAAGTATAACCAGCTCCAAGCGAGAGCCAATGCGTACCAAGTCAATGTGTTCGCCCCTATGTCCCCAGTCCATCCCCATAAAGTGTAGAAGCTGTAATAGGGTGATTCGCAAAATAGTCTGGATAGACCACCACGACATATCTCATCGGCACCTAATGCGTGGGTGAACTCATGAAAAGCTGTTCCAGGCATAGTCAACTTTACACGTATCAACATTGTTGCCCATGAGGGTCTGTCCGAGCTACAACCCTCAACTATTTCCACCGGTATGTTGAGGGCCCTCTCGACGGTTCCGTTGGAGAGCTGGAACCTCAGCTTCTTCAAATAGCTGAACTGTGGATAGTTCTCCGCGAACCAGTCCCTATATGCGGCTAGATAGGCGATGGCTTCCTCCACATACTTCCTATAGACCTTAAGGGCGTCCGGATCTCTACATCCAACTCCCACAATGTAAAAGTTTACTAGCGGCTTCATCCCCCTCCAATACTCGCCGAAAACCATAAGGCTATGGGTCCATATCTCGCGAGACATCCTCTCCCAGGCCCATGGGTCCGGCTCATCGCGGTAGGGGTATCCCGGGAGCTCCTCGGTACTCCTCCACGACGCTTTTGTCTCCGCTGGGGCTTTTTGAGTGGCGGCTAGTAGGAGAACGATGGCCAGCGCCGCCAAGAATATATGATTTGCCCTCATCTAAAACGACTCTGTTTTGGAGGGTTATAAAAAATGTTTAGGCCCGGCCGCGCTAGGATGTCTGCTTGAAGACGATTACTATCTCTACATGCCTGTCTGGCGGGACCGTCGATCTGCATGTCCCACTCGCGGAAGAGCCGCTCACATTGATGTCACAGTAGGTCACGCGGTCGTCAGGAGCCCATCCCCAACTATCGAATCTCCAGCCCTGCTTGAGGCTCCAGGAGGCCGACCAACCGATTGTGAGTGTTGCCGTCGTCGGATTATTACAACTATATCTATGACATTTCGGTGGTTCGGCTCCACCGCTCCAGGAGTTCAGGCAACCGGTGGCGCTGTCCGCGCCGGGGCAGCAGGGCTTGACCGACGCTGAGAGGCAAGCAATACACTCACGACATGGACTATTAACCCATCTGTTGTAATCTACCATTCGGAGGCACGCGCACCACTCCGAGCTGCCCTCCTTGGTCGGGTCGTTGAGTATCGCGTCGCACTCGCTTGGCTGGGGCGGCGGCGGTGGCGGCGGTACTATGATCCACGTCCTGCTCCAGCTCTCCGCCTTCACGTACTTGAACCTTACTATCGTGTTCCTCCCGACCTGGAAGGTGAAGCTGGTGGAGTTCGTGCTGCCCAGGGCCTCCCCCGTGTCCCAGTCCACCAGCTCTATCGCCTGCGGGACGAAGCGCTTGCCCCACTGCGTGATCCTCCAGACGTACTGGTCGGTCGCCGAGTCGTAGGAGCAGCTCTTGCTCTCGCCGTACTGCCAGAAGCTGCTTCCCGCCGCGGCCGTCACGTTCCTCCCATACTCGACGTATATTATCCTGTAGTCTATCCGGGGCCCGTTCTCAGAATCGATGATGCCGGTGCCGTTGAGGCTGGTCCCGACCCTCGATAGGCAGCCGCTTCCGTAGCACTTGTTCTGGAGCCACCTCCTGCCATACTCTTTATCATAGTCACCGCCACACCAGGTGTACCACAACCAGTCGCAGTAGGTGTCGGTGCCGCAGGCCGTTATGGGTCCGCTGTATAGGTCCCATCCCCTCCCGACCCTTCCCCAGGTCCTTCCGTCGTCGCTCACCCATACCTCGCCCATCACGCTGTACCTCGACTGCGGGAGGGGGATCGTGACGGTGTAGGTCGTCGTGTAGGTGGTCTGCGTGGCGTAGGAGTATGTGCGGATAGACGTGACGGTCATCGTGAGCCTAGCCTCTATCAGGCTCTCCATGAATGTTGGGACGCCCCACATGCTCCCGTGGGTCCTGCCCCTCTCGCTCAGCAGGACCAGCCTCTTTACCTCCGACTTGAAGACCGTGTAGTTGTCGTACCTGGCGGGGAGCCCGAGCTCGGAGGCCCTGTAGAGGAGCCACTGGCCGGAGCCGAGGCCCCTGCCCCTCAGCACCGACTCCGCGACCACCTCTCCTCCGTGCCCGATCGCCAGGAGCCTGTCGTACTGTAGCTCCCCCCTCCCAACGTTCTGTATCACTATCCTCGTCTCGTTGTGTATTCTGAGCCTGTCGCCTACTGTGGAGGCGTTGACTGGGTATCCGAAGATGTATATCACGGCCTGCTCGGCCGCGGCCTCGGCCTGCCTAGCGACGCCGCCCGAGGCCGCCAAGAGCCCGATATACATCATCCCGTAGATAGTCAGGAGTAGGGCCGAGGCGAAGACGAAGCTGAGGAAGACGAGGACGCTTCCGGGGCCGGAGCTGCTCATCGCCGCCACCTCACTGGGGCCAACACCTCACCAATTTGTACTCCAGCCACTTCGGCATGTACACGTCGATGTCCCCTACGCTGCCCGCTGGGCCGCCTCCGCCGTCCGGCGCCGGCCTAAGCTCCGTGGTGACCTCGCACCACATGCGTCCGCCGTAGCTCGCGCCTCCGCCGCTGCTCGGGGACGGTGATGGAGGAGGGTCCGTCGGATCCGTCCTGATGAAGTAGACGTAGTTCAGGAGTATTATAGGCGCGTTTACTTTGATGACCTGGCCCGGCTGGACGGTCCCTGCTAGGCTCGCAACCGCGTCTCCCGAGAGCTGGGAGCCGTTCACGGCCCGCCTGACCTGCTCCCCCAGGTCCGAGGCTAGGACCGTGGCCGTGGCGGTCGGCCCGCTCCAGAAGAACTCGTAGACCACCCAGCCGGTGATCACGGCTCTGCCGTGCCAGTCGGGATAGCAGGCGCCCATGCTTGCCTGGAGCTCGAAGGAGACGCTGCCGAAGGGGAGGCCCGTCATGCTCCAGCTACCATATTTGAGCTGGGCTGACCCCCACGGGCCCGTGAGCTTCACGTAGTTGATCGCCACGCTTGGCTTGTTTGACTCGCTACAGTAGCCCCACGTACTCGTGCTGACGGTGTATCCCACCTCCTTTATGGCTATCGGCTTGAGCGGCCCCGACGGTGCATTAATCGTGAAGCTACAGGTCTTCGTTCCGCCGCTCGGGCCGAAGCTGACGCCGCACCCCCCGGACCGGTGGTCGTATGCCTGGTATGGGTCGAAGACCGGCGCAAACTTTACCAGCCCGCCCTCCGGCCAGACGGCGACGGGCGTCGTCACCGTGGTGGTGTATGTCCTAGTTTGGGTCACGGTAATGTAGGTTGAGTAACCCTGTCCAGCCCGCCACGTAGTCGTCACCGTGGCCCTGTACGACGTGTAGGTGGCGGGTATAGCTGGAGTGTAGGTCCCCGGGATCCCGTATGGGTAGTTCTCGACCCTAACCGGCCTCTGGGCCGTCACGGTGTATGTCTGCGACTCTAGCTGGTTCCACACGACCTGGGTCTCGGCGGCGAACCTGGCGTAGTAGGCTTGGGCCGTGGCGGAGCCTCCCGGCGAGAAGTACTCGCGCGGATGGATCTCCACCATCTCTATGTACTGGGGGCAGGTGTCGTCTCTCTTGTAGATGTCTAGGCAGGATCCGTCGGGGTCGGTCCCCCAGTCGGGGACGCTGTAGTACCCGCCCATCGGGACGCTTTCGGGCCCGGTGGAGAGGCGGCCGCTGAGCATTATCCTGCTGGGGCTGAAGCTGCCGTCGCTCCACCTCTGGCCGTTCGTGGCGCCGCCCCTAACGACGCCGTTCCTGTCCACCAGGACCACGTTCTTGACGACTAGGGCCTCGCCCAGCGTGGGGAGCGTGCCCTCTATGCTGTAGCTGTAGCTCGTCGTCACCGATGGGATCTCTATCGCGTAGCTATTCGTCGTGCTGAAGGAGTACGTTATCCGGGCATCGTCGTCGGGCGGGGGGCCGTAGCTGCTTCCGAAGCTGTTTCCCTCCGCGGTCCTGAAGTATATCGCCTTGACGGCGTCAGCTATCTCGGCGAAGGTGGCGTAGCTGAGGCCCAGGTCTCCGGGCCGCATATCCACCCTCTCGCCCGGCTCCAGCCTGAGGCCCGAGAGGCTTCCGCCCACCTTGCCGGCCGCGAGGACCTCTCCCCTCCTAGACACCACCACGTAGTCTGTCAGTATGCTGGGCCTGTCGTGGCTGTTGATGATGGTTATTATGGGCTCTCCGAACTCGGTCTCGTCGGTGCTGTGGACGTATATCCTTACGAGTTCGGCGCCCCTCTCACCCCTCTCCCTCAGGCCCTCCCTGTTGGCTGAGAAGAGCTGGGAGACGGTCGGCGAGAGGGCCGCGAGGGCGCCTATGGCGAGGAGGAGAGCTATGAATACGGCTACAGCCGAGACGGATGCGGATCCAAGCCTACCCTCCGCCCGCATCTCTGCGGAGAGTCGTGGCAAGTGATGTTATTTTAGCGTCTAGTCCTCAGTCTCTTCTGAACCTGGCGTTGGCCGTGTAGTCCGAGTCCAGAACTATTGTCACGGTCCTCTCATACACGTCCTCGCCCTCTATCACCCACTCCTCGAAGGCGTAGCCGCCGCCGTCGCTGGCGCTCAGCTCTAGGACGGAGTAGGCGCTGCACGTGATCTTTAGCTGGTTACCACGCCACTCCGAGTCGCAGTTGCCCCTGACGACCCTCCAGGAGACTAGGTTGTTCGCGGTGGCGGGCGTCGTGGTTACGTGGAGGTCGAAGCTGTTCCTGTCAATGTCGGGAGCGCAGGGGTATGCGAGGGTCGCGTTCGGCATCTTTATGCCGCCGTAGTAGGTCTTCCCCTCCCACGTCACGACGGCGGCGTGGCTGACGCTCCTGTTCAGCGCCGCCACGCTCCTCCAACTGTTGTCCAGCCTCCTCAGGCTTATCATCTGGCAGGGAGGCTCGACCGTCCTCCCGACGGCGTAGCGGGCCACCAGCCTCCCCGTGACGGGGTCTATCGCCGACCTGTTCTCCGCCTCCAGGAGGAGTATCTCCCGGATCCTGACGGCGTATCCCTCGACCGCGACGTAGACGTAGGGGCTCTGCCACCTCTGGCCCCCGCCGGGGCCGGGGAAGTAGTAGCTCCAGACGTATATCCTGACCCCCTCCCTCTTCTTCTCGTGGGCCTCCCTCCCGCCTGCCGATCCCTGGCCGGCCACGAGGGACTGGGGCGAGAGGGCGCTTAGGAGTAGGGCCGCCAGTATCAGGCCCGAGAGGAATACTCCGAGCGCCAGTATGGCGCCGTAGCCCGCCCTACTCCTCAGCGCCTCGCCCTCCAGAGCACTATCACCTCGTTCCTATCCGTGACGGCTGTGAGCTGCCTGGACGGGTCGTAGCCGGCCCCTATGCTGAGCCTCTTCGTCTCGCCAGCCGAGATGGTCCAGTTGCCGGAGAGGCTGAGGGGGGTCTCGTCTATGTAGGCCGCGACTATCCTCACGGGGTCCTGCCCCCTGTTCGTAATTATCACCGTGCCGTCGGGGCCCCAGTAGACGAGGCTGACGTCCTGCCTCATCTTTGCGGCCTGGGCCTCCCCACCCCTCCTGCCAGCCTCGGAGGCTAGCCAGGAGGCCGCCGAGCCCCATATCAGGACTATGCCGACGGTTATGAGGGCGACCAGCAGTAGGACGAGGGCCGCCGTCGCCTCGCTTATCCCCAGCCTCTCTCTCACTGGGCCGTCACCTTCGCCTCCTGGACTATGGTCCTGCCAGAGGGCGTCGTGGCCCTGGCCGAGACCACGTATGGCTGGTAGCGGGCTATGTTTGTGCAGTCTAGCCTGACCTCGGCGGACTGGCCCGGGGGAAGCCTCGGCAGGCTCCCGGAGACGGAGCAGGAGGGCGACGAGGCCCCCGTGACGCTTATCCCAGTGACTGTTAGCTCGGAGTCCCCTATATTCGCAAGCCCCACGACGAGGACTGCCCTTGAGCCCGAGACTATCCTCAGGCTCGCGGTTGATATGGCCAGCCTCTCGCTAGTGGCTACGGATCTGGTGTAGGGCGTGGCGAAGAGCGCTACCGCCACCCCGACGGCCAGGGCGACGACGACGAGCGCCACGACCGCGAGGGGCTCGCTTATCCCCCGCCTCCTCAAGAGACCGACACCCTCGCCACCCTCCTCACCTGGTTCGCGCCGCTCTGGGCCGCGACCTCCAGGGCGTAGGCCGTGCCTACGGCGCCGCAGCTCGTGGTGGACGAGTCGGAGACGCTCCTGCCGGGCGCCAGCGGGCTGGACGGCGAGACCGACGTGAAGGATGGAGCCGTGAGGGCGGGCGTGGCGGCGACCGTCAGCCTCTCGATCGGTACCGAGCCCGTGTTCCTCACCGTCACGGTGAGCCTGCAACCGGAGCCGTAGGAGGTTAGGCTGGCGTCGAAGCTGAAGTCCAGGACCGCCATCTGGCTCTGCGACTGGCCCATTATGAAGATCCAGACGAGGACTGCTAGGACTATCGCGGCTAAGGCCAGTATGACGACCGTCAGCGCCTCCATGGCTCCGGCGCGGCCCCTCATGCCGCCCTCACGCGCCGAACTGTATCACCGAGTTCACGTTCTTCCTGATGACTAGGCCCGAGGGCGTGGTGAGCTCGACCGTGACCAGGATCGAGGTCCCGGCTCCCCAACCGGAGGGGCAGCTCCAGCCCGTGAAGGGCGCGGCCGACCCCGAGGACCAGGCCTGGCCGGGGCTGAGGATTGGGGAGATGGATGCAGTCGGTATCGTGTAGACCGTCCCTCCCGGCCCCCTCAGCTCGACCCTAATCTGGCTGAACTGCTGGCCCCCCGTGTTCCTCAGGACCACGAAGAGGTTGCACTGGCCGTTGCTCATCGCCCTCACCTCGACTGTCTGTATCGCGAAGTCCGCAGAGGTCTGCTGCATGCCGACCGTGCTGTTCAGGAAGGCCCAGATCCCGGCAGCGATCACTATGGCCGCCACCGCCAGTATGATGACGGTGAGGCTCTCCATCGCTCCTATCGAGGACCTACGAATCATGTCGATCCTTGGACGCGATGTTATTTTTGTGTTTGGGTGGCCTCCACCGCCTGGCCCGGCTCGGGAGCGGCCTCGACGGCCTCGAAGACGATAACCCTCCCGACGCGCCGCTTGGAGGCGAGGCCGAGGGACGCGAGCTGGTTCAGGTAGGCGTTCTCGAGGGATCTTGAGCGGCCGGTCTCGGCCGCGACCTCGATCGCCGTGGCGCTGCCCCTGAGCCTGAGCGCCTGATAGGTCCTGTATATGTGGGGGGAGAGCCCGGCCCGCCCGCCGGGGGGTGCTACCCGTCTCGCAGCCGCGTCCCGCTCCAGGAGCCGGTCAAGCCTCCTCAACACCTCCTCTAGGAGCTGGAGGAGCCGCCCCGGGCCGTCCCCGCCGCCAGCGTCCCCGCCTGCCAGGACGTAGATATAGACCGACTCCTCTGGCCCTCCCCTGATCGGCCTGAAGGTCCCCAAGAGACGCTTCTCGAAGAGCCCTAGCAGGGTGAGGGCCTCCAGGAGCCTAGCCGACTCGGGGCCGCTTGTCGAGAAGAGGGCCTCGGCCTCGGGATACGAGACGCCCTCGGGGCCGAGGGCGGGGCGGATGAGGGAGAGCCCGCGCCTCCTCAGCGCGCTCCTCAGGAGCGGGACGAGGAGCCTGGCGTCTGCCCCGGGGCCGACGGCTCCGGCCTCCCCAGCCTCCAGCACCATACCGTCATGGGGGAGCGATAGTGTTATTTAGGTGGTTTGAGGGGATGAAAATAAAAAATGGTTTGGATCGCCTGCGCTGGCTATGGGTGCGCGGTGGCCTGCGCCGTCAGGACCTCTGTGGCTCCGTTGGCGTAGTTGACCTGGATCCTAATGCCGTACTGGTTGCCGAGGATGAAGGTTCCTGGGTCCGCTGTGCCGGAGTAGACGAGGGTCTTGCCGGGATCGGCTGTGGGGGTGCCGATGACGCTGAGGCTCGGGGCGCCATCCGAGAGGCCTGTCCAGCCTAGTATCTCCGTGCTGGCTATCCTCACGTTGCCCGTATTCTTGATGACTAGGCTTACCGCGGCGGAGCCGTCTGAGGCTACCGTAATGTCGAACTGCTGGACAGCAGCCTTGGGGTTGACGCTGGCGGCGCCGACGTAGCCGCTGAGGAAGAGCCACGCGATGGCGACCAGCGCTATCACGACTATCGCTATCAGTATGTATTCGAGGGCTCCTAGTCCTGCCTTCCTCCTATCCATCATCGTCGCCATTGCGTATGGTTCCTTAACGCGATGTTATTTTAGCAGTTAATGTGAGGGGGAGGCCGTGGGGCTCCCCGCAGAAGAGGCAGTTGGGGCTCGTGAGGGCTAGGGGGAGCCTGCACCTCCTGCACACCATAGCCCTGCCCTCGGGCCCCAATAGGATCGGCGCGACGACGAAGCTGCTGCCCACCATCCTCTTGACTATCCCCACGACTATCGGCTTCATTCCGAGCGCCTCCTCGGCCACGTCCGGGCTGCCGTCCCAAAGCCTCGGGGTCAGGACGACCCTCGCCGAGACCAGGCTCTCGACGGGCGAGACGTTGATGGCCCTCCTGACCAGCTCCGCGGAGTCCTCGCCGGGCCCCGCCTCCCTCAGGGCCTCCTCGACCTCCCTACCCACCTCCTCCGGAGCCAGGACGAGGATCGAGTCTCCCCGCCTCCTTATCCTGACCCTCCCGGCGGGGCCGAGCCCCCTACGGTACTCGACGACGGGGCCGCCGTCCTCCTCAAGCCTTACGAGGTATCCCTTGCCCTCCAGCCTGGCCTTGACGGCGCTCGCCAGCTCCCTCAGATCCATCCCCGAGGCCACTCGGCCTCGCGATAGAAAAGCGCTAGTCGGGCCTGTGGGATAGGCGGTGGGGGAGTAGGCCGTGCTCGTCGTCCAGGACCTCTCCGCAGAAGAGGCACCTCATGGGGCTGAGGACGACTAGGCGCCTACATTTTGGGCAGTACTTATCTGGGAGGACGGGGCCGTAGAACGTCACCCTAAACCTCTGGCCGCCGAGAGTCACGAGGCGTCCCTCCATATCGGTGTACCAGATCTCGACCGCGCGGCTCAGCTCCGGGCTCCTGAAGCCCCGCGCCACCAGGTTGGATTGGAGGTCGCCCTCTATCCGGAGGACGGCCCTCCTGTCCCTGAAGACGTAGTTTCTCAGCTCGCTGCTACTGCTCGCGGCGAGGTACCTGTCGAAGAGGGCTGAGAGTATCGACGCCTCGTCTAGCTGGAGCGGCTGGGGCTGGCTCGGCCTCTCCACCTCCGGCGAGCCCCAAGAGGCGGCGCCGGAGCCCTGCCCACCTCCGAAATAGGTGGATGTGGGCCTCGAAGACCGGTCCTGCCTCGCCACCGACTGCGTAGCGCCGCCCGTGTCGGAGCCCTCGTCATACTCGTCATACTCGTCATACTCGTCATACCGCGGCCTCGGGATCGCAAGATCGCGTACGTCCTCTTCTATGTCTCCTCCTGGCGGCAACTCTTCGATGGTGGCGGACTCACTCCCTTCATCAGCTATTAGCGTCGGCTTTAGTCGTGGTATGTTGGACCTGATCAGGGAGCTTCCAGCCTTCTCCGCAACGGTGTCGAGTACGGCCCAGTTTATCGGGCCGATGGCCCTGAGGAACCCCCCTAACTGGTCGCGCGTGATCTCCTTTAAGCCGGTGTTGAGGATCATGGATAGGTTGGCTACGGTGAGCGGGTCCGCGTCGTCTATCACCTTGACATAGACCTTGTCTTGGTGCGGGTCATACCTCTTACCCACCCACATCTCGAATCTACGCATCATGGCGAGGGCCCTTAGCTGTCCGTCTATGACGAAGTACTTGGGCTCCCTCACGCCCGTTATCCGGCGGAGCGGGTCGTTCTCCGTGAAGACTAGGTGGCCGCCCTCGGCCACCACCTCGCGGTATCCCGTGAAGGCCCTCATGACCCACCCGACCCCCCTCTCATCTATCACTCTCCGGAGCGCATCCTCCCGGGCCGCCTTCCCCCTAATCTTCTCCTGGATCATCTCGAACATCTTGACGTGTAGCTCTGCCAGCCCGCTATACTCCTCAGGAGCCACGGGGACGACGAGGAGCTCCCCCCCGAGCCCACCGTCACCACACACGGCCATGAAGTTCTGCACAGACATCTCGGGGTTGCTGTGGTCGATGAACCTGGCGTTGAAGGGGTGGACGACGAGCTCGCTCAGCCTCACCTCTACCGGCATGAGCGTGTTTAGGATGTTCGCGGCGACAGGCGTCCACCCCTCCTCCCTAGGGTGCCTTGGGAGCCCCTTGAGGAACTTTAGGGACCGCCTCAGGGCCCTCTCTCTCTGATGCTTCTCGAGGGCCAGCATTAGGGACTGGTCCTCCAGCCTCCTCTCGGCCTCCGCCCTCCTCCTCTCCTCCAAGAGGAGCGCTAGGAGGGGCGAAATGTCGAACTTCACACCCCTCTGGTATAAGGCCTCCCGGTATATCTCGTTGAGCGCCCTCCTCCTCTCCTCCTCCCTACCGAACAGGTACCTCTCCAGCACGTCCTGAGGCGGCTCGTAGAGTGTCATGACCGCCTCGCCCAGCGGGTTGTCCGGTCTGGGGAATATGTATGGGACCAGACCCCTCGCGTCTATTCCTGCCCACCTAGAGGATACGTAGTCCGTAGCGCTCATCTATTCCCACCCGGCTGATCCCATGTTACTTAAGCATTCATGGCCCCCTACTTTGGGAACCATTCTCCTGACCAGCTCCAGCAGATGGATGCACGTGGCCTCGCGCGAGAGCAGCGCGACGCGGCACATCGAGTGGCCTTGGGGATCCGTGGTCCTCCCAACAACCCTGTCGAAGACCAAGCCCACTAGCCCGCCCCCCATGGTCCTGTAGGGCAGGAGGCCGGCTAGTCTGGGCCAGGAGCGCCTCCACGCTATCTCCAGCACGGGAAGAGTCTCCTCCTTCTTCGCCTGCCTCAGAGCTTCTAGGAGCGTCTTGACCGGCCCCTCGTCGAGGCCTAGGGCCGGGAGGCTCTGGCGTGCATAGCCCGCTATGTGCCGGTGTACCATCCCCGGCCTCCCGCCGTGGAGCAGGAGCCCGAAGGCCTCGCTGGGGCTCCTGAAAACGATCCTCAGGCGGGCGACGGGGGGCTCGGCCTCGACCTGGGTCTCCACGGCCTCGTATCCAAGCCGCTCAAGGGTCAGGCGGAGCTCCGAGGCCAGTCGGTCAAGCCCGGGCCCCCACCTTCCGGCCCTCACCCTCAGCGCCTGGAGGATCCTCGCCCTGAGCAGCTCGGAGCTCATAGGGACACCAGCCCCTTAAGCTGCTGGATCTCCAGCATGTCCTCTATTTGGCAGTAGCATTTATCTAGGACTCCCACGGGGAGCCTGGCTGACCTCCTAAGCAGGTCGATGCTCTCCGAGAAGCGGGGATCGGCGACGTAGCTGGCAACGCCCGGGAGCCGCTCCTCCAGGAGGCGCATCGGGTCGGGCGGTATCTCGGGCTCTAGCCCTAGTGCCAAGCTGACGCTTCTAAGCGCGTTGTAGACCATTCCAGCCGCGATGGTCGGCGCGTGGAAGAGCTGCTCGTATATGCTTACGGCCGGCCCATCGGGGATGGTTTTGAGCAGGTCGGAGTATTTTTCCCAGCCCTCCGCTACACATAGTGTTTTGAGGGTACTGGCCATTTGGCTGAAAACACCTTTCCTAACCGTATAAACCTCCCTATCGGCCGCCCCCTTCGCCTCATCCGAGAGGGTCCTACCCAAATGCATGTATGTGTGGGTTATTTGGCGGTGCATAGCTAGGCTGCCCACAAGCAGGTGTATGTTGCGGTTGTTGAAGGGAAGGCCCGCCGGGCGGCGCATAAGGAGGCGCAGGGCTTTACCCTCCCTAGAGGCCTCCGCTAGGTCGGAGTACAGGGCGCAGACCCACCCCCTCCACAACGCTTCAATACTCCTGACGGGGCTGGCGACACCCTTCATCTTCCCAGACAACACGTCGGACGCAAACCTGTAGTAACTCTCGAAGAGCTCCCTCGGATACGAATACTCCTTTAAATACCTCTCTAACCACTCCGCGTGTTTTGTGAGGCTCTGGTCATCGACGGTGATGCGCCACGCCTTACCACCCCCTTCCAGCTCAACCTCCTCCAGCGTGCCGAGAGATTGGTAGAGGCACAGACCATGCGGCGCATACTTGTCTACAATGAGGGGCCAATCCAGCCAGTCAAGCTCGGCCTGCTCTTGTTCCCTATAATCATAATAACGCTTATAGTGCCACTTGGTAATGCTATAACGTCTCGGATATTCCCTGGCCAGCCTATCGTTAATGAGGGCCACACCTATTACTTGGGCGAGCTCCCTCAGCCCCGCCTTATATCCCTCAGGGTCCTTCCAGCCCGCAACCCTCGCCTGATCCCTAGCTATGTTAGTGGTGAGGGGTACGAGTGGGAGCTGCATAGCTTGTTGGGCCGCAACCAGCCACGTGACTCCGGACTTCCCGAGCCCCAGGACGAGGTCAACTGCGAGTGGGAGGCGGTCGTCCTCTGCGCGCCTAACCGTGCCGCTCTTCTCTTCGACCTCGTACTCCATCAGGGCCAGTATGGAGTTTAGCTGGAGCAGCGTGAGGGCCCGGGAAGTGCTGAGACTAATAGCTCCAACCAGCCGGTTGGGATCCCAGCTAGCCGAGTCTCCACGGATATACTTAACAAATCCACGATACGCCTCATACTTCAATACCTCTGTTTTAATATCCACTTCCCCCGTACCAATATATATTCCGGTAAGGAAGAATGCGTCCTCGTGCCGTAGCCTCTCCGCCGCTTTGTCAATGTTCCTAACATATTGTATGATGTCAAGCACAGCATCCTTAACCCATTCCATACCCATCAACCCACCCCCACCAGGCGTGAGAGTAGATAAGCAGTTGTGGCCCTCCTGACCGATGTAAACGGGCCATAAAAGGATATATACAACCCCCTTCCGATAGGCTCGGATATCCGCGCTGGTCATTCGGCTCTGATAGGCTCGGATATCCGCGCTGGTCATTCGGCTCTGATAGGCTCGGATATCCGCGCTGGTCATTCGGCTCTGATAGGCTCGGATATCCGCGCTGGTCATTCGGCTCTGATAGGCTCGGATATCCGCGCTGGTCATTCGGCTCTGATAGGCTGGAAATTCCCAGCCGGGTAAAAAGGAGCTGTATATATCTTCTTGGGTCCTCAACCCGGCCCCCATCAACTGTGTTTACCTGTCTCATCGATAGGATTCCTTCTGGACTCGTATAAATCATCTGGTGGCCCTCCTTTATAAGGGGATGTGCGGG